>Ga0208495_1000208_pt1 | contig 26180 bp, 27 predicted proteins | sample CryBogmetaGMA14M_FD_184551 | JGI IMG/M metagenome (GOLD analysis project Ga0208495, IMG submission 184551) | Freshwater microbial communities from Crystal Bog, Wisconsin, USA - MA14M (SPAdes) | ecosystem: Environmental > Aquatic > Freshwater > Lake | place: Crystal Bog, Wisconsin, USA...
AAAATAAAAACAAGCACTTTTTATGGGTTTTAAAACATTTTTTAAGTGCTTAATTTATAATTATTTAGTCCTTCTCTTTAAAAAAAGGATGGACTAAATAATCACAATTACCCTGTAGTATTGCTACGACTTAACAATGCCTATGTTATTATGTGAGGAATTATTTACTCATTATTTCAATTGCAAACATAAACAAAGTTGCAGTTAAAGCAATATATCAACGACATTAAAGATTTTTATGGAAGAACTATTCATCGGTTGGCTTAAGGAATACGGTTACGTTATTTTGTTCCTGTGGAGCATAGTAGAAGGAGAAATGGGGCTTATCATGGGTGGCATCATGTCCCATACGGGTGACATGGATTACTTCATGACGGTTTTTATAGCGGGTCTGGGTGGTTTTACCGGTGATCAAATCTATTTTTACGTTGGCCGTTTTAACAAAGGTTATATTCAACGCAAGCTGCATAAACAGCGGCGTAAATTTGCGATTGCGCATTTGCTGTTAAAAAAATACGGTTGGCCCATTATTTTTATGCAGCGCTACATGTATGGTTTGCGCACGGTAATTCCCATGTCGATTGGCATTACCAAATATTCGGCAAAAAAGTTTGCTTTTATTAATCTTATCAGTGCGTGGGTTTGGGCAGCGATTACCGTAACGCCGGCTTATTATTACGGTGCAGAAATATTGGTTTTATTGGCTACAGCCAAACAACATTGGTATTTGGCACTGCCATTAGCGGGAGGCTTTGCTTATGGAATTTATGCTTATTTTCAAAAACTGGAGCGGCATTTTTTACAAAAGCGCAATGGTCGACTTTCAAAATAATCGATAAGCTATTGAAGTGCGAACAGAATCGATAAATTATCTATTTAAAAACAGTTACTTATTGTCGAAATAGAGCAGCTCGCAATACATAAATCTCCAATTTATAGTGGTAGAGTGCGCATCGCGCACCTAAAACCGCATCCACTAAGTTGCTTTTTTGCACCACAATCTATTATTGTTTTCTACCGGTAGCCTATTGGTTTTCTTTCTCTGGAATGGTTGTGGTGCCCGATGCGCACCCTACTCAGCTAAACAGTAGTATTGCGAAACTTGGCGGGTGTTATTTATTGCGAGTTACCTAGCAAGAAAAAAAGTTAATAAACGCCTCAAGAATTTCTTGAAGAGTCGCCCTTAAAGTAATTAACGGTGGAAATAGCCATATAAACTGCTGCAAAACCGGCCAATAACAACTGCGCAGTATCCCCATATAATAGGCTGACTATGATTACCAGGATGCCAATGATCCAGGTTCGTTTAAGTTTATTACCTTTATCCGCAAAGCGCTTTAATTCTAATTCTTCTTCGCCAGGTTTATTGGCGACTTCATCACTACCGTCAGTCATTTCATCACCACAGTTAATCATAAAAGGCTATTTTACCGTTTTTGAAGCTGTAATGACTATCAATTTACAACCCGTTTTTCGATAGCGAGCTCCCAACATTGACTGTTTATCCGGTAATCAGTCAGAAACATGCACGAAAATTTAAGCATTACAATATCTCAAACTAACCCTCGTCAATAGCCAGAGGGAATCAAATATTAAGTCATTTTATGTACATTACTAATTAAAAACCGTTATAAATACAAAATCTTAACATCCAATCTAATAAGATTTTTTTTATCTAAAAATAACGGTTACCATTAGTCTCGATTCATTTCACTATCAGTGCAATACAGGAGAACAAAAATGACAAACTCGAACAATAAAAAACTGGTTATTTTTTTCGATGGCACCTGGAACAGTGCAGATCAACATTCTGAAGATGGTAAACTTTGTCCTACCAATATCACCAAGCTTTTTATAGCCACCCTGCCCCACGATTTACAACAAAACGAACAAATTATTCATTATGTACAAGGCATAGGCACAAAAACATTTGAACGTATCTGGGGAGGCGGATTTGGCTACGGTATTTCCGATAACATCAAAGACGGTTATAAATTTTTAGTCAGTAATTACGAAGACGGCGATGATGTTTATATTTTTGGCTTTAGTCGCGGCGCTTACACCGCACGTAGTCTTGCCGGCCTGGTTCGTAACGTGGGAATTTTAACGCGAGATAAATTATATTTAATCGATAAAGCTTACAATATTTACAAAAACAAAACCCCTGACTGGCACCCCAATAGTCCAAAATCACTGGCTTTTAAAACAGAACATACCTGGCCCAATGAGCGGATTAAATTCTTGGGCGTTTTTGATACTGTTGGCGCTTTAGGTGCGCCGTTTGGAATTATTTTAGGCTGGCTGGTTGATAAACTGTTTGGCTGCACATTCCACGATACCCGGTTAAGTTCTATCATTGAAAATGCTTATCACGCGTTGGCAATTGATGAACGCCGCCTGATTTTTCAACCCACCCTGATGACACCCAATACACAACATGATACCCGTCATTTTGAACAAAAATGGTTTCCGGGTGTGCATAGCAATGTCGGTGGCGGTTATCCCAATACGGGTCTGTCAGATTTGGCCTTACAATGGATGGTGGATAAAGCCAAACAGCACGGCTTAAATCTGGACTTGGCAGAAATATCCAAACCTCTTTTTGAACCCGCTTTCGCGCCATACATTAAGGAAATACCCAATGATTCTCAAACATTTTTCTACCGGCTCAGTAGCGTTCTATTTGTAAAACTGCCTGGCTATTTGGGTTGGGTGCCTGAAAAATATAAAAATACCCTGTCTGATATTCAATGGAATGGTGATTATATTCGCCCTATTCCTAATCAAGGTAGCGTGGCCCAATTTTTAGGTAATCCACCCGTCAATACAAACCTTAGCCTTTATGAGGGTGATTTGGATCGCTGTGTAATTGAAAAAATAAACCAATGCGTAGGCGAATACCAACCTGTTAACGTAGAAAAGTCGTGAGTCTGATTTATGAAAACTAACCAGTAAAAACCGCTAATTTACAATCAAGTAGCCCTGCTTTTTAAACAACTAAATGGCAGGGCAGTTTCTCGACAATATTAAAGTAATGGCGAATCCACCTTAAATAAACATGGCAATTAGTTACATTCCGGATGGTTACGCTGCAAACGCCTTTAATTTTTTACTAAACAAAAGCGCCTGATGCCAAGCAACATGAAATATATTGGTTGCCGGACAAAAACCCTCGGCTTCAGCCATCGTAGATAAGAGAGCCGCAGTTTCAGGTATATCGTTATGACGAATATGTTGGGTAAGGGCCGTCAAGTCTTGCTTATCAAGTTGTAGCCATTTCTCTCGTACCCATTGGCAATAATTGTCCAAATAAACAGGCAAACTTTCATTGGGCTCACGTATAACGTCAATGATAATTAACAGGCCATTTTCAGTCAGTACGTTATGAGCCAAACGAAAGAATTCGGCTTTTTCTTCCCGACTTAAATGATGCAAGGCATAACTGGTAAAAACAATATCGAAGCGCTCTTTTGTTTGTGCCAAACCGTCCATAAAATCGATATTAATTAATTCAGTTTTACAACCCAGAGGCAGCATGTTTTCAGCCGCAAGCACAAGGGCCGGATCAGAAAGATCAAAGCCTGCATAGTGCTGAATATTTCTGCCATGAAGTGCTGGAGCGAGGAAACTTGCATCGCCACAGCCTAAATCAAGTAGCTTAAAAGGTTGCGTTGCCCAGTGTTCGGCCAGTAAGTCAGTAACCGTCTGATAAATTTCTCTGTGGTGCATGTAATTATTGGTTAATACCTTGCGATAAATCGCCCAGGCATTAAAAAACTCACCAACTTCTTTATGCGCATTATTCATAAGGCCTCAACAAAAAATATAAATACCCACTTGCACAAAATTATAAGTCAGTTTAAACAGGTGCGGTTATTTTAATAATCACTTATACTTTTGACCCCGCCTTCAGTTTATACCTAATCGCCACATGCCAGTCGCTCAAACTTCGACTTTAGCGTTTCAAGTTTATCGCAAACTCAATCGCCGACTGTTACCTTTTTTGATCTGTCTCTACATTATCGCCTATATTGACCGTGTCAACATAGGCTTTGCCAAGCTAACCATGTCGGAACAACTGGGCTTTAGCGATAGCGTTTATGGCTTGGGTGCGGGTATTTTCTTCATTGGTTACTTTCTGTTTGAAATCCCCAGTAATCTGATTTTGCAACGGGTAGGTGCAAAAATTTGGATTGCCCGAATTATGATTGTCTGGGCCTTATTGGCCGCCGCAATGGTTTTTGTCAGTACGCCTCTGCAATTTTATGTCGTGCGCTTTATGTTAGGGGCAGGCGAGGCAGGCTTTTTTCCCGGCATTATTTTGTATTTGACGTATTGGTATCCCGCGCAGCGTCGCGCTAAAGCCACGGCTACTTTTATGACATCGGTTGCTTTAGCGGGCATTATCGGCGGTCCGCTTTCGGGATTTATTATGACTTATCTGGAGGGTATTGGGACATTAGCCGGTTGGCAATGGTTGTTTTTAGTTGAAGCCTTACCCGCTCTGCTACTAGGCATAGTGGTTGCCGTGTGGCTGGAAAATAGCCCGACAGAGGCGCGATGGCTAACAGACGATGAGCGACAATGGTTGATTGCACAGTTACAGGCCGATGCTGCAAAAAAAGAACAAGCCGGTCATATTATCCGTTTTAACAAAGCCCTTGGTAATACCAACGTCTGGTTACTTAGCCTGGTTTATTTTTCTATCGTGATGGGACTCTACGGAATTTCTTTTTGGCTGCCGCAAATAGTAACCGATTTTGGACATCAAAACCTCTGGCATACCGGACTGCTAACTACGATTCCTTATGGTGTGGCAGCAATCGGCATGATAATAGTCGGACATTCCTCAGACCAACGCAATGAACGCGCTTGGCATGTGGCCTTAAGTGCGTTGACGGGTAGTGCCGGCCTTATGTTGAGTGCCATTAATAATGCTAATTTACCGTTGTCGCTGTTGGGGCTTTCACTTGCCAGTCTTGGAATTTTGTCCGCATTATCTGTGTTCTGGTCTTTGCCGACTGCCTTTTTAAGTGGCACTGCGGCTGCCGGTGGACTGGCTTTAATTAATGCCTGCGGTAATTTAGCGGGTTATTTAAGCCCGGTACTGGTAGCATGGATAAAGACAGAAACAGGTGATTTTACCAACGCACTCTATTTGTTAGCCTTATGGCTTATCGTTGCAGCGACCATTGTGCTTATTAAGTTCCGAACGACTGACTGGGGCGCCAAGTCCTAATCCCATCAACTAAACAAGGCAGGAGTCTTCACTATGATGAAATCATTTTCTTTGTCGGAAGTCTATCAGTTACTCGAACCGGGGCCGGTGGTTATGCTGACAACCGCCTGCAAAGGTAAGATCAACGTGATGGTGATGTCTTGGCACATGATGGTCGAATTTGAACCACCCTTGATTGCCTTTGTCGTTAGTAGCGCTGATTACAGCTTTGCCGCCTTGCGAGCGACACGGGAATGCGTAATTGCCATTCCGACATTGGAATTGGCACCCGTCGTGGTGCAAGTCGGCAACACATCAGGTCGCGATCTCGATAAATTCGAGGCTTTTGATTTGACACCGCTGCCAGCCGAACGCGTAGCACCTCCCTTGATAGCTGAATGCTTTGCGAATCTTGAATGCAAGGTGATCGACACGCGCCTTGTGAATAAATACAATCTCTTTGTCCTTGAAGTGCTCAAGGCCTGGATTGATCCAGCGCAGAAGACACCCAAAACCATCCATCATCACGGATATGGTACATTTGTCGTGGATGGCGAGACGATCACGCTGAAATCGAAAATTCGGTAATCTCAAACGGCAGCGAATTTTTATCCTTTTCTGAATTCCTTATTTTTATGCAACAATGCTATAGCGATTATTTCAAATTATAAAAACACCATTATGACTAAAAACAGTTATCAAAAGCCATCGCAACAAACGCAAGAAGAAGCGTTGAAAATAGCCAAAGGAACTCAACGTCCTGCTCAAACTAAAGAGCAAACCAAGCTGATTGCTCAAGGCATTCAAAAAGGCATTGATCTCTACAAAAAACAGCAAAAGGAAAAAACCAGAGACTTGAACAGAAAAATCAAGAAAACAGCAAGCCAAAAGGAGCAGTCGATTAAGTCGGATGACAATGAAATACAAGAAGAAATAATTTATCGACAGCACTGGCTTCCTTGGCTGCTGTTGTTTTTGACATGGCTGGGCGCAGGCATTTACTTTTTGGTTTGAATTAATTTCGATCATGGAACACAGATGACAGGGATTATTCCGTGTCATCTATGTTCTATTTTTTAACGGCTGAGTCGTTACGGTTTTAATTGATCTTTTCGAATCAAGTTTCAAGCATCGGTAAAGCAGTCAGTATGCATAGCAATTGCTCTACTCTTGAGTACGCTTAATAAGCACCCATAAAATCGCCTTTGCCAACTTCCAGCCCATTGTGCCGCAAAATCGCGTAGGCAGTGGTGACATGAAAGAAAAACTGCGGTAATCCGTAGCTGGACAGGTAGGTGTGACCAAGCAATTTTTTCTCTTTCGGTGTACCCGGACGTAACACGATTTCACGTGTTTCGCTGCCCTCGAATTGCGCGGGTGTCAGGCTTTCGATAAACGACAAGGCTTTGCCAATTCGTTCCTGTAATTCGGCAAAAGTCTGTTCGTTATTGTCATTCACCGGCACCTCGACACCTGCAAGTCGTGCAGTTACACTCATGGCAAAATCGGTGGCAATTTGCACTTGGCGAATCAAGGGAAACATGTCAGGAAACAATCGCGCGTCCAGCAATACTTTCGGTTCAAATTTTTTCTCGGTAGCAAAGGCTTCAGCTTTAATCAAAATAGCGCTTAGGCTACTTAATAACTGTTTGAAAACGGGTACGGACGTGGTGTACATATAATGAGTCATGGATTTTTCTCGGTTAATTGATTACAGTTATTATTAGACACTGGCGTTAAGTATCTCATGAACAGGCAGGGTTTAGCGCATTCAAAAGTGTTAATGACGGCTGAACCACTCAGAATGGAGCAAAGTATAAGCCGAATAGGTAATAGCCAGCCCAGACGACGGAACCTGCCTATTATTAGAACGGACGTGCGGACATGACAACCCGAATCAAAATTTTTCACTATTTTCTCGTTGGACTACTGCTAACAGTGACCAGTATTTCGATGGCACTGGCCGATGCTTATTCCTGCGAAGAAACCGGCGAGACACATATCTGGGTCTCCCCGGTTAATCCCAAAGCCGACAGGCCGATTAAAATCATGGCCGTGTCTACAGATGGCTCGCTGTCAGAACTGACGCTGATCGACAGCCAAGGTCGGCGCACGCCTTTACAATTTCAACACCGGGGCGGGCCGCCCTGGAGTCTGACCAGCACTTTGGCAGGTCTCAACGAAGGGGTTTATCGAGTGATGGCGGGGCGAAATGGTCAGCTTACCGCTTGCCATCCGCTCACCATTGACGGGACAGACACACAGGAAATCCAAAAAGCGTGGGGGCTTGCCACCGAAGCCTTTTATTCGGCCTGGATCGAAGCGTTATTGGGTGCACCGCACGAGGAAAACTTAAGTTTCCCTTCCCTGGAGCCTGTGTTGCGTAACCACGAACGCAACTTTCTGCACAACTATCTCGGCCGTAACGAAGACAATAACTTGCCTCTAACGCCCGACTGCGCCGACCTGCCCTATACCTTGCGGGCTTATTTTGCCTGGAAAGTCGGTTTGCCAATTGCCTTTCGCGCCTGTGGGCGAGGTTCGGCCAACGCACCGCCGCGTTGTGGCGCGGCCACCGTTATTACCGAGTTCACCCACGGCATCAGCTCGCAAGCCAGCTTCAGGCAGGTCAATGAGCAAGTGGCCAATACCGTCCACTCTGGCTCGGCGCGAACCGGCCTTGAAGACGAGTTTACCGATCTGTACCCAACCGCTCTGCGTCGGGATACGCTTTGGCCGGGGACTGTCTATGCCGATCCTTACGGTCATGTGTTGGTGTTGGCAGAATGGGTAGCGCAAACCCTAGATCGTCCGGGCATGTTGTTGGCCGTCGATGCCCAGCCTGACAATTCGGTCACCCGTAAACGCTTTTGGGAAGGTACTTTTCTGTTTGCCAACAATGCCAATGCAGGGCCTGGCTTTAAGGTTTTTCGACCCTTGGTTCTTGCGGCCTCGGGTAAATTGCGAACGCTCGCCAATGATGAGCTGATCGACAACCCCGGCTTCGCCCCTTTTTCCCTGGAACAAGATCAACTCTCTTTTGACGATTTTTATGCCAAGCTGGCCAAGCTCATCAACCCCGAGGGCCTTGATCCCAAACAAGCTTACGAAGCCACTCTCGATGCTTTGGTGGAGCAAATCGAGACCCGCGTAGTCTCGGTGAATAACGGTGAGACGTATTTTCGCAGGAACCCCGGCAACGTCATCCCCATGCCGGACGGTGCGGCGATTTTTCAGACTGTCGGGTCTTGGGAGGATTACTCTACGCCTTCGCGTGACCTGCGCCTCATTATCGCCATCAAGGTGTTGACCGATTTGCCCGAAAAAATCATGCGTCATCCCGACTTGTTCGTGATGAATGACAGAAGTCCCAAACAAGCGAAGGTCAGGATCGAACAGCACCACGCAAGGCGCATCCAGGAACGCAGCATCTTTTATACACGTACCAACGGCAGCCGGTGGGAGCTGTCCATAGCCGAGGTGCTGGCACGAAAACCCTTATACGAAATGGCTTATAATCCCAACGACTGCGCCGAAATGCGTTGGGGCGCAAAGCCGGGCACAGCCGAGTATTCTACCTGCCGCCGTCACGCACCCGCAGAACAACACGCAAAAATGGAACGCTACCGAGGTTGGTTTCGAGAAGCACGAAGACCGACAATGTGAAAGAAAAGCCTTAACGTTTGGTATTTTTCTGTAACCCGTTGATAGCTTAACTAATTGATCTATAAATTTATAAATCGTCAGCCATCAATAGCTTATAAACCTCATAGGCAGGTTCTTCATAAGGATGAGTACCCAGTAGCGTGTGCACAACGTCCTTGATTACGGCATCGGTACAAATCATTTCCACTTTATATTCAACGACTTTTTCCAGTTGATTAATGTGTCCAAGAGTAGGGTGGCTATTTGCCAACGGCCTGAATTGCCCAATGCCTTGCACTTGCCAACAGCATTGATCATAAGCTTTATAATGCCCCGCGCCTTTTGCAAACAAGGCATTTTTTACCGCTTCAAGATGCGTTTCCGGAACGTAAAAACTCAGCTTGTACATGGGCTGTTACGCTGTTTGATATTGCAAAGATGCTCGTACACAACGCAAAACACCGTAACTGTACTGACCGTCAAACAGTTCATAAACCGGTTTTAAGGCATTTTGTTGCTCGACTGGCAGGCTTAAAATAGCTTCTTCAATTCGTTTTATTTCCGGATCAGGCAGCTCCACGACATCGCGCAATACCAGTAGTCCTTGCTCTAACGCTTGCGATAAGTGATTATAAATCGTCTCTTCTTTGTAGCCCCGTTTTTGGGCAATCTGTTGAATGGTAAAGCCGAGTTTGAACAAATCCGTTGATTCTGTCACGGTATCCGACGTCGTGTGCTCGCCAATATAATCGCTGATAACCGCCAAAAACTGATCCGCATAAAGCTTGAGTTTTTGCTCACCCACGCCGGATATTAAAGCCATTTGTTGGCGATTGGTTGGCTTGGTTTCAAGCATGGCAGTCAGGGTTGCGTCATTAAAAATAATGTACGGAGGAACATCCTGTGCATCGGCAATTTCTCGACGCTTGGCGCGTAACGCCTCCCATAACTCACTATTGCTCCCAACCCGGCTAACTGATTTGCCGGCACCCTTTTTACGAAGCCTGCTTTTTTCGGGTTTTATGTCCTTGCGTAACATCAACTGTTGTTCGCCACGCAAAATCGGACGACAAGCATCGGTGAGTTGCAACACACCAAAATGATCAAAATTAACGGACACCAAACTCCGTGCGACCAACTGCCTAAACACGGAAAACCATTGTTGTTCATCCAGCTCTTTGCCTATGCCAAACGTGGATTGTTTATCGTGGGCAAAACTGATAATCCGTTCGGTTACTTTACCGCGTAATACATCAATTAAATAACCTACACCAAAGCGTTGTCCGGTGCGATAAATACAGGATAATGCCTGCTGTGCAACCAAGGTTCCATCCCAGGTTTCTACCGTTTCCAAACAGGTGTCGCAATTATTGCAAGGTTGCTCAAGATGATCGCCAAAATAACGCAATAACGCCTGTCGCCGACAATGCACTTGCTCACATAACGCCAGCATGGCGTCAAGCTTGTGCATTTCCAGGCGCTTATGGGCTTCATCGGCGTTAGACTCGGCCAACATTCGCCGCAAGGTAATAACATCTTGCAAGCCATAAGCCATCCAGGCATTAGCGGGCAAACCGTCACGCCCTGCCCGGCCGGTTTCCTGATAATACGCTTCCACACTTTTAGGCAAATCCAAATGCGCCACAAAGCGCACATTGGGCTTATCAATGCCCATGCCAAAAGCGATGGTGGCAACAATCACCAGACTGTCTTCCATTAAAAACCGGTGTTGATGCTGGTAGCGCAAATCGTTGGTCATGCCGGCGTGATAGGCCAAGGCATTAATCCCTTTTGATCTGAGCCATTCAGCGGTTTCATCCACTTTTTTACGCGATAAACAATAAACAATACCGGCATCACCGGCGTGTTCAGCCGTAATAAAGTCGATTAATTGTTCGCGGGCATTTTGTTTTTGAACGATCCGGTAACGGATATTGGGACGATCAAAACCACTCAGAAACAACGGCGCGTGTTCCAGATTTAAACGCAGGATAATTTCTTGCCGGGTTTTTTCGTCAGCGGTTGCGGTCAGGGCAATACGGGGAATAGTCGGAAATTGCTCATGCAACAGGGACAACTGCAAATAATCCGCCCGAAAATCATGCCCCCATTGGGACACGCAATGCGCCTCATCAATGGCAAACAAGGCAATCTGGATACGTTGAAACAGCGCAATAGTACGACCGGAGGTTAACCTTTCCGGTGCAATATACAGTAAATCCAGTTCGTTATTAAGTAATTGCCGTTCAATGCTTCGCACCTCATCCTGCGATAAAGTGGAATTTAAAAAGGCGGCTTTTACGCCCAACTGTAGCAAAGCACTGACTTGATCCTGCATTAAGGCAATCAGCGGAGAAATGACGATACCCACCCCCGGCCTGATTAACGACGGAATTTGATAACACAACGACTTGCCGCCACCGGTCGGCATTAATACCAGTGCATCCTGCCCCGCCAAGAGCTGTTCAATAACATCCTGTTGCTGACCTCTAAAACGATCATAGCCAAAAACGGCTTTGAGTATTTCAATGGGCTTCTTATTCACCACTTCTCCCGCGTTACGATAATATTTCTTCAATCAGGTAAACCCTTTATAATAAGCCAATTATACAGGACTGCAGGGAACACACGCCTACTCTATGACCTATTTTACTAATAAGCTTTCAACGCGCCTGGATCAACTTCTGGCAAACGACAATCAACATCTGCTCTGCGGGGGGCTTAAAGGTATTGAAAAAGAAAGTCTGCGTATAGGCCAAGATGGTTTTATCGCCCAAACACCACACCCGACTGCCTTAGGTTCGGCACTAACACATCCAACGATCACCACGGATTATTCCGAAGCATTGATTGAATTAATTACGCCGCCGTTTGCCGATATAAAAGACAGCCTGGCCTATTTGCGCAACGTCCACCAATTTGTTTATGACCATTTGGATCATGAAATATTACTGAGTGCCAGTATGCCCTGCGGCATTAATGGTGATGAAAGCATTCCCATTGCCGAATACGGCACGTCTAACATAGGTCACATGAAGCATGTTTATCGACATGGTTTATGGCATCGTTACGGACGAACCATGCAGGCCATTGCCGGTATTCATTTTAACTATTCGGTGCCCGAAGTCTTGTGGCCCGCTTTACATCAACAAGAAAAAAGCTTGGGTAGTTTGGAGCAACTCAAGGCTGATTCTTACTTTGGTTTAATCAGAAACTTTCAAAGACTGGGTTGGTTAATCCTGTATTTATTCGGCGCATCGCCGGCCATTTGTAAAAACTTCTTCAAAAGTCGTCCGGAGTTAATGGCGCACTTTGAAGAGTTTGACGGTGGCACGCTTTATCATCCCTACGCGACCTCATTACGCATGAGTGATATCGGTTATAAAAGCAAGAATCAGGCTAATCTAAAAATTGATTACAACTCTTTAACGGGCTATGTTGATAGCTTAAGTCAAGCCATTGAAACGCCCTACCCTGACTATGAACAATTTGGGATTGCCGTGAATGGCGAATACCGCCAACTTAACAGTAATATTCTGCAAATTGAAAACGAGTTTTACAGCACGATTCGACCCAAGCAAATTATCCACTCTGGCGAAAAACCCACACTAGCCCTTAAAAAGCGGGGCGTTCGCTATGTCGAAATGCGCTCTCTTGATCTGGATTTATTTGATCCCCTTGGCATCGATGAGGCTAAAGCCCGTTTTATTGAAGCACTGTTATTAACTTGTTTGTTAAAAGATAGTCCGAAGGTTTCAGACGCTGATCACCAGATCAACAATGCCAACCAGTTGGCGGTTGCCAATTTTGGCAGAAAACCGGGACTGCAACTGGATCAAGGTGATCAAAAGATTTTATTGCAGGACTGGGCCACCGAAATTCTTGACTCCATGCAGCCTGTTTGTGCCATTCTGGATAAAGAGGATGCCGACAAACCTTATAGTTCAGCACTGGCGCAACAACAATTGCTGGTTCAAAATCCTGACTTGACAGCATCCGCAAGAATACTGGAGAGCATGGCTGAAACGCATCAACCTTTTAGCCGTTTTGCCTTAAATAAATCGGCTGAACATGCCCGGTATTTTAGCGGCTCCAAGCTGGATGAAATCCATACCCAAGAATTTACCGAATTAGCTAAAACCTCGCTTGCCCAACAACAAGCCATTGAAAGCCAAGAGCAAATTCCTTTTGATGATTTCTTGAAACAATATTTTTCACAAAAATAAAACACATCCTTATGACTGCCTTAGATATTGAGCTATTACAAGCCGATTTAACCCATAAAAACCCACGCACCATCCTTAAAAAAGCGTTGGAGTTGTTTGATAACATCGCTATTTCTTTCAGTGGCGCAGAAGATGTGGTGCTGATTGATATGGCGGTTAATATCAGAAAAGACATCCGTATTTTCTCTTTGGATACCGGTCGCTTGCATCCTGAAACCTACCGCTTTATAGAAAAAGTCAGAAAACTTTATCAGATAGAGATTGAATTATTAACGCCAGACCGAAATGTGCTGGATGGCTTTGTAAAAAACAAAGGCCTGTTTAGCTTTTATGAAGAGGGTCATCAAGAATGTTGCGGCATTCGTAAAGTTGAACCCTTAAAACGCAAACTGGCAACGGTTGATGCCTGGATTACCGGTCAACGCAAAGATCAGAGTCTGGATACGCGACAAGATATTCCTGAAGTGCAAATCGATACGGCGTTTTCTAGCGCAGAGCATTCGTTGATAAAATTTAATCCCTTGATAAATTGGAGTTCAGCGCAAGTTTGGGATTATATTGAAGCCTATCAGGTGCCTTATAATGAACTTCATGAAAAAGGCTTTATCAGCATAGGCTGTGAACCTTGCACCCGCGCTGTTCTGCCTAATCAGCATGAGCGCGTAGGCCGCTGGTGGTGGGAATCGGGCACTAAAAAAGAATGTGGCCTACATGCCGGAAACTTAAAATAAGGACTGTCGGTTTCATTGAAATCATATTAACCCATGACGTGGGCTTGCAAACCCACGACCCGCACACATCAACTTAAAGATATTAATTCACCACGAAGACACGAAGTTCACGAAGAAAAACCAAAGAAAATTCTTCGTGCTCTTCGTGTCTTCGTGGTGAATTTTTTAAAGCACTATTGCAATAGCTTCCAACAGCTTATCCAGCACCTTGTCGCTTTCGGTATTAACCGTTATGACATAAGCCTGTTCATCAATTGATAATGCTTGCGCTGATTGCACCTGCTGTTTCAACACAGCCAGTGTCGCTTCTGACGCATCGTTTTTCCGCTGCGTCACACGTCTATTTAATGCTTCATCAGATGCCTGAAAGTCAATGATGATAAATTTAACGCAGCCTTCGCTTGCAAGCTTTTTAAACAGCTCACGCTGTTCGGTTTTAAGAAAAGTCGCATCAACAATGGCAGAAAAACCTGCTTCAATAACCTGTTTTGCACAGTCAGCCTGATAAAGATACGTTTTCCGACTCGCTTCTTGCGTGTAAAGTCCGTCATCAATCCCGCTGCCGGTATCTGCTTGTGCCTGAAAACCAAATAGCCGCTTGCGTTCTATATCTGAACGTATCTGCAAGGCACCCATTTTTTCGGCAAGCTGATCTGAATAAGTCGATTTACCGGAGCCCGAGTAACCGTGGGTAATTATTAATGCAACAGGAGGTGTGTGAGTGAAACGCTCAGCCAGATTGGCAAATCCGGTATATTTTAAATTAGCCTGATTAAAGTCATCCTCATTTTGTTGCTGTGCATTACGCAACAACGAAACTTTGGCACACACCAGCGCACGATAAACCAGATAGTATCGCAATAAACCCAGTCCCTGATAGTCACCGGCGTGTTGCAGATAATGATTGAGCAAACGAATAGCGTAGTGTTCATAACCCGCGTTGATTAGGTCAATAACCAAAAAAGCCACTTCACTAATAACATCAATCCAACGTAGCTGTGGATTAAACTCGATACAATCAAACAGTGTCACCTTGCCGTTGATAAGCGTCATATTACTTAAATGCAAATCACCGTGGCATTCCCGTATAAAGCCCTGCTCTCTTCGGCGCTGCATTAATGCAGTCTTGCCGTTCCATTCATTATTACCCCAAGTCTCAAGTGCTTGAAGTTGCTGTTTTTGTTGGTCATCGACCAGCAAGGGTCTGATGTGATCAAAATTCTCGTCAAACCAATGCTTGATACCTTCACTTTGACCATAAGGAGAAGCGGCATTAGCTTTTTCGATAACGTCATGAAAATCAGCGACAATATCCGTAACTTGATCAATTTCATCGGCATTCAACTGCCCGCTCACGGCAAGTTCACTTAAAGTTAATCCTGAGGGAAACTGACGCATCTTAACGGCATATTCGATAGCCTCCCCTGCACCACCCATTTCGGGTTGCTCAGGATGACCGGTTATCGGTATTACATCAAGATACAAATCCGGCGCCAAACGTCGGTTAAGTCTTATTTCTTCATGACAAAAAAAGCGGCGTTTCTCCAACGTAGAAAAATCCAGAAAACCAAAGTTAACCGGTTTTTTAATTTTGTAAGCGTATTGTCCAGTCAGTAAAACCCAGGAAATATGCGTCTCAACAATACTAAAAGCCGTTACTTTATGTGGATATGCACCGGCTTCAGATAGTCCCTTAATTAAAACCAGGCCTGAATCCAGTGCGGTTTGATGGCTATCCATAGATAACGGAAAACTATCGACAATACTCGTCTAAATCTTCATTGACCTCGTCAAGATCAAACTCTTCAGGATCAAATTCCCCATCCAACCATTCGATCATCTCTTCATAGTCAGGATTCTTGGGATCAGAAAGGGTATTAAGAAGCTCTTCATAACCCCAAACTCCACCACAATCTTCTGGTGGACAGGCGCGTTTACCTTTAAGGCAAAAAGGCAAGTCAATGTTGGCATCAAAAGGAAGTATTTTTTCAAGCAGTATTTTGTGCTTCCAACTATCCCCAAAATCGTATTCATAAACCAGGGAATCTTTTTCCTTGGTTAATAATTGGGATAGTTTGTATTTTGTCTCGTCTTCCACGTCCATATCAAAATCTTCATCAAGCATGCCATAAAATTTTTTATTGGCAATAAATTGATGTAAATGGCTATTTGTCCAGCCCATTGCTACCTGAATAACGTCGTGCAAAGCACCTAATTTTATATCGCCTGGCACTAAAACCGTCCGCCATATCGGCGGTTTTGAACCGATTAAGGTGATTTTGATTTGATAGATGGAAGTTGTGTGTTTCGTTGCCATTTTAGTCATCCTCAAAAGAGTCTATTGGTTCAAGTTAATGGTGATTAAAGCTTAACTTCAAGATTTTAACAAGCCTAAATTAATTAGTTGCCCTTTTTTAAAAATACCTTTGCCTCATTCCAGAAAGCATCAAGTTCCATCAGCTCACAGTCCAGTAAATTCCGGCCTGATGCTTCAACTTGCTGCTCGATGTAATGAAATCGTTTGGAGAATTTTTTGGTACTTTCTTTAAGTGCAATTTCAGGGTTGACGTTTAAATGCCTCGCCAGGTTGACAGCAACCAGTAACAAATCACCGATTTCTTCCTGGATATGGGCTTGGTCGCCGGATTCCCAGGCTTCTTTGACTTCTTGCAATTCTTCCAGTACTTTTTCAAAAACCGGCAGCACATCAGGCCAATCAAAACCATGCTGCGCCGCACGATCCTGAACTTTTTCGCACTCCATCAAGGCGGGGAGATTACCTGCCACCCCCGATAACACGCTATGACGCACAAGCGTTTTGCTTTTTTCCTGGCGCTCGTCGGCTTTGGCTTGTTCCCAAGCCTGATGACGTTCGGCATCGGTTTTAAAAACCGCATCGGAAAAAACATGGGGATGCCGGCGAATCAATTTTTCGCAGATACCGGCCGACACTTCTTCAAAGCTAAACAAGCCGCGTTCTTTGGCAATTTGGGAATGGAAAACGACCTGTAGCAAAAGATCACCCAATTCTGAACGCAGATCATCCAAATCATTACGTTCAATGGCATCAACGACTTCGTAAGCTTCTTCAATAAGATAAGGAATCAGGCTGGTAAAGTCTTGCTTAAGATCCCAGGCACAACCGTCTTCCGGTCGACGCAGACGGGTCATAAGATCCAATAACTGTTGAGTATTTTTTAACATGAAAAGCCCGGCATCTTAGAATGAACAACCAAAGTTTTCGTGGTAACGTTGCTTAAATTCGTCCATGTCCAAGGAATGATTTTGGGTACCGTGATGTTCAATTTTAATGGCGCCCATCAATGATGCAATTCTGCCGGTAGTGTCCCAATCCAAATCGTTCATCAAACCGTAAAGCAAGCCAGCACGATAAGCGTCACCGCATCCGGTAGGATCAAACAAAGCTTTGGGTTTTGCCGGAGGAATAATAATACACTCACCTTTCGTGTAAATTTTGGAACCTTTGCCACCCAGCGTGATAATCAAGGCTTCCAACCGTTCTGCCATTTGCTCTAATGTTAATCCGGTGCGTTCCTGCATTAACTCGGATTCATAATCGTTTAAGGTCATCCAGGTTGCCTGATCAATAAAGGTCAGCAATTCTGCCCCGTTAAACATCGGCATACCTTGACCGGGATCAAAAATAAAAGGGATGTCCAATTCTACAAACTGTTCGGCATGTAGCTGCATACCTTCTTTGCCGTCAGGTGATACGATGCCTATGCAGATATCCCTATCGGTGGGAATCGAATTGATATGCGAGAAACTCATGGCACCCGGATGGAACGCGGTAATCTGATTACCGTCTTCGTCAGTGGTGATATAAGCCTGTCCCGTGTAATTATTATCCATAATATAAATAAACTCACTGGATAAACTGTTTTGGTTCATCCATTGACTGTAAGGTTCAAAATCATGACCCACTACAGCCATAGCCAAGGCCTCTTCGCCCAGCAAATTCAGATTAAAAGCAATATTACCTGCACAACCGCCATATTCACGACGCATGACCGGTACTAAAAAAGATACATTCAGGATGTGAACTTTTTCAGGCAAGATATGGTTTTTAAATTTATCATGAAACACCATAATAGTGTCATAAGCCATCGAACCGCATATTAATGCACGCATTGGTATTCCTCTTTAAAGTAAAATTAATGCCCAGGTAACGGCCGCCCAAGCTATAGACATCATCACTGCCGCAGAACCGATATCTTTGGCTCTACCGGATAACTCATGATGCTCAAAACCCACCCGGTCAACGACTGCTTCTACCGCTGAATTTAATAATTCAACCAGCATCACCAAAACCATGCTGCCGATTAACAGCAGTTTTTCAATGTTGGTATGCCCCAACCAGATCGCCAGTGGTGTTGTTATTACAAACATAACAACTTCTTGTCTAAAGGCTTCTTCATGCGTCCACGTTGCCTTAAACCCGGCAACTGAAAAGAAACATGCGTTAATGAGGCGTTTAAGGCCTTTTGCATTTGGATTTGCCATTGTGTTACTGATTATCCTTTCAAAAAAGTAAGTTGATTGTAAAAAATTTTACGCAGTCTGGCGTAGCAATTTTATTGCTCGATAAGCAACTGGTAGGCATCAGCATCCAGCAACTGATCCAGTCCGGATAGATCATCGGCTTTGACACAAAAAATCCAGGTATTATAAGGGTTATCATTAACTTGCTCGGGCTCATCTACCAAAGCCGAATTAACAGCAATAATTTCTCCGGCAACCGGACTAAATAAATCCGATGCTGTTTTAACGGATTCAACCACAGCACATTGCTCTTGTGCTTTAACTTTACGACCCACGTCAGGCAACTCTATATAAACCAAATCGCCCAATTGTTCCTGAGCAAAATCGGTTATACCCACGCGAACGATATTATCGTCTTCCACACTCGCCCATTCATGCGACAGCGCATACTTTACATTTTTTGGTAAATTACTCATAGTTTAAACCCTCAAAAATTAGTCAGGTACAATTAAGGCACAAGGCACAAGGTACAAGGTACAAGGTGCAAGGTGCAAGGTGCAAGGTCATTTTTATTCATTAGCCTTTAGCCTTTACCCTTTACCCTTTAACCTTGCAACTTGCACCTTTAACCTTTAACCTTTAACCTTTGGCCTTACATATTAACAAACATCTTTAAAACATGCCTGAGATACTGATCTACACAACCACTATTTGCCCTTATTGCGTGATGGCTAAACGCCTGCTCGACAAAAAAGGCGTCTCTTATACCGAGATTAACGTAGGCACCCAACCGGACTTAAGAGAGGAAATGATGCGCAAAACCAAGCGCCGAACGGTACCTCAAATTTATATTGGTGACTTTCATGTTGGCGGCTTTGACGACCTATATGCGCTTGAGCAGCAAAAAAAACTGGATACTTTACTGGGCTTTGCTTAAATCAAGTACTCTACAACCGCCCAAAATCAAGCCATTTCTGAAGCAATAGGTCAATTAGGTTACACAAAACCACCATTAAACAATTATAATTAACTTTTTAAAGAACGACATTTTACGTTACTTGCTACCCTTATGAAAAAAAAGCCACTCAGCACGCCTAAAGCCAGTGCTCCAAATGTTAGTGTTCTTGAAAGCCAAGCCGTGTCAAAATTGAATGCAGGGCAATACAAAGAAGCCATTGAACTGTACAAAGCACTATTAAAGCAGTCAAATAAGGCGGATTGGCGACAAGCATTAGCCCGGTGTTATTTACAGAGAGCCTTGGGATTTGCCACAAAAAGCATGATTAAAGAAGCGTTGGTTTTATGGGAAAATTATGCCCAATATGCTGAACCGCCTTATCAAGCTTTTGATCACTATATCAGTTGGCTTTTGCAAACCAATAACATGGTAAAAGTTAAAACCTGTTTGGAGCAGTTATCAGCACAACAACTGGATGAACAATATCCTGACCTTGCAGGTTTATTGGGTTTGCTTGTTATTACCGGAAAAATAACTTGCCAGGAACTGTTGCCAGCCGATTCGGTTTTCATGAAGCATTTGATTTTTGCACAAGCCGCGTTGAGCGCTAACAAAAACAATAAACTGGAAGACCTTGAACAGGCGCTACAAAAACTGCCGTTTCGTTCTGCTTTCCGTGATTTTCGTACCGTTATGAAAGCGGCTCTCTTGATCCCTGAGTCAATCGAACAAGCGCAAGCGCTGTTAGCCAAAATTCCTGCCGATTCACCATATCAACAAGCAGGCAAATTACTCTTGGCGATTACGCATCAAGGCGCCGCCTTGGTTAATGACTTGGCGCAATTTACCCCGTCACAAATCAAGCTGGTTGAAACAGCAAAAAACTTCAATAAAAAGCAGATCGAGCTACTGGATATCGTCACCAAACAAAAAGACCGCTTGTCGGACAAAACAAAATTTAATTTAGTCCTTCAGTATAAAGCGCTGTTGGGTGCCGATTTAGCACAACATTACTGCCGGGTCGCACTGTCAACCTATCCTGCCGGGCAACGTGACTTTACCAAACATTTTGGCGCACTTAATGATTTTGAAGTCTGGCGGTTAAAAGCCCTTACCTGCGAACACGATGGGGACTTTTATGGTTCAGAGTATTATTGGAAGCAAGGCATTGCTGTTCTAAAAAAACAGGGGTCTGAAGGCGCGTTTAAGATAGCGCTAATCATGAGACATATCGCCAAGCATCAGGAAACACCCGAAGAAGCCATTAACTGGCTAATAGACAGCCTTGATCATGACCCGGATGACCGTGATAGTTACGTACAAATTATTCATTATTTTGAACGACAAACGCAAGAAATTGATACGTACAAAGAATGGCTGGATAAAAGTATCAAAAAGTTTCCAAACGATATTGAATTATTAGGGTTGGCAATAAAAGCCGCCGTGCGTAACAAAGCGTTTAAAAAAGCGACAAACTATGCACAGGACTTATTAAAAATTGATCCCGTTAACACGTTTGCCAAACAGGTTTTATTTTCCAGTCACTTGGGACATGCCCGAAAATTAATTAAAACTAAAAAGTTTCATCTGGTTGAAAAAGAAATCCAACAGGCAGAAAAGATAACCTTAAGTAAACGTTACCAGACGCAAGCGCAGTTAATGCGAGGCTTTTTGGTATTGCTTGCGGAAGATAAAAACAGAGGCGAACAGCTCATTATCGAAGCCCTGCAAAAATATAATGACGGTGTATTTAATGCGCATTTTTACATTATTATGGAAGCACTGTTACTTAATTTTCCCATGGCACCCTTGCTAAAAATAGTACCGCCCTTGGCAAAAAACCAGGTATTGTCTCAGCAAGAAATAATTCAACTGACTCAACAGATTCAACAATACGCTGATGCCGACTCCACCAATCAGGCACTAGTGCATAAGGCACTGGAAAAAGTAAAAGCCGTTATTAAACAATCAATAACACCTAATCTTGGCGAGGAAACCCTGTTAACGCTATGCCAATGCCTGGATGCTATCGGTCATTTTGAGTTAATACGTGTTTGTGCAAAAATTGCCCAACCGGTTTGGAGCAAGCCTATCTGGATGTATTATCGGGTCTATTCAGAAGCCAATGGCCAACCTGAGAAATGTTCCGACATAAACACCTACCGCTTGCATGAAAGCCTTAAAGAAGCCCAAGAACAAAATGATCTGCGTACCGTTACGCTAATCGGTAATTTTCTCGATCAATTTCATCAATCTCGCACGCCGTTTGGTTTAAATATTTTCGATTCATTATTTGACGATGATGAAGACGAAGAGCCTATAGAAATACTGTTTGGTCATTTGCCCGAAAGTTTATTCGATAAAATCGTCGCAAAAACTACTGACTTGATTAAAAAATTTTCACCAGACCGGATGCTAAAACTAATCGCCGCCAACTATTTATCAAACGACAAGACCCTGATACTTAGGCTGACTAATGATTTTGATCTACTGTTTGCTTTTTTAATGCTAAAAGCGGCAGATGACTTGGGTATTGATACAAACGTGACGGCCGCTAAAATTATTGAAGTCTTTTCTGATAAAGAAGCAACGTCAAAACCCAAGCCATTTCCGTTTTTTTAACAAACAATACACATTTATGAAAACACCTTACGACATATTAGAGGTCACTGAACAAGCCACTGATAGCGAAATCAAACAGGCTTATTTGCAAAAGGTGAAACTTAATCCACCTGACCGGGATCATGAAAAATTTCAACAAATACACCGCGCTTACGAAACCATTAAAAATGTAACCAGCCGCGAAAATTTCGCACTGTTTAATTATCCGGAAGCTGATTTTGATGCACTGCTGGAACAGGCCTTTATTAATGAATCATTATTAATGAACGCCAATATTTTCGAGACCTTGTTACGTACCAGTATTGACAATAACACTTTTATACCCGGCAACCCTAAAAAGACAACCGTATGAGTGACCAACAAAAAAAACGTTTGCTGGAAGAATTTGAGACTTATCTGGCGCAAACCGACCTGACTGAAAATCTCGGCACTGAACCGCCTGACTTAAGCACTTTACTCAGTGAAATGGCAGGTTTAAAAAGTGAAGTTAAAGCCGAAGCCAGGCATTTTAAAGCCACTTTGGATACCCTGAGCGTTGCTCTGGATACCCTTCAAGCGGATAATAAAACACTTGCCGACCAACTGGCAGCTCACGGCGATCACGTCGAATCTGTGCGCAGTGAAACCCTGCGTGCTGTACTTTTGGATATGGTTGATATTTATGATCGACTCAGCGTAGGTTTTGGTATTTTACAAAACTACAATCCGGTTTCATCGTTGTTTAGTCACTCCAAAAAACAGGATATCCGCTTTATAGACGCCTTTAAAGAAGGCCAGTCCATGACGCTTAATCGCTTTGAACAGTTATTACAACGCTATCATGTCAATGCGATAGACTGCCTTGGCAAACCACTTGACCCTCGCACCATGAGCGCAGTTGAAATCAGTCATAACCCAAAACTTGACAACGGTATTGTGATCGAGGAACTGCGTAAAGGTTTTCTTTTTGAAGAAAATGTCTTGCGTCTTGCAGAAGTCAAAGTTAATAAAATCTAACCTATTATAAAAAACTTATGAATGAAATAATTATCGGAATTGATTTAGGAACGACTAACTCGGAAGTCGCCATTGTAGAAAATGGTCAAGTATTAGTCATTACCGACAACAACAAAAAAATCTTGCCCTCCTTTGTAGGCATTGATGATCAAGGTGATATTTTGGTGGGCGAAAGCGCCAGAAACCAATACCTGGTTTACCCGGAACGTACCGTTAAATCCATCAAGCGTTTGATGGGGCAAGATATACAAGTCGATCTGGCCGGACATGCTTATGCGCCACAAGAAATTTCTGCCATTATTCTAAAACGCCTTAAAGCCATTGCCGAACAATACCTTAATCAACCGGTGACTAAAGCCGTTATTACCGTACCTGCGTATTTTTCTGACGCTCAACGTCAAGCTACACGCGAAGCCGGGGAAATTGCGGGTCTGGAAGTGGTGCGCATGATTAATGAGCCCACTGCCGCTGCACTGGCTTATGGCGGCAATCAGATGGAACAAAAGCACATGCTGGTTTATGACTTGGGCGGTGGCACGTTTGACGTTTCGGTCGTAAATATTGAAAGCGGCGTTGTCGAAGTACTCTCCAGCCATGGTGACAACCATTTGGGCGGGGATGATTTTGATCAACAAATCATTGAGCATATACTGGATCATCTTCAAGACACACACGGCGTCGATGCTCGCCAACATAGCAAGGCACTGGCGCGTATTACGCGTGCCGCTGAAAATGCAAAATTTGTACTTTCAGATGAGCCTTTTGTAAAAATTGAAGAAGAATACTTGCTGGAGCATGAAGGCGCCGCGATTCATTTATCTTTAGAACTGTCTCGCACCGATTATGAAGAAATGATCGAAGACTACATCAACGCGACCATAGATGCCGTGCATATCGCCATGAAAGGCGCCAAATTAACGCCCGCAGACATTGACGAAATTGTTTTGGTGGGCGGCTCAACGCGCACACCGTGTATTCGTGAACGACTTTTTGATGAATTCGGCTTTGAACCGCACAGCGAGGTCGATCCCGATTTATGTGTCGCCATGGGAGCAGCCGTTCAGGCCGCCATGATTAGCGGACAAGAGGTCAATGCCGTATTAATCGATATCACACCTTATACTTACGGCACCAGTGCGATAGGTTATTTGAATGATGACTATTATCCGTTTAAATATGTCCCTATTATTCACAAAAATACCGCCCTGCCTAATCGTAAAACCGAAGCTTTTGTAACCAATCATGATGGTCAGGAAGTCATTAGTGTAAAAGTCTATCAAGGTGAAGATCCTGATGCCTTGAACAATATAAAAATTGGCGAATTTCTGGTTGAAGGGCTACAGGATGTTGAAGCCGGTAACGTTATTACCATCACCTTGGCACTTGATCTTAACGGGTTGCTGCACGTTTCGGCACAGGAAAAAGCGACTGGCCTGGAAAAATCCATTACGATCAAAAATGCTATCTCCCGTTTTGAACAAGGCGAGTTGGATTCTGCCAAACACCGCATCAATACGCTATTCGGACAAAATGAAGCCGGTAGTATTATTGATAACAATCAGTCGCCAGAAATTGTAGCGGCTCTTAAACTGATCGCCAAAGCAGAAGCCTTGTTTGATAAAACCTCAACTGAAGACAAAGAGGATATGATTGATTTAATCGAAGACATAAATACCTGTATCGAAGCCGGACTCGATGAGCGCCTGCAAGAAGCGGTCGTAAAATTATCTGATATTATTTATTATTTGGAATCCTGATGGATCGCTGCCCTTGCTGCAATGCACGCTTAACGGAGGCCGTTTTCTGTCCTCGTTGTCAGGCTGATCTAAGCAGCGTTCTTGGCAGCGAACACATGGCAAGGTATTGGTTAAACAATGCCTTGCAGTTTTGGGTGATGGGCGAATCGCAAATGGCTAATCTGGCATTAACCAAGTCTGTCAATCTTAAGAAAATGCCAACCGCACTGGTTTTTCGTGATTTTATTATCCGCCGACAATGTCAGAACGTGTTACGATTATTGACCAATGAAGATTATGCAAAAGCAATAGAGGCGCTCTCACCGTTGCGTAATTTACACCCTGACCATCAATTTATAAGTCAGTTACACGGATTTACCCAGTATTTATTAACCAATACATCAGGTAAAATTATCTACCCAGCAAATAATGACAATTATTAATGAACTCAAACCAGTCCAGTATCGCTTCACCTTGTATCAGCCAATGCTGCCTGAATGATGCCAATATCTGCACGGGCTGTTTTCGTTCCATTAATGAAATTACCCTCTGGGCTCAAGTTGATGATAAAACACGTAGTCACTTTCTTGGCAATATTGAGAGTCGCCAAAAGGCATTGAGTCACTGGGTTTTTTATTAAAAAAGCCGTGGGCGTGCATAATTAATCGAGGATATCTCAAATGAAACAATTACATAGAAAAGATTTATTCGGGTGGTCAGAGTTTAATAAAGAACGTAACCTGGATTTTAATAGTGTACTTTGGGTACGTGACGGCGGTAATATTTTAATCGATCCGCTGCCCATGTCAGAACATGACCATAGCCATCTGCAGCGCTTGGGCGGAGTCAATTTTATTATCATTACCAATAGTGACCATTGCCGTGATGCCGAACATATTGCCAGCAGTACCGGTGCCCCGATTTATGGCCCGTCAGGCGAAGAAGATACCTTTCCTATTGTTTGTGATCGCTGGCTTCATGATAATGAAGAAATTGTGCCCGGATTGATCGCTTATCAACTTGAAGGCTCTAAAACGCCTGGAGAACTCGCTTTGCTTTTGGAGCACACAACCCTGATAACAGGCGATTTAATTCGTTGCCAACTCGGTGGTGAATTATGTATGCTGCTGGAAACAAAACTTGCTGATGTGCACAAGGCGATTAATTCAATCAAGCGTATTGCCGACTTGCCCGGTATTAAAGCAGTTCTACCCGGTGATGGCTGGCCATTGTTTAATCATGGCAGTGAAGCACTGCATCGCCTGGCAAGATCACTTTAGCAGGCTATCAAACTCCCGTTAAAGTCGGTTATAGAACACGGATGACACTGATTATACGGATTTCAACGGATTTTATTTTAGTGGGTGCGCATCACGCACCTAAAAACGCTGCCATGATTGTGGTGCGCGATGCGCACCCTAGTGTGCCCAGCATGGGCTAAAACTTGTTATCTGAAAGGAGATAACCGGAAGTAGTAACGACAACCGTAGCGAAAACGCAAGGGGGAAACCGTGAGGTTAACCTGAAAGAAGCGGATAGCAAATG
>Ga0208495_1000213_pt1 | contig 25125 bp, 19 predicted proteins | sample CryBogmetaGMA14M_FD_184551 | JGI IMG/M metagenome (GOLD analysis project Ga0208495, IMG submission 184551) | Freshwater microbial communities from Crystal Bog, Wisconsin, USA - MA14M (SPAdes) | ecosystem: Environmental > Aquatic > Freshwater > Lake | place: Crystal Bog, Wisconsin, USA...
GCCGGAAATCTTGCCAACCTTATTTCGGTTGAAGGAGAAAACAAGATCACTGAATACCTGGCCGTGAAAAAAGACCGGAGCAGGTTCTACGTAGATGTGAATTCAACCCTCCTTTACGATGCCAGAGGCATCCCCTGGGCCGTGCTGTTTGTGCAACGTGATGTAACCGACCGAAAACAGGCCGAGGAAACCCTCAATAATCAGCGTACGCTGTTCAGGACCATCATCGACCTGATACCCGATGCAGTCTATGTAAAAGATTCAAAGGGGAGGAAGATCCTGGCTAATCCAAAAGAAGTTCAGTTCACCGGCGGAAGCTCTGAAGCGGATATTATTGGGAAGACCGATTTTGACCTGCACCCCAACCATGAGGCACAGCGTTCAAGCATCGAGGATCAGCAGGTGCTTACTACGGGGACGCCGATCCTCGATGTCGACGGCACACTCATCGACAGGGACGGTAAGTTACATTGGCTTTTAGTATCGAAAGTGCCACTGTTTGACATGCACGGAAAAATAACCGGGATAGTCGGCGTTACCCATGACATCACCGAACGCAAACTGGTTGAGCAGGAATTGCTTAAAGCCAAGGTAAAAGCAGAAGAAAGCGACCGTTTGAAATCAGCCTTCCTTGCTAATATGAGCCACGAGATCAGGACTCCGATGAACGGAATTCTGGGTTTTGCGGGCTTGCTGAAAGAACCGAAACTTACCGGTGAGGAACAGCAGGAGTTCATCCGCATCATTGAGAAAAGCGGCATCCGCATGCTCAACATCATCAACGATATCATCGATATATCCAAAATCGAATCGGGACAGATGGAAGTATCGGTAACCGAAGGAGATGTTAACGAGCAGGTCAGGTACATTTACAGCTTCTTTAAACCTGAAGCTGAAAAGAAAAACCTGCAGCTGTATATCACCAACATGCTGAAGTATCCCGAATCTTTTATAAGAACCGATCATGAAAAGATCTATGCAATCCTGACGAACCTTGTCAAAAATGCCATTAAATACACTTATGAAGGATCAATAGAAGTAGGATATGAGAAAAAGGGGGGCTGTCTTGAATTCATTGTAAAGGATACCGGCATCGGTATTGATAAAATGAGGCAGGAAGCAATTTTTGAACGGTTCATGCAGGCGGAAATTTCAAATAAGCAGGCTGTTGAAGGTGCAGGCCTCGGCTTGTCCATAACAAAGGCTTATGTTGAAATGCTTGACGGGAAGATCCGGGTGGAAAGCGAACCCGGTATAGGTTCAGCTTTTATTTTCACTATCCCTTATAAGCCGGTGGCTGTGGTGAAAAGTATAAAAATTGACCACTTCCAGGAGGAAGGAGAACTGAAGGGGGATAAAAAGCTCAAAATCCTTATCGTTGAAGATGATGAGACGTCACAACTGTTCCTTGCGAGGGCTGTAAAAACTTACGGAAGGGAGATCTTAAAAGCAAGGTCGGGTACTGAAGCAGTAGCGGCCTGCAGGAATGCGCCCGATATTGACCTGGTGCTGATGGATATCAGGCTTCCTGAAATGAGCGGTTATGAGGCGACAAGGAAGATCCGGGAATTTAACCGGACCGTCATCATTATTGCCCAGACAGCTTACGGCCTTTCGGGCGACAGGGAGAAGGCCATAGAAGCAGGATGCAATGATTATCTTTCAAAACCAATTGAAAATGATGTATTGACAGGCAAGATACAGAAGTATTTTTCGTGAGTTTGAAATCTCCGGTTTTGTATTCAGTGTTTATCTCTCAATGGTGGATTTTTCAATGTTTCCCACAGGCAATCGTTCACTATTTTCAGGATCTGCTCCATCTTATGAAAATCACCCCTGGCGAAATCATCCAGGGGTGTATGGTATTCAACCGGAAAACCGGCATGAAAGGTAAGGATTGGAACTTTCCGGTCGGAAAATGGCCGGTAATCACTTCCTGTAGCGCCTGTCACATCCCAGAGTTCAAGTACAAACGGATGCTCAAGTTTTGAATTGACATTTTTTGCCAGGGATCTCAGATCTTCATTAACGGTTAAGGTTCCGATGCTAAGTCCTATACTGCCTGTGTCTTCTGGTGCACTCCGTGAGATCATATCCATATTGATAACCAGGGAAACCTGCCGGGGAACCAGCCGTGAATGCATCGCGAAGTAGGTGCTCCCCAATTTTCCTCTCTCCTCCCCGACCCAGGCGGCAAAAATGATATTACACGAGGGTTTTCCGGGATGAGAAGACCATGCCTTTGCCAGGGCGAGCATTCCCGCCACACCGGACGCGTTGTCATCAGCACCGTTAAAGACCTGGCCATTCCTTACACCCAAATGATCATAATGCCCCCCGATGATGATGTTCCTCGTTGTGTCGATACCCTGGATCATTCCTATGACATTCCGGATCATCACCTCTTCGGATCTGACAATAACCGAAAACCTGAGTTTTTTGCCCTGCATCGGACCGGAGGCAGTTAACAGTTCGCTGGCTGCCTTTTTTTCAAATCGAGGCAGGTCGATCCCGGTACCATCCAGGAGCTGCAAAATTGCATCTGTTCCCAAGGTGAAGCAAGGTATCTTCAGCTTTCCTGAATCGCCAGGTAAATAATGACGGAAATTTTCATTATCCCCGTCTCCGGATGTGGGTACATTTATTTTGCTGTTCAAAAGATGGGGGTCGATAAAAACCACAGCTGCCGCTCCATGTCTTTCAGCAAGTTTTAGTTTCTTTCTTACGGTCGCAAAGTCATCTTCAAATGATCTGCCCAACTTTTTTGAAGCCAGGGAAGTGGTATCCGCATGGCCTGGATACCCGTCGACAACCACGACCACCTTGTTTCTGACATCTGTATTAGTGTAATCATTGTAACCCTTGCCCGGGGCTTCAATACCATAGCCGATAAATATAACAGCTGCCTCGGTTTCCCTACCAAACGGAACAGGGTCCACGATAAAATCGGTACCTGGTGCGAACTTGACCACTGGTTCTCCCTCTACAGAATTCCGGATTAATTCAAGGGAAGATTTCTCAACATGGCATCGGATCATTTTAAAATTCTGAAAAAAGGTCTGGCCGGAGTTTACCGGTGATCCCGGGCTGCTCTTTATTTCAGTGTCACCGTATGGCATCAAACCATTGAGCTGCATCATGGAGGCAATATAGTCTGCGGCCATTAAGGCGCCCCGAGTGCCCGTTTCACGACCCTCCATCCAGTCGGAGGAGAGGAATGAAAGGATTCCTTCAAAATCATGCTTTAAAGGAGCTGGAACAGGATTGGAAGTGGTCTGTGCCTGGAGGGTCAGCGCGGAGAACCACATAAACAGCAAAAAGAGGTAGGATCTGCACATAATGTATGATGTATTGTGAATCGTAAATCGTAAAATGCAAGAATTCCGGTTGCACTGTGCCGGGACGAACTGCTGATAGCCCTCCATTGTGTCGGCAACTACTTCGTTGATCTGAATGGATGACATGACCTGAATGACCGGATTTAATTGTTGGCTCTGACTTCCGTTAATGCAAATATAACTATATCCTGATAAAAATTTTAAACTCTGGACATTGAAGGCAAAAATGAGAAAATAAGATATATTTGTACCAGCTTCCTTCACCCTTTTAGCAAACCGGAACATGGAAAAGAAAAAGATGCCGCACACCTTGATTATTATTTCAGTTATCCTGATCCTTTTTCTTATTCTGACCTGGATCATCCCGTCAGGGCAGTTTGATCGTCATGATTATCACGGCCGGCTGGTTGTGGTTCCGGGAACCTACCACAAGGTTGATCCGCATCCACAAGGGTTTATGGAGCTGTTCACCGCACCAATTAAAGGCATGATGTCGGCTTCACAGATCATTGCCCTTGTATTGCTGATTGGAGGTGCATTTGGGATCGTCAGCAAAACGGGAGCAATCAATTCCGGGCTGGCGCGTGTTCTTGAGGCTACGCGTAAAAATCCGAAGATCAAGAGATTCATCATTCCCATTATCATGTTCCTTTTTTCATTGGGCGGCGCTTCATTTGGCATGGCCGAAGAGGTTATGGTCTTTGTTCTGATCACCATCCCCCTGGCAATGGCCATGGGGTATGATTCACTCACAGGGATCGCTATGCCCTTTCTCGGGGCTGCATCAGGTTTTGCAGGGGCATTCAGCAACCCGTTCACCATCGGTATCGCCCAGGGCATCTCGGAGATCCCGATATTCAGTGGGTGGGAATACCGGATCGTGGTCTGGCTTGTGCTTATGACCACCGCTATTATTTTTGTCATGCTATATGCAAGGAGGATAGAAAAGAACCCGGAACGAAGCCTGGTTTACGAGATTGACAAAAAAAGAGATCTTACATCCTATCATTCTGCCGAAGACCTTGCCTTAACACTGAAAAGAAAGCTGGTACTGATCATCTTCTCTTCCTCCATCGTTATGCTCATTGTCGGGGTCAATCTCTGGGATTGGTATATCAATGAAATTGCCGGATTGTTCGTGTTTATGGGAGTCCTTACTGCCTTGGTTTACCGGCTTAACCCGGATACTGCAGTTGGGTCTTTTCTTGAAGGTGCCCGCGACATGATGACTGCAGCTTTCGTCATCGGGCTTACCCGCGGGATGCTGATCATTGCCACTGATGGAAAGATTATTGACACCATTCTTGCAGGCATTGCCGGAACCATGGGGCAGTTCCCCAAAATTATTTCTGTTCAAATGATGTTCGTATTCCAGGGCTTTATGAATTTCTTTGTTCCTTCAGGTTCGGGCCAGGCTGCCCTGACCATGCCCCTGATGTCACCCCTTGCCGATCTGATCGGTATCACCCGCCAGACGGCCGTGTTGGCTTTCCAGCTGGGAGACGGGCTCTTCACCAGCGTTTTTCCGACCAGCGGTGTTACCATGGGAATCCTGGCCATTGGGAAAATTCCTTATGATAAATGGGTCAGGTTTATGCTGCCTTTGTCACTTATTTTCCTGATACTTGGATGTCTCCTGCTGATTCCCCCGGTCCTTTTATTTGCATATCATTGAGAGATGTTAACGGCAGCCGAATATTCCACGACAGTTCAGATGTTTTATTAGTGGTCACCATAAATCGGCGTACTATAGTCAGTTGCTCTGGCTCGTCGAGGCAGGCCCCTTGCTTAAGTTTAACAATGCAGGATCTTTTACCGCAGGGCGGGGAAGGTTGCGTGGGTTGAAAAGAGAAATATTTTTCAATAATACTTGACTTACGACCTGTATTTCATTACTTTCATAAAATTATATAAGGTTAATGCTATGGTCTGAAAAGAGTAATGTTTTGGATTTCGATCTATTAGCCATAAATATGTTAGGATTTTAAAAGTGGAGTCCAGGGACCACTTTATAAAACGGGGCGTCACCGAAAAGCCAAACGAGTAGGAAATAAACAATAAAAGCTATGACAAAAAAAATTATTCTCACATGTTTGATTTGTTTCGGAATCGGAATAATCATTAATGCACAAAAATTAGATAAATTTGGTGCAGACATGGGCAAAAAGAGTGTGATGGGCAAAGAAATCCGTGTCCCCTACACAAGTCTGACAAGCTATTTTGGGTTTATAAAGCAGGGTGCGGTTCCTGATGAAACCAGAAATGGTAAAAAATTCTACTATCTCTACGTATGGATACCCTCGGTGGCTCCGGAAATTGGCGTCAGAATGATCTCTCCAATTCCAGAAGGAATGAAACCGTCAGAAACTGACTTTGTGGGCGCTGATTACAAAGACAATGAAGGCAATTCAAAAGATTATTTTGATACCTGGATCACCTTTGAAAGGGCGGATGGTATTGTAAGCGTGGATGATATATTGAAAGGCAAATCTGCTACCTGGAACACCTATGAATCCAACGATGATTCGGGTGAGTTACCTGCTCAGCCTTCAGGTAGTAAATACAATTCCCTGATGCGTATAACCAGCGAAGTAAATAATCCTTTAAAGGCATTGGTGGTTGGTTTGTATCGTATTGGCTTCACAACGTATAAAACCGGTGAAGTTCAGGGTAGTTTCCTGGCACAGGTCGGGGCACCTGTTAAGCTACCAGGAGTTGGAATTTCTTCAAGCCTTGAGGATTTATTGAAACAAGTCAAAAAATAATCCAGGCAGAGGCACAGAAAATGATCCCGGCAGCGGTTTGGGATTATTCCTTGGCAAAGATTTCTCTGAAAAGCAGGGTGGAAAATTATGGGTGGAAAGCGAAGAAGGGAGTGAAATCACCTTTTATTATACGTGATTGACCAAAGCAGCAGGTTAGCACAGTTATTGAAATGCTGAACCCTGGTTGTAGTCGTTTTTCAATCATCACACACTATATCTAATAGTTATCAAGTGGAAAACCTACAAACAGGAAAACAAGGTGCTGATCCTTTGTCTTTTAAATTGTACAGAGTAAATTTTTTCCTGAGAAGCGAATAAAATATATTTTTATTATTATTTTGTTGCCCGAAAAAACAAAAGCTCTCATTCCACCAGGGTTTGAGAGCTTTTATCATACACTTAACAGACCTATTATCTAAATTGGAATCATTCCAGATTATCTCAAAGGGGCTGATTTTATTGAGGGAATGAGAAATTGATGGAAAATTGTATTTTCCCTCTTTTTCAACTTTTTGCCTTTATGGGTAGTTTCTTCCATCTTCCCCAACAAATAAAAGCGGCAATTGGAAGCTCCCTATTATTATTTCACTTTCATTTGGAACAAAACGATTCAAGCAAATCTCGAAGGAGTTAAGCACTATCACTGACAAAATGCTGTCAAAAGAGTTGAAGGAGTTTGAAGTAAATCATCTTGTGAAGAGAACCGTTTACGATACTTTTCCGCCAACAGTAGAGTACTCCATAACAGAACACGGAAAATCTCTTGAAAAAGTAGTCGCCGAGTTACGGAACTGGGGATTGAAGCACAGGAAGAAAATAACAGAAAGCTAAATAAAAACCATGTCGGTTATTGACCTTTTTTCAACATCCTTGCCGCACGGAACCAAAGTAATCCGAAAATGATAGTTGCCGGGGCTAAGATAAACACAACCGGTTTTGATTCCGACCAGAACCAGTACATCCCGGATTTATCAAAAGTAAATGCGATGCAAAATAAACCACACATCAGGGTCAGGCTCATAAAAAGATTTCTCGTTTTCATATAATTGATTTTTTTGTTAAACAAATAATTGACGGCACAAAAGTATGCTGCCAAAACACTTGTTTGCAAAAAAACAGGGGTTGAGAAAGGGTTGAGAAAGGGGTTGAAAAAAGGTTTATTGTTTTGAATTGAAAAGATTATCAAGTTGTTGTATTTCTCTACGGTTTTTTATCCCAAGAATTTTATAAACTTGATTAATGTGTGTTTTCAGGGTACTCAATTCAATATTGAGTTCTGCCATTATTTCTTTATTCGATTTTCCTTTTACAATAAGACTTAGAACTTCTTTCTGCCTGGGGCTTAACTCCTTGAGTTTTGTTTCAATGCTATCTGATTTTTTCTCAACTCTTTCTTTAAGATTTGTAATGAGTAAGCTTGTTTTTTGTCTCTCAATCTTTATCCATATTATGGCTATTAATGAAATAATAAATGCTAAAATAATAGCAATAGAAGGATAATCGCTCCAAAGCAATTTAATATATATTCCTGCTATCAAACTTGAATGCAATTAATGAAAAGAAAAGAAAAACAGCTATCAGTTCAAGAACTTTTTGTTTACGAAAAAGCAGGTCTGTTATTTTAGTGAATAACTTCATCCTATACTATATTCTTTTTTCAGAAGTTAAAAGGACTGTATTAATATCTTGAGGCTAAAATGGGACATCATGTTTGACAGGCCGGCATCAGTGATCACTATTTGCCGTCCCATCGCTGAAGCATGGGATTGGGTTTTAGAATTTAACCTTATCCATAAAAGCAAAACTCATTTGTAATGAGATTGCCAAAATCGCCAAAAACAAAACGAGCATCGAAAGTTTGTTTTTGGTAGATGTTTTACTTACCGACAGTAATATATATCCAACGAGAAGGTTAAAGCAACCCCATAAAACATTTACCCATGGAGAAGAAAGTCCTTTACCGGGAGGATGTGAAAAAGGAGTGGGAAATGGGTCTCCTGAAATGCCATGAAAAAAATGGGGAAGTGCATTTACCAAAAATATTCCGGCAAAAAATGCTGCTACATAGTGATACCATTTCATGTTTGTGATCTTTAGGTGATTAAACCTTTCGCAAATATAGAACTTATGTTGGGAGGTTCTACCCTGGATTATTTAGAAGTACTTTATTTTGGACGAGTTTATTTTCCTTATTCCCCCTTTGGATTTGATGGCGTTTGATTGTTTTGGTTAACTGGGGGCAGGACCTGGATGAGTGAAGCCTTATTTATCAGGTGCTTTAAATTTCATTCTTTTATTATCCTGCCTGTTTCTGCCCTGGCGTTGCTATATAATCTCAATATATAAACTCCTTTTGCAAGTTCACTTATGTCAATGTCTGTTTTACCTTGTTGTATCTTCTGTTGCATAAGGATTTGTCCCTGCAGATTGTAAATGGAAATAACAGAAGGCTCAGTCATGTCTGTTATAATAGTCACTTTTTCTGATGCAGGATTGGGGTATAGATTAAGAAAGTGTTTATTTTTTTTAGAATGATCATTGACCGAAGTCACATTTTGATAATTAAACTTTACCACAACCGCTGATCCGGCAGGAACAGGAATTTGTGTCTGATGCGAGAAAACTGTCAACGGCAGCCAATTATAAGCAGGAATTGTTCCATATGAATTTATCACCTGCCCGCCAAGTGTATCTGTTATTGTATCTGCCAAAGACGGGGAACTTAGCCTGACGTATTCTGCACTAAGATAGTTGCTGTTTCCGGTATCTGTCACTGTTAAATTTATCAATGCATTTTGCAATGTGTCTTTATTAATGGCAGTTGTGTATATATTTCCCAAGCTGTCAATAACATTATAACTATCAAGGTTTATAATATCGTCAGTTACCACAGAAGAAATGAACTTGCCTTTGCTTCCGATTTGGAAAGCAAGAATTCCATAGGCAATTGGGCGTGCACTATAAATATTATCTTTCTTCGAAAAAACAGTATACGGTCCATTAAGTCCTCCATGAAAATTAACTCCTGCACATCCGTCATCAGCCAACTTATACATGTAGTCCAAAGCCCACAGGGCTGAAGCAAAAGCATCACTCACGCCCCATTGTCCTCCCTTATCAAATGAATTGCATTCACTCATGCGAAAAGGGATCCCGCTACCGACGGCACACGCTACCAATCTCTTTACCTCAGCAGATACTGAATAAAGTTTTTCCCTATCCATCAAGGTATCGATCTGATTATGAACTGTTGTTGCATATGCTACTCCTCCATAGTAATGTTGGGTAAGCATAGATATCTTGTTACCCATAAAACTGCAGAATGGCTCCGTGAAATCTTCGTAATGACTGGCACAAGCTGGTCCCGTGAAAACAGCTGTAGAATTATAATGCTTGATTGTATCATAATAACGCATATATTCCCTTTCATAATCGATAACCGTATATGATGGATGACGGTAACCGTTAGAATCATAGAGGTCGGGCTCGTTGCCCACTTCAAATCCAAACAGCGCATTATTGTATTTTTGGATAACATAACTTGCTTCGGTTGCGGCAAGTGAAGCATTAGAATCTTTTAAATTTATACCCATAAAAATCTTGCAACCGGCTTGCTGTGCAAAACGAAACAAACTGTCTAATTCTGCTGTTGTGAATGTAGTATCCGTGCCTATAGTATCCATGGTTAAAGTGTCTCTATCAACTGAATTTCCTCCCACACGCAGCGACTTAATCCCACATGTTTGAAACAGCCGTATCAACGTATCACGGTGCGGGCTAAAAAAACCTTTATTCAGGCTGTTCTTCTCGAACGACAAACCGGCAAAATCGGAAGGGATGGTTTTTCTTATTTCAGTTGGATGAAGAGTAATATTAATCGTGTCCTGTGAAAAACAATCAAGAGAAAACAGAAAAAGAAATATAAAGCAAAAAAGTCTCATAGTATTTATTTTATTGTACCTGACAATTAAGTGGAAGAAACGACGGCTTTGACCAGCTTTCGCCGGAACGGCTTAACCATCTTATTTTATTGATTGTTGTTTTGTTTTTTGCCAATGAGCACTAACAGTTCATTATAAATATCTACAGGGTTTTGTTCATTCTCATCTATTGAAAACATTGAACATCAATATACATCAAATTTAAGCAAAAAAGGATAAATGTCAATAGCTTGTTAGATTTATATTAGGTCATGTGCATAAATAAGAACATCTTACAATGCTCTAACTGTATTAATTCACCACCATCCGGCAAGTATATACCGGGAAAAAAAGATTATTGTCATCCCGCCCCAAAATGACTATAATAAATATGTTTCAGTCATGCAGAGTGAGCAAGAAAATTTTCTAATTTTAAATGATTCGAAAAATAACGGAGTTGACTCCTTTCTTTTCGGAGATAAAATAGAAATAAACAGTATGAAAAATTTGCTTCTTGTAATGTTGGCTCATCTGCTCAGTATTACAGTTTGTATTTCTCAGGAAGTAGGATTGTCTTCCGGCAGTATCGGTTGCAAACTCCAGGTGAGCAGCGACAACCAGTTTATTAAGGTTAACATGGTTATCCAGGGTTCGCCTGCAGACGTGGCCGGATTAAAAGCCGGTGACCATATCATCGGCATCGACGGTGTGAGTGTGAGGGAGATCAAAAATCCCATCAATCATATAAAAGGAACTCCCGGGACTTTCGTTAAACTTGCCATCGGCCGATATGGTAAAGCTGGTATTTTGGAGGGGAATGTCCCCCGGATTTCAGTCCCCTTATCCGATGAAAGAAGGTATGTTACCGAAGGAGACCTGGCAACAAGGATCTATACAAATGACTTTTCCGAGCACAGACAAATGGTGCAATCGTCAATGGCGGTCCTCGATGATGAAGATGTCAATATATTCAACTACAGGTCGTATGATTTTGAGTACACCTCTGCCCAGGATCCCTTGCTCGAAAAGGAACTTTTCAAGGAAGTAGCAGACCAGTTAAATACCATGGGATTGAAAAGATCCCAGAACAACCCGGATATGCTGATCTTGATGAGCTCCTATTCAGGTTCAAAAGAGCATTACAATCCACCCCAGCAGATCATCAGCACCCGGATCAGTACGGCTTATGACTGGTATTGGGGCTTTGTGCCCATACCGATCACTGAATCGACCACCCAGGGAGGGTATACCGAGGTAACCTATCTCTACTCAATCTCCCTGAAATTCCTGGATGCCCATAAGATCGGGCACAGCAAGCTTCCGCCGGTGATCTGGTCGGGCTCCGTGTCCCAGGCTTCGAATATAAAAAGCAACCTGGTCGACAAAAGCGGCGACCTGTTCACTCTTCTGCTTTACCAGTTTCCGACCGTGTGGATCCCTAATTCGGAATATTATTTGCTGCTGCATTACACATATACCGGGATCATCTATGACCTGAATGACATGAGGACGGTTGCTGACGTAATTCCAGGCTCGCCTGCTGCGACTGCAGGTATACAGAAAGGGGATGAAATCATAAACATATTCAATTCCAGGGTCCCGGATAAATACTCCGATGCAGGCAAGGACCAGTGGTCCTACGTGACATCTGGCAACAACAACGGATTGCGGTATTTATTCATCATGTCGAACCTCAAGTACAAACCCTATATGCAGAAAGATCTGAAAACTGTTTCCTTTGTGATCAAGCATAATGGGGACAGGCAGAAGGTCAGGGTAACACCCCAGGACAGGCTGTATTTTTCGCTGGTGAAAAATTGACATGATCGTAAACATAAAAAAACAAACAATAACAGATGAACATTTCAAAAACCAACAAGAGATGGGGCCTCATTTTGTTATTGCTTGCTGCCATTGCCATACTTGCTTTATATCCGTTGCCGCCACAAGCTCCCATCCAATATTACGACAGGCAAAGTGGCTTATTAAAAACGGAAAAAGTGGCTGGCCAAAAGTGGTTGGTGTGGCTGTATAATAATCCGGTTGGCGAAGCAACATTGTGGGCGCTGGCCAAAAGAAAGGTGGTTTCGTCTGTTTATGGCAACAGCATGGATCATCCTTCATCGACGAAAAAAATACAAGCCTTTGTTGAAGAATTTGATATCGACATGAGCACCGCCCAAAAACAGGAGTTCAGTTCTTTCAACGATTTCTTTACCCGGAAACTAAAGAATAATGCCAGGCCGCTGGATACCAACTCAAACATTACAGTGTCGCCTGCCGATGGAAAAATACTGGCATATGCCAATATCAGCAACAGCGATTTTATCATCAAAGGATACCGCTTCAATATTTTTTCGTTTTTGAATCATGCCCGCCTTGCCCGAAAATACCTTGATGGCACCCTGGTGATCATCCGGCTTGCCCCTTTCGATTACCACCGTTTCCATTTTCCCATTAGCGGAAGTGTATCACCCATCATACGGATTGACGGTGATTATTATTCAGTTAACCCCCTTGCTTTGCGCAAAATGACTGAAATATTCTGCCTGAACAAAAGGGAATTTACCATCCTGTCAAACCCCTTGTTTGGAGATGTTGTGATGACTGAAGTAGGTGCAACCATGGTAGGAAGTATCGTACAGACTTATACAGGGAATGTTGTAAACAAAGGGGAAGAGAAAGGGTATTTCAAATTTGGGGGTTCCACGGTAGTGCTGCTGTTTGAAAAAAACAAAATTCGCATCGATAAAGATTTATTGATTCATACTTTAAAGGGTTATGAAACTGTGATCAAAGAAGGAGAAAGAATTGGTGTAGCTATGATTAATCCAACAGTTTCGAGGTAGGGATTAATTGGTTGGTTCGGGACTGCAGAAACCAATAAGATTGGCAATAACATTTTGATTAGTTACCCTTACAAACAAAAGCTCTCATTCCACCTGGATTTGAGAGCTTTTAGAGTACACTTAAGTGACCAATTATCTAAATTAGAATCATTCCAAATTACCACAAAGTGGTTGATTTTGTTGAGGAAATTAACTATTCTCCGAATGTCGGCTGACGCCTTTTTGATTCAACAGAATTTGAAACTGCTAAACAAAATTTCCATCTATGTACTCTTGAAATATTTCTTTATACTGGTCGCTGACGGGAAGATAAACTTTGCCATCGAAAACTATTCTGTTCCTTTCTACTACTGAAATCTTTTTAAGATTAACGATATATGACCGATGAACTCTCATAAACCGATCGGATGGAAGTTGCTCTTCGATGGCTTTCATACTCAATTGCGTCATCACTGGGGCACTGTTGATCAAGTGAATCTTGATATATTCGTGCTGGCTTTCAATATATTTTATGTCATCCAGTTCGATGCGGATGAGTTTGTAATCTGATTTGACAAACAAATGATTGGTTGTTGCCCTGATGCTTTCCTTTTGTCTGTTCGCATTTAACTCAATAAGGTTTTTCACCTTGTTGGCCGCTTTCAGGAAACTGCTGTAGGTGACGGGTTTTAATAAATAGTCTGCTGCATCAACCTGGAAACCTTCTACAGCATATTCACTGTAGGCGGTTGTAAATACGATATAAGGTTTGTCTGCCAGTGATTTTACAAACTCCAGTCCGTTCAGTTCGGGCATGTTGATATCAATGAATACGAGCTGGATCGCACGGTTGTTGAGGATTTCCATTGCCTCGAATGCACTCCGGCATTCAGCCACCAGTTCCAGGAATGGGGTTTTCTGAATATATGCTGATATTTTTTTTACTGCCAGGGGTTCATCGTCAATGGCGATGCAGGAAATCTTCATATTGGAATTTTAAGGTCAACTTCAAATTCACTTTCTTTATCCCGGATATTCAACTGGAAATTATCCTCATATAATAACTTTAAACTGTCTTTAATGTTATCAAGACCGATTCCTGAATATTCGCCCTGGTAAGTTGCTGCGATTTTATGTTTACTGTTTTTAATGATACATGTCAGAAAAGCGCTGCTAAACTGTAGTTCAAAATAAATGTACGACTTCTGCGGATAACTCACTCCATGTTTAAATGCATTTTCCAGCAAAGAAATAAAAAGCATCGGGGGTATTTTAGTATCAGGAACCTGCTCAGGAATCACTACAGTAACTTCCACCTCATCAGAGTGCCTAAGTTGCATCAGTGAGATAAAGCTGTTTATGAATTCAATCTCCTTTTTCAGTTCGATGGTGTTTTGCGCCGAATCATAAAGAAGGTACCGCATGAGGGTGGATAACCGAACGACTGCATCCTGGGCTTTTTCCGAATCTATTTCAATAAGCGAATGGATGTTGTTCAGCGTATTCATAAAAAAATGGGGACTTACCTGGTGCCTCAATAAAGCCAGGTTGGTTTTAAGTTGCTCCTTCTCGGCATCCTTTCTCAGCCTCTCTTCACTCAGCCATTTCGCCATCAGTTTGATCGTCGTACCGGCACCAACGATTAAGATGCAAATGATAAGATTGTCTGCAAAAACCATGAAGGGCGGTTTTGAATCTGGGGGATTCAGGTCGGGTGGTCTCAACCCGTCGGTTGAGAAATTCATTCCTGGAGCAGCATTCTGGAAAAAGGCCGGATGGATAATAATCTTAGCCGCAATCACCAGCAATATCAAAACTGCTATCAGTACAAAATAATTCAGGTATCTCTTTTTCAAGAGAAAACGCGGCACCAGGATGTAAACATTTGCCAGGAAAATAATGAGAAATCCGGAAAGGTTTACCCAATGTCCCGCCATGTTATTCCAATTGGGATGTCCGGAACCGCGTTCGCTGAAATAGGGTACCGAGAAAACGAGCGCCCATATTAAAACGTAAAACAAAACTTCAATTTTCCTGCTGCTTAGCGAAAGTGCTTTCATTTCACAAAGTTATTTAAGTTCTTTAAAATTGTATTTTGTAAATAAAATTCGGGAAAAAACCCAGCTGGTATGTCGTACTGATAGACTTGCTTCTGTCATCGTAACTCTGTGAGAATACGTTTTTATTGTTCGTTACATTTTGCATATCCAGCGAAATCGATTGCGACAGTTTTTTCGTCCGGCTGTTCAGGGTATATCCGATCTTGAAATCCAGCCTGAAATAATCGGGATAAGTACTTGTATAAGCATAGGCATCTCCCTTAAGGATTTCCCTGCCTGCAGCCTGCGAGGCCTGTAAATCAATGGGAGTATAATATCGTCCGCCGGCATAAGTAACTTTCAGGTCGGTTGTAAAGGCATTTCTTTTTTCATGGCCAAGTTTCCACTCTTTCCCGGCCAGGAAGTTGGTTACATATCTCCCGTTAAAGGCCGTGTTTCTCTCTATCCCGTCACTGCCGGTATATTTTGACTGGTAAAGCGAAGCAGTGAGTAAACCATAATATCCCCTGCTGAAGAACTTCTCAACAGTAAGTTCAAGGCCGTAGTTTCGCCCGGTGCCCTTGTTCGTCAGGCTGTCTTCAAGGTCGGTTTTAAAGCTTGCCCCGGTATTCAGCATGGAGTAACTGCTCGGGTATGTATTGACAGGCACATTAACGAGATACTGGTAATAGGCTTCAATTTTCAAACGCCAGTCTTTGAAAGGTTGCAGGTCATATCCCAAAACAAAATGATGACTTTTAGTAAAACCCAGGTTCAGGTTATCATAACTGTTTGAACCATCCGGATTTGGGGTTTGTAAAAAATAGACATTCAAAGGTTGGGTTTGAGAATGCAGACCATAACCAATGCTAAAACTGCTTTTATTATTCAATTCGTACTTTAACCCCATACGAGGTTCAAGGGAGAAGGAATTATTCAGGAAGAACTGCTGTGCATGGATGCCGGCATTCAGGGTGAGTTTTTCACTGATGTTGTATTTCAGATGAGCATAAACCTGGGCCAGCGTTGTGTGATTGTTGTAATCCCATATCTGGTTCCATGTATCATTTTCGCGATTTCTGACCTTGTCGAATAAGTAAAGAGTCATGTATTCAGCCTGCATTCCAGCTTTAAAAAACAGTCTGGAATTGATTTTCAGATTGTAATTGGTTATGAATTCGTAACCTGTTCTGGCAACCTTATTTTCCTCTTTGCTGTACGAATTCCGCAATGAATCCATGCCATAATTCAACTGGTCGGTTCTGGAATAGTTAATCCCAATCGTTGAACTAATAAAAGATTTACTGTTGATCTGGAAGAAGTGTTTCAATCCTCCGATGGCAATCTTACTTTTGAAATCTGATGACTGTCCGCCACCATATAATTCATTCGAGCTGCCTCCCTTTAATGATATGCTGCTGGCAGCCAGGATGCCAAACAGGCTAAATCTTCCAAGTTTTGTCTCCCCGCTGTTTATTTTAAATGAAAGATCCTGGTATGTGGGCGTCGCGGTAGTGCCTATGTTTATTCCCATGGCCTGGGCGATACCTGCCAGCGCATACCTGTAACCAATTAAATAGGATGAACCATTTGATTTACTGATTGGCCCCTCTGTCATCGCCTCAAGTCCGGTTGTTACCCCTAGCTGAATAGTGGTCTCTCTTTTTTGTGCATTCCCGTTTCTGAAACCTATGTCAAAAACGCCTGAAATAGCGTTACCATATTCTGCCGGCCAGGCCGCGGTGAAGAAATCGGAACTCTTCAGCATGTTGGTGTTTAAGGCACTAACAGCGCCTCCTGTAGTCCCAATGGACGCAAAATGGTTGGGATTAGTTGCATCCATGCCGTCGATACGCCACAAGACTCCTGCAGGAGAATTACCGCGGATGACAATATCATTCCTGCTGTCGTCGGTGGCGCTTACGCCGGCAAAATTCGCGGCCAGCCGTGCCGGATCGCTTCGCCCCCCGGCAAACCGGTTCACCTCTTCCATCGAAAAGGTGCGTGCGCTGATCGTAGACAGACTGTTTATGGTTTTGTCTTTGCTGTTGGCTGTTATCACGACCTCGTTCAGGGATTTTATATCCTCTTCCATCGCAATATCCAGGATGGTTTCTTTTCCCGAAGTAACCACTACACTGGAGACAAATACATCCTTGTAGCCAAGGAAAGAGATTTTCAGTTCATACCTGCCCGGTGGCACATTTGCGAGGACATATTTCCCCTTTTCATCCGTACTTGTTCCTTTATTTTCTGTTTTACTTACTATTTGAACGCTTGCACCTGGCAAGGTTGTTTGAGAGAGCTTATCAGTAACAATACCCCTTATATTTTGCTTATTGTTTTGGGCATAGGATAAATGTGCTGTTAACAGAGAAATAAGCATGAGGTATTTTATCATGTTCGTTATTTAATATCTCTTACAAGACGTACAAAGTTTAACACCCTTTCTTCTCCCTGGCCTGTTCCTGCTGTCTTCTTGTCGAAACGCACAGCGCCGGCGCCGTGCAGGTCTTCACCATTCCCATCTTCCGCCCTTCCAAAAGCCACATACCATGCAGAAGGATAGCTGCCATTTGCAATAGACATAGCCGAGGTACTTGTCCAATAATATGGGTAGTCAGCCTTCCCGCCATCGTTTAGAATACCGGTACAGCTGAACAGGGCATTTATTGCCGGACCGACATTGGCTGAGTTTGTTGCATAAGGCGAACGCGTGTAATCGACCAAACTTTGAAGTTCTTTTGAATTTGGTAATCGCCAATCGTTGTGACCAAGATAATTTGAGTTATTTTGTGTTTGTGCATAAGCCAATGCATGTTCCCAATCAATTCCCGAACCGTTGTCGGATTGTTGCCACATTAAGCCGGTAGCTAAATCAGAAACAGTTCCATCGTTATTTTTTTGAAATAAATTTACACCATACGCAAGATTGCCGCGTACACAACGAACAAAGTGTTTTGGGCCTACACTGATAGTATACGCTTTAATATGTCCGGTGCCGAAATTTACACCGAAGGCAAGTTCTGCGCCGGGTGTATCGCCGCTAATATTACCCAATACTCCGGTATATTTGTCGCTGCTCCAGAATATTGCGTGACTAAGGTCTTGTTCATCTGTATATATAATGTCAAAATAGTTTGTATTAATATAAGGCCAACCTACACTTGCATTCCATAAAGAGTAAAGTTCCTTGATGGTCGGCACGCGCCAGTCGTTAAAGCCCCCATATTTTTGATTGTTCAGATTGTCAACTTCAGTTTGAGTTTCGGCCCAGTAATACATGCCTCCGGAAGTTGGTTTTTCATAGGTTTTTTGCCATGTTAAACCGGTAACTTCATCTTTAACAGTAAGCCCATCAATGCTTTTAGTGTAAACGGGAGTTATATGTTCAAACTGGGAATCCTGCCCAAAAAAGGCTTCTCCCAAAGCAGGGGTGATAATGTTGCCGGCGCTGTCCCAGCATTTGGCCTGGCTTGTACCTATTACCTTATAACAGCCTGCGTAGGCCGGTTCACGCGGAACGACCTGCAAATCTCCTGTAGTTGTAGTTGTTGAAGAATCATCTTTTTTACACCCGCAGGAGGTGAAAATAATTCCGGCGATCATGATTATGGTGGTAAAACCGGGAAACGATTTCGATTTTTTCATTGCTTTTTTTTTATTTATTATGGAGCAAAAGTATTGTGCGGGAAATCTTTGAGGAAATGGAATCACCAGACAGGATGGTTGTGTCACCCAATAATGGTTTATTGTCACTGAATGGTTTTGGAAAATGGGTGCCTTTGGATGACACCCTGAAAAGCAGAAGAATTGAGTATGGATTTTCTTATCAATCCAGGAGCCTGGTGCTCCCTGGTTCAATATTGAACGCTTCGCCTTTCATCTTGATGAAGACATTGATCGAACTCAGATTTGTAACCATGCTTTTATCAAGTGTGAATTTCAGGTTTTTAAAAGCATTGATATAGTCGACCAGGCCTATTTGTGTGGTGTAAAATATATCAGGATTCCTGGAAACCAGTTTAAAGAAATTCTCCATTTCAGTCCATCTGTCTCCTGCACCGTCGTTCTCCCAGCTATGTCCCCAAACATCCAGCAGCGCTAAACTATCTGTTTTAAGAAAATGATTTACGACCTGGTAGAAACCCGCTAATTCTTTTTTATCATTTTCCGGGTTATCAGGAGTGAAATAAGCCTTGCCAAATTGATGAATGGTAGGGTGCCATTTAAGAAATTCATTGGGTATTCCAAACGAATAAGTGTCTTTAACGGTCCTTGCATACTCGATGCCAAGACTGTTGATTATTCCAATAACAGAATCATTGTAATTACCAAAAGGATATGCCATCCCCCTTACAAGAGTACCCGATAAGCGTTCCAGTTCTCTTCGGTCTTCACCCACTTCGTACAGGACCTCTGCCCTGGAAATATTAGTAAGATTGGGGTGATTAGCAGTGTGTGCAGATACTTCGTGACCTTTATAAACAACTTTAATTTCTTCCTTTGTGAGATAATCTTTAGTGCCAAGTTTATTTGAATTGAGATGAAAAGTTCCGATCAGGCCGTATTCGTTCATTAGTTTTACAAGCCTTCTGTCGGCGACCATCCCGTCATCGAAGCTCAAAATCAGTGCCTTTGTTTTGCCTCCGGGGAAAAGCATTTCTACTTTTTCCCGACTGCTTATTACGCCATTCTTGCTGGCAATGGCGGCATTAGTTTGTGCATTCCCGTAATTGATAACATTAACCAATGCGAGGATAACAATAATTAATCTTGTTTCGCTTTTCATCTGACAATAATTTGATTTCAATGGTCGCATGGAATATCCATTTGAACATGGTGGTTTCTCACCAACCGGTTTAAACAGATGCCTATTCTTTTATTAACTTTTTAACTTCAAAAGTATTACCATTTTGAAGTTTTAGCAAATAAACCCCGTGTACAAGGCTAGTCATTTGTATAACGGTTTTTTCAATAAAACTGCCGTTTTGCACAGTTTGGCCGATGGAATTTAAGAGCTCAAAGCTTACCTTTTCTCTGTCTCCTCTCATTTCGATCGTAAGTTCGTCGGAAACGGGGTTTGGATAAACATTAAACAGATGATTGTCTTTGTTTTCATTTATTCCGGTTGAAGATCCATTTCTTACCAAACGCACATAATTGTATATCCTGACGGCATCGCCCTGAGGAGCATTAGCATTGTAATATCCATTTCCATTATGTGTGTATCCGGTAAAACTTCTGGGTTTAGGATCGCTTCGCTGACATCCGGCACCATGTATATCAGTCCACCCTAAACCGGGGAAATAGCCCATGGCTCTTCCGAAGCACACATAGCAGGCGCTTGCACCTTTTGTCTGCGCTTGCGAAGAAAACGTAGTGCTGCTCCAGTACCATGGATAATCTGCGATACCTCCTTCATTGGTAATCCGGGTGCAGTTGAATATCGGGTCTATTGCAGCAGAACCGGTTGTTGCCGGAGAACGGGTATAATCAACTATGCTTTGTAATTCTTTGACATCGGGTAATCGCCAATCAGAATATCCTGCATAGGTTAAATTTTCAGCATAACTTAATGCGTCCTTCCATAAAACACCTGTCCCGTTATCGTTTTGCATCCACATCAGCCCGGTAGCGCTATCGGTAATTGTTCCGTTTCCGTTGTCAACGAATTGATTTGTTCCATATGCTGTATTGCCGCGAACATATAATACATAGAAATGCTTTGATTGTCCGTCTTCCGGAACGGGGGAAGTGGTTGGATATCCTTTAATACGTCCATCAATAAAATTGAACCCGAACAAAGTTTCCTGCCCATTCATGGTTGTGCTTACATATTTCGTAGAGGATGCAATTTGACCATCAATGATCCTTTCAGTTCCAAGGTCGCCGTGTGCCAGTGAGTTTACGTCACCGAAACCGACAGAGAAATAAGTCGTATCAATATATTTTATACAATTAGACGGTGGTGGGCCTGGTTCTGCTCCAAAAAACATGGCAATGGAATATAGCTCTTTAATAGTAGGTAAACGCCAATCATGATAACCGCCAGTGTTACATGTTGCCGCGCTATCCACTGCCTCATAATACTTCAGTTTATCATAGAAATTAATTATTCCGTCACCGTTTCTGTCCTCGGTCTGCTGCCACATCAGCCCGGTTAAATTGTCGGTTACAGTGCCATTACCATTGTTGGTATAAGATCGCAAGTTTCCGGGATGATTCGAATTCTGTCCATAGAATGTCTGCCCTGAAATGGGCATTGTTATTGCCACCGCTGTGTCATAAGATATTGTCTGACCTGTTCCAACAACTGGATAAGTATTGGTTTGGCTAAATCCAATAAAGTTTGTCATTGTTACCATACAAATGGTTGCAATAACATTGACCGTGAAGGATTTATTTGATGATTTTTTCATGGCTGAATTATTTACTTATTGTGAGAGCAAAAGTATCATACCTGAAATCCTTCAAGAAATGGAATCACCATAAACAATGGATTCGTCACCCAATTCAGGTTTTCTGTCACTGAATGGTTTTGAGAATTTGGGGCTGACACCTTGCTGTTCGGCATTCAAATTTGTAAGCGAATACGGTATCTAACAGTCAATTCGTCATCGATTTTGCGAAAGTGCTTGATTTTATTGAGGAAATGGATGGTCTGATAAGAAATAACATCTCTTTTCCTAATACCTTTCTTCGGATCATCACAGCATTATCAGCAACTTCGTCAATATTGACATAACCACCAGGGAAAGCCCAGCGATCCTTAAACGGTTCATGCGCTCTACGAATCAGCAAAACGCTTAAACATGCATCGTCTTTGGAAAATAAGACTGTATCTACAGTTAATGCGAAGTGCGGATAATCATATATATAGCTCTTTTTTTATAAAGTTATTGAAGACAAAGCTATCAACATTTGACCTGTTAACATGAAAAAGCCTACCCCCATTTTTTGAGAGGTTTATTCGTTTTAAAGAATTCAGATGCTAGTAAGTCTGCTCAGCAGGAGCATTTGGCTCAACTGGAGCAGATTCATGATAATTCAAAATGCACACGTCTGGTCGCTAAACGCAGCAAAAGTGCGACTTTCATTGTTTCTGCCTTTGTTACTGAGTGTAGATTAAAAATGCCAGATTAAGGTAGCCCCCACCCCGGTAGAACTTACCGGAATTATCTGCAGCTTCTTGTTGGCATTAAAATAGACCATGCTGCCAACTGCAAATCCCAATGCTGAGCCAAATAATACATCCGAAGCCCAATGATCGTTCATCGCCAGCCGGTAAAGTGCCGTACAACCAGCCAGTCCGAAGCAGATAATAGGGACCCATTTTGTATCCCAGTATTCAAGAGCTATTACCGTTGCGATTGAAAAAACCGTCGAAGAATGACCCGAAGGAAATGAATTATACCCGAACGTACCATAGTCCCCGCCCCAACTGAATGGCCCATCCCAATTATAGGGATTAGGCGGATCATCCTGATAAGGACGGTGCCTGTGTGAAATCTGTTTAATTGCCTGCGTTAAAACAACTGTAATAACATATGCTTCCAATCCTTTTAACCCTGTTTCTTTTGCTTTTTTATTCTTCCATATTACCCCGCAGGCATAAAAAATACCCAATGTGGGAATATCATAAAGGCCACTTCCCAGCGGACTAAAAAAGTAATAAGAGGTTTTGCTGATGAATACGGAACTATTTCGATAATAAAATTGTTGTATGGGTTTATCTCCCCATGCGATCAACCCTATTGTTCCTGCAACCACTGCTGCTGCCGCTATGATCTGACCAGTTTTCCAGTGGAATGGGTTGGTAAAAACAGATTTAGTATCTGTCCAGTAAGACTTTGCATAGGCGTGTCCGAATGAACTTGTAGGAGTAATGTTCTGAGGTTCCTTTGTGATAATCACGGTATCCATTTTTTTATAAGGGTATCAACTTGCTGAGGAGTCAAGCTGTCAATTTTCTGAGGAGTAAGGCTATCCTTCTTTTCCTGTGCATTAACATTGAATGCTATACAAAAAGAAAGAAAAAGAAATACTATACGGAGAACCATAATTGGATTTCAAGTTTTTGGGTAAGTTAAACTATCAACGAAGGTAATTTGCTTTATGCCGGAAATAATTATATAATATTGGGAATAATTTACATAATTCACACCATGGTGGACAGGCCGCCATCAGTGACCACTTTCTGCCGATTTTTATTGACCCCATTACCATATTAGCAATCAATAAAATGAGATGGTTAAGTCGTTCCGGCGAAGGCTGGTCAAAGCAAGTGTTTTTTCGATAAAAGGAAATGTGCAAGGTGCAAAATATTACACTTTGCACCTTGCACTTTGCATTTGTCGCGGTACACTGCTCTGACGAAATATCTAACCGCCAGTTTATTGCATATTTTGCGAAATTGGTTGATTTTATTGGGGGAGGAATATAATTGAGGTCAGGCCACTTTCAATTTCATCACTTCAGGTTCAGCACCTTTTAACAGACCTTCCGATCCTCTTTTCAGGACTTCTCCGGTGGTTTGTTCATCCAGATAATAATGCTCACACACATCACAAATATGTGCAGGAACCTCCTTGATCAGAATGATGGATCCATTCTTTTCAAGGGTAACAGTTACCTTTCCCTCGTACATATTTCCTGCTTTACAAATGACGCATTCCATATTATCGGTTTTTTGTTTTAAAATCAGGTGACCATACATTTTTATCTGGTTCATAAGCGGTGACCATGACACAATTTCCCGTTTCCGAATCTTTGGCGACGAGAAGATGCAACGGACGGTGATCAATAAATCCAAGTATCAAAAAACTTGGATATGGTTATCATTTGAATATTCTCGAATAACTTCACCAATATTCAAAATAATTTTCATTCTTGTCCAGACCTGGCTTGGGAAAACCAGATCATTTGTTTTGTCAATCTAGCTTAAAAACAAGCTCCTATATTGTAATGGAGTATATTCAGTGCTTGCTTTAAATGTCTTATTGAAATAGGAGATATTTCCAAAGCCACATTCAAAACAAATTTCATTCACAGATTTTTCAGAGTTTCTAAGTAATTGGCAGGCTTGATTGATTCTAAATTCTGTAACTATTTTCACCAGTGTTTTACGGGTTACATTCTTAAAATAACGACAAAACGCAGTTGGAGTCAGATTCGCAATTTTAGCAACTGTTCTAAGGCTGACTTCCTGCTGATAATTCCCGATCAGATAACTAAAAACCTTTTGAAAACGTTCAGTTTCAGCTGGTGATGCTGTATGCCCGGAAAAATGATGATTGATGAGTTCAGTTTCTTCGGAATTGGCAATAAGATCAAGTATTTGCCGTATGCCCGGAAAAATGATGATTGATAAGTTCAGTTTCTTCGGAATTGGCAATAAGATCAAGTATTTCCAGGAATTGCAAAAGCCTGTATAATCCATCTTTAGCAGAACATTGCTTTATTTTGGAGATAATTTTTGCCTTCGTATTTCCAGTAATTAATACTCCGGCAATAGCTTTTTCAAACAGACTTTTAACTTTGATTAACTCAGGAAGTTCTAAAAAGGCCCTTCCCGCAAAATTTGGGTGAAACTGAATAACGATAGCCTGGGCATTGTCAGGTATCGCTTCGTTCATACTGTGCCAGCAATGTGGGACATTAGCTCCCACTAAAACCAAATCGCCGGGTTTATAATCTGAAACGCTGCCACCCACATAACGCTTCCCTGTACTTTTTCGAATCCACGTAAGTTCTAATTCCGGATGAAAATGATAGGGCCCATTAAAAGAGGTCATATTTAAATCGATGATTGATATAGAGTTTTCAATCCCTGTGGTAAGTTGTTCAAAAAATGCTTTCATTTTGTCTTTATTATCATAAAAATCAACCATCATTCAATGATGATGGTAATATTACACAAATTCTTGTCAATTCAGACAAATAAAAACTTCTGAAAATTGAGAAAATTTGTCATGTAATAACAGATTCACACAAATGAAGTCTTCCCTTTTAGCTTTTTTTATCGCTTTTACAACAATAGTAAGTGCGCAAAACAATATTCAATACGTAAATGTTTTTATCGGTACTGACGGAACCGGGCATACATTTCCTGGTCCATCAATGCCTTTTGGGATGGTCCAGCCTGGACCGGATAACCGTGATCAGGGATGGAACCATACTTGCGGATACCAGTATCAGGACAGTATTATTCTGGGTTTCTCGCAAACCCGTTT
>Ga0208495_1000214_pt1 | contig 25052 bp, 24 predicted proteins | sample CryBogmetaGMA14M_FD_184551 | JGI IMG/M metagenome (GOLD analysis project Ga0208495, IMG submission 184551) | Freshwater microbial communities from Crystal Bog, Wisconsin, USA - MA14M (SPAdes) | ecosystem: Environmental > Aquatic > Freshwater > Lake | place: Crystal Bog, Wisconsin, USA...
ACATAGGGGTTGGGTTGGCCAGGGGACTGGAGGCGCTGGACTTGAGAGTAGTCTGGAAAATAATGCTGTACTGGATTATTACGGTCCCTGTGGCGGCGTGCACTTCTGTGATTATCTACTTTATTCTCTCCACAATCTTCCTAGGGAGGTGACTCATGCGAATCCCATTATTTAATATGTTGCGACGTTCGCCCTTAGAAAATACCCTTAAGCACTCGGAAAAAGTCGCGGAATGCGCTCCTCTATTCGTGAAAGCCGTAGAAAGTTATTTTCACGGCGAACGGGAGGAGTTTGAGCTAATAAAGGAAGAGATCAGGGACATAGAGGCACAAGCCGACAGGATCAAGCGAAACATCCGTTCCCATCTTCCTCCGTCCATGCTCCTCCCGTTTCCTCTGCCTGCATTCTTTGCTTTTCTAAGAGAGGCAGATAAGGTTGTTGACTGTGTTAAGAACTCCCTTTACTGGATGTCTTACTTCAATATCTCTTTACCGTCGGAAATCCAGAGAGATTACCTCTCTCTCGTCAGAACGGTTGGAGATTACCTAGGTCTGCTCCCTGAAATGGTACGCCGAGGACACGTCTATTTTGACTCACGCATGGAGGAGGATCGACGGTCCGTCAAGAATATTGTGAGAGAAATCCGTCACAGGGAGAAGGCGTCGGATGACTTGGAAAAAACTATCATTGTGCGGCTGTGTGCAACCGAGGAAATCCCTCCCAAGACTTTCTTCGTTATGATTCGGCTCGTGGAGACAACAGGTGATATTGCGGATCACTTGGAGAACGCTGCTGATATGATGAGGGCTCTAATATCACGATAGCAATAAAATTGGTCTTCGAAAAACATTGTCAACGAAGTGCTTCAACAACACGTGAATTGAAGCGTGGGTAACGATAACCTATTTGCAGGAGCAAGAGCTTCGGTTAAATGGTAGGGAAAGGGTACTCCAAGTAACCGCGATAATCGCCGGACCTTTACACTCTGTAAAGAACCGTGACACAGATGATTTTGTTTTTTCCTTCATACATCTTCTAACTTCCCATAATTTTTATCGGGAATACTGAATTCCTTATAGTTAAAAATTTGGCACATAAAATGCAAATCTGCTATCCTCAGGAAGAGAATACGTCTGTCTTTATCTTTCTTTTGGCTGGAAGAGTCACAACAATTCAGGTGAGACCGGACAGTAATGGCTGCTGATAGAGTGGTATGCCGGCTTTGTCGCATACTGAAAGAAGGGATGGCAGTCATCCGCTGAGAAGGTGTCGTCAAATCTTAGAGTGCAATCCTCCAGTTAAATTATAGCAGTGGCAGTCCGTTCAAAGGAGGTGATTCGGGAAGATCATACTGCACAGCAGGAGACAGTAGACTTTCGAAATCTGACTTCGAGGTCAATAGATATTCCTTAGTGAGAGGAGGGCTTCTCATGGCAGAAGCATCAAAAACAAGAGGTTTAATTAAGTTCATCGTCTGGCTCGCTATTGGCGTAGCGCTTTCCGGATATCTTTGGGTCGAGTATTACAACGGCACATTGGTATCTTGGTATTATTACAAAACGGCCAGTGATGGTTGGGCAATCAATTCACATACTTTCGCAAACGCCAGCAAAGACAAACCGGCCATTCTGGAGATCGGTAACTTTAAGAAGATCGAGGGACTACAGGCTGTCCCCGTCAAAAAAGGCGACCGGCTTCCCACCAACACGAACGGAATTATCGACAAGAAAACCGTGCTGGAGGGGAAGCGAGTCACTCTTGAGGGGAACACCCTGAAAGTAACGGTGCCGACACAAATCAAAGAAGCCAAAGGGTTTAAATTCAAGGACACCTTCATGCACAAGGGCATCGAAACGAACCCGTGGGGAGGAGCCTGGAGCGTTGCCTTCATTCTTGCCCTTGGATTTAGCTTAGGCCTCATGGCCGAAGGGTTCACGGACATGTGTGGACTCAAGCTCGAGAAGATCAAGCACTACGAGGGCGTGCACTGAAAGGAGATTGACTTATGTTTGAATTTGCAATTGCAGGAATCTCGGCGCCTATTTTCCTTCTCGTTCTGACGGGCATGACGGTTGGTATGGTAGGCGGTTTTATCGGAGTGGGCGGCGGCTACATGGTTACGCCTGCACTCATCGTGTTTGGTTTCCCTGGATATATGGCTTCGGGAATCGATGTTATGCACATTGCCGGAAAGTCGGTTGTCGCAACCATCAGGCACCGGCAGTTGGGCAACATCGACTGGATCCTGGGTTTAACAATGGTTGGGGGCACTATGATGGGCGTTGAGATGGGGGTCAGGCTGCTCAACTATACCAAGGCCCTCGGACTGTCGGGAATCGCCCTTCTTACCGGCTCGGTCGGGATCATGATCGGGCTTTTCCTCTACACGCAGATTGAAACCCACAAGGCACAGAAGAAGATCAACGAACTCACCAAGGCAGGAAAAACGGTGGGACGCGAGTTAAGTGTCAGCACACTGCCGCTTTTCTTTCAGAACATCGCGCTGCGGCCCATCGTTCGCTGTCATACCGCCAGGATCGTCATCTCCATGTGGGTGATCGTCATTATCGGCATCGCCACCGGAGTGCTTGCAGGTTTCTTCGGCGTAGGCGGAGGCTTCATTCGAGTACCGGCCCTTGTTTACATAGCTGGTGCAACCACGCATATCGCCGTGGGAACTGACCTGCTGGAAATCGTCGTTTCAGGAGGTTATGGGGCTCTTAGGCAGTACATGAGCGGGAACGTGGACATGATAGCGGTCTGGTTTATGATCATTGGAGCCATGTTCGGCGCCCAGTTCGGAAGTATTGCAACCTCTTTTGTTCGGGGACCGGCTATCCGCTACATATTGAGCTACTCCCTGGTACTGGCGACAACGGGAGCTTTCCTCAGGTTGTTCTATATGTTGACCGCGCAAAAATACGAATTCCTCAACTTCTTTGCGGTCGTTTTCACCCTGGGCGAGATGATCTTTCTTTGTCTCTTTATCATGACGCTCGTCATATTCTCGGTGCGACACCGCCATGGTAAGTGGGTTCCTGGATGGATACCTTCGCTCGTCGCCACGCCGTGACAGGGAATCCCTGGGAAGGTTTTGTAATTACCCTATAGGGTGATTTGCTGATATTGTGACATTCGAGATAGTAAGTAAGGAGTGCTATACGATGAACTGGCTCTTAAATTCCATGTTTGCGTACTGGGTTGTCCTCCTGCTCTTTTCTCTGGGAGCGGCAGCCGTGATTTACTTTATGTGGCTCAAAGACTCGCTGATCTAAAGGAGGTGGTGCGATGCAGATCTTAATTAACATCCTGCTGTATGTATTTCTCGCCTATTGGCTCTATGAGTCCATAATAGCAAGGGACTACTGGTATTGTTTCGTAGTCTTGTTTGTTGTGACTGTGTCTGTTGTCATCTCTCTGCTGCCCGGGTATCACGCAGATAAGGTTTCACCTGGCGCATACCCGTATGAAGACTGACATCAAAGAGTTGCGGGAAAAAATTGCGCAGCTTTTCCCAAAGCGCGATATGGGAGATTTGACGGAGAAGGTCTTCCAGAAGGAGGTCACCCTCCAGACCGTGGCCCTTTATCGCGCGATTGTCACGGAAAGGATCGCCGAGGGTGAGACCATAGAGTGTGAGCATCACACGATCTGGACTCACTTTCGGCTCATGTCCTCCATATTGCGGGAAACGGCACAGCAGGCGATCAGCCTTTTCTTGACCAACAGGAGGTTGTACCGCCTACAATCGACCATCATGCCCGACCAGCCGCCCACGGCTGACAGTCTGGACAATACATCCGTAGACGAAATTTCGTTTGACCGCATTCATTCTTTGAAGAAGAAGCGCCAAATAAGGGTTGGAGAAATGTTGGTAGGAGCAGGATTCTGCGTGATTGCCCTCATATTTTACGACCGGCTTGAGATCACTGGTCCTGTATTGGTTGGTCTCGGCATCCTCGGCGTGCTGCATGGTTTGATCCTTCCAACCCGGTGGATCGAAGTCGTAACCGTAGACTCATCCACGGCGATTAATCCAATCCTCATCTATGCAATCCGGAAGAAAAGCGCCAAGAAGTTAGTGCGCGGCCTTCGGGAGAAATTGAGGAATTCATGTCCCAGATAAGGGTTCTGCTGGTTGATGATGAGGTTAATTTCACGGCCAGCATGGAGAAGGTGCTCAGACGCCGGGGTTTTGTTGTCAAAATCGCAGCGGACGGATTTGCCGCACTTCCCTTGATAGCCAGGGAACATTTCGACGTCGTCGTCCTTGACATCAAGATGCCGGGAATGGACGGAACCCAAGTTCTCTCGGAGATCAAGCGCTTTTCGCCCGATATCCCAGTCATCCTGCTAACAGGACATTATTCCTTAAGTGAGAAAGATGATACTTTGGAGGGAGGTGCTTATGCGTACCTTCTCAAGCCGTATCCCATCCTCAAGCTGGTTGATGTAATTGTTGCCGCAGCATTTGATAAGGACACAGTCTCGAATTCATCAGAGAGGCTTCAAGACCCGGCAAAGTAAACTTCACATCATCGAGTGAGAAGATTGGCCATGGCAGACACAGAACTACATGAACCCGCTAAGCTTAGTCGATTTCAGGGCGTGCTACACCGTCTTCGGCGAGGAATACTGGTCTTTCTCGATATTATTGGTCTGTACGAAATACAGGATGTCTCTCAGGAAGCCCAGCTTGCCAGACTCAGACTCTACCACGCCGAATTCCGGAAGTTGATTTCTGCAAACCATAGTTTTCTCGAATCCCTTGGGGACCTTGAAGAAAAGCGACTAGGGTTCGATTACATTGATCGCTCATTTGTGAAGCGGAAAACAGCCCGGGCCCTTTCGGACGCCCATGCAATGGTCGAAAGCATCAATGTCATATCAGGTGATCGGTACCCATCCTTGAGACAGGCTCTTGGAAGAGTCGCCGACACTCTGACAGAGGTTATTGAAGACCAGCCTGAAGAGCACTCATCCGAACTCGTCCTTGAGTTGTCTGAAATTTTCGGCATGAAGGCCGATGCGGTGGGTGGAAAGATGGCTCACCTGGCAGAAATAGCCAACACTTTGGGGCTTCCCACACCGGACGGTCTGGCGGTCACGACTGGGGGCTTTCGTCTACTGCTCGAAGAGGGCGGCATTCGATCCTGGATTCAGGACAAACACCTTGAACTTTTTTCAGAGGAAGATGTAGGGCCGGTTAGCAAGGAGTTGCAGGATCTCATATTGGCCCTCCCGATTCCATCCGCACTTGAGGAAGAAATTTTAAGTGCCTACGATCGTTTGGCCGAGAGAGCCGGAATGCGCATCCCCATTGCAGTCCGTTCCAGCGCTTTGGGCGAAGACAGTGAGTTCTCCTTTTCAGGACAGTTCCTATCGGTGCTCAATGTTCCCAGGGAAGAGCTTTGCGGGGCATATCTGCAAGTGATCGCGAGTCTCTATTCCCCTGAAGCAATGCACTACCGCTATCTTCACAAGATCCCCGGCGAATCGGCGCAAATGGCGGTGGGCTTCATCACGATGGTGGATGCGGTGTCGAGTGGGGTTGTTTTTTCGAGAGACCCTAGTCGGTCGGACTCGAACCAGGTCCTGATACAAGCGGTAAAAGGCCTGGGCGTGATGCTCGTCGACGGAAGGACTTCCCCTGAAATCGTCTTGGTATCCAGAGACCTCAAGCTACCGGCAATCACCCGCATTCCTTCGTCTCAAAAGAGCCGTATGGTTCTTGATCCTGGTTCCGGGTTGAAAGAGGAAATGTTGGAGCCGGGCGAGGCCGAAGAGACATCCCTCACTGACGATGAGGTGCTGCAGTTGGTTCGATGGGCCCTTCTGCTGGAAAACCACTTTGGCAGTTCCCAGGATATAGAGTGGGCCATGGGAAAGGACCGTCAAATCATGCTGCTGCAGTCGAGATCCCTCCGTCTCACCCCCCACTCAGTCCGTGAAGCTCAACCGCTCTCCGGGTTTCCCCTGATCCTTGAAGGCGGTGAGGTGGGGTGTCCCGGTGTGGCTTCAGGGCCGGCCATTCACATAAGTGACGACGCGGATATGGATTCATTCCCAGAAGGTGGGGTACTGGTAGCAAGACGCTCCTCACCTAAGTTCATCCGCCTCATGTCTAAGACCCGAGCCATCGTTACTGATTATGGCAGCACGACCGGACACATGGCTTCGCTCACACGGGAACTCAGGGTGCCAACGCTTCTCAATACAAAAAACGCGACGCATACCATCCCCCAAGGTACGGTGGTTACTGTGGACGCAACCAATGGATTTGTCTATGAGGGAGAAGTCCCTGAACTGCTTGAGAGAAACAACGGTGATAAAGAGCCGGGAGATCCTGGAGCCTGGAGGAAAGACTCACCGGCATTTCAATTGCTCGAAAAGGTCATATCACTCGTCTCACCATTGAACCTTACTGATCCGGGTTCGGCTGCATTCAGCCCCGACAATTGTGTCACCCTCCATGATTTGGCACGTTACGTTCATGAAAAATCATACCGGGAAATGTTTATGATGGGCGACAACGTGGGAGATCTTAGAGGAGTAGGCTACAAGCTGGATGTCTTTCTCCCCATCGACCTTTACATTGTCGACCTTGGAGGAGGAATCAGGGAAAAACCGAGAAACAAGAAGCTGAAGCGTTCTCAGATCTCTTCCGTACCCCTTTCGTCGCTCTTAACAGGAATGTTGAACAAGAAGATTCCTCGATTTGGTGCGCGTCCCATGGACGTGAGCGGCTTGTTTTCTATTATGATGCGCCATGCCGTGACGAGCCCCGAGACAGAAAGTACTTTTCATGACCCGTGTTATGCCATGATTTCAGATAAGTACATGAACTACACTGCAAGGGTTGGCTATCATTTCAATGTCGTGGATAGCCATTGCGGCGAGACTCAAAACAAGAATTACATCAGTCTTCTCTTTCAGGGCGGAGCGGCTGATTATGTGCGACGTACTCGCCGAGTCAGGGCGATTGCGGAAATTCTTAAAGAACATGGATTTTCGGTCGAACTTAAGCATGACCTCATCAAAGCCCGGCTTAGTAAAGGCACTCGAGAGGAGACCGTGAAGCAGCTCGAAATGATAGGCTCGCTTCTGCAGTTCTTCAGGCAGATGGACGCTGCTATGGCCACAGATGAGGCCGTCCTTCTTTTCAAGGATGCCTTTTTGCGAGGTGATTACGGCCTGGAGGAATTAAAGAAGGGCTAGCACGTCTCTGAGACTTCTGCGGCGAAGCCTTTACGCTCATAAGCATTTTCAATTGATGAGACCAGGTTTTCCACCGGGCACGGCTTCAACAAGACTTCCGCTGCACCCGCCTTTAATGCCTCCGACACTTGCTTCAAATCGATGTGGCCTGTGAGAAGAATTACGGGGATGAGAGCATCGCGCTCCCGAATTGCTTTCAAAGTAGCAAGACCATCCATGCCGGGCATGCGCATGTCGAGCACAATGACGTCAAATCCTTCGTTTGTGAGCAACGCAAGCCCTTTATGGCCGTCAGGGGCACTCTGTACCCCTATGCCTCGCCTGGTGAGCACCTTGGTGAGTGAAGTTACGAATACCGTTTCATCATCGATCATAAGGACCCGTATTTGACTAGTCATTGCATCTTAACTCCGCCTATTGAAAGAGTTTATTGATTCCACATACCAGCACTGGTTTTCGCTGAAACACCCGGCTGTTTTTCCCCACAATCGTTCAACTGTAGCCGAAACTTCATAGCCCCTCAAGAGGACGGGCGCTTTAATATATTTTTGTTAAAGATTATTTCATCGTCCACTGAGATCAGCCTAGGCTTTTTTATCTAGTTTGTCCTTCCTTGAGTTCTCAGAACTATCGGTTTGCTCAGTGTTCATGCAGGGAAAGAAGAGAGTGAATTCAGTGCCTTTGCCCACTTCGCTTCGCACTGAAATCTCTCCTCCCATATGCTTGACGATGCTATACGAAATGGAGAGCCCCAGCCCAGTCCCTTTGCCCACGGGCTTAGTCGTATAGAATGGATCGAACACACGTTCAAGGTCTTCATCAGGAATGCCCGAGCCGGTGTCTGCAACGGTGGCTACCAAGCCGTTGCGGGTGCTGTCGAATCGTGTGGTGATGTGGATGCTCCCATACGGCCTGCTTTCATGGGCATCGATGGCGTTGTTGATGAGGTTCAGAAAGACTTGTTCCATTTCGAAAGGATCAGTGGAAATCTCTGGGAGTTTCTCTTGAAAATCTAGAGAGATCTGAACGCCGCAGGTGTTTGCCCTTTTCTCCAGTAGTCCTACCACATCTTTCAGAGAAACGTTGAGATCTACAAACTGCGAAGATGCAGACATTCTTCGAGAAAAGCGCAGGAGATTCTGAGTAATGTGGCTGCAACGCTGCACTTGCGCATCGACCTGTGACAGGGACTGCACAAGTTCTTCCTTGAAATTCCCATCCAGACTTTGTTCATCTTCCGTAATGTCACGCATCACCTGGCTTTCCGTAAGGATGACGGCCAAAGGGTTGTTTATTTCATGAGCAACACCTGCGGCTAGTTCCCCGATAGACGCCAGCTTGCTGGTTTGCATAAGTTGCCTGTTTAATCCCTCTGCCTCTTGATCCCGCTTCTTGATCGCCTTGATCATGTATCGAGCGGTAAAGACCGATACAATCAGAATCGCAAGGATGCTTATGTGTAGAAGGACCAGTATGGCCATGTTCACATGGTTGATGTCCTCAAAAACCTCCGAAAAATCCTGCTTCACGACGAGCATCCACTCAGGTTGTTTAAGCCATGAATAGGCGACGATTTGTTGGGAACGGGATTCCATAACGCCGTATTTGAAAAGGTCACTAATAAGTGTGCCGATTTCCGGGACCACTGAGCCCATGGATCTAATGGGATCAGTAATAAGAATGCCGCTTTCCCCGGTGAATGAGTCCATGGGTAACGGCATCTTGTCCATAACCTTTCCTTTGAACCTTGGGCTGGTCTGATAGACACCTTCTCGATTCACCAAAAAAACCTCGCCGGTTTTACCGATTCTCGCCGTTTCAACGAGGGAACTGAGAAACTCAGTATCGATAGTGGCTCTCAAAATCCAGTTGGTGTCCCCTTTCGAACAAAGGACTGCGATGATGAAGTGGGGAGTCATACGATATCCCTCAAACATATCACTTATGTATACACCCTTCGCCATAACCTCTTTGAACCAGAACGTTACGGAATAATCCTTGTCCATAAGATCATAAGAGCCAATGTAGGCAACATGCTTTCCCGCTTCACCAATGACACCCAAATCTGAGAAATAGGATCCTTCCCGGTTCAGGATATGGAAGGTTTCCCTGAGGTTTGAGGAATCCATCAGGAAGTCTAAAGAATGGGTAAAGGCGACGAGCTTGAGATCTGCTGCGCGTTCCTCGAGAAAGGACTCAACGATTCTTCGATTGTATTCAACGTTTCTATGAAAGTAGTCCACCATCCGTGACCGGGAGAACTGAGAATAGTAAAGGTAACTGATCCATCCCACCAGAAGCAGTGGAAGCACAGAGCAGGTCACCGAAACAAGAATGAATTTGCGCAATAGTTTGGAATAAGAACGAGTATGAAAACCCAACTCTTGCATGTTAACCCCTTTAGCAGGTTTAGTCTGTCCGAACATGAGTCTCCCGACGACAAACATGATAAACAAATGATCCTTGTGGAAACGACGATAGCATTGCCAAAAGCTTCACTCCTATGACCGCTCTTCCTCAATGACCTTGCGTTCATATGCGTGGACAATCTGTTCGAGCAATTCTGGAAAAGTTATGGGTTTCATCACATAATTGAATGCGCCGAGCTGAAGGCCTTGGATGCCGGATTCGATTGACCCATGGCCTGTGAGCATGATTACTTCCATGTGGGGCCTTTTCTTTTTCAACTCCTTAAGGGTTGTGACACCATCTATGCCGGGCATCTTCTGGTCCAGAATGACTACGTCGAATTCTTGTTCCTCAATGATCCTCAACGCACTGTAACCGTCATTAACGGCTGAGACTTCATAACCCTTCCGGGACAGAAGCTTTAATAAATTTGAGGTGAAGGGTATTTCATCATCCACTATCAGCAGCCTGGGCTTTCTCATCGTGGTCCTTTCTTGAGTCCTCCAAGGTATCGCTTTCTCGGTATCCCACTTGTGCCGGCAAAATCGAAGTGTTGAACGGAGTATTACGAATAACCAGCCATGCTGGGAGAGAAACCCTATGGTATAAAAACCTTCGAAAATAAGATCAGAGAAAATAGCCGACAACGTATCGGAGACCGACTCCACTGATTATGATTGCGAGTACCGGCCTGATAATTGCTCCAGGAACATACTTTTGACAAGACGCTCCCAGATACATTCCCACAAATCCACCCGTGCCGAAAAGAATACCCAGAAGCCAGTCAGGCGTCACCGACTGACCTGATTGAGCGAGAAGAGGACCTATAAACTCATAGAAAATCACCCCGCCTATTGATGTCACACAGGTTCCCATGAGGGTTGCACCGGCGATCGTATGAATAGGGAGGTGGAAAAAAGTGACTATGAAAGGCGCTATGATAGCTCCGCCACCTATGCCGTAAACTCCTCCGACAAGCCCTACCGCCAAGGACAGGATGAATAGGCCGGTAGTGTGGAAACTAAAGCGTTCGCCAAAAAACTCGTATTCCGTTCGCGACAGAGACCAACTGATGGTCCGGACAGCCGATAAATTCGCATCCACTCCCTCTGTAACGCCTTCCGCCACTTGTTTCCTCATTCTCGTCTCAGCAGTTTCAGCGGCAGTGTGCTGGTCTCGTTGGAGAATCAGTTGGTAGAGCATTCGACCGCCGATGTATAAGAGTACACTACCGGCAAAGAGTTTGAACAGACGAGGATCAGGCAGGTAGATTATCCTTATGACTCCGCCAAGAAAGAGGCCCGGAAAAGTCCCCACGATGATGTTCCAGGCAAGCGGCCAGTTCATTCTTCCTTCGCGAAAATACCGGTACACCGCACTGGGGATGCCTACTACATTGAAAACTAGATTGGTAGGAGAGACCGCCGGACTGGTAAAACCCAGCACACTTACCTGAAAAGGTAATATGAGGAAAGCACCCGATATACCTCCCATCGAAGTGAAAAATGAGATAACCATCCCTACGAGCGGTGGGATCCAGACAGCCGTTTCAACTCCTGAAACAGGGAATGTCAACATAGCCTCCAAACCACCGGCAGTCGGGATATCTTTCCAATAGGATAAAGTGTGACCAATCTCATCCCTCTCTTGATATTCCTTGAATCGTTTCGAACCCTTGGGAATTGCGTGGTCTTCAGATTAACAAGCAAAACAATATCACAGGCATAACACTTCTGCCTCTGACAATTTCTCTAAGACTGCCGGCCGATTTTCAAGGCTCACGGATCACAAATCGGTAACTATCATGTGATCTCATGGCGCCCCCTGCTATGATTCATCTTTGCCGGACACGGCCTCCACAATCAGAACGGGACGATGAGCCATCCTCAAGACGCTCCTCGCAATGCTTCCCATAAGCAGATGCTTGACGGCGGTGCGTCCATGGGTTCCCATCACAATCAGACCCACAGATTCTGCAACTGCCAAGTCTATGATCTCCTTTTGAGGTGCCCCAAGTTTGCAGTAGGTTTTAACGTCATTCAGCACCAGGGAACATTCTTTGGCAACGGATTCGAGGCTGGCATCGGCCGATTCCTTGAATCGAACCAAAATATTCTTGATTTCATCAGCTACCAAGCCCGTCCAGTCTTCACCAACCCAATCTCCATAGGTTGGGAAACCAGTCGTATCAACGACATGGACAATGATGAGTTGGGCCCCAAAAGCCTTCGCATAGTCGATGGCTAATTGCCGAGCAGGCTCGGAATTTTTCGAGAAGTCGGTGCAGAAAAGGATTTTCTTGGGCAGCATCACACAAACCTCCTTCCTCCTTTAATAGGTCAACTCTTGTCTTCATCCAATATGCTCAAGCAATTCGCGTGCCACGGCACGGAAAGAATTCTCAGCAATCAGGTCTTAGAGAAGCCGTTATATTCCTTAGCTATGTCAAGCCATTCACACCGAACTGAGTTGAAGGACTGTCAAGATAACTGACACATTGTAAAAGCTCTGAATGTACGTCTAAGTAAGGTAATTCTCGTCTGAAAGGAGGGAGAACAAGTTCTCGAAGCGATCTTTGTAAATTGAAATTCGTTGTGCATCCATTTCAAATTGTGTATTCCACCGTAAACGGATCGAGAGTGAGCGATTCAATACGTGCAAAGGCATCCAGGCCTACTCCAGCGAAAAAGCTTCTTTGCCAACCCCGCAAAGAGGACACAGCCAATCATCAGGTAAATCCTTAAAGGGTGTTCCCGGTTGGATGCCATTTTCTGGATCTCCTTCTGTAGGATTGTAAACATACCCACAAACATCACAGACATAGTTTTGCATCTGTTTGCTCCTTTCTTCTATTAAGCTATATGAAACTCGATCCAGCACCAAAAGGACTAATTTCAGTTGATATAAATCATTTGCCTCTAGGCCACTCTAAAGAGTCACATGATTGTTTCAGGTTTTTCTTTACCGAATCCTCAAAATCACCCCTCGTGGAACCTTTTTCAGCCCAGTCCATAAGCACCTCTGAGATGAGACGAAGTGCCATTACAGCTTGGGGATCCTTCACGACCTCTTTTGAGGCTTCAGAGAGGCCCTGCCTGGTAAAAAGTAATGCACAGTCGATTCGATCAACTTTATCGTCCATTGTGCAGTTTGACGCCACCTGGTTCACAATTTTTTGGGCAAAGTCACAGACTGTCTGGATTTCTGAGGGCTCCACATTGGGGGGGCATAGACCATGAATGATACATACTAGACCTAAAAATACGAGGCTGGCTCGTGTCATAATCGGCAATACTCCTCTCTTGTTGCTTTATCTCTAGTCTCCGCACGGATCGGAACAGAAACCGGTATGATGCCGGCCGGTTTTGATCAGACTTGGACCTCAGTTGATTGAACAAAGGGTTTGGGGACGGAATTTTTCCTATTGATTAACGTGAGGAACTTGTTGATGAGTTTGTTGAGTAGCTCTTGGCGTTCCGCTGGAGCCATGCCGGAAAGAGGAATGGCACCGCCGGCCGACTCCTTGTGGCCGCCGGCCGAGCCGGAACGTCCAATGAGTCGGTGCATCACTACACCGGCCTTATTCTTCCGAGATGTGGACCTCATTGACAAGATCATCACTTCGTTGCTTTCGGCGAGACATAACGACCAACATACGCAATCGATCCGGAGCAGCAGGTCGGCTAGCTCCGGCACGATTGTCTCGGATTTGATCTTTCCGAGATATGATACCGCAACGTCTCGGTAAAGAATCGTCCCAGAAAGCCCTCGATAAAAATCTTCGAAGTATTCCAATGATAGGGGTGGCTTCTCAATCCATCCCACCACTCGTGGATTTGTTAGAGGCGACAGATAGCTGAATGCGCTGAAATCAGCTTTGGATGCTCCTCTACCCAGAGAATTGGTATCTGTTTTGAGGCCGTAGAGGAGAGCATTGGCAACCGACCGGGTCGGTGTGACACCAGCAGCGACGAGATATTCAGTGACGATTGTGGATGTGGACCCATAGTTCGGTCGAATGTCACGAAAATCCGCCTTGAGGGACAATTTGCGCAGGGGATGATGGTCGATTACTATGAGGGGAGGGGCTTCTCTTGATGAAAACAGGTTATTTCCGGTTCCAGGCTGGGCATCGACAAGCGCTATTCTCTGGTTTCCTGAGGAATGAATATCCGTCAAAGAAGTCATTTTGATCCTTAAACGGTGAATCATGGCCTTGTTTTCCGCGCGTGCAACCACCCCACCGTAACCCAGAGACGAACGAACACCGAACTTGTTATTAAGCAAAAAGCTCAATCCATAGGCTCCTGCTATGGAGTCAGGATCAGGGTTGTTGTGGCATAGAATCAAGATACGCTGGTTCCCTTGGCCGTCAAGGATAGCCCCGAGCGAGTCGACCTTTGCCGAGGACCTGCTCAAATCCCATCGAAGTAAGTTCATGGGGAGTTACTATTCCGGAACATCGTCAGTTGCTCGGATGTCCAGGTAAAAAGATGACGTCATTTTACGGACCACCCTTTCGTTGAGCACCATTCCACGGATCAATCCCTTTGATCTCGCAAACCTATTCTCTATAAAAGCTTCCATCCAGAGGTCGCGTTTATCTGTGAAACCGATAACCCCAACCATTGTCAGAGTCTCCCCAGGAGGCGCCATAGTATTGAGATCCGGAAATTCAGTACCGGTCAAGATAGGGACGAGGCGCCGATCCTTGAGGAGCTTCATTATCATAAAGGTCCCGAATTGTGCAACCGCCTCCATTTGGAGATGACCCCCGAAAAGCGGCATGCCCACGAAATGGTCCTTCAGTATGGGATTTTCCTCAGGAGTCGGGACAGTGAAACGACCAAATCCCATCATTCCATTTCGGTAATCTCCCGACTCCATTACCACCCGGTCCAGGAAGAGAAAATTTTCGCCGTACATACTAAGAGTTCGGCGAATCTCATCTTTTTCGAAATATCTCCAACTGCGTTTTATGACCGGAGTTGATTTTTCTTTTTCCCTAGGCTTTGCCAGGCCGATCGAGGTGTTTCCCATGAGATCACGGTAGTACACCTGCCTGACGTCTCCTGGTTCGTACTTACCTCCTACGAGGAACTCCCTTACTACGATAGTACCGCAAGCTTCTCGCACAAAATCTGAAATTGCTTCCACAGCCTTTCTCAGCGTGGGAAAAGCTCCTTCCTTGCGCAACTTGCTGAATAGTTGGTTCACTTTTTGAAAAAGTTCCGCGTTGCTGGACGAGTTCGTGATATTCACCCAGTCCCGATCAAGAAAAACTTGTAACTCTTCCAACAGTCGGTCCAGACCCTCCACCTTTTCGAGGGACTGCTTCATGCGAGAGAAAGCAGGGGCAACTTCGCCTGAAACCAAGGCCCCAGAACGCAACCAACTTAAATAATTGTAGATGACTGAGATCTCTATCCCGGGGAAGAATTGCGATGATTGAGTCCAGGCTTCCGGTAAGGCAGCGATAATAGTCCGCTTGCCTTTTCCGGCTAATCGCAGAGCAATATTTTCCAGGTGCTTTTTTGTGTGGGAAATAAAGTAGGGGAGATCTCCGCGGTAAGTTAAGGCCATATACTGGGTCGTGTCGTCGGTCAGTTCGGTCAACCCGTTGATGGTGTCCTCGAACGAACCAGCGTTCACATAGTAGACGTTTCTCTTAACGGCAGTAGCCATGTCAAAAAAAGTCTCTTTTCCCTTTAATATATCGCCCACTGCCTTCATAACCGAAGGTTGTCTTGGAAAACCTCCTGCAACCGTGTGAACCACTGCATCCAGTCGCGTAACCCCTCCTTCTCTCAATCGAAGAACTATAAGGTCAAGTGCCTTTAACACGGCTTTGCGCTTGTCGGAATCATACTTCAGGGGTATGTCGATCAGCTCTACGCCCAGTTCGTTAAAGAAAGTTTGCTCGCGAGGATCTTCGGGATTCAGGGATGTACCGAAAACCCGGGCTCCGGCTACCACCGCCGCACGGCCTATGGATTCTCCGTATCCCCCGATCCTGGCGCCTATAATTAAGATGTTTTTGCCTTGGAGCATAGAATCAATCCTCGGTACAAAGATTACGGTTCGATTCGCTAAATTCATAAAATACAATAGTTAAGGCTATTAGTCAATTTCAAAGGCCCAAGGGACCGCCCCCCGATCAACAAGGGGATAAATTTTTTACTTGACAAAGCAAGGTCTTTTACGTGAACGTTCGAAAGTCATGGTAACTATTTAGAATCACAAGGCAGAAGATAGCGCCTGTCAATCAGGGCGTTGAAAGGGTTTAGGAATGTCCTGGATAGAAGAGAAGGAAAGGGCGGCCCGGACAGTACTGAGACTCCTGTACGAAAACAGAATGATACGAACCTGTTATAGGGATAAACCTCAAGGCTGGACCTTAATTTCCGGTCTATACAGCCCGTTATACATTCAACTCAGACCGCTTGTTTCTTATCCTGATATCTTTAGAGAAGTTTGCACGGCCATGGTTCGTCTACTCGCTGAAGAAGCACCGGAAATCACGAAGATAGTAGGAATAGCAATGGCCGGTGTTCCAATTGTCTCCGGAATGGCTGTGATAGGAGGCGTCCCGGCTGCATTCACCAGGAAGCTGGAAGGCGTAAAATCAGTGGAATCTTTCCGGTCGGTCATTGTCGATTACGGAGAGCACTCACTGTTGGAAGGAGAGCTGGTATCAGGCGACAAAGTGGCCTTGGTGGATGATCTGGTGACTCAATTTGACAGCAAACAGGTAGCCATGGAACAGGTAAAGCATGAAATCCAAAAACAAGGATTCCATGATATCGAGTGCCGAAAAGTCCTGGTAGTACTGGATAGGGAGCAAGGGGGGCAGAAGGCTGCACGGGCAGAAGGGCTGGAACTCCTGAGCCTCATACCTTTCAAAACGGTTGGGCTACCGCTTCTGAAAAATGTGATGGCACAAAAGGAGTGGGAAATTATCTCGGCTTACCTGGAAGATCCTGGGGCTTTCCAGAACCAGGAGGCCCAGGAAGAGATCGCCAAGACTTCTATCGCGCTTTAGTCAAGAAGCAATGCAGTTCTCATTTAGAATGACTTAAGCGACGAGGTACTTTTTTTGAGATCAGATTTTAGCCCGATGATGATAGGTGGCGCGAAAAAGTATAGACTTTTTCATAGAATTTGACTTGACGATTTTTTTTTTGTATTTTATGTTCATTCGACTGAGTAGAGTGCTCTGGGCACTTGAGTTTTATTCCGGTAAGAGCTTTCTACCCCAGGATTGTATCCGGTGGGCGTCTAGCGTTAGATTAGACCAGAGGGTCTGTAGACGCTCGTAAGAAGGGATCTGATACTTCCAGCCAATATCATCCGTTTAAAGCTACAATACTTTTAAGCACCGTCATTGCTATGGAGCGATGCGTGCGTCTATATTCATAAATTACATATTCCCTGGACAGGGGATCTGAGAGAAAGCGTGGCAGGAAGAGCGCAAGGGGCTCGTCCATTCGTTATTGGCGACGGGATCAGGTATTTGAAATCGATCACGGAAACACGTTTTATTGAAAGGAGAAGGTGCTGAATGCCAGGTATTTATGTCAAGGAAGATGAACCTTTTGAAAATGCACTGAGAAGATTCAAAAAGCAGGTGCAAAAGTCCGGAGTCCTCACTGAGACTAAAAAGCGACGAGCCTATGAAAAGCCGAGTGTGAAGAAAAAGAGAAAGGCTATGGCTGCCAGGAAGAGGCTTCTTAAGAAACTGCGCAGAATACGCACAAGGTAGTATTAAAGCCTGTCAATTGATAAAGATCCAACCGGACCGCATCTGCATCTGACTGCTTTTGATGTTGAAACGCGTGAGGATTTGGGGTATTGTCTAATGATCCCATTTCGCAATTATTTCTGAGACAGGCGGCATGCCTCTTTCACTACGGACTGCAAGACCTGACATCGAGATCGAGGCACATTGCCTGCCCCAAAAAGTTGGCGACTCAATGGCGAAATAGTGTGTCTCAGTAAGTTCTCACAGCGAGGAGGATAGTCTACATTACCGAGCGGACAATGGTTTCTTCTCAGACCAAGTTGGAATGGATTGAAGAACGCAGGTTCATCACGGCCTTTTTTTATTTGTTGGCGATCATTGCAGTGGTCTTAACGGGCCTTGACACGGGATTCTCTCCAAGGCAACTTACGACTCTTGACGTGATCGGCGTAGTCATTACTGCCCTGCTCGGAGGTTTTCTTCTGAGCGTTTCGCTATTTGGGCTGATATGCTACTTTATTTTTATTCCATCCCTCTCGCATGACAGCCATGTTTTTTCCAGCGTACATGGAACTCAACTCATTCATCCTCTAACCACCTCAATCGTTTTGGGTCTTGCCGGCCTTTGCATCTTCACCGGCAGTAGGTCTGCGTGGGCTCTCTGGGGAGCCTTATTGGTCATTTACATTTTTCAGACGGCCCTGATAGTAAGGAGGGTTCGCAAAGAACACCTTATTGACGGCCTTACAGGTCCGAATCCCGGCCTTTTTTTCTTGCTTCTCAACCTCATTCTTGGCGCAGAGGTAGTCACAGTGGCCGCTGGAGCCCGGCCTCTCCCTCCGTGGCGACTTAATACTCTTCCTGACGACACATGGATTGTGGATGTGCGTACAAAGCCCGAGTTTTATTGGAACCGCCTCCAAGGGAGCGAAAACTATCCGTGGGGGGCAGGAATTATCGAGGCTGCCAAGGGTAAATCATTTGATCAGCCGGTTCTGGTAACATGCCTTTCCGGACATAGGTCTCCTTCAGTGGCGGTCATGCTGCGAAAGCTTGGTTTCAAGAAGGTTTACAATTTAACCTGGGGACTCATCTATCTTGTGCTTCTTGAAAGAGGGAGAAAAACCGATGGGCCTTTCGGTCTCACTCGTCCCCACCGGAACCCCAACAGAAGGGGCAAAGACCTCAAGGGTATCTCCATAGGGTATGTGACACTCCAGTTTATAATTCTGATTCTTGCCCCGGCCGAACATTCTATCAGGCACACGTATGTTTCCGAACCTCAACAGGTGGTAGGCGCAGTTCTGGGCTTTGGAGGTCTTCTGCTGGGTTTGTTGAGTTTTCGGGCTCTCGGAAGAAACTTTCGAGTGTACGCTGCTCCACGGAGGAGCGGGACACTTGTTACTCACGGGGTATATTCACATGTGCGTCACCCCATGTATAGTGCGGTAATAATTATGTTCGCAGGATACCTGCTTTATTTTGGGAGCCTGTTGAGCATACCTCTGTGGTTGGCATTCTCGGTACTTTACATAGTGAAGGCTGTTAAAGAAGAGCAAATATTGGTTGAACGATTCCCTGAATATGAACAATATCGGGAAAAAACCTGGAGGTTTATCCCTTTCATTTTCTAGTCGGTCCTATCCGAGACTACCAATTTTTTCAGTTCGGACAGTCTTTCTGACTTTGCAACTCAGAGTTGATATACCCCCTGCTGTTTCCGGCGTGACTTCGCTCATAGTCAGGTCCTCGAATGCAGTCGTTCCGTGGTCTGCAAACAATGAAGCAAGCCAGCCTATAGGGAGAGCATTTCGCGCTGTCACTGCGAACGAGGCTTCCTTAACAGCCCAATCGTTGCCGTTAAAGGATACTGCAATACCTCCCGCTTTTCTTACAAGACGAAAAGCCTCCACGTCGGTGATGCTGTCTCCCACGTAGAAAACATTTTTCAACTCAACTTTTTCCGCAGCAGCAATTTTTTCTATTGCAAGGGCCTTTTCTACACCTCCTATAGGATTAACTTCGCTTATTATCCGATATATTTCCAAGCCCGGCATTAGTTCCCAAAAGATTTCATCCAGTGTCTGGACAGTCTTCCTGTCGAGGTCGGACAGGTCCTCAGCCGATGCTGCCCCTGGCGGAATACTGAAGTCTGGAAGCCCTAAAATCCGTGAGAGAATATCCTTCACAATAACTTTTTCTCCAGCGCTCAGGGCGTAGTTGTCAAGGTTGACGGCGGTTGAATAGGTGTTATAGAAAGGAAATCCTATGGCATCGCATACTGCCACGATGTAGGGAGAGTAGCTCGTGCTGACGATGTAGGCGGGGAGCAGTCCTAAAATTTCCTTGAGCATGTGATCCGCCTCAGGTACAATCCGAATGTTGCGGCGTGAAAATTTCATCATGCTTCGGTTATCGACACCGAATGCTTTAAAAAAAGGAAGTATGAGACGAAGGGTATCTCCTGCCTTGTATCGGGGTCTGCGCACTACTTCGGCGAGATAATCGTCATAGAGACTTATCTTGCTGAAAAAGATATCCCCTTTTGGAATGAAAGCCTCGGCAAGTTCCGCTGCATTGTCATTTTTTGTGATAGGGCCTTCGCAGTCGCTTATAAAAACTCTTCGGGGCATAGTTGCCATTTAATCCTCCCGTGGTTCTCACGCGGGTCAAACTTTATTGACTCACCGATTTCAACTCGTCTTTTCGTCTTTCTCTCCGTTTTTCATCCTGACCACTCTATCTGTCACACTAACTCCCAAGGCTTGTTCCCTTTGGATACTTACCCCTCGAGAAGGGTCGTATCAGGATACTCCTTTCGGCCGTAACCCTCGATACTTTTTGCAGCGGCTCGAACAGCCAATTCCAGACTTGCCTCAGTACCCAGGCACTTGATGGTGCCGGCCAGAAAGCCTGCAGCAAGCACGTCTCCGGCGCCCGTGCGGTCGAGTATCCGACTGGGCTCAAAAGCCGGCCGATGAATCGCTTTTGACCCAGTGAAAGCATGGGCTCCCCTAACCCCAAGTTTCACAACAACTGTGTCAATTCCGAGACTCAAAAGTGAGGCGACCGCCGTCTCGGTCACGGCATCGCCTGTCAGCCTTTCCAGTTCTTGTTCCGTGATAAACAGGATTTGCGTCCGCAAGAGTAACGGTTTCAGTACATCAAGCCCCCTCTCACAATAAATCGGGCCGGGATCGAAGCTGAGTCGAGTTCCTACCGCAAGCTTGTGAGCCAGTTCGATCTGCATTTGTAGGGGATCGTCCGATACGAACGAGGTCATGTGTACCCACCCTGACGCTTCAAAATACTTAAGATCCAAACCCTGAGAACCTGCAAGGTCATTGGCGTTCGGCAGGATCACAAGAGCCCTATCTTTTCCTGGATCATCTTTATCGATCAGGGCAAGGCACCTCCCTGAAGGAAGATGTGTTTGGAGAATCATGAGGTTTTTAGAATTGCCAAGTTCGTGGAGCCTAAGTAACTGGGCGTCTTCTTTCCCTGTGGCTCCGTAAAAACCTGTCTTGAAACCCATTTTGCGCATCGCTGCGATCATATTGGCCGCAGACCCCCCGGGATCAGCAGCCTTGAGCGAGCCTTGATCAGACAGGATCGGGTAGATCCTTCTGAACCAGTCAATGTCTCGGACATACTCTTCCCCTAAGCGTAATCCATGAGCATGAAGAAACCCTTGAGGAACTTCCCAAAATTCATCGAGATTGAGTGAACCAAAACCAATGGCGTGCATCCTCACAGTGTCCTCGTATTAAGTAAATCCGACTCCAGGCAACAAGAAAAGGGTGCTTCTCGTCAATCCATATAAGACTTATCTGGCTGACGTCGGAACAAGATTCTGGGGAAGCCCCTCCGGCCGCGCAACCGCGTTGAGAAGCGAACCTTGTGTCCACGTATCACGCGAAAGGCAGTGTTGGAATGAGCGCTCTCGATTTTTATAACTGAGCAGATTGAAATCCAGGGCACAACTCAAAACTTTGGCTGCTACCTCATGGCCGAACATTGTGTAGTGGTCGCCGAAAACATAGTTTCCTGTTTCCTTCTGAGCAGCAATCAAAGGTTCCAGAAGTGAGATCATCGGGATATCGTGTTCCTCACAATATGTGCTTACCCGTTTTAGGGACTTACCCATGTCCCATGAAATGTTTTTATGCGAGCCACCCATTGATTGGAGCCGAACAATGGTCCCGTCAGGATCGAGAAAGTATTTTACCTCAAGTTCGGAACCCAGATAGACCAGGAGAAACAAAATGTCCCTGTCCCGGCAGAAATCTCGTGAGGCTTTAATTTGACCGAGAGTTCTTACCCAGGCGGTTTCTATCCGAGGAATTTCCGATTGGGACCACTGGAGCAGTTCCGGAGATATTACAATACGGTTTCTGCGAAGATCATCGAGCCGACGAAGTGCGAATGCCATTGCAAAGTATCCGTGTCTTGCAAGCCCACGGATTAACGGACTAATTTCGCCTGACGCCAGCACCAGCTCCTTTTTCAATTCAGGATCATCGTCACAGAAATCATTGCTGCACAAGGCCAGCACCACAACATCGGGCTTGTACGTTATCCCCTGCTTCTGCAGTACATTATAGTGCTCCACCTGTCCAGAGCCTGAATTTCCTAAGGCGATCACCTCGAAATTAGGTCCTCCCGTATCGGAATAAGCGCTGTTCATCAATAATTCCAAAAGCTTGTGAAATGTCTTTTTGAGAGGAACCTGGACGGCCTCAACGTACGAATCGCCTACGATAAGAATTCTCTTGGTTTCTTTAGGCTTCTCAGGGGTGTAGTCGTGGTCGTAATAGCCACTTGAGTTCCAGTGAAAACGGTTGACATAATGAGTTTTTGTATTCGGTTCGTAGCCATAATAATCGAAAACTCTACCAGGCGTGTGCCAACTGGTTGAAGAGTTTTTGGAACCTTTGTCGGGGTTTATCGCGAGCGGCCTTTTCTGGTCCTCATTGGCAAAAAGAAGAATATCAGAAGAAGATCTGACCGGGACGTCTCCTTTTAGATTCTTGGTGAGTTCTCGGATTTGCGAATATTCAGACGGCATGACAGAGGGAAACACTGCCTCCAGCATCAGGACAGCGCCGAGAACGCTCACCAGGCACAAGGAAACAGGCTTTGCTGCAGCTATCAAACGACGGTCTGAAAAAAGTGTCGGTACGAGTAAGATTGCCAGGTTGACAAGGATGAGGATTAGGAGGACTAGGCTACCCGTGTAGACATTGTTGTAAAGGAACAAGAAAAAAGCCAATGTCACTGCGAATGGCAGCACTCGACCGATAAACTTTCTCATCCGGCTACCCTACAATCTTTGAGAAGGCTTCTGTTTATTTCCAATTACACCAAGTATATCCCGCGTTTTGAACATGATGCTACAAAATTGCTCGAGAGAAATTTTGCCCGCGAATGGATGAAGGGCATGTGTGAGACAACTGAATTCCAAAAGCTCTCCTCTGGATAGAACGATGGGAGTCCAAACTGCTATTCTTTTCTCATGACCCTCCACAGACAAAAACGTTCCGAGGCACCGACCTGGTCGACCTTCTCCAACTTGAGGCCGAGCGTCTCCAAGGCTTCCAGCACCTGGCGATAAAGGTTCACATTAGTGGCGTCGGAAAAGAAGTACGTTGGCCGACGGCTTATGATCAGTTGCTGAATCTGCTCCCCGGCATCTACCCAGACCTCGTGTTCAGGAACACCTGACCTGACCAGTTCTACCGAGGGAAGCCCCGATAGATAGTGGATTACTCGTGGATGCATGGTCATCACTACGCCATCGGTTGCGTTGTGAGCCAGCCAGCGTCCTGATGTGAAAAAAGGGAGATCCCTGTAGGATTCTGCTCCTCCCCTTTCCAACCCATTCCTGGCCTGCACTACTGTGACCAGATTGTGGGCTATGTTGATGCACGCCAGCACGGCAAAAATGGCTGGCACCACACGCCTGGGCGCCAAGAATTTACGGTAGCGCGCAGTGGAGTTTTTTTTGATCCAACCTAAAACCTGTAGCACTCCCAGGGCAAGGAACAAATACAAACCCGGTATCAGTACTATCAAGTATCGGCTCCCTGCTGGGCTTAACAACAGACCGCAAAATTGGATTAATGTTAAGGGGACGAGCAGCCTCTCATCTTTTCGAAATGCCGCTATAATCCCCAAGAGCGCTAAACAGGGAATGATGAGTTCCAGGAAGCCGGTTTTAAGAGAAACTCCACTGAGGGCATAACTAGTCTCGTAAATGTAGTCCCATACCGCTCTCAGGATTATGGCCGACTGTGTCCCCAGGGTCCTTCCAGTCACAGCGTTAAGGTATGTCCCTTCGTGGAATGATTCAGGAAAGGAAGCTTTGTGCACTTCCCACGCTGCGGTCGGCAGCACTGACGCAACCAAAAAGACCCCACATGCAAATAGGCGGGACCAGAGACTTCGCCCTCGACAACTGCAAAAGAGAAAAAAAGCTTCTGCAGGTGGGACTCCTAAACCATTGATTCTTATTAAAGCCGGGAGGCCTGCCACAATTCCGGCCGGGATACTCCATAATAAAATGTTTTTCTTGCCTGCTGCCGAAATAACCACGTGCAAGGCCAGGAACACTGCCAGTGCAAAAGGAACGTCCGAAGACGTAAACGTTGAATTATAAAGAAGAACATAGTTGATAGCAAAGAGGCCCCCTGCGAGGAAGGCTGTGTCCCGGCCGCAAAGTCTTAGCACGAGCAGGTAACCGGCGGCAGCGGTCAGTAAACCGAGGCAGGCCATGAGGATTCGATATGCCAGGAAACTTTTACCAACGGTCGCCACCGTAGCTGCTACCACTACCGGATACCCCGGCGGCACATAGGTATGGGGTTCACCGTTAAACACATATCCTTCTCCACGGGCGATGGATTCGCCCAGTTCCAAATACAGAGCACCGTCAGGAATGGCCTTCCACGAAGAGTTGACCACGAGACAGAAGAACAGAATTGTAACAATTGCAAGAGCAAATCCACGATTGCGGGAGTAGATGCCTCTCACAGTTCCCTGGATTTGTTCGAAGGAGTTTTGTTCTTGTATTCTAGGAAGGATGTGACGTTCTCCCTTCTGTCGTTTCGAGGGACGGCGATCAAGTCATAAAAAAACACATTAAGTTTAGATAATATATATTCTAGTAAAAAAAAATAAATAGCTAAAACTCATGAAAAATATCTTGACTTTTTTTCAAAGCCATCTTACATCTTTTTCAGGGGTTGGGTTTGGGAATGATTTTAGTGTGATTTGGTTCAAAATTAAATTTTGCTTCAACTTTCGAGTTGATTTGATCCGGCAACCTCTGACTCCGGGGATGCAAAAGCAGCCCCAAAAACACGAAAACGGCATCTAAATGGCCGTTAACGTGTGTTCCACTGGGATGGAAAAGTGTTGAGAAATGTACTCCTCTTATCATAAGGGGATGCAGTGTCAACGAAAAAAAAGCCCTCAGTTCTAAAGCCGATCGGTTCCTCGTCAAATTCTCCATATTAAGCAATTTTTGACAATTTGGTGAACCGGTGACCGATACACATAATTGATTCAGGTATCGGGCTATTAGAGTGGCCTGCAAAGTCACTTCAGCCGTAAAACGAAACTGCACGTCAAGATTAAAATTGTAGGATTTCCGACAACTCTACCCCGAATCTTCGTTTCAGGT
>Ga0208495_1000215_pt1 | contig 24904 bp, 18 predicted proteins | sample CryBogmetaGMA14M_FD_184551 | JGI IMG/M metagenome (GOLD analysis project Ga0208495, IMG submission 184551) | Freshwater microbial communities from Crystal Bog, Wisconsin, USA - MA14M (SPAdes) | ecosystem: Environmental > Aquatic > Freshwater > Lake | place: Crystal Bog, Wisconsin, USA...
GCATCGGCCGTAGCAAAGGTCTTGCCTCGCTGACTCGGACTGAATCCTGTTACCGCCGATCGGTGTGCTGCAAGTTTTCTTGCCTGAACCAGGCCGAGCCCATCACTTGACGCGGCCTTTTCCATTCGGAGAAGAAAGTATATGTCCACAGATCCGTCTGATCCTCCCACTACCAGGGCTTGGTCGCCGACGAGAAAGCCTAAAACCGTCAGATTCACTCCAGGAGGGGTGAGGTTAAAGGTCTCGGCAAGGACTGGACGATTCGGGTCGCTCGTGTTGTACCGGAAAACTTTTCCGCTCTTTTCGGCTAGATAGACCGCATCACCCACATCGTTCACCAACGCGTAATCTGCTACCGTCCCCCCGGGAAGAGGAGGCAGCACGGTTTTCGAGACCTCCGTGGTAACTTTCCTCGTGAAAAGGTTAAGCTTGGAAAAGGCTGAACTCATAATGGCAGTCCCGGTTTCGTCAACTGCGACCAACACTCTCACTGGTCGTTCACCGAAATCCGTGAAGTGGTAGTCCAACACCTTGATGGGACTGCCTGACTCTGAAATTACTATTTCATCGCCCAGTTCCGGTTGCAGGTCAATCTTGCGGACCTGCTTTCCCGGTATTGCTGAATATACCGACCGGCCGTCGGTGCTGTCTTTTTCAGTGAGCTTCCTCAGTCCTTCAGGGAGATTATTTTCCGGCATAATTTCAGTATTGAACAGGATCCTGCCGAATCTCACCGTTCCATCTGAAAAACCGAACGCTATGTTGACTCCGTCCACTGCCCTCGAGACGGCGGTAACCTGTTTACCCCGGAAATCAAAGTTAGGCGAATCAAGATTCGTGCCCGTCTTGGCGTGCCAAGCAGAAAGATTCCCGTCTTTGGTCATTGATGCAGAAATGGTCTTGTAGTCGTCTGTGATCAACACTTTAATCGGCTTCCATTTCTCATTACGGCTGTAAACTGAGTGAGATTCGACTACTCCTCCCTTAAAGAGGGGAAGAACCTCGTAGATAAGAAAAACCATCATACCCAGGACCGCGGCAATAACCAGGATGCCTCCCACTTTAATTGTGCGGTCGGCCAACTGATCCGCGATCAACACCCAGCGCCGGGTTTTCTTTGGACGTATGCCTCCGGTATGATTCATAGAGTGATTTTTCCTCGGCCATCTCCTGATAGAGACTGTTCAGCAGCTCGCCCCTACCTGATGCCCAATTTCTTTATGTCTTCCTCGGCCAATGCCCAGGACACCGGGTAAAATCCGTCCTTCACGACGACTTGCTGACCCTCTTTAGAGAATACGTATCTTATGAACTCGGTCATGAGGGGGTCAAGGGGCTGGCTCGGTCTCTTGTTGAAGTAAATGTAGAGGAACCGTGCCAGGGGATAGTCTCCGCTGTACGCATTCTCCGCATCCCCGTCGAAGCACTTTCCCCCTTCTTTTGGCGAGAGAGGCACTATTTTCACATCTGCGGTTTTGTACCCGACTCCGGAATAACCCATCGCGTACCTGTCCGTCGCCACACCCTGAACTACCGCGGATGAGCCGGGCTGCTCTTTGACTCCGTCCTTGTAATCTCCCTGGAACAGAGCGACATCTTTGAAATAGGCGTACGTGCCCGAGGCTGAATTACGGCCATAAAGAGAAATGGGCTTATCCGCCCATTCACCCTTCAAACCAAGATCGCCCCAAGTTTTAATATCTTTCCCACCGCTCTTCCTTGTTTTAGAGAAGATTTCGTCGAGCTGCTTTAAGGAAAGACATTCAATTGGGTTGTCTTTGTTCACGAAAACAGCGAGCGAGTCAATTGCGACTCGGATCACGGAAGGTTTGTATCCAAACTTTTTTTCGAAGGAATCGACTTCCTTTGGCTTTATTTCTCGTGACATAGGCCCAAATTGAGCCGTACCTTCAATCAGGGCAGGCGGCGCCGTGGATGAACCTTTGCCTTCTACGGCTATTTTCACACCCGGATATTTTGTCCTGAACCCCTCGCTCCAGAGGGTCATGAGATTGTTCAGAGTATCAGACCCGACGGACTTCAAGTTGCCCGATACGCCGCTTACAGCAGAGTACGAGGGAAGTTGAGGATCCACTTCAACGGCAAGCGCTGTGGCAACGACCAATAGCACCAGCGAAACAGCTATGTACAAGGTACTCCTTATCACTATACACCTCCTGAAAATATTCCTTTTCATACGATCTACTTGCAGAACTCGGTAAAAGGCTCAATATTTAGAAAAAATTGGACATGCCATAGAACCTATGAATTATCTCTTTGCCGACGAAGATGTAAAAAATAGCCGCCGAACTCAAAAATGGCCCAAAGGGAATGGGAGTCGTGGAACCCGTACCCCTGATCAACATACCGGCTAGAGCGGCTATTGATCCTGTCAGCGATGAAAAAAACAGGACAAAGACCACTCCGTAGGGTCCGGTAAAGGCTCCTATCATTGCCAGAAGCTTTATGTCCCCCCCGCCCAGTCCTTCAAGGCCCCTGATTTTCTCGTACAAGAGAGCCGGGATATACAGGATCGCTCCTCCGAAAACGGCTCCCCCAAGTGAAAGTTTCCAATTCAAATCCGGAATCAGACCAGCCAATGCGGCTAAAATGCCGACTCCAATACCGTTCAGAGAAATGACATCCGGAATGATCATGTGATCGAGATCTATCCAGAAAATCGCCTCCATGGCGGAACAAAACAAGAGGAGCACGACAAAGGCCATGGTTGGGCCGAACTTGAGATAGAGGGCCATGCACAGGAAGCCGCTTATGAATTCTATCACCGGATACCGCAGCGAAATGCGACCGCCGCATTCGCGACACCGCCCTCGCAGAATAAAAAAGCTGAGAATGGGAATATTGTCGTAGTAATTGATGGTGTGACTGCAATCGGGACATGTCGAGGGGGGATACACTATGGATCGTCCTTCAGGAAGACGAATGATCACTACGTTGAGAAAACTCCCGACTACCGCCCCTAACAAGAAGGCCGTCACGGCCTCAAATATGTCTGCATGATAATACATGAACCGCCTATACCACCGATCTTTGAAACAGCATCTTATCGTTTGAGGCTATGATCAGGCAAAAAATATCTTGCGAAGCTTTCCAGGCTTTCGACTCGATTTGCGACCAGTGACTGCATCACTGCAACCTCTTCCTCGTCAGCCACAATTATCACAATGTCTTGAGTGGAAATAGCCCCAAGATCAAGATCGCCCTGAATCCTCCACTCTCTCTCGGAGGACCACTCCCTGTAGGAGGTTTTTTCAATCTGAAAGAAGTTTTTTTGGTCCTCCGGGAGGCTCTTGTATACTTCTTCTCCCCCGTAGGTCACCTTCACAGCGCCCAGTTTCAATAGCGCATCCCGTCGGACGGCTACTGAGTACGGTTCGAAAGACCATCGAATAAGGCCCTTCCGCCAAGTGATAAGCCGTTCAATCCGGCTTGGGGAACACTCGCTGAAACAGACTACCGGCGCGCTTCCTCGTGTAAGTCTTTTATTACCGCGTATCAAACCTTCCGTCAAAATCCGCGCGAGAGTGTCCATAGCAGTGTGACCGGCATCTTTACTCCCATCTACGAGAGACCTCCAGTAGTGCGCGTGAGATTGACCAGGCCATGGTCCGGGACAAGAACGGGTGTAATGAAACAGAAAAGTCAATTCCCCAAAGTGCTCCCTCTCCTCGGAATGGGTAGAGCGGACTCGCCGTGGGAGGGACGATGTTCCTGGAGCTTCAATGTCTTTTGGAGGCAATGGAAAAACTTTGATAGGGACTTTTCTGAGTGCTGCACCATGCAAAATGGTTTCGATGTTCCCTTTCGGCCTGACATCGACTGCTAGAATAGTTGAGGACAAAGCCGCAACCATCCGGTCCCGTTCCACTAATCGCTGGGATGCCGGCGGCGGGAGTCCGGGTGCAAATGACGACAGAAACACGGTGCGCTCAAAATGAAAAAGATCACCGTAGTCCAAGAGGAATTGCGCTCGCTGCTCGGACGGCATCATGAAAGGCAGAACGCCGGGGCAAACTACTATGGTGGGGAAGCCTTTGGACAGACAACTGACCAGGGAATAAGCAGATGTCCCGTAACTGGACACGATGGTAAAACCATTATCGACAGCGTAACTCACCAGGGACTTGGTGACCTGCAGCCATCCATCTTGGGGTGTAATGTTTCTGGATCTTCTGGAACTCATGATGGCAACGGAAGGCTCTGCCATGAGGGATTGCTCACCCATGGCAAAAAACACGGACGGCAAGCCATGTAAATCGGCTTCCGGCAATCGTAAGGCAGCCTTGTAAACAATGGATACTCCTTGCCGGATCCACTCCTCGGCTTGGCGGGCGGCCTCGGCAATTGCGTTCCTACGAAGGTTTTTCCATAGGGAGGAACTTACCTGGAAGGTGTTGAATGCGTCCCGCAACCCTTGAACGGCATCGCCGGCACAGTGGATATCAAAAGGGCGCACACTGGATAAAATCTTAGACCTGATATGATGGTTCAGCTCTTTGCACCTGGAAAGGAGGGATGCGGTGAAAAGCGTTGAGGCGGGATTATTGCTGTTGTTCAAAGGTACAGGCCGTTGTTCCTGTTAACACCCAAAATCAAACTGTTCTGTTTTTTCTGAAGCATACGAAAGGAGCCCCGCAAGAGCCCAGCTTAAAGTCAATGAGTCTCCTGCTGCGTTTGATCCGTAGAATCCTGAGTCGAAGCCTGAACCTCGGCTTGTTATGTCTCATCTCAACTCCTCTGTGCTGTGCGAGTCGCTCCAGCACTCCAGACGAAGTGAATCGCCTAGTCGAAAAAACCTTCCAGGTCATTTTCATAGACGTAAGCTGAACCGTCCCTATCGGTAAAAAGCGTTATCTTTTCAGAGATATGATATTTTGGCCCAGAGAGCACCACCACGCGACCTTTGGACTTCTCAAGAGAATCCAGTTCCTGCTTCGTAGCTTTCCAGGGAATCTCATCCTGGTCCACGACATAATTACCGTTCCAATCACTATTGTAGGAAGTATTTGTTTTTCTTAGAAGATCCTTGATAGTGTGCCACCCCTCTGACTCTACAACAGGAATCAGGTCGTCCTCAAGACGAATCGGGATCACCAAGAGCAGCTTTTTAACAGCTTCTTTCATCCTCGTTCCTTAGGTGAAATACGTTGAAGAAAATATTTTTCACAAGCGACCTACAGCCTAGTGACTTTTTCATTAATGAACTACGGCAGCGTCAGTGAGAGGGTCTGATTCGTCTTCCCGAGAACCGGCAATTCCCGACCGTCGTAACGCAGCCTCATTCCTCCAGCGTTCCCTGTCTGGACCTGAAAACTCTCATTGGCAGTGAATACCTGGATGTCACCCGGAGCCATCATAAGTTCCTCTGCTCCAGCATTGTCCGGCTCAACCCTGACCCAGGTGTTGGCAATAGCCTTTATCTCAAGAATTTTTTTCCCCGCCTGCTTTCGCGGCGGATCCGCAAAGGCACTCTGAACTGGGCGCTGGTCTGCCGGCATCCTTGTATTCAAAGAAACGGAACTCCCCGGCTGACCGCTCAAAGGCTTAGGCTGTACTACCTGTAATGCCTCGTCAGCAAAAAACAAACGGCTTACTCCTGTAAAAACAAGAATGCACAAGGACAATATTCCTGCTCCGGTAAGAACCAGGGAGAACCAGGGATTATGAAAAAATGAGTGGGATGAAGGTAAATGCTGAAAAACAGGGTGTTCCTCTTCGGCATAGTCCGGCAGCTCACCCTCTCGTATGAATGCATCGAATTTCTTGACGCTCTCTTCCGGGTTGATGCCCAGTTCCAGGACATAAGACTTTATGAAACCTTTCACAAAGACTCGAGGCGGCAGAAAATCATAGCGGTCCCGTTCAAGAAAATCCAGATTGGCTACCGCTATCTTGGTACTTTCCGAGATTTCTTCGAGAGTCCTACCCTTTTCTTCTCTCAGACTCTTCAGGTATGCTCCAAAGGATTCCATCAGTACTGCCGGACCCTCATCGTCTTGAATACTTTCCGCTTGTTAACCATGCTACCCTATGTAAGATTTTTTCCTGTTTTCCGGAGGCGCCCTTAATGCAAACACGGTACTCCGCATCTCGATTATCACTCCGGGACGGGATGATCAAGAGTTTATTGCCGAGTGAGGCAATTCATTTGTGACAAAGTATCTTCAAGAAATTTTTGAACGCTATCCCACCTTACCGGCAACGCTATTGCTCTGTCTGGGCATAGTCTCGGCCAACGTCTATTTAACAACGTCTCACGAATTTTGTTTGGCCGGTCTGATTGCTGCTCTGATCATCCCGTTAGCAATTTTGTCTCGAAAGGTGAAAAGCCTTCTGTGGATAGTCTTGGGACTCCTTTTCTTCACGTTGGGATTGTACCTCAGTACGAAAGAACTGGCCGCGGCGAAAAATTTCCAGCCGCCCAAGACTGAGACAACAGTGCATGCAACCATTGCAATGACCATTTCAACCGGGCCCGGGATTCGTCAACTGCTCCTTGAATCAGGGATAGTGGCGACTACAGACCAGCGTCTGCCCGGATCAGGACGGTTGACTCTAAGGGATAACCCGATTTCCCTGTGTGCGGGCGACAGAGTGGCCTTTCGTTCGAAAATCAGAAAACCCGTCAACCGAGGCAACCCTGGAGAATTCAACTGGGAGCTGGAATGCACGAGCAACGGAATTTACTGGCTGGCATCGATCAAGGGGAAAGATTCGATCCTGGTATTGCGACGCGGCTCCCCCTATTGTCCGGGAGCAATCCTTTTTAAGTCCCGGGAAGCCATGACCCGGTTCCTGGATACCAGATCAGGCCTGTTCTTCGACCATGATACCAGGGTGAATGTACGAGCAATTCTCAAGGGTATCGTTTTAGGGGACCTGGGAGAGATCAGCCCTTCTTTGAACAGGAGCTTCATGGATTCGGGGCTTGTCCACGCGTTGTCGGCCTCAGGGATCCATGTGGCCATCGTTGCCTTGCTGGCGCTGGCAATGGTGAAGGCGGTCGGATATTCCGCTCCGCAGATCTATCTTTGGCTCCCGTTCAGAAAACTCGGCGCATTAGCCTCAATTCCAGCCATGGTGGCCTACTGTTTCCTTGTGGGTGCAAGAGTGCCTGCAATAAGATCCACAATTATGGGGGTGGTCGTAGCCATGGCCATCCTCATAGACAAGCGGTGGAATTCGCTCAATTCGCTTGCCTCAGCCGCTCTCATCATACTCCTGATTTACCCGCTGTCTCTGTTCACTCCCAGCTTCCAGCTCTCTTTTGTCGCCGTTGCAGGAATCTTAATGATAGTTGGGCGCCTTGAGCAGCGCATTTTCGGACATGGGCGGCACATAAGCGAAAATGGAAATACGAATCAAGGAATCAATCGTACGCCGGGGCTTTCCGGTACATTCATGTATATTCTCAGGGCATTGAGTCTGGTGATTTTCACGTCCCTGGCTGCTACCCTTGCGATAGCCCCTCTCATCCTTCAAAACTTCCATTCGTTTCCCCTGTACACCTTGCCGGCAAACCTCGTGACCGACTTCGCCATGACCATCGCCCTGTCGCTCGGGCTTGTTGCCTCTGCCATAGGCGCTGTATTCCCGAATCCAGGGGCAATACTGCTGGCCCCGGCAGATGTTCTTGTCCGGCTGATAATCAGTACATCGGACTTTTTTTCGGGTCTGCCTCATAGCACCATTCGCTATGCACACATGGGGATATTGGAATTCATTTGTATGGCATCACTTGTCTGGAGCCTTCTTTGGTACATCAGACGCCCCTCCCGGACTGCCGTCTCATTCATGGCCGCATCTTTTTTGGGTCTGGCTCTTTTACTTATCATTACACAGTGGACCAAGTCCGTCTCCGAGGATCTGAAAGTGGTGTTCCTGAATGTGGGAAAGGGCGATTCCGCCTTTGTCCAGGCACCCCGCTCCAATGGGCTCCTGATTGACGGGGGCTTGGCCAACGAGTATTTCGATACGGGCAGGAGCATTGTTCTCCCTTTTCTTGACTGGAATGGAACGGTCATACTGGATGGTATTATTATGACTCACCCCGATATGGACCACATGGGCGGGCTGATATCCGTGATCAAACGTGTTCCACCGTTGCGGTTTTGGTGGAATCCTATCGCAATTTCCTCGGATCACCTGGAGAGGACTCTGGATGTAGCCCGGGCGGCGAGGGCCTCAATTGAACCTGCTTCGAGAGCGCGCGACCCAATTGAACTCGGCCCCGCGAGAATGAGTTTTCTCAACAAGCCTGCTCCTTTCAAAGAAGGGGATGATTCCCACCGCAATGTCAACAATTCGTCGGTAGTGTGCAGGCTGGATTACGGCCAAATCTCATTTCTTTTCACTGGAGACTTGCAACTCGAAGGAGAAGAAGAACTCCTGGCGGCAGGTGTGCCGCTGCGCGCTACTGTGCTCAAGGTAGCCCACCACGGAGGAAAGACCGGAACGACCAGGCGCTTTTTGGAAGTAGTGAAGCCTGAGATTGCCGTAATTTCGGCTGAATATCCTCGACAGGGCGGCCTTCCCAACATGGATGTTCTCAACCGCATTGAATCAGCCGGAACAAAGATTTTGTGGACGGGCCGCGATGGAGCTATAACTATGAAAACTGACGGCAAGGCACTCAAAGACATATCATTGGGACGAGCCGACAAAGCGACTGCATCGCCTTTTCCATAAGATCGGTTCCCGTTCATTTCATCGTACAACCATGCTATACAATTTCTCAATGGACGGTTACCTTACCTGGAACCTCACGAACACTCCGGCAAGGACACCATAATATGGCCGACAACTTTGTAATTGTAGGGGCGAAAAGGACTCCTTTCGGGAAGTATCTCGGGTCCCTTTCCGAGATGGAGCCGCTCGATTTGGCAGTTCATGCCGGGTACGCGGCTCTGACCGCACAGGGCAAGGACCTGAGTCCTCATATTGACCAGGTCTTTGTGGGGAACTGTATACCGGGTTCCTTTGAGACAGGTTCGGTCACGGGAAGACAAACGTCTCTCAGGCTCGGGCTTGACAGGTTTACCATCACCCTCGACACGGCTTGCTGCTCACCGCTGACTGCCTTGAGAATGGCCATGTGGGGGCTTCGCCTCGGTGAGTTGTCGTCGGCCCTGGTCATCGGCGTGGAGTCCATGAGCAGGGTTCCGCACATGAGCCGCGAACTCAGGAGCGGGGTCCGCATTGGAGAGGTGAAACTCAAGGACTCGATTTTCCCCATAACCTACCCCGGTTACAAATCCGTGGCAGTGGATGCTTCGGATGGTGCCGCCAAATACGGTGTTCCTAAACGTATGCTCGATACGTGGGCGATGGCTTCCCATATCAAGTGGGCCAAAGCTCAACAGGGAGGCCTGTTTGATGATGAGATCGCCGGAATGGACGTGATTAAGGGACGTGAACAATTCAGATTCGACGTGGATGAGTTCCCGCGGCCCAATGGAAACCTGGCCGCGATAGAGCAACTCCCACCCATTTTCGGGGCCGAGACCACCACTGCCGGAAACGCACCAGGCCTGAACGACGGGGCAGCCGCTGTCGTGGTGATGACCGAAAAACAGGCAAAGAAACTCGGTCTTACCCCGCTGGGAACCATAATCGACGCAGCCGGCGAAACGGACATGCCCTACGGTATTTCCTGGATTCCAGCGCTGACTATCAAGAAGATTCTCTCTCGAACGCAATTGGACCTGGAGCGCCTCGACCTGATCGAGATAAACGAGGCTTTTGCCGCAATGCCACTCGTGAGCACCAAGATCCTTGCCGAAGGCAGTACGGAAAAGTGGTTTGATCTCTTGATGAAAACTAACATCAATGGCGGAGCGATTGCCATAGGCCATCCGGTCGGCGCTTCCGGTCTGAGAATCATGATGACGATGATGTATGAACTCCGCCGGAGAGGCGGCGGCCTCGGGGTTGCCGCAATATGCGGGGGCTTGACTCAGGGTGAGGCGGTCTTAATAAGCGTGTGACGTCAACAAACGGGCCCTGAAGGTTTTCTTTTGAATTTTTCCTACTTTTTCTTGAACTTTCGTCTCTTGAATGTGGAGGACCCATGCCGGAAGTGAAGTACCATCTGGATCGTGATTCAATGATCGCCACAATGGTTATAAATACCGCTGGACCGGTCAACACCATAGGAATGCAGTTCCTATCCGAGCTGGAAACCGCTGTAGCTCGTGCCGGGCAAGACAATGCCCGGGGTGTAATCTTCTCCTCGGAAAAGAAGAGAAGTTTTTTGGATGGAGCCAACCTGAAAGAGATACTTGCCGGAGGCGTTCCACAGGCTGTCCGATCCGTCGTCGTCAGGTTCCAGGAAATTCTTGCAGCATTGGCTACCAGCCCGTTTCCCGTAGCAGCCATCCTGGACGGACAGACCGCCCTGGGTGGCGGATTTGAATTTCTCCTCTGGGCCTGCGATCATGTGTTCACGACAGAGTCATCGAGACTGGGACTGCCCGAAGTAGGGGTCGGCCTTTTCCCCGCAGGTGGAGGCACGCAGACTCTCCGGCGTTTGATCGGTTTCAGGTCTGCCCTGGACATGATCATGAACGCCCGGGTGAACCCGGCTCGCTCTTTTGAGAATTCCGGTTTCTTCACCATCTGCACTCCCGGAGAATTGCATGCCCGTGCCTTGGCTTGGCTGGAAGAGAACCAGGGCATAGTGAACAGGAACTACGATCCTAACTATAAGGAACCGGATCCCATTCCCGATGAGGAGAAACAGCGAATCCTCAATCAGACAAGATTTCGCTACACTATCAGCCCGTACCGGCCTTACATGGCTGCCGCAATCGACGCGATGGAGGCCGGATTGACTCTGCCTTTCCATCAGGCTGTCAGAAGAGAAGTGGAACTCTTTGTACCCCTGCTCTTTAATCCGTATGTCCGCAACAAAATAGACCTGTTCTTCCTGGTCACGAGCATCGGGCCAAGGCTGGTGCGCGTTGATCATTCCAAGGCGATCAAGGTGGACAGGCTCGCTGTCATCGGCGCCGGGCTCATGGGCCAGGGGATAGCCCAGGTGGCCGCGGAACGAGGCATTCAGGTCACCCTGATGGATATGGATGAGCAGAAAGCTCTATCCTCGCTGGAAAATATAGACCGAGGCCTCACGGACCTCGTCACCCGCGGGCGATGGGCAAAGGACCGAAAAGACGCGCTAATGGCTAATATTGGTTGGACAGCCGATTACGGAGATTTCAAAGATATTCCGTTGGTTATCGAGTGCGTCTTCGAGGATCTCGCTCTCAAGAGACAAATTCTGTCCCACGTTCAGGACGTCAACCCTTCAGCCATTTTTGCTTCCAACACCTCCACCCTCCCCATGGCAGAGATTTCCAATGGCGCGAAAAGGCCCGAGCACGTTGTGGGAATGCACTTTTTTTCACCCGTCCCGCTGATGCCTCTTCTGGAGGTCGTCCAGGGACCGGCATCCAGCGTTACAGCAGTTGCAACCGTTGTGACTACGGCCAGGGTGATGGGCAAGATCGTGATTCTCGTAAACGACGGGCCGGGATTTTACACGAGCCGCACCTTCGGCAACTATGTTATGAATGGTTTCAGGCTTGCCGAGTTGGGCCTGTCGCCCTGGCATGTGGACATGATTGCCTTGCATGCAGGCTTTCCACAGGGACCGCTGCACATTTACGGGACCGCGGGCGGGAATGTGATCTACCACGCGGGCCGGTTCCTGGAAGAACGTTTTCCCGACCGCGTCAAGCTCCCGACCAGCCTGGTTCAAATGTATGAAGCGGGCTACGTGGGAGCGGGTAAGCCGTCGTTCTACTTGGACTTGAGAAAGATGACGCCGGACGAGTCTGTCCTCCCGTATCTTGCTCTCTCCCCTGATCTCCCGAGACCATCCGATAAGGAGGCTGAGGACATTCTCCTGCTCGGCATGGTCAATGAGGCTTTCTGGTGCCTCAGCGAAGGAGTGCTCCGTGACTACTACAGCATGGATCTGGGTGCTGTTTTGGGCATAGGTTTTCCTGATTGTTTACACGGCCCGGCCCGTTACGTAAGCCAAAGAGGCGTGAGAGCCGTAAGAGACCGTCTGGAAGAATTGGCAGAGAAGTTCGCTCTCTCTGCCTTGAGACCAGCCCCGGAATTTGAGCGGCTCTTCGCTTGCGGGCTGGATTCGTCATTGATCTGAACTGCCGTACCACAACTTACCGGAGTGTCACATGTCACAGGCCCTGACTGGACTGAGAGTCCTGGATTTGAGCATGAACCTGCCCGGCCCCTATATGACCTGGCTGCTCGCATTATTGGGCGCCGAGGTCGTCAAGGTGGAAAACCCGGACGGAGGTGACTATGCCCGGGCCCTCGGCGGCGGGCAGAGTTCACCTTTTTTTGCCGCGGTAAACCACAACAAGAAGAGCGTTGCGCTGAATCTCAAGCATCCGGAAGGCCGACGACTGTTTCTCGATCTATTGGACTTCTATGACGTGCTTGTGGAGGGCTTCCGGCCGGGAACCATGGAACGTCTCAATCTGGGTTTCGATACGACCAGCCGAAGAAACCCCCGCCTCATTCACGTCTCCATAACAGGGTACGGGCACGACAGCCCTTATCGTCTCCGGGCGGGACATGACATTAACTACCTTTCCATGGCAGGCATTATCGGTATGACGGGCACAAGGAATGGGCAACCCGGCATCCCCGGTGTGCAGGTGGCCGACCTTGCCGGTGGGAGCCTCCTGGCCCTGTCCGCACTGCTGGCTGCGATAATTCAACGCACCAGTACCGGTCGAGGACAATTCATAGATACCTCCATGTTTGATGGCTCTCTTTCTCTGGCAACCATGGTTTTTGCCGGGGTCGAGTCGGGACTCGAACGTCCCAAGCCGGGCCAAATGCTCCTGAACGGCCGTTTCCCCTGCTATGGGTTGTACAGGACGGCTGATGGCGAATACATGTCACTCGGGGCATTGGAATTCAAGTTCTGGCAGAATTTTTGCCTTGCCGTGGGCCGGGATGACTTGATGGGAGAGCAGTTCGGCGGACCTGAAGCAGTGGCCGAGGTTGAACGGCTCTTTGTCTCGCGCAACCGAAGCGACTGGATCGATTTGATGCTGACTGCCGATGCCTGCTGCGAACCCGTCTTGTCGCTCCAAGATGCTGTGAACTCTCCCCTTGCCGAAGCCCGCAGGATGGTTAACCGAGGGCCTGACAGCCGACGTTTCCTGGGATTCCCCATAAAGATGTCCGGGTCTCCCCCCCCTGATGACGAGCCGGCTCCCGACTTGGGTCAACACACGCGCGAAATTCTCTCTCAACTGGGCCTCTCCACAGATGATATGGAATTACTGTCCCGGCAGGGTGTGATCTGATTGTCTGCCGCCAGGATTCCAATCCCAACCGTTCCTAGACCTGCTCCGAGCAGGATGATGGCAACGATGGCCATTGAATAGCAGGCAATGTTGAATACACCTTTTGTCAGGGCAAACCTCCCTTTTTCCCGCGGTTCAGTCCGCCCATACGACGGTGCAATCATACGACTCGGATGGTGTAGGGCCAACCGGTAACTGATTGAAGGCGAAACCGTATCACCCGCCCGCCTTAATGTCTCATTCTACGAGTGGATACTCGTTCTTTCAAGTTAATTTGTTCGGTAATTTCTTCAATCAGCCAACACGAACAGCCGCATTTTTTCAAGAGTAACTCCCTTGACAAATGGTGGCAATTTCTTGGACAATCCGCACGATCATACAGCACGGTCGCGTTGCTCCATAACGGAATACTGAACAAAAACGACCGCGGCTGAGAACAAATAACCGTTGAATGTTTCAGGGCTCGTTATGGATTGCCTTCGAGTCCTCGTTTTTTGGGATTCTTTTACCCGGAGACAGAAAATTGACCGCACCCGGTTTCTTTAGCCGTGGCGTTTATATCAACACCTCTCAAAAAGGGCGGTGGGCTTCAAGATTTTTTACTTTGCTCGGGGCGCTGGTAGTACGAGACGTTACCAGCAGGTATCGGCGATCGTCTCTCGGAATGTGGTGGGCTTTCCTCCAACCCCTCATTCTGATGCTTCTCTTCAACATGTTGAGGGGCTTCGTGAACATACCGAGCGATGGCATTCCTTACCTGTTGTTTAGTTACTCAGCTCTCGTCCCATGGACTTTTTTTACGAATTCGGTGGCTGCCTGCGGGCCCAGTATTATTACCAACGCCGATGTGATCAAAAAGATTGCGCTGCCTCGAGAAGTCTTCCCTTTGGCCGCTGTAGCTGCAACCTTGTTTGATTTTGCAATGTCTTCCATCCTGTTGGCTGCGATGATGGTGTGGTTCAAAGTGCAGATAGGATGGGTCCTTGTCTGGTTGCCTGTCCTCATTGTTCTGATGGCTGCAACGGCTTTTGCCGTAGGAATACTGCTGGCAGGCCTGGGCACGTTCAGAAAGGACTTCATATTTGCCACGCCCTTTCTCACCCAAGCCTGGCTCTTTGTCACGCCGGTGATCTATCCCTTGAGTTCTGTTCCTGAAAAGTGGCAATCGCTGTATATGCTCAATCCCATGGTCGGGGTGATCGAAGGATTTCGCAACGTGCTCCTGAAGGCCTCTGCTCCGCCCTGGGAGCCCATGGTTTCAGCAGTGGCGGTGACAACTGTTTTGCTGGCCGTTTCCTGGCCACTTTTTCGCAAGCTTTCCGCGTACTTCGCGGATGTTTTGTGAGGCGTTGGTGTCCAAGGACATTTCCATACGAATACAGGGGCTCTGGAAACATTATGGACTGCCTGTGCCGGCTGTGGTGCGCAAGACCCTGAACCTGGTGAGACGACGCAAGAAACACGAGGATGAAGACGACGGCGGGCCCTGGGCACTCCGAGATATCAACCTGGAAATCCTGAAGGGCGAAACAGTCGGTATAGTCGGCAGGAACGGCGCGGGTAAGAGCACTCTGCTCAAAATCCTTGCCGGCGTTACCGCCCCCACCAGTGGGACAGTAGAGATATACGGCCGTATCTTTCCCATGATTGAACTCAACGCGGGTCTTCACATGGAACTGACCGGCAGAGAGAACGTTCGACTTCTCGGGGCTGTGATGGGACTTTCCCGCCGTGAGATAGAATCCAAGTTACCGGAGATAGAAGATTTTACCGAGCTTGGCGACTGGTTCGATCGGCCTGTACGCATGTATTCCAGCGGTATGCTGGGAAGGCTTGGATTCGGAGTTGCCGTCAGCGTGGAAAGCGATGTGGTTCTTATCGACGAGACTTTCGCAGTAGGTGATCTGAAGTTCCAGAATAAAAGTCTTGCACGAGTCAAAGAAATGAGAGAAAGCGGGGCGACAATCTTGCTGGTAAGCCATAGCCTCGAAACATTACAGTTTGTCTCCAGAAAAGGCATCCTCATGGAACAGGGGAGCGTCATTGCTTCCGGTTCTGCGCTCCAGGCAATCAATGCTTACGAAACACTCGTTTTCCGTTCCGAACAGAAACGCCTGGAACATCGGGTGCGTAATCGAATATCCAGTGAGGAAGTCAACATTTTCAGCGCACGGGTTTATGGCGGGGATGGTCAGTCTCTCACCGAAGTGTCTTCAGGTGCTCCATTTGGAATCGAAGTTGACCTCCGGCTGAACAGGCGTTTGGAAAAGCCCATGTTTTCCATAGGCATTCTCAATGCAGCAGGTATACTCTGCAAATGGAATATTTCGGAAGAAGACGGCCTTTCAGGTTCCGGCGACGGGGACCGATACCTGCTACGGGCCTGGTATTCTGAAAATCATTTGTCCAACGGGGCTTACGAAGTGCATTTTGCGGCACGAGATGCAGCATCCTTCGAGACGCTCGAGAGAATTGCGGGGATTGTCAGCTTTGCTGTAATCGGATCTCAGCGGGCCCGGGGCATCGTTAGGGGAAAATGCCGATGGGATTTGATTCCATGGGAAGCTTCATCAGCGTCGGCTCAAGATAGCCCGGTTCCGGGGGATTCCATCTCAAAGGACGTAGATGACCGATAGTGCTTGCATCCGCTCACGGGACCTCTCTTACTCTGTCCGGCGCCATTTTGTGGATGACTTTCACTTTCGCCTCGTGCCTGGCTTACCCTCCGGAGGACTCGTATTGGACCTTGGAGGAAACCGTCTGGGGAAAAGGGGTATGTTCAACATCGAGTCTTATGGACTCCAGGTGGTGTACACAAATCTTTCGGCTTCCAAAAAACCCCATGCGCAGGCGGACGCGGAATTCTTACCGTTTCAAGATGAGCGATTCGAAGCTGTCGTGTGTTCGGAACTCCTTGAGCATGTGTCGGATCCTCCCTGTGTACTGAGAGAAATTTTTCGCGTTCTACGGAAATCAGGGACGGTTCTCATTTGCGTCCCATTCATGAATCGCATTCATGGCGATCCTCATGATTACGGCCGTTACACGGACTATTACTGGACGGAACACCTGAGAAAGATTGGTTTTGACGATATACGGATTGAGCGCCAAGGTGGTTTCTGGAGCGTGCTCGTGGAGATGTTACGCTATGTGTTGTATCTTAGAACGAGCCTTTGGGGGCTTCAGCGAGCATGGATGCTCCGGATAATCGCAGCGGTCGCCTACTCCTCCAAGCTCAAAGCCATGGAATGGGATCAATTGAACGATTCAAAGGCAAATCCGCCGACGGGATTTACCACCGGCTTCGGTATCAGCGCCAGGAAACCATGAAAAAACCAAAAGTGTTCTTGACCGGTGGAGACGGCATAGGGTGGGCCCTGGACGAGGATATGAAGCTCACCAGGCAAGCTATGAGAGACATCGTTGATTTTGTGGATCTCCCGGACTGTGAAGTGGTACATTTATTATGGTGGGAAGGACTTACGATGATCCCCTTGGATCAATTAATAGGCAAGCGGGTGGTCTGCCATGTGCCGGGCGAACCGTTCCGCTACCTATCACTGCCGCGACATCGCCTTGCTTTTCCCATTGTGGGAAAGTGGGTGACTCGTACATCCCAGGCGGCTGCCCAACTACGGAGCATAGGCATTGTAAGCCATACGGTCCCCTACCTGGTCGACGTCGATATATTCAGGCCTCTGCCGCGGGACGACAAGGACCTTCACATTCTTCGAGAACAGTGGGGCATCCCCAAGGAAGCTTATCTTATCGGAAATTTCCATAGGGACACCGAAGGGTCTGACTTGCGAACCCCGAAGTTAGTAAAAGGGCCGGACCTGCTCCTGGAGATTTTCTTGGAACTCAGGCATCGTGGGCTGAACATCCATGTAGTCTTGGCAGGTCCTCGTCGGCATTGGTTGCTCGGCAGGATGGAAGAGGAAAAGATCCCTTTTACTTACATAGGGAGACGCCATGATGAAGACGATATAGCAGTAAACTTCCTTCCACGTCCCCAGTTAAACATACTGTATAATATCATTGACTTATACATTGTCCCCAGTCGATCGGAAGGCGGGCCTCACGCCATCCTAGAAGCAGCCGCTGCTGGGTGTAAAATCATTAGCACCCCTGTAGGCATGGCAAAGGATGTGCTTCATCCTGCTTCCATTTTTTCTTCAGTGGCTCAAGCCATTGATATTATTAGTAATGACATGCAAAAGAACTTTCTCGGATTCACCCGGGATCTTAATTCACAAAGAGTTGCACAAGATCATTGCCCGAAAGCAGCAACTTCAATGTTTTCAGTCCTTTATGATACCATTGATGCGATACCAATCTTTCCGGCGAAGGAAGAGCCTATTGGAAACGTCTCACGCTCACGAACGATGAATCATTTGAAACCGATCAACGAGACAAAATCCCCAAGCCGCAAGATAACCGTGGGGCTTTGGCACAAATTCTTCCAGCCGCCTTACGGCGGTGGCAACCAGTTCATGATGGCCTTGCGAAAAGCATTTTTGAAACGGGGAATAGATGTGCGGGAGAACGAGCTTCATGAAGACATCGACGCGTATGTCCTCAATTCTATTCATTTTGATGTGGACCGGTTCTTGGACTTCGGCCGTGACCACAGGCTCAACGTTATCCATAGGATAGACGGACCCATCCACCTGATACGGGGCTACGACCGAGACAAGGATGAACTCTGTTACCGTCTTAATGATCAATTTGCTTCAGCAACAGTTTTGCAATCGGCTTGGACTTATAAGCGTATCGTTGAATTGGGCTACAGCCCGGTGGCGCCTGTAATCATCCATAATGCAATTGATTCGGACATTTTTCACCCTCACGGCCGCATAACTTTTGACCCTGACCGCAAGATAAGGCTCATTTCAACAAGCTGGTCCAACAATCCAAGAAAAGGCGGCCCAACCTACAAATGGATTGAAGATCATCTGGATTGGGACCGCTTTGAATACACATTCGTGGGAAACGCTTCGGAAAAGTTCGACCGCATTCGGCATATTCCGCCGGTTTCCTCTGAAGAACTGGCTCACATACTCAGAGCGCACGATATTTACATTACTGCGAGCCGCAACGATCCATGCTCCAACGCTCTCATCGAAGCCATGGCCTGCGGTCTTCCGGCCCTTTACTTCAATGACGGCGGACACCCGGAACTGGTGGGATACGGTGGGCTGCCCTTCAACAGTGAAGAAGAGATTCTATCCTGCCTGGAGAATCTTGTGGAACACTATGAGAGTTTCCAGAGGCTCATAAGCGTCTCGAGCCTTGACGACGCGGCTGAAAAATATCTCGTCCTGATTCGAGAAATAATTCAATGAAGCCTCATCTGGTTTTATTTTTCACCCGGGGCGTGTCTCTGCGAACCTGGAGCATGGTCGGCATGCTGGATAGAGAAGTAGCCCTGTACAACTACCTCGGCAAAAAGGGCTTCCAGGTGAGTTTTGTGACTTACGGGGACTCTTCGGATCACATCTATTCAGGACGATTGGGAGATATCAGGATCCTCTGCAACGAATCAAATTTGCCTCCAGGACTTTACGAAAACCTGCTTTTCGCCGTGCATGGCCAAATCCTGGGGAGTGCGCATATCATCAAGACAAATCAGACGTATGGTTCGGAAACAGCGTTATGGGCAGCCCGATTTTTTCGCAAGCCCTTCATAGCCAGGTGCGGTTACATGTGGTCCAATAATGCATCACGAGAGCACGGACAGGATTCTTTCGAGGCATCGGAAGCCCGACGAGTAGAGAAGAAAGTTTTCTCGGCAGCCGACAGGATTGTGGTCACGACCGAATCCATGATGTCGGATGTAGTGAACCGGATTCGATCAGCAGTCTCAAGGGTGACGGTGATTCCCAATTATGTCGATACGGACGTCTTCAGGCCTTACGGCAAGGATCGCGATCCGAACACCTTGCTTTTCATTGGGCGTATTGCCCCTGAAAAAAACCTGGACGCCCTGCTCGAAGCTATCTTGCCCCTCAACGTGAAGCTGGTCTTAATAGGTGAAGGAAGGTTGCGAGCAGAACTTCAGCGACGATTCTCTGCGCTCAACGGGCGCGTGACATGGGAAGGAAATGTCTCCAATTCTGAGCTTCCAGCCTACCTTAACCGTGTGGGACTCTTTGTACTCCCCTCCCTGTATGAGGGTCATCCCAAGGCTTTGTTGGAAGCTATGGCATGCGGTGTTGCGGTAATTGGGGCTGATTCACCTGGAATACGAGATCTGATATCCCACAGTGAGACAGGCTATCTGTGCGGAACGGATTCTTTGAGTATCCGTAAAGCTATCGAGTATCTTCTGAGCAATCCCAATTTGTGCACGGAGATGGGCAAAAACGCTCGAAACTATGTAGTCAGAAATTATTCTCTTCAAAGGATAGGCGAGTTGGAGTTGTCAGTGCTCAAGGAGTTGGTAACACACTAATGGAAAAACAAGGCCTTGATCTATCGGCACAATGCATGGACGAGTTAACGAGTGAGGATCTCCAGCGATTTATTATCGGTGCGGTAAACCATCGAGTCGAATCACTGCCGCCAAGAGATGGCCTGCGGTTCCTTTTCGGCCTTGACGCGTCATTGTATGAGTTGCAGGGCCGGTTATCGGTGGCCTATGGAGGCGGTGTCCACACCAAGCATCGGCACACCCGTTATCATGACTTTTTTACCGGGCGGATAAATCCAGGGGAGCGCGTTCTGGACATAGGCTGTGGAATCGGGGCACTGGCATTTGATGTGGCTGATAAATCACGCGCTCAAGTGGTTGGAATGGATTTGAGTCCGGACAATATCGCTATTGCTAATACACGGTACCATCATTTCAACGTCACCTACCAGGTAGGAGATGCTCTGCAAATTTCAATGGATGGAAACTTTGATGTGGTCATACTTTCCAACGTCCTGGAACATTTGCGTCAAAGGCCTGAATTCCTCCGCTGGGTGGTTGGAACGATTCATCCGACGCGAGTACTTCTGAGAGTTCCTCTCTTCGAGCGTGATTGGCGAGTACCTTTGAAAGAGGAAGTCGGCATAGATTACAGGCTGGATCCGACTCATTTCACCGAATATACCCATGAAAGCTTTGCTCTTGAAATAAAGGAGGCCGGGTTAAAGGTAACGCATCAAGAGGTGCGCTGGGGAGAGATCTGGGCTGAGGCAGTTCCGCAATAGTTTTGATGATGAGACGAATTTTATACGACGTTGCCTTTAAACCGTGAAAAATCTTAGTCCTCGGCTACTTCTTTCGTGGCAACTTGGTTTTAGGAGGCCTACATGGAACCGGAAGGTCTCGACAGGATAGTTCCTAGATTAATACCGATCCTTCGCTTTTTTTTGCGCAACATCGTTTGTATTTCTTTCCGGATCCACAGGGGCATGGGGAATTCAGCGAGGGGGAGACCATGGAAGGTGCGAGACGACCCTGAGTTTGTTTGGCCTTCAGCCTGAAGTTCTGCAGTAACAGGTACAGAGTCACCCCTACCAGGACGATCCATACGATAACCAACCCGACGCTCTCCCTCTGATCGAACATTCCTGATGCAATGAACCATATCAGGGCAATGGTCCAGATGAATATCCAGACAACACCGTACCAGGGACTTTTGATTTTTTTCATAGGAAACTCATAGGGAAGCTGCGCTTGCAAATATTATATCAGTCGGAGTGCTCCCGGGGCAACATAAGGTTGTTAATCGGCTCCATTTAATGCTATTCTAACACTTTACGAAAATCTTTCGGAAGGAAGGGCCTGTGGCGGCTTTTCTTTTTATCAACGTAAATTACGACGTGGGTTACGAATCTTCCGAGAGCATTCCTATTTCCATGGGCTACATCCTTGCCGGACTCAAGGTCGGCGGATCGGACGGCATCATACTGGATGATCTCCGTGACCGGCCCTTAACTTTAAAGAACCTGGAAAAATGGATCCGCCGTATCAGCCCTAAGGTGATCGGTTTTACAGCTTATCAGAGCACGATGAATCGGATCCGTTTTCTCAGCAGGTATATTAAATCACGGCACAGGACGATTCACGTGGTTCTCGGAGGACCACAGATATTTGCCATGCCATCCGGTGCCCTTGAAGAACTTGCAGACGTGGATGTACTTGTCCGTGGAGAAGGTGAGTTGGTGATGCGACAGATGGCGGAAGCTCTGGATGCGGGGAAAGACATTGAAAAAGTTGAGGGAATTACCTGTCGGTGCAACGGACGCATCGTAGACACAGGTACCGGCCCTACTCCCGAAGACAATTTAGACGCTTACCCTTCACCTTACTTGAGCAACGTGTTGAACCTGGAGGGAAAGAATACCGCTATACTGCTGTCTTCCCGAGGGTGTCGGCACGCGTGTAGGTTCTGTATCACACCCAGTATGTGCGGAGGTAAAATCCGGTATCACTCTATCGAGCGAGTTTTGGACGAAATGGAAATGCTCGCAGGCAGCGGCATTGAAAGATTCTGGTTCGCGGACCCTAATTTTACCGACGACCGGGAGAGAACTTACAAGCTTCTGGAGGAAAAAAACAGGCGAGGAATTTCCACTCCCTTCTGGTGCCAGACTCGAACCGATCTGGTGGATCCCCCTCTCTTGAAAAAACTCAAATGGGCGGGTGCGGACACTATCGCCTTCGGACTGGAATCCGGTAGCCCCGGCGTCTTAAAAAAAGCCAACAAGGGTATTGAACTGGAACAATTAAGAAAAAACATTGAAACTGCCCAGTCCCTCGGCATGGAGACCGAGCTGTTCTCAATTTTCGGACTCCCCGGAGAATCTGTTGAAGACGCAAGGCGGACCATGGAATTCCTCCGATCCACGGGGATACCCATCCAATCAAATTCGGGCTCGCAACAAATGCAGGTTTACTTCGGGTCGGTTTACGACAAGAACCCTCAACTGTTTGGGATCAAACCTCTTCCCGGCTACAAGCCCAACTATCTCTCCATCGGCGATCAATATGAAACTGTCGAGATGTCCAAGGCACAGATAGCAAGTGTGCGTAACCTTTGGGCTTTGGCAAACGAACAGATGGAAACTGATGTCTACTATAAGCAGCGAATCTTTGAAATACTCGACTTTTTATTAGAAAACCGGCAGGACCTAGAAGAAGAGCCATCTTTTTACGCATATGGTGCCCTTACCTGTGCCGTAATAGAAGAATTCACTTTGCTGGAGCAATTTCTGGAAGGTTACAATGCGCTACCCTCTGAAAACCGCTCCCCTACAGAAGAACTGATCTCGGCCTTGAATTTCTTTAAGGAAACCAACGAACCAGCCGGTCCCACCGACCGGGTAATTTTTGATTCACGGAGTTATATTGGTGGGTTACCCTTCACGGGGATTTCTGGAAAATACTGGGACGTGCTGTTAGGACGCGGGGTCTTGCTGCCATCTTTCGAAAAAGGATTTTTAGGGGCTTCTCAGGGTATGAATATCAGTTTCAGTTTCGTGTTTCCAGACGATTATATCCAGGTTGAATTGCGGGGAAAGGAAGTGGAAGTACATGCGAAAATCCACAAGGTTTTCAATTGCGTAGGAATCATCACACTTCAAGATTTAAAATATACCTGGTTCAGGAACCGATATGATTTTCCGGATCTGGAACTCCTGAGAGACCAAAATGAAATCCTCTATTATTTGGCATTACGAGACGCGGACCCCCATGTGTTGTTGAGAACACCGAGCCATTTCCTCACCCTCGTCCACCGGCTTGCAAAACTCGGGAAACGTGAAGACATACGCAGGCTGGCCAAGATGCTCCAAGGAAAGCCCACTGCCTTGAACGCATTTGCGGAAACGCTTGTGGGATGCGGCAAGTATGCCTGGGCCCTCGAATATTACGAGACGTTGTCTGTGGATCTGCCTTCGAGCATGCTCAAAAGAGTGCGCTGCCTTTTAAACATGGGTGCTCCCGAGAAGGCTATGGAACTCATGGATATGATTCCTGAGTCTTCTGAGCAGGAATTTCAGGAGACTCTATTACAATGTCTCAAGGCGGCCCGCCCAGGGTCCAACCGGATCCCTTCACTGGAACACCATGTCCTGAACCTGAGAGTCAAGTCGGCCCTCGCCCGGGAAACCCTTGCAAGGCCTGGACATTTTTCCGTGACTCCTCTCGTACACGGAAGCTTTTACGATGACAACTCGGATTCTTAGGATGAGGCCTTCAGGGAAACTCTTTTATTAAGCAAAACGATCACGTGGGATGTTTCGGAATTATGGAGCTTCAATGGCTTGAATGGAGTGAACATTGGGAATCTTAGATCTTTGAAATATTTTTGATTGGAGAGAAAAAACCGAGGAGAATTTCAGCATGAACACCCAGTCCATTGACGACAATAAGCCTGTTACTTACCATAGAGACGGGAATGTGGGCATTCTGACGCTAAACAGGCCCGACAAGAGAAACGCTTTGAACCTGGCCATTTGGAAATCCTTGGACAGTGCCATCGGTTTAGCCGAAGAGGATAAGGAATCGAGGGTCGTCTTACTCAGGGGAGAAGGCAAATCCTTTTGTGCGGGCCTAGATCTGAGTCCTGAGAATGAGCTGATTCCCATTATCACCGGCGAGCCGAATGCCTCACAGAAAGTCCGTTTTTACGAGTTGGTCAAAGAACTCCAGGAAATCCACACTCGCCTGGAAAAACTCTCAACACCATCTATCGCGGTAATACACGGCCATTGCCTTGGAGCGGGGCTCGAGTTGGCCCTGTGTTGCGATATCCGCCTGTGCTCCTCAGATGCCATTTTTGCCTTGCCGGAAGCCAAGCTTTCAATCATAACCGACGTTGGCGGCTTGCAACGTCTCCCCAAAGTCGTCGGGCGCGGCCATGCCAGGGAAATCGCATTTCGAGGCCACAGGTTCGATGCACAACGTGCTCGTTCCATTAACTTGGTAAACGATGTCTATCCCGACAAGACCACCTTGGACGACAAGGCCATGGAAATGGCCCGGGAAATAGCTTCGAATCCTCCTCTCGCAGTACAGGGCGCAAAAGACGTGTTCCTCTACAATGACGAGGTTCCCATGGATCAGGCACTGGATTTCAATGCAGCCAGGTCCAGCATGATCATGCCGTCAGAGGATATTTTTGAAGCTATGACAGCTTATTTGCAAAAGCGTGAGGGTAAATTCAAGGGAGCTTGATTTCCATGATATGCTCAACGTGTCCTATGGGCGCAACGTGCTTATTAACCCGGAGGTTACATTGATTACTCGATTGTTCGAACCAATATCCATAGGCCCTGTGTCACTTGCCAACAGGGTCGTAATGACGGCCATGCACCTTAACTACACGCCCAACGGGGAAGTGAGCGATCGTTTTATCGATTTTTACCGGGCAAGGGCCAGTGGAGGGGTGGGCTTGATCATTGTGGGAGGAGCTGAGATCAACGATCAGGCATGTGGCCTGGATTTTTTCCTTTCCATAAAAGATGACCGGAGCATCCCCGGCTTGAAAAGATTTGCTGAAGCGATCCATTGTGAGGGCGGTAAGGTAGCTGTACAGTTG
>Ga0208495_1000218_pt1 | contig 24729 bp, 31 predicted proteins | sample CryBogmetaGMA14M_FD_184551 | JGI IMG/M metagenome (GOLD analysis project Ga0208495, IMG submission 184551) | Freshwater microbial communities from Crystal Bog, Wisconsin, USA - MA14M (SPAdes) | ecosystem: Environmental > Aquatic > Freshwater > Lake | place: Crystal Bog, Wisconsin, USA...
CTATTTCACGATCAGATTATTCTTTATGGATTTGACCCCTTTGACGCTCCTTACGATTTCACCCGCTTTATCGACGGCCTTTTGAGAATTAACGAAGCCGCTCATTTGAACGGTGCCCTGGTAAGTTTCAACACTGATCTGGAATGACTTGAGAAAATCATCTTCTGCAAGCAGAGATTTTATCTTGGTCGTGATGACCGAATCGTCAACGTATTCACCTGCACTTTCATGTGTGCGTGTCGATGCACAGGCTACAAAGGTGGCGATCAGCATAAGAAGCACTAAAAAGTGGATAACGATATTTCTCTTTTTCATAGCGGTTACTCCTCTCTGTAAGTTTGTCGTGAAATTGTTAGTACGGATCCAAATATCTGCAACGGTCTCCGCCCCTGAATGATTCTGACCAGCACGACGATGATGGCAACGACCAGCAGGATATGAATAAAATTACCCATCGTATATCCACTCACCAACCCCAACAGCCACAGAACTATCAGTATGACAGCGATCGTCCACAACATTTGATCCTCCTTCCTGATTGCTCATTCCCACTGCCGGCTATTGCATCACCATACCAACCGGCAATGATTATGCAGTCTGTGGTCCCGGAACTCCTGACAGTCCAGGTTTCACTGTCAGGAGAAGTCAGTATAATGCCCTTGCCATACGTTATAGCGTACAGGGATAATGGACATTCATCGGCCCCTTAACCCCATGCTCCTATTGCACGGTTATTTCAAAAAGAACTCTCATGTTTGCCTTTGCTGCTTTTGAGTAAAGCTCTTTAGGCGCTGCTTCGTACATTGCCGGGTTTGTCTCGCCATATCCGATTGTGGAAAGCCTGTCCGGTGTAACGATGCCTTCGTTAATGAGGTATGCCTGGACAGCATTTGCCCTTCTTTCGCTTAACGCCTGATTGTAAGCCATCGTGCCGGCAGCAGAGGTATACCCTGCAATGCGGATTTTAGCTTTAGGGTTATCTTTCAGAAGCTGGATATTCCTTTTCAGGATCGTCTGCGCTTCTGGCTTAAGGGTCGACTTATCGAAATCAAAATGTACGTCCTCAAACGCAAGGATAACGACCTTGTTTTCAGCCTTCATATCCGACATAGCGTCAAAGACCTTCTCCGAAACCATCGGCTCAGTCGCAACGATAACGACCTTCTCCTTTGGCTGTGCAGCCAGCTGTCGATAACGAGAACAATTTCCGGAGATTACTCTTTCCACAAAAGCGGCCATGGCTGCCGGTTTTACCAGTCTATCGGCATTTACGGTATATCCGCCTTCAACGTTCTGCACAATCTGTTCTGAAAGTTCTTTCCCATTGGGAGTATATCCTATCTGAATGGCATAAACGCAGAGCTTGTCGCCGTACTCTGCGTTAACTTTGGTTATGGCCTCCATGACAGCTGCGGGCCTGATGTCATCGACACCCGGAGTTTCAGAGAAATCACTGACAATGATAATGGCCGAATTACCCTTCGCCAATTTGAGATCATTGCCTGCTGCCGTAATAGCTTTTCCCATAGGAGTTCTACGGGTGACATGTTCGATAGAGTTTATTGCCTTAGTATAATCTTCTTTGACAAGGGACTTCATTCCATAAATAAGAGCAGTTTCTTCGGACCAGAAGGTCCTGAGGCCTGCGTTCAACTTGATTTCTGGAATCGTCGCTATCATGTTTTTTGTAGCATCTTTCCCATGTATCAGGCGAGTGGCTTCATTGACCATCGGCTTGCCGTGCAACTCACTCATGGAAGCAGATTTGTCAAAGAGGACAACGAAATTGTCCGTTTTTTGAACCAATTGCCCTGATTTAATCTGCGGGTTAAGATCAACCGGCCTAAATGTCGCACACCCGGTAAACGGTACGCAAAACATCAACAGAAAAATTAATCCATAGCCTATTCTTCTCATAATAAGGTCTCCTTTATATTTTACTTGTTAAGATTCATTTATCACTTCCGCTGAATGCAACTTCTTAATTCGTGGAACTGCCGGGACTACGATATTTCGCCGCGGTATGTTTTTCCCGCACCGTTGCCGGCCGACACACCCCGACACCAGTCATCAGATAGCCGGCATTCTGTCTGGTAACACATGTGCAGACACGACTTTGCTCGGAATTAGCAGAAACACCATACAAATAATTCTGCAAAAAGTTTTCCTCAACGTAAGGATCATCCTTTCTAAATGGGCCTACGCCCCTGTATGATCCTGACCAGCACGACGATAATGGCAATGACCAGCAGGATATGAATAAAGTTACCCATTGTATAGCCGCTCACTAACCCCAGCAGCCACAAAATTACCAGTACCACAGCAATTGTCCACAACATTTGACCCTCCTTCCTGGTTGCTCACTCCCGCTGCCAGCTATTGCATCACCACATCAGCCGGCAGTGCCGGGGAGTCCTTTCCGGTTGCCTGCGTTCATAGCTGTTTACTTTTTCATTCTGGTAAATTTCGAACCTTCTATCGTGGCGCCGGCCATAAGCCCTTTCTGGCCGAAGACAAACCCGACAACGGGTTGCTTGAATTTTGTCGTGTTTAAAGATTCATCGGCGCCGACATTAACTATGGTTACCTTGGCATCAACACCCGCTTGCCAGTTCTCGCTGGTACGGAATTTCTTCAAGACAGCCTTATTCATGAAGACAACGATGATGTCCTTCTCCTGGGCTCCAATCTGATAACCGAAAGATGCGGAAGCGATGTTGTAGTAGCCGGCCGTTTTTCCGCCGATCCTTAAGGCTCCCTCGCCATACTCGGCACCAACCACAAGTCCGCCCTGTATGACCCTAGGTATGATAAGGACCCCCTTGGCGGCATCAAGAAACTCCTTCGCACCCTTGACTTCCTTGACAAATCGATCGAGGGATGCATTTACGCTGGCATCGATCTCACCGGCCGTGGCCGCGTAAGAGGAAACCGGGAAGCTTCCCATAATCAAGGCCATGCACACGACGAAAAAGATTTTAACTCTTGCTTGTTTCATTCTTTTTCCTCCTCTTATTCTAATGTGCTAGTAAAAAAATTATTCAGGCCGACGGCGTCCCACTGTTCAATTACCCAGGACATTCTTGACCTGGCCGATCTTTTCCTGAACTTTGCCGGCTATCTTTTCACCGGTGCCTTCGGCTTCCATCTCAGGATTATCGCTGAGTTTCCCGGCGACCTCTTTGATCTTACCCTTCATTTGGTGAAACGTGCCTTCCACTTGGTCTTTCGTGCTGGATTTCATGGTGTTCCTCCTTTAGGCTTTCGATTTGACTGCTGGGCTATTTTGTTTCAAATGTAGTTTTCCGGCCATGATCCCCGTATCGATCCTCTTCTGGAGCACAATCATCCGATCCTCGATCAAATCTCCTCCATCCCCGCCGGGTGGAAAATGGTGTGGAAAACCCTTTCACAGGGCTCTTTGAGAAGGTTCATCGCCCCCCGGAGCACCTTAAAATGCTCCGACTTCAGGTGGGTCATAAGGTTCTCCTGGGTATCCCATTCTTCAAGAAGAAAGAGTCGATTTTTATCCTCGATACTCTCACAGAAGTCGCAGCGCCGGCATCCCTTCTCCATCCTTATGGAACCGGACAGTGAAGCAATCGTCTGTGACAACTCCATGCGCTTCTCAGAAAGGACCTTCATTCGTATGATTACAAGGATCATGAAAATAGTAATAGCAAATGGTCTGCCAATAGCCGAAAAAAAATCATAAGTTTTCATTCATCATTTAATAACAGGCGGTTAGATTAACAGGAGAGAATAGCAGAAAAGTATGAAATGATTCGTTTAGCCTCAGTATTTGGTGGAACCTCAACATACTGAGGGATTCTTTGTTGGAGGCATACTTTGAAAAGAGTCAGTCGGCTTGACCTTAATCCTTTTACATTAGCCAGCGTTTTTTCATTAGTAGATATGAGAAGAAAAGAGTTAATAGTCCGACTAAAAGCAAATATATCCATTCCAGAGATAGAGTTGATATTCTGCCTTCCTCGAAGAGGATTGATTTAATTGGCTCATAAAACTGGTAGGAAGGTAAGAAAGGAGCAACGGCAGTTAATTTTTGTGAAAAATCCGATAACGCAGAAGGAAGCAGATGGGGCAGATAGAAAATAACGCCTAAAGTTCTGGCGCTCGCCTGATTGCGGCATAAAAACCCCAAAAATATTCCGTAAGAGCTGAAACAGAAACTGCCAACCCCTATAAATGCTACATAACTCAACACATTACCAAGATCAAATTTACCCAGCAGATGGAGGAATAGGACTGCTATGAGTATTAAAATCATGCCGAGGAATAATTTAGCAATAAGCCACTCAATTTCACGCATCGGAGTTTGCAAAAGAGCAAGAAGCAATTTTTTTTCCTTTTCTTCGGCAACCTGCGCAGGCATTATAATGAAGCTTACCAGTAAAACTAACATTAGAATCCAGGTGGGCAAAGTTTGTTTTTCAATCCCACTTTCCTGAACAGGCTTGATATCAGAGATCCAGTTTATGCTATTCCCTTCTGCTGCTTTTTGTAACGCTGAAAAGTTCTCCACTATTGAAAGGGTCAGTAAAGACTCTTTCTTTAAAACCACAAGAACTAAACTGTTTTGTTCTTTTTCAGATCTTAATAACAGGCCGTCTATTTTTTTTTCTTTTAACCATCTTTTGCCTTCCTCTTCATTGGAAACACGAAGAACTGTAAATACTCTATCTGCTGATTTAATGGTTCGCAGAATAACAGGAGCATACATTTCTTCTTGAATAAGTCCGATATTAATTTTTTTAAACTGTGCATCTGCCCTATCTACCAACTTCAAAGAGAAAAAAACAAAAAAAGGTATAAAGAGAATTAGATAGATTGTCTTATTCTTGAATGCAATTGCTAAATCATTCAAAGTCAATGTGATGATATTTCTTGTCATCATAGGTATAGCTTTTCATGAATTTCTGATTGGAAATATTTTTGGGGTGAACCATCGAAGACCAAACATGCTTGATGTAGCACAATGATGCGTGTTGCAAGGGTCTTTATCTCTTCGGGTCGATGGGAAGTAAAAATGATTGTTTTTCCTGAAGCGTGAAAATCTTTTAGCAGTCTATAAATCTCTTTCGTCATCTCAAAGTCTATACCCGATGTAGGTTCATCAAAAAGAAGCACAGGTGGATCTGCCAAAAGAGCGCGCCCAATGCTTACCCTTTGCCTTAACCCTTTCGATAAAACCTGTATTTTATTATCTCGAAAAGGCAGCAAATCGAATTCTTTCAGAACTTCTTCTATCCGCAAAAAAGGGACTTGAAAAAGACGAGCAAATAATTTGAGATTATATTCAACGGAAAAGAAATCGAAAAGATTAGGCGTTTCTGGGACAAAACCAATTTTCCTCACAACGGCCGATCTATTTCCCAAATTGATGCCGTCCACAAGAACTTGTCCACTGTCGGGAAGGAGCCAACTGGCTAACATTTTCAAAAGAGTAGATTTACCCGCTCCGTTGTGCCCGATGACGGCAATCAGTTCCCCCTTTTCAACATCAAGACTAGTTGGTAGAAGTCCTCTTTTTTCACTATAAACTTTTGTGAGATTATGAATCTCGATCTGCATAAAATATCTTTCTGCTATCCCCTTTAGACCGTGATGACTTTGACCGGATCTGTCAAAGTCATCAGTTAAAATGGCCCAATGGTCTTATTAGCCGGCAATGCAGCAATCAAGAATATTGGTATGGAGGGATGGCAACGAATGACATTATCAGACGCTGTCATCGCTCAGAAGGTCAACGACATGGCCGGTGGCAATATTATAAGGTATCCTGCATAAGATTCTTATGTTCGCTTTGCCAAATACATAATCACAAACACTAAAGCTACCACAACTAAAACTCCAATGACGAATTCCATTTTCCCCTCCTTTCTTATGTTCGCTGCGCTACTTTAAATGGATAATCACAAGCACTAAAATTACTATAATCAAAATTCCAATGACGAATCCCATTATCCCCTCCTTCCTGATTGCTCATTCACACTGCCGGCTATTGCATCACCATACCAGCCGACAGTGATCATACAGTCTCTTTGTTCTCGGACTCGGACTACTCGATGGTCATCCGGTTCTTTACACTCTTCACACCGTTTACGTCCTCGGCGAGTTTGGTGGCCATGTTCCATTCGGTTGCGCTTCTGGCTTTACCATACAACGTGACCGCGCCACGCTTCGTCTCGACCTTGGTATTGAGGGCACTGGTCGAGCGGTGATATAGCAACGTCATCTTGACCTGGGCGGTGATGGAAGCGTCATCAATCTTTTCGCCTGCCGGTAGCGTCTTTTTCGAGGTCTTTGTCACGGTCATCTCATTATTTACGCCTTTAACCCCTTCGACATCCTTGGCGTATTCGGTCGTCAGTTCCTTTTGCGCCTCGCTGATGGCTTCGCCGCTTAGATTTACGATGCCGTCTTTAACGTAAATATTTGTGGCTTCGGAGTTTACGCTCTTATGCAACACGAGTATAGCTCTAACTTTTTCATTGAGCCACCCATCCGAGTTTCCGGTAGGGGGCGCACCCTTAATTCCCAGTTTGTTAACGATGCTTTTAACACCGGGCAAGCTCGCCACGGTTTCCTGGGCCAATGCTTTGTGGTATTCTTCGGAGACAATTCCCGTTAAGATAACAACGCCATCCACGGACTGGATTTTGATATCATCACCTTTGAGGTAGGTCTTGAATACATACGACTTCTTGATGGATAATTCGATGCGATCATCCATCTCAGACGCACGCACAGGCACGCTAGTAACTAAAAGAGTGATGACCGCCACGATCAGCACCACGTAATACATTGCGTTAATTTGTACTTTCTTGTTTCTACCGAAATGTTTCATGGTATTCTCCTTTTGGCAAACTTCTGTCGGCCAGGTTAGTGGTAACGTTAAATATTGCTCCAAAAAGTAACTTTTTCATTTTGTAGCCTCATCCCTCTTTTCAGGTACTCCGGGAAAATAACTACGCGATAGTCATCATGTTATTCACTGTAATAGCAAATGGCTTGCCAAAAGCCGAAGGAAAAACATAAGTTTTGATTCATCCTTTAATAACAGGCGGTTAGATTAATAGGAGAGAATAGCAGAAAAGTATGAGGTGATTCGTTTAGCCTCAGTATTTGGTGGAACCTCAACATACTGAGGGATACTTTGAAGAGCGGTGGAAAGTCTAATCTGGTTCTTTTGTCTCCGGCCGGATTATCCCGAGCTTCTGCATCCTCGCTCTTAAGGTACTCGGGTGGAGGCCCAGGATCGCCGCGGCCCCGTCCTTTCCCTCGATGCGCCATCGGGTTTCAGAAAGGATTTTAAGAATTTGGTTTCGCTCCGTCTCTTCCAAGGTCCTCACGGCGGATGAAAGTGTAGGGGATGAAATCTCCAGTTTATCTACGAGTTGCAAAACCGGCCCGGGGCACAAGATCGCGGCCCGTTCAATGATGCTTTCAAGCTCCCGGACGTTCCCGGGCCACGGGTAATCCTGCAGCTCCTTCATCGTGTCCTTCTGGATCGACGTGATCTGTTTGCCTAATTTCCTGGAGTACCGCTCTATGAAGGTTTGGACCATCAGCGGGATGTCTTCTTTCCGCTGCCGTAGTGGTGGGACAGTGATGGGGAAGATGTTGAGCCGATAGTAGAGATCCTGCCGAAACCGGCCCTTGCGGACCTCTTCCTTAAGGTCTCGATTGGTCGTCGCTATGATCCGCACATCGACTTTGACGGTATGGGAAGAGCCCAGGCGCTCAAACTCGTTATGCTGAATCACCCGGAGTAGCTTTGCCTGCACCTCCAGCGGCAACTCCCCGATCTCGTCCAGGCAAAGGGTGGAACCATTGGCGATCTCGAATCGGCCTACCTGCCGGGTATCGGCCCCGGTAAATGCCCCCTTCTCCCGGCCGAACAATTCGCTCTCTATTAAATTGCCCGGCAGGGCAGCACAGTTGACGGTGATCAGCGGCCGATCCTTGCGGGGGCTCATGTCGTGGATGGCGGCAGCGATCATATCCTTTCCCGTACCGGTCTCACCAAGGATGAGGACCGTTGTGTTCATAGGAGCGACCTGCTCCGCTCGATAGAGAACATACTTGAGACCATCACTGTGCCCTATTATATTGCAGAATTGGCCTCTCGTCCTGATCTCTTCACGGAAGTAAATATTCTCGGCCTCCAGTTGATCTTTCATCGTTTTGATTCCAGAAAGAGCCGTCCGAAGTTCTACCGTCCGCTCCTCCACCTTCTGTTCGAGCTTGTCATGGGCTTGTTGCAGCGCCTCCTCCATCTTCTTGCGCTCGGTGATGTCCACCATTACGACAACAATGCCGATGACACCTTTATTAGTGATAAATGAGTTTGCGCTCAATAGAAAGGAAAAATGATTGTTATCCCCATGCGTGAAAGTGACCTCCCTCGCGTGGAGGAACTTGTCACTCATCGCAGAGAGAAGGACAAAGAGAGTCCCGTCGGGATAGAGGAGGTGAAATGCCTCGTCAAACGTCTGGAAGATGGGGCTTCCACCGAAGAGCCTATTGGTCGACTGACTTGCACGGATGATACGGCCTTGGTGGTCGCAGAGAACAAATATTTCCGCAGCTTGATGGAGGATTTGATTTGTCAGTTTTTCCTCTGCCAGTATCTCTTCATTGTGTTTTTGCTCCGTCAGGTCAGTAACCACCATGCACAGGGCACCGGGCATGTCCGTGTGCTGAAGGGGACTTACGGAAAGTACGACAGGTGCAGGATTTACACCTCCGGTCTGTAAGGCCAATTCCACCTTACTGCTCCCTTTGAAACCCCGCTCAACCAATGCCTCAAATAATTGAAGGTCTTTTGATGAAATGTATTGGGTGATTGAAGATCCCATAATTTTTTCCAGAGACCCTTTGACGATATCTGCAAAACATTGATTACAGAAAAGGATCGTGCCGTCGGAGGCTAGGGTGACGGCCCCTTCGTTCATGGTTTCGACCATGACCCTGTAAGGATGATCGGCGCCCGATAGTGTAAAGACCCGATCTCCTTCCGCCGTCGAGACAACCAGACCATCCACCTCACCGCCTAGGATAGCGCGTAGAGTTTCCTCAGCTTCCATCATCCGCGATGTGAGTTCCTGCAACTCTTCCATAAGTTGCTGGCGTGTTCTATACGATTTGTTCATTGATTCGTACTCATGAATTCTTGGGTTTCAGATCGATGCCTACAAGAAACCTTTCCGTATCCGACATATCGCCAATGAGCTTGCGGAGTGGCAGGGGGAGTTTCTTGATGAGCGTTGGGGTGGCAATAATCTGCTCTCCCTTGGCCAGCTTGGGCTGCTGGTAGATGTCTATCACCTCGAGTTCGTAGTAACCTTCCAGGTATTTTTCACAGAGTTTCTGGACATTGGCGATTGCCAGGGTTGACTTTGGGGTCATCCCTGTAACATACAGCCGAAGAACATACTTTACCCGGTCTCGCTTCGCTGCCGCTTTTTCGAATTCCTCAGTACTCGTTTTCCCTCTTTTCATATCCATCGCTGTTTCACAAAATTGATTTTATCATCCGGAGACAGAACGAATGTCGAGTCCCACCAGCACGCGCTCGGTGTTAGCCAGATCTCCGATAATTTTTTTAAGCGGTTCAGGAAGCTTCCTTACCAGTGTCGGTATGGCAATAATCTGGTCCCCTTTAGCAAGCTGGGGATTCTTCAAAAGGTCTATCACTTCAATGCGGTATTTCCCCGCGAGGTGCTCTTCGCAGATCTTCTTTAAATTAGTAAAGGCCGCAATCGATTTCGGGGTCTGACCGGCTACATATAACCGGAGATTCCAGATTTCTTCTGTCGCATCGGTCTTTGCCTTCTTCCGCTTTCCTGATGATACAGCTTTCATCTTACTCTCCTCTCCTCTTCTTTTTCGAGCGCAACGCTTGCGGAGCTGAAGGTTTCCCCTTGCGAAGATGATCCATATCTAAACGGTCTTCTGCCAGGACAGCTTGTTTTTTCCGCTCTTCTTCCGCCATCAAGTCCACCTCTTCAGTTTCCATATCGAACTCGGCACGCAGCGCTGCGATCTTTGTCTCCAGTGCATTTCTCTTGCGCTCCTGCTCGCGGAGTCTGCGATCCGCCTCACGCCGGTGTGCCAACGCAGAAGCCTTTTCATCGGCTTCCTGGGTTGCCCGGGCACTGCCGGTTAATACCTCGCCGGAACCGGTATAGATGTCGATAAGGTCAATGCCCTGGTTCGTGAGCAGGAACTCCTGAATCTGGTTGGAGTGGGCCATGCCGCGGGACTTCAAAATGTAAAGGCCCCGGTTGCGTTCCCCTTTGAGTTCAATATCCCGGAGGAGAAGCCACGTATCGATCAGAGAAGATATCTCTTCGCTTGTGTGTTCAAGGCTGCCTGTAAAATGAGTGAGGTCCGTAAGGAAAGTAGATATCTTTTTCATCTTCAAATAGTCGATCAGGCGCGTTAATATGGATTTGACCTCTGATGCTGTTCCCGCGGCGCTCAGGTTGCTGATCGGGTCTACAATGAAAACCTGGGGATTGAACTCCTCGATCACCTTATGGAAGGTGAGAAGATGCATCTCAAGGCCGTAAAGCGAAGGCCGGGCTGAATGAAACTTGAGAAGCCCCTTCTTCACCCACCGGGCGAGATCTATGCCGATGGAGCCCATGTTCCGGATGATCTGGCTGGGTGATTCCTCGAAGGCAAAAAACAGGCAGCGCTCACCTCGCCGGCAGGCGGCTTCGGCAAAGGTGGCCGACATGCTTGTTTTGCCTGTGCCCGCTGTACCGGAGACGAGAATGGTGCTGCCCCGGTAGAACCCCTTCCCAGCAAGCATTGTATCCAACTTGGGGATGCCCGTGGAGATGCGCTCCGAAGAAACGTGGTAGTCGAGCCCCAGGGAAGTGATGGGCAGGATAGAGAGGCCGCTCTCGTCTATCAGAAAGGGATACTCGTCGGAGCCGTGAGATGAACCGCGGTATTTGATAATACGCAGGCGGCGGGTGGAAATTTGCTCATCGATGCGGAAGTCGAGGAGGATCACGCAATCGGCGACGTATTCTTCGAGCCCGTAGCGTGTCAGCATCTTGTCGCCGCTTTCCCCCGTAACGATGGCCGTCATACCGCGGTCTTTCAACCAGTGAAAAAGCCGGCGAAGCTCTGCCCGAATGATAGCGGCATTAGACAGCCCGGCGAAAAGTGCTTCTATGGTATCTAAGACAACCCGCTTTGCTCCGATGGAATCAATGGCGTTCCCCAGGCGGATGAATAATCCTTCCAAGTCGTACTCACCCGTCTCCTCAATCTCGTTTCGCTCGATTTTGACGTGGTCCATTGCGATGAGGCCACGAGACATCATGTCATGGAGATCAAAACCAAGGGAGATGAAGTTCTTCGCGAGATCCTCCGGCGTCTCCTCGAAGGTCATGAAGACCCCGGGTTCTCCGTAATCCATGGCGCCCCGCATGAGAAACTCCATGGCGAAAAGTGTTTTGCCGGAACCCGCACCGCCGCAGATCAGGGTTGGCCTGCCTCTCGGAAGCCCTCCCTTCGTGATCTCATCGAGACCCTTGATGCCCGTCGGACATTTTTCAAGAACATCAACAGCATGTTTTTTCTTAACCATCGTCATCTCCCAGCACCTTTACTAATCTGAAGTAATACCTATAAGAGTAAAATACTATTAAGGCTGTTCAATAAAAACGCATTAAATCATAATACCCCCCCTGCCTGTTCAATGGGGGAGGATGATATCATTTTATTTTTTTCGCTTGAAGTAACTTATCAAAATATCCGTTACCTCACAATAGAAAAAATGCAGGAATGTCGCACGCATGGTCGCCTATGCTGTGGACAAATCGTCCCTCTGTCTCCTCAGGCGCCACCTGGAAGGTTTCATAGAAGGAACGATTCGCTGAGATGACTTTCAGGTCGGGGGTAAGCACGATAAGCGTTTCACGTATTGTCTCCACAATGCTCTCAGTGTATTTTCGAGCATCCTCAAAGGATTTCTCTACTCGCTTGCCTCCTGTGAGCGCCGCTCCGTGGCATCAAGCCTCGTCCGAAATTCTTTCACCTCAAGGAGAAGTTGCTCCTTTGTTTGGAGGTTTGTTTTGGGTTTTCTTTTTATAATGTCGCCCCTCCTCTGATCGTTCTCAGAGCCTTAATCCTCGCTCTCCAATTCTGTTAAATTTTATGCAGAATTTAAAAAAATCGATTCGAAAAAAATGCGTTGTATCTTTCCGGTCGTGATAAAGCGCGCCAAAAATGGTCATTTAAAAGTGAGCCGCTTTGGAGGTGGAGTTGCGGAGAGAAAAGGTTTCAGCTACCGGACCATGGGGTTACTGATAATCACAGTGCTTTACAAGATTTTTCTCTCCGTCCGCATCTTCTTTCCTAACGCCGTTCTTCATGTCCTCCGCCCCTGTCATCTCCACCCTATCCAGCATCCTCCAATAGATACAACCATCATCACTAAAACCATTGCCAATATAATGAACCTCTTCATAGCCCCCTCCTTTGATAAGAACCTGTTTTTTTTGTCTATACGACAATGAAACGGTGCCAAGATGTTCAAAAAGTCTCACGACACCTTGGCCGGTTACAAATCAGGAATCCTTGCCTGCTATGATCACCGCATCTCATCGGGCCCCCTGGAAGGCACAAACAGCAAAATCACAACAACGAAGAGAAGGGCCAACAACTTTAGGTATATGGAATTCTTCAAACTCAAAATTATGGCAGGTTAGCTACAGCTCCTTCACGTTGTCACAAGGATACTCACAGATAGATGGGTCCTCGCCCCTGGATGATTCTGACCAGGACGATGACAATGGCGATGACTAGCAGGATATGAATAAAATTACCCATGGTGTAGCCACTCACCAGCCCCAGCAGCCACAGAACTATCATTATGACAGCAATCGTCCACAGCATATGATCTCCCTCACGAATTCCGGCACTGGAAAGGATAACTGCTGCCTATTTCACGATGAGATCATTCTTGACGGATTTGACCCCTTCGACGCCGCGTGCGATTTGGCCCGCCTTATCGATAGCGTTTTGAGAATCAACGAAGCCGCTCAGCTGAACAATGCCTTTGCGGGATTCTACCCTGATCTGAAACGACTTGAGAAAATCATCAGTTGCGAGCTGAGTTTTTATTTTGGCCGTGATGACGGAATCATCGACATATTCCCCCGTGCCTTCCTGTTTCGGTGTCGATGCGCAGGCCACAAAGGCGGCGATCATCATGAGGACGACAAGAAAACGGATAACGATATAGCTCTTTTTCATAATCCTTACTCCTTTCTCTGAATTTGCCTTATATTATCATAAAAGTACCATAGGGGAAACTCTGATTTTTAACACTCTGATTATTAACTTCGAAATACCTGATGTAATGTAAGATGGGTGTGAAAGAGCAGTAGCAAACATCACTATCTGTAATCCTCATACTCGACAGTATCCATGCTTGGTGGCTTTTAGGTGGAGAGCGCAAGAATAACCACTGACCGACAATAGGAAAATTATTGATAGCTTTGCATGGTTTACTTCCTTGTTTATTCCATTGACGAGTCTTAATAAATATGTAAGCTTCCAAGCAGTAATCGTTATTCTGCTTGACCTGAATCGCTCGAATGTTCACGACCATTGAGTTGCGTCCTCAGACGGCCATCCAAAGGATAGCATGATAGATCAGAAAGTACACGATACAGCAGAAAGGCTCTTTCGCTCGAAATATGAAGAGCTTACTGAACTAGAAAGGCATGTTGCTCATCATATAACCGAAAGAACCCCTATTTCGACAAATGTCGTTCAAGACTTTTCCAAGCAAATGACTTTGGGCCAGAAGATGGCCGATAAGGTCGCTTCTTTTGGGGGATCTTGGATCTTTATCTCAATGTTTATGGTTGTGATGGTTATATGGATTCTCCTGAATTCATTTATCCTAATCAATCTTAACAGCTCATTTGATCCATATCCATACATCCTGCTAAATCTTGTTTTATCTATGCTTGCTGCCATTCAAGCTCCAATTATTTTGATGTCTCAAAATCGACAGGCCTATAAGGATCGACTAAGTGCGGAACACGATTATGAAGTCAATTTAAAGGCAGAGCTTGAAATAATAGGGCTTCATGAAAAAGTTGATTCACTCAGGGAGAAACAGTGGAGTGAGCTGATTTCAATTCAACAGGAACAGCTGAGACTTTTAAGACAATTACTTGAAGATCTGAAGAAAAATCAGTGAACCACGGGTCAAAAAGCTTGGATGGGAATCAACAATAAATATTATGTTGCAAGAGGCTGTTGCCAAAACAAATTTCTGCCGGAGTAAAAGATTCGGGGCGCTTCCTCGGCAAGGCGCCCGCTAAACTAATTCCCAGTGTCCTATTTGCAGTTCACATCCTTTGGGGGAAATGGGGGCTTATCTTTAAAAAGCGTTGAAAAAAGAAAATCTTTACATCACTCTTATAAACATTTTTATCGGAATGGGCGTTGCTTTCCTGCTAAAGGGAAGTGTCCTCGCCGTCGTTCTCATCGTCATCGCGATCGGCACGATCATTTTCATAGAACGAAAGTGGATTCACGAAAACGTCTTCAGAGGGAAGAAACGGTATGCCGTGGCGGGATATTCCTTACTGGCCGCCTTGATGCTGGTGTTTATATTTTTGATTACCTCGCCGAGCCGCGATACATCCCACATTATCAAGCTGGTGAATGGGTTTTTGCAGAATGTCACGTCGGGTGATTATCGGGGCGCTTATGAACAACTTTCCGAGGTGTCGAAAAAAGCATATACCCTGAACGATTTCGTTAATGATCATGTGGAAAATCGCATCAAGGTCCAGAATTTCAGAATCGATGAGGTCATCTTTAACGAGTATGACAAAAGGAAAGCCGTGGCGGTGGTCTCAAGCCCCTTCATGCTCTATGGTCGCGAAACGCTGAACCTGGAGATGATCAAGGAAGAGAAGGGATGGCGGGTCGTTTTCAGCAGGACCCTCTTCCACCCCCACGCCCCCGGCCAAGGGAATAGTAAAAAGAAGGGGGGCTCCATCACCAATTTCTTCAAGAAGCTCTTTTGACGAGACCCTCCCCACTTTTTTTCAGTGATGTCCGGTTAAGGGTTTGCATATGATTGATCCTATTGTCTCGTCAACTCTCAAGTGTCTGATAGAGACGAGATAGTTTGATCCTTACCCATATCCTCGCAAGACTCGGAAATCTCATAGAAGCATATGTTATCTGCTCTCTTTCAACTGGCAATCATTCCTCTCTTTGAATCTTTAACCGTCAACAGTAGTCAGCGCTTACGTCGAGTGGGCGATCTTGAAAAATCAGTGATTTGATTGTTTGTTCATTCCTTCCTGCAATGTATCATGAGGATAAATTTGCGTTTTATGATAGATTTCTTCTGCCAATCGTGATAATCAGAATGCCAATGTAAAGATGTCAAAGATAAATAATGAAGTCTTTAACCCTTGATGAGGTTAGTATGGACTGATTATCGAAACCCCGTTTCTTGAAAAAAGAGCGGGGTTTTGTGTTTTTGAAGCAGGAAGGTTTAGATATAATGAGGTAATTTAGAATCAGAAAAAAGGAGGTAATTATGAAAAAATCGGTATACTTTCTAATAGGCTGTTTGTTAGGCATATTATTGAATGCGTGTGCCTTTGATTTAGTTCATATAAAACAAATTCCCACACAAATAGAATCAACCAATTTGTCAAAGCCCTCATTTGAATTAGAAAAAGAAGTAAATGTTGATCCTGGCCAAGGATATAGAAGAAAATTAAAACAAGGAACAAAATGGAATTATGTTGGTACTGTCTCATATGGAGATGTTTTTAGATCAAAGGATCAAATATTAACAGTTGAAGCATCTAATATACATGAGGCATACATTGTTGTTTCATCCGGCAAATTGGTCGGATTCTATTTGCCTGTAGAAAGATCTTATTCTCCATTAGGCGACCCCCCAATACTATATATGAAGGAAATCAATTAAAAATACTTTTTAAAAAAGGAGGTCAATATGAAGTCAATATCGAAACTCTTTTTATTCGTAATGGTCATTTTTATGGTGGGAGGCTGTGCTACTAGCGGCCCTAAATTTACAGAGTTTGCACCTTCTATTTCAAATATGGCACCTGATACTGGAAGAATTTATATTTACCGCCCATCTGCTGCGGGTGCAGCTGTTCGACCAGATGTCAAACTTAATGGAGAAGTAATTGGAGAAGCTATTTCATATGGATTCTTCTATGTCGACAGAAAACCTGGTAACTACGAAATTATGACATCAACAGAGGTAGATAGAAAGCTATCCCTGACTCTTGATGAAGGACAAACACGTTATGTGCGCCTAAATATTTCAATAGGTTTTTTCGTGGGGCATGTTTATCCTGAGTTGGTTGAAAATGAAGAAGGTAAAAAAGAAATTGAAGATTGCAGATACATAGGGCAAAAAAAATAGGTACAATAGAGGGACTGTTTTCCTCGGAGGTGAGGAAGCATGTCCGCTCCTAGCGCCGTTTATCATTCCGGGAACCATCAGTCTTCCGATTATTATAAGTGTGTGGTAGAATTTACGGAGTGGCTCTGTGTTGATGTCTTGAGGCAGGTCCCCGATCGGCGCTTCGTCTTCAGCATCCCGAAGATGTTGCGCCGATATTTTCTCTCTCTATTGCAGAAACATGAAACCTCTAAAGCACTGCTTATGAATGTTAATCCTCACCTCAATTTCAAACTGAAAGTTGTGGATAAGTAGGTGACAGCCAATGGGACATTGTTTTTCAATTTTCTCAACAAAGTAGATCAAAGAAGGAGGGGAAGGAATGGCACATTTGAGGAAAAGGAATTATCGCGTAATTAATATTTTGACACTATTAGCAGTTGCCACGTTTTTCTTATCTATGCAAGGTTGCGCATCGATTGTGAAAGGCCGCACCCAGGAAGTAACATTCAAATCAGAACCGGAGGGCGCAACTGTCACTCTTAGTGGGGGGCGTACGTTAGGAAAAACCCCCATGACATTGCTGATGGAAAAGAAGAGCAGTGATCAATCCGTGACCTTCGAAAAAGAAGGTTATAAACCACAGACTCTTCCTCTCACCACAACAGTGAGCGGATGGTTTTGGGGTAATATAGTCCTTGGGGGACTTATTGGTTCTACCACAGATGGTGTTACTGGAGCTGTTAGTGAATATTCACCAAGTCAGTACTTTGTAACTTTGGCTCCGATGGCAGAGAGTAAGGCGCGCGATCAGCAGAGAAGTGACACGAAAACCTTCATCGTCTCAAGCTATAAAGATATCTTTGCAGAGCTTAATACGAAGCCTGGTCAATATCTCTCGTCTCTTATGACAATGGTCAAGATTGCTCCAGAAAAAAAGGCAGAATTCGTTAAAGAGTTAAAGGATCTTGCAGACAAGTTCAAAGATATTCCTGAATTTGCAGAGCAGGTAGTCAAGAAATATATTAGTCAATAAAGTATGTGATGTTTAAGATTAGAAAAATCAAATGCAAGGCATATAGGTTTCTCCCTATATGCCTTTTTTTCTTTATTTTGTTCGCGAATAATATCTTTGCGTCAGAGGCAGAGAATGAATACCTTAGCCAACTTATCAACAATGCAGAAGCTAAGCGACTTTATAATGATCGCTATTGGAACATTCTTCTTCATTACAAACCAATAATGAATGGCAAGGAAAGCCTGATTGATGACCCCGTCTTTTTCTTGGCTCCTGATGGCAAAAAGAACCCGCAAGCGGAATTGAAGGCAACTCTTCAAAGTTTTTTTAGAACGCCAAAAAATGATAATGAACATCCACGATGTCGATTTCCAGCACGATATTTCTGGTTAAAGGAAACGCTGGGCATTGATGAACAAAAGCTTCCTGTTGTTTCATGCAACAAAGTTAAAGAAACACTTCATAAAATAGAACCTCCTAAAGCGGCGCTTATTTATCCCTCAGCGTACATCCGTGGCCCCGGTGCCATGTTCGGCCATACTCTTCTTCGCATCGATAGTAAGACAAGCGATGACCTTTTGTCGTACGCCGTAAATTATGCTGCTATAGTACCACAGACAACTAATGTGCTTACTTATATTTACAAAGGCATTTCCGGGGGATTTAAAGGTTATTATTCGCTAAAGCCCTATTACTCCAAGATTAAGGAATACAATGATCTGGAACAGAGGGATATATGGGAGTATGAGCTAAACCTGACTGCTGAAGAAGTGCAAAACATGGTTCTCCATATCCTTGAATTGCAGGATATCTACTCAGATTATCATTTTCTTGGTGAGAACTGTGCATTCAACTTGTTGTTTCTTTTGGAAGCTGCAAGGCCTTCGCTTAAACTTACGGAGCAATACTGGAATAGACTTGGTTTTTGGGTGATACCATCTGATACGATAGAGGTTATCAGAGGCGCTGGACTTATCTCAAAAATTGATTATCGCCCTGCATTAGCAACGAGGATAAATTATTACTCTGCTATTTCAAAACCTACTATTCGGAATTTGGCCTTTGATATCGCCACACAGCGCTCGGAACCCAGAACCGTCGAAGTGATAAATTTATCTGATGGTGATAAAGTTAAATCCCTGAACCTTGCAGCAGAGTTTATTCAGTATCGGTATTCACGCATGGAGCTGAAGCAGGAAGAATATCAACAACAGTTTCTTGCTGTCGTCAAAGAGAAAAACAGACTTGATCAAACATCTCAGCTAAAAGAGATAATGCCTGTCCCCAAAAGCCCGGACGAAGGACACTTACCTGGAAAAGCAAGTTTGGGTTTCGGTTATGCTAATGACTCGTTCTTTACCGAAATTGGTTGGCGTCCTGCTTATCACAGCATACAAGACCCACTGCCAGGCTATAAAGAAGGCGCACAGCTTAATGTATTTGATATAAAAGGTCGTTATTACGAAAAAAACAGTGCTCTGAAGCTGCAAAGTTTTCATTTGGTTGATATGATCTCTCTCGCACCAAGCACTATGTTTATAAGCCCAATGTCATGGAAATTCAACACTGGATTAGATCAGCAACAACTTCGTGATGGGGACGAACATTTAGTGTATCGGCTTAATGGCGGTGGTGGGGTTGCGTATAATACTGGTGGGCTTGGGATTATTTATGGAATGATGGAGGCGGACTTTATTGCTGGTGACAGCCTTGACAATAAAGTAGATTTAGGAATCGGTTTTACAGCAGGCTCGATAAAACAGATACGAGAGTGGTGGCAAACAAGCTTCCAATTTCGTTGGTTATATTATTCCCTAAGTGAAAATAGTGCTCTTTACCAGGGGGACTTAATTCAAACATTCATGGTATCCCGAAATAATGCGATTACGCTCCAAACCGGTTTTGATATTGTTCCTGGACGATTTAGGCCAGCAATAAACCTTGGATGGAACTATTATTTTTAAAGTCAGATACTATTAACCATCTTTCCTATAAAAAGATCACGAAGAATATGATCCGGGTGCTCTCCACATGGCGGCATTCCGGATTCCACGTCTTCTACGGAAACCGCATTATTTCTGTTGATAATCATCAATACTTTCAATTATCCAAGCACGTTTGTTAGTAGGTGCAGCCAGCGCTTCCGTCGAGGGGGCGATCTTGAAAAATCAGAAATCTGGGATTCCGGGGACATCATGTCTAATTAGAAGTATTGGCGGTCAAATTTTTATTATTGACAAGAAGTAAGTCGATAAAGCGGAATCCCGAATGCCTCCATGATGCGAGCATGGATATCATTTTTCTCAAAGGCTAAAAATCGTTGATCGCATCGATAAGACTCCGGAGCCTGCCGAAGTCTTTGCGGTTGAAGTCTATCAAAAGCCGCGGCAGATTAATAATATCCGCGTCATCCATTTCCGCTTCCAAGGCCCCGGATGCCGCGATACCGCCCCCGGGCATAATGATATCATGAAACCGATCTCTCAGTTCTCGGATGTCATTGGAGCCGAGCGGAGACGTGAGCCGTATCACGAGCTGGCCATGCACATACCGCATGCTGTGATAGCGGCGATAGAAATGTTTAATCTTCTCCACCGCGGCATCCACGGAGCAGACCCGTTCGAAGAAGGCAAAGTCTGACTGGCAGATATAGCCGCGAGCCAGAAGCTCTTCCTCGAGGAGCTTGATCAGGTGTATCCAGTATGAACAATCCGGATCGTCCACGAGCACGAGCGGCATGGGATTGCGTTTGCCGGTTTGTAGCAGGGTGAGCGTCTCCATTGCTTCGTCGAGCGTGCCGAAGCCGCCCGGGAAGAGCGCCACGGCGTCGGCCTCTTTAAGGAATGCGACTTTGCGGTTGAAAAAATATTTATAATTGATCTGCCGCGGGTTGCCCTCGACCACGATATTCGGCCTCTCTTCGAATGGCAAGCGGATGTTTACAGCGAAGGAATGTTCGGAGCCGGCCCCCTGGTTGGCGGCTTCCATGATGCCTCCTCCCCCGCCGGTGATGATCATATATCCTGCATCAGCGAGCTTCTTCCCGAAGAGCTTTGCCATCTCGTATAACGGATCACCCGGCTCTGTGCGCGCCGAGCCGAAGACCGTGACCTTGCGCACGTTTCGGTAAGGGCCGAAAACCTTGGAAGTGAATCGCATCTCCTTGAGAGTTGTATTCATGAGCTTGAGGTCTGCGCTCTCATCGTCCTCTTGCCCGGCTTTGAGTGAGGCGATGATCATCTCGCGGATGTATTCCGGCCTCCGGATGCCTCCGGTGGTCTCCATCAATTGCTCGATGAGCTCGTCAATGGGACCGTTATTTTTGCTGAAATTAATTTTCATGGTTTCTCTGTGCTCCTGTTGGTCACTGTTGAAATAATTATTATCAATAGTAAGCCATCTTTGATTTTTTGTCGAGAAAGAAGAAGAATGAAGAAGGATTATTCCCGTTAAATGGGTGCAAGCGCATGCCCGGATGAAGCAGGATGCAGAGTATTGAGGATCAAAGCTCTATCCAATGCGTAATGATCACCCCCCCAATTCTCGGATCAGCATTCCCCATTTGACTGTCAAATTCTGTTTGACATACAAGATTCCCTTGCCTTATACTCCGACCGTCAAAAAAGAAATTCTTATCAATCCTAATTGTAAGAGTGATTAGTGTGATACTCATTTAATTGATGGGTTCACAACCTTGTTTCAAAAAATATTTAAGGTAGTGTGATGAAAACTAATAAAACTGACTCCAAAATAAAAAAAGACGTGGAAAGTAAAGTGAGAACAGGTGCTGGTGTATTTGCCGATACAATAAACGCATTAGGGATATCTTACCTTTTTGGACATACCGGTGGAGCCATAATGCCGATGTATTTTGAGCTGAATGAGAGAATCACAAGAAAAGAAAAAACACCTGAAGTGATCATGTTTCGTCATGAACAAGGCGCAGGGCACGCTGCAGAAGGTTACGCTAAAGTTAGTGGAAGACCCGGATTTGTCTGTGTGACATCCGGACCTGCTTCAACAAACCTTGTGACACCCATTGCCGATGCATTCATGGATTCCATACCTGTAATATTTGTAACAGGACAGGTCTCTTCTCCGGGGATTGGAACTGATGCATTCCAGGAAGTTCCTATCACACTGATCGTATCGCAAATAACAAAGATTGCCTTGCTGATAAAGACGGCTGATGAGATAGAAGGAGCATTGAGACTTGCACATGAACTAACTACAACTGGCAGAAGAGGACCTGTAGTGATCGATATTTGCAGGGATGCATTGATTGGGAATGAAACTCCCGGAAATCATAAAACTCCTTTTGCTGTAAAAATGAAAAAAACCGTTGATGATTTTGATAAAGACTCAATAGATGAGATGCTACATAAATTTTCAAGTGCAAAGAGACCTATGTTATATGTTGGAGGAGGGATTAAGGTCGAAGATTCACAAGGCCTCTTGAGAGAATTCGCAAAAAAATATGACGCACCTGTTGGAATGACACTTATGAGTCTGGGAACAATTGATCGGAACGATAGGCTTTCTCTTGGAATGCTTGGTATACACGGGACTGTCGAGGCAAATTATTCCGCATTAAATGCAGATTATATTCTGGCAATCGGTGCCAGGTTTGATGACAGGGTTGCCGTAAAAGGTTTTGGGAGCCATGCTAAGATAATCGCTCATGTTGATATTGATTCTGCGGAAATAGATAAAACAAGAAAAGTCCATTATTCCATAAATACATCTGCAAAGAGATTCTTGGAGTATGCCCTTAAACACGGGCCAGATAGAATTGAATCATTAACAGACTGGCATGATGAAATAATCAAGTGGAGAAAACTAAATCCAAAACTTGATGATGATGAGGATAAAATTATTCCGCAAAAATTCATTAAAGAATTATCTGACCTGACCTCTGGTGGTGCTATTGTTGCTACAGGTGTTGGACAGCATCAGATGTGGACTGCGCAATATTATAATTTCAAGAATCCAAGAGATTTTATGACTTCTGGAGGGCTTGGGACTATGGGTTGCGGGTTACCTGCTGCAATTGGCGCATATTATGCTAACAAGGATAAAGCCATATTGCTTATAGACGGTGATGGAAGTTTCCAGATGAACATTCAGGAACTCGCAACAGTTGCCTCAAACAGGATACCTGTAAAGATGTTTGTCTTAAACAACGGATTGTGGGGTTTACCTATGCAATGGCATGAGATGTTTGACAGAGGAAATCTATTTGAATGCTGCCTTGATCGAAGCATAGAGTGCCCTGCAGGATGTTCATCGTTTAAAGACTGCATAAAGCGAAACAGGAACCCTGACCTTGTTGCACTAAAAGATGTATACCAAGGAATAAAGACAAACAGAATATCCAGGCCTGAAGAAGTAACTGCTGCAATAAAAGAAGTATTAGCTCATAAAGGTCCTTACATTTTAGATGTTGAAATAAAAAAAGAGTCTTACATACTTCCAATCATCCCTCCCAGAGCAGGGATTGAAGAGATGATATTAGAAATAAAAACATAAGATTATTTTCACATTTCAACTAATATTCCTCGCACCAGCCCGTGCCGACGAGATGAGGACTTGTGTGAGACAGCAGTTGCTTCTTCCTGAAATGTCGTCTTTCATATTTTGCACATCCATACGACATCTCAATCCAGTAAGTGCGACACGAGACTGCACAGGAAATGAGGCGCCTCGAGGTCGGCTTGTAGGAGCGAGCCTCAAGCAGGATATTTTTGGCGCTTCCCGGCCAGGAGGATACTGATGAATGCAGCCGCCAGGGCCAGTCCCACGCTGAACAAGAAGTAGCCGTGATAGCCCCATCGGGCAACGAGCGCGCCGCCCAACACGGGACCGAGAAAAAATCCCGCCTGCGTGGCAAAGAGAATCAGGTTTGCATTCAAAGGGCGGAAGCGGGGGGGTGAAACCTCAAACATCAAGCCATGGAAGGCAGGCTGTCCCATTCCCATGCCCACCCCAAAGATTATCGCCACCAGTGATATCGCCCACGCCCCCGGCAGGTTGTCCAATGCCAGATGCCCGATGGCGATGACAACAAACGTGGCGACCACTACCCGGGCTTTATCGAAGACATCGAAAAACCGCCCTCCCAAAAGGCGAAACGCAATCATCAGTCCCGTCTGTACTGCGAAGAAATATCCCACATTAATGATTCCTTGCTCATCCGCGAATCCCTTGATCAAAAAGAACATACTGCTCCAGTTGATTATATAAATTGCATTCAGCAGAAGCAGCAGAGCAATCGGCAGTTGCGTTACATTGGCACGGATGTCCGACCAGGCGGGAAGATGTTTTCTTTCCGGCATGCCTGACTGTTCAAGGCGGCGTCGGCGAATATGCAAGACAATCCATATCGCCGGAATCAGCGTTACCGTGGCGCCTGCATAACCGTGCGGTGGCGTGGGTATAAAGAAAACCAGGGCATCCATCACCGCGGGAACTGCCGCAAAGGGCAAAAGAATGGCCACGGAGTAAATGGCAAAGGCTTGCCCGCTTCTTTCCTTCGGGATGACGGATACGAACAGCGTCATTGCTCCCGCACTCATGAGGAACTGCCCAAAACCGTTTATAATGCGCAACCCAAGCAGCCCCCAGAAGGAAAAGACGAAGAGGTAACTAATGCCGCAGAGAATCACCACCGCTATTCCCAGCAGCATGGTGCGCGTTGCGTTGGCGGGAGTAAGAAAGGGGCTCACCAGCAGGTAAAGCAACATGGCCGTGAGCGAGTAGGAGCCGACCACCAGCCCGCGCAGATCGGCAGGTATCCCGAGCGTCTCAAGGTAATTAAAGAGATTGTAGAAGACGGTGACATTACAGAAGGCGAGAAATATCACCACACACAGGCCTAAGAACTCAAAGGTCAGTAATTTGCGGGATTCAAACATTGTTTTTCACGTCTCTCCGTTAAGCACCGGTTACTGTATCCTGATTGAAAAAGTTAAGTCAAGAGCAACAAAATAAACACACGGAAACCGAACGGCAGCGCCCGGCAGATTCTGCAGCCAAATTGTCTTGACATACGAGCGTTACATCCCTTATTCTTTACCGGCCATTAAGCAAATTCTCATTAGAAAAAAATTCTGCCAGGCGGTTGTGCCGGCTACCCTGTTGCCAATTATTACGCGTTCCACAAAAGTAATTATCCTTAATACGAAAGGCGCTTCGTGAATACCGAGGGCGGTCAAAAATTGATTTAGAATGAGGTGTCAGCCAT
>Ga0208495_1000220_pt1 | contig 24584 bp, 23 predicted proteins | sample CryBogmetaGMA14M_FD_184551 | JGI IMG/M metagenome (GOLD analysis project Ga0208495, IMG submission 184551) | Freshwater microbial communities from Crystal Bog, Wisconsin, USA - MA14M (SPAdes) | ecosystem: Environmental > Aquatic > Freshwater > Lake | place: Crystal Bog, Wisconsin, USA...
CCTATAACCAGGACCGTTTTTCCTAACTCGATTATCTCGCCTTGAGCCGTTTCTCTTAGAAAATCCACACCCTGGATAACGCCGGGCGTATCCTCGGATAAAATTCCTAGCTTTGCGCCGTCAGAGCATCCCAAACCAAGAAAGATAGCCTCATGGCCCTGTTCTCGAAGATCCTGAAGAGTCCAATCCTTCCCCAACGCTGTTGAACATCGGATTTCAACCCCGCAGCGTCTTATGTAGTCGATATCTCGTTTCAGAATGGCCTTTGGAAGCCTATACTCGGGGATGCCGTAACGCAAAACCCCTCCAGGCTCAGCATCTTTCTCAAAAATGGTTACATCATACCCTTGAAGGGCAAGGAAATAGCCGCAACTCAGTCCTGCAGGACCTGCTCCGATAACTGCGATTTTGCGATTCTTTGCCGGCCCGATTTCAGGTGGTTCAGAGTCGACTTCTTGCTCGGACAAGAACCATTTCACATCATTGATTGCAATCGCTTGGTCTACCTGGGCTCGAGTACATTTTTCCTCGCAGAACCGGACACATACTCTTCCGCAAACCGACGGGAGGGCACAATCCTTGCGAATCAGGTTGAGTGCTTCCTTGTACTTTCCCTTACGCGACAGGGCCAGGTATCCCTGAACGTGTATATGAGCCGGGCATGCGGCCTTGCAAGGACTCACACCGGCCTTTTCTATCACAGCCTTGTTGGGTATGGCCTGGGGATAGAGCTTGTGGATAGCCTTCCGGGGCCGGAGTCCCTCGTCGAACTCGTTGGGTACTTCTACCGGACAAACCTCGAAACAGTCTCCACACGCGTTGCACTTTTCCATATCGACATATCGAGGATGCTTAAGTATCCGCGCCCGAAAATGACCGGCTTCCCCGTCAATGCCGACAATCTCCGAATTGGTGAGAATCTGGACATTTGGATGCTTGTCAACATCCACCAGCCTCGGCGAAATGGTGCACATAGAACAATCGTTCGTGGGGAAAGTCTTGTCGAGTTGAGCCATGCGGCCGCCGATCGCGCTTTTTTCTTCCACCAAGTAAACCCCAAATCCAGCGTTTGCAAGATCCAAGGCTGCTTGCATCCCCCCTATTCCAGCACCTGCGACCAGGACCGCACCTATTTTCTGCTTGTGCTCGACGTTTTCATTCATCGAAGTGGATGACCCTCGAAATTTTCTTTAAGTGAGAGTGTTTCAGGCAGCCCATCCCTTGCTTCTCAACAAGGGAACAGGATCCACAATATGTTTTCGCCACCAGGAACGTGTCTCCGGCAACCCCATGGCCACTGCCAAAAGTTCGGTGATGTAAACAACCGGCATCTGAAAACTCGTTTTCCTTTCGCGTTCAATCTCTTTCTGGCGTGTGTCAAGATTGGCCTGGCACATTGGGCAATCGGTAACTATCACTTCTCCTCCGGCTTCCCGCGCAGCTTCAAAAAGATCACCGGAAAGCTTTCGGACTATGTCCGGCCGTGTCATTGCAAGGTTTCCTCCGCAGCAATCAGTCTTGTAACTCCAGTTGACAACATCGGCTCCCATCAGGTTCAGGATGGAATCCATTTCCCTCGGATCTTCGGGATGCGGATTATTCATGGCTTGTGGAGGACGAACCGTAAGGCAACCGTAATAGGGAACAGTCTTGAGTCCTGCAAGGCGAACCTTGACCTTCTCCTGAATCTTTTTCCGGACCTCCTCTTTCATCAGCATCTCGTTTATGTGGAAAACCTCCACCTTTGTTATAACCGAAGCACGGTGGTCCTCTGGTTGCTTTTTAAAGTGGGACTGGCAAAGCTTCAAGCGGTGAAAACATGCCGCGCAGGGTGTGAGAAGAGGCCTCTCGCTTCGAGAAGCAATCAGCAAATTCCTCGCGGGAAGCTCCCGAGAAGCCTCCGGGTGCATTACATGGGCGCTGCTGGCTCCGCAACAGTTCCAGTCGTCCAGTTCCACAAGATTGACTCCCAGACCTCGGAAAACTGCAAGGATGCCGACGTGATAATCGTGGGCGGTGCCATGGAGGGTACAGCCGGGATAGTAGTTCACATCCATATAAAGACTCTTCTCGACAGATACTACAAGTAACCTACTGCCAAAAGTGAATTGAATATCGATTCGTCCAGGTCCTCGTATCAGTTCACTTGCAGCCCTGACGTCCTGCTGCAAATATCCTGATTACGCTTCGGAAAGGGGCCGGCCCAAAATTTCCCGCACCTCTTTGAGCCCCCTAATCCTTTCCGGAATGATCCGTATACGCCCTCTGGCAAACAACTCTCTTCCCAGTTCCAATTCTTCAAAGAAAGTCTTCGACTTGATCTTGTACCTGCCTATCATTTCTATTTCGTGCACCCTTCCGTGGGTCCGGACTGCCTTCATAAATGCATCGTGGAATGCCATTACCCGGGGGAGACCCACGAATCCGTTTTGCATCGATATCCGACGAAGGGTGTCCATCACGTGGGCCAAATCAATGTCATTGGGACAGCGCGTGGAACACGTAATACACGAAGCGCAAACCCAGATAGTCTTCGATGATAGCACCTTATACCTTTGTCCCAGTTGAATATGCCTTATCAATAGGTCCGGAGGAAGGTCCATGGCATAGGAAACAGGACAACCACTGGTACATTTTTCACAATGGAAACAAGCCGAAACCGCTACCCCGGAAAGGCCCTCAACTTCTCTAAGAAAGGAACCATCGTCTGGACGAAGAGGAATTGTTTTTTCCAAGTGAACTGTCTCCCTAATACGTAGCTCTAGGAACAATTTTTACATTAGTCTTCCCGAGATGGCCTGTCAAGTCAAGGGAAAGAAAGCGGTAGTCAGCGATGTTGTGAAAAACGCAGACATTGCCCTATCACTATTTCGCCTTTTAACGGTTAACCGAACCGGACAACATTTTCAGAGGAAAAGTAATGTGGAAACACTCAAGTAGGCAAGTGACGAAGTAGGCAAGCAGAGAATCTCGAACCCTGTTTTTTGGGGTTCCTTACATCTTGGTAAGAAAAGCGGATGAGAGCCTGTTGATGAGATTTCAATCCCAGAAAAGACCAGGCTGTACTTAATCAATCAGGAGGCGACTATTTTTTCAGTATAGGCGCCGTCCAACACGTTTCCCCTGTTAACGATGACCCAGTCGAATATGTCCCCGTCATTGAGCTTCACTAGGCTCCCCTTTTGCAAGTCTTTTCTCAAGACAGGCGAGTTTTGCAAGAATCCCACCAGCGACCCGCCGCTCCACGCATTGAGAGAAACCCACATCCACTCGTACTCTCCGCCTTGGGCGGGAAACCCGACTTTCACCGCGTGTACCTGCCCCTCGGCGTTGCGGCTCCGGCGAAAGCTCTTTTTAAAAACCGTAAGATTGTGAAGTGCTTTATTGTGTGCATCCAACATCTTCGTTCTCAAATCCCCGGTTTCCTCAGCGGATTGTTCTTCCTCCGAGGAGGAGTCCGGGAAAGACTGGGGTCCGGAAGTGAGCCGAAGCTTTTTCATCACATCATTCGCGGAATCTGGGCCTGTTGCTTCAATACCCACAATAGACGGTATGATTCTGAGACTTCCAACGGGAAAATGGCCCTCCTCATCTGGTTCTCGTCTTTCCACATGGAACTGTAAAGATGAATTCGGTACAGCCACCGGCGAGCTGATTCCCGTGCTCTTTTGACGGGCTTTCACAAGAATTGATGCTGCCATAACCATAAATTTTCGCGCAGTGGATGCTAATTCACTGGATATTCCCTCCATCTCCAGGTCGGGCAACCCGAACTTCTGCATCCCATGACTATGAATCCAAATGTACTTCCCTTCGTCCAGAACTTCAAAATTGACTTGTAACTCGATCAGATTTTGTTCTGGATTCTGGACGTAGTCCGTCCATTGATCGATCCCCCACAGTGTGTGAGATACTGCATCTTGAACCACACCACCGGTTAATCGGCGCGCGGCCTCGACGAACTTAACCATGAAGATCAAAGGATTTACTAGGGGACGATTCGCGTACGAAAGCCTGACACGGACTATCATGTCCGCTTCCATTACGATTTGTCGGTCCTCATCCGTAAGCCCCCTGGAATTTTGGGGGATCAAGTCTTCAGGGTAGTGAAACAGATCGTGCGCATCTGTCTTGACTACGTAGTCAATGGTCAAGTCGTTTTTCTGGATCAGGAGTTCCAGGAACTTGAACGCCCGCTCCCTGTCCGCCTTGCGAATGTACTGCTGTGCGAGGCTATCCCTCACATCCTGCCATTTGGGAATTTCGGAATTGTGTGTGTAGATCCAGCATTCAATAGTTACCGGAAGAAAAGCCCGGCATTCTGTCGCTCCATCTCCATTTTTCGGTACCGGGGCATTCCCCACAAAGGCTGTCGAATTCCCTCGCGCCGGCAGCGTGTGGGCCGGCAAGTGCATGAAATTTCTAGCTCGATGTGTCAATGACTTGATGCGCTCAGCGCCGTGGACTCCCAAGAGACGATGGATGGAGCCCTTTCCCCCGAAAAATGAACCAAGCCCCTGCCCAGCGGCACGGTTCAATTCCTTCCGAGCTTGCTTTACTGAAGTATTGCGTGAGTCCAGGTTGGGATACGAGTCTATCAGGGTCCTCGCTTCATCCATATTTCTCTCTCCAATCAGCGCCGACACCGTCCTCGCAACATCTTCGTCCAAGACGCCTGTGCCTGAAATGTCTATGATAGACTGCCCTACTTCGACAGCCTCACGAAATTTGTCCTGAGCCGGCAGGACTTTCAGCAAGCAGCGCAAGATTTCTAGGTCTCCCGGAGACTCCCGGCAAGCCTGGACCAGAAACTCTTCGCCTTTTTTCATCTCCCCAAGGCCTGCGTATCCAATCCCGAGAGCCTTGTTGCTGGATTCCATCGGGCCGTGATGCCGGACAAGTCCCTCCAGGGCATAGACCACTTCCCGGCCCACATCCCCCCCGTTTAATATTCTGCGTGAGAATGCGAGGATCTTATGTCTTGCCTCCTCGGGAACCGAATCGCTCTCTATCGGCGCCCATTCTTTCGGAACTCGCGCGTGGCAATGAGGACAGTTGAGAAAATCTTCAGATATGGTTAAGAATCTTTCTTCAGAGAGGGTTTGCAAATATCCGCATTCGGGGCATCGCATCTGGACCATGATCAAGCTCCTCGGGATAGACCACTCAAGTTTCCTTGGCCATATCACGTTACGTGCTTATGGCGAGAAACCACTTTCATAAAATAGAATAAATGTCAATGAAAACTGATATTATATGTCTAAGAGGTGAGATTACAATAAATGTGCGGAATTTGTGGAATCATAGATTTTAGCCAGCAACCTCCCGTCCATGTAGTCCAGGAAATGACCAACTGTATGAGACACAGGGGGCCGGATGCCGGTGGTATATGCACGTTCGACGCCGCAGTTTTGGGACATAGGCGCCTATCCATTCTTGACCTGACCGAATCAGCCGGACAGCCTATGCTTTCTCGAGACGGCTTGACAGCTCTTGTTTTCAACGGTGAGATCTACAACTTTCAAGTCTTGCGGCGCAGGCTCGAAGCCGGCGGGCATAAGTTCAGGACCAGCTCGGACACCGAGGTCCTCTTGGAACTCTATCTGGAAAAGCAAGAGTCCATGCTGGAGGATCTTAACGGTATGTTCAGCTTTGCCATCTGGGATCAACGCCGTAGAAGATTGCTGCTGGCAAGAGACAGGATAGGCAAGAAGCCTCTCTATTATTCTCAGCATGACGGGAGGATAAGCTTCTCGTCCGAGCTTTCCTCGCTTTTAGAGGACCCTGCGGTCGTTCGCAAACTTTCTGAGCAAGCACTCTTCGAGTACCTCCTGTACGATTTCATACCCGCACCTCATTCCATCTTCAGGGAAGTGAATAAGCTGCCGGCTGCTCACATGGCCATATTCGACGAAAGCGGATTGGTTGTCCGAAGATATTGGAAACCTCCAGAACCTGAAAACGGCCGAGATTATGCTGAAGCAAAGGCGGAACTCGAAGAACTGCTGGAAGAATCGGTGAGAATGCGTCTGGTCTCCGATGTCCCGCTGGGAGCATTTCTGAGTGGCGGGATCGACTCCACGCTGGTGACTTCTTTCATGTGCAGGGAAAGCAGAGGCAAGGTCAAGACATTCAGCATTTCTTTCCCCGGCACCAGCCATGATGAGTCCCGCTGGTCGAGAATGGCTGCAGATTTTCTGAAGACTGAGCACCAAGATTATCCATCGAGTTTCGATATAGAAGAGGTTTTTGGAAAGATGGTACGGCATTTCGGTGAACCTTTCGGGGATTCGTCTGCAGTCCCTACCTGGCAACTTTGCTTTCAAACCAGGCAGAATGTTACGGTAGCCCTTTCCGGAGATGGAGGAGATGAACTCTTTGGAGGGTATGAGCGCTACTTGGCTCGCCGATTTCAACTGGTATACGATCAGCTTCCTTCTGCGCTAAGACGAACGATTGTCGAGCCATTCATGGAAATCTTACCGGAAACAACTGATTATTACGGTACAAGTTTTATAAAAAAGTTAAAGCTATTCTTGCGAGCGTCTGCCCGTATCCGGGAGAATCCTCTTGCAGTAGTCCCAAGGACATTTTCTCGAGACGAGATTGTTCGTCTCACCGGCATTGACTATCAAATCGAAGCGGATCCTGTCCTCGACGCAGCCCGTGAGTGGGTTGGTCTGGACCCCGTGAGCCACATGATGTTCACTGACATACAGACATACTTGGCCGAGGACATCCTCACCAAGGTGGACAGAATGAGTATGGCCCATGGGCTGGAAGTGCGGAGCCCTCTTCTTGACTTCCGGTTAGTGGAACTTGCCTGCCGGATGCCGCTTGCTTATAAAATCAAGGGAAGAACTACCAAGAGGATTCTCCGTGACGTTGCCCGTAGCCACGTCCCTCTCCCCGTACTGAAACGTTCCAAGTATGGATTCCAAATTCCTCTTGGCTCGCGTCTTAAAGGAAATCTCCGCAATTGGGCCCAAGGGAGATTGCTGGACTTTTCCCACAGTTTTTTTAAGAAGGATTTCGTGGAAACGCTTTGGAAGGAGCATCAGCTAGGCAGAGTCGATCATGCCCACAGGATATGGCTCTTGCTATTTTTCAACGAGTGGCACGACCAGTTTGGGGGTTAATGTGGTAGAAAGATTTGCCGTGGAGTTCAACTTTATTGGGAACTCCCCAGAAATGGCTTGACGTTGACTGGGATTTATTCCCCCTATTGAACTCGTAGTGTGGTCTAATATGCACAATACACTGAGCATGGAGTAATTATGGCCGGAAAACGTTTTGTGGACCTTAGCATATGTATCGAGTCCGGGCTTCCGAGTGATCCTCCCGTAATGATCCCCAATGTGGATTACTTAGACCATTCCCTGGGCGCTGAGCAAATGAAAGAGTTTTTTCCGGGAGTCTCCAAAGACCAATTGCCTGGAGGTCTGGGCTGGGCACTGGAGTTCGTGCACCTAACCACCCACAGCGGTACGCACATGGATGCGCCTTATCATTATCATCCGACCATGGACCGGGGAGTTCCTGCCATGACAATTGACCAGATCCCCCTGGAATGGTGCTATGGAGACGGAGTGCTCTTGGATTTTCGACACAAGGCCGACGGGGAGCGCATCACCGTAAGCGATCTCGAAAGGGAATTGGAAAGGATAGGCTATCAAATTAAGCCTCTGGACATCGTTCTGATTCAAACTGGCGCGGATGCTGCCTGGGGCACGCCCGAATACCTGGTAAAGGGAGCTGGAATGGACCGTGAGAGTACTCTCTTTCTCACTCGAAAAGGAGTCAAGGTTGTAGGCGTTGACGCGTGGAGCTGGGATAGGCATCTTCCTTTTCTCGCCAAGGAGTTCCAGACGACCGGTGACCCAAAAGTAATCTGGGAAGCCCACTTTGCCGGGATCGAAATCGGGTACTGCCATATGGAGAAGATGGCAAACCTTGCTGCCATAGGCCGCCCCAATGGATTCACGGTATGCTGCTTCCCCGTGAAAATTAAAAGTGCCAGCGCCGGCTGGGTCCGGCCTGTAGCAATTGTGGACGAGGATTGAACAAGACGGGATTTTCAAGTTCAGAGACTTCTATGCTCAAAGGCACCGGGATAAACAAGCGTTTTGGAGGGCTCCTGGCTCTTTCTATGGTCGATTTCGAGGTAAATCGGAACGAGATCGTAGGACTCATCGGGCCCAACGGATCTGGCAAAACTACTCTATTCAATGTTATTTCGGGTCTATGCCGACCTGATGCAGGCGAGATCGAATTTCAGGGTAAGCGAATAACCAGCCTACCGCCTTACAAAATAGCAGCTATGGGCATTGGTCGGACTTTCCAGATAGTTCGGCCCCTCATGGATTTGGGTAGTGTCCCCATTTAGTTGACATTAGCCACATCCTTTGTTAAACTTGATCCTGGTTAAATTCACTTTCCTCCAGGAGGTTAGCAATGAGCGAGATTGGGAAATGTTTTTGCCCGAACGAACACTGCAAGGATTTCGGTATACGCAATCAAGGCAACATTGCCGTGCGTGGCAAGTACGGCAAGGACAAGAGTCGTGATCTGTTATATTGCCGCACCTGTGGCAAACGCTTTGCCGCCACACAGGCCAGTGCGTTGTTTGGCCTGCATTTATCGCCCCAGACGATTCGCCAGATCATCCATCACGCGGCCGAGGGTGTCGGTGTGCGGGCCACGGCGCGGCTGCTTGAGTTGGACAAAGACACGGTCAATCGTGTGATCCTGCGGGCCGGGGAACATTGCGCAGCAGTACTCTCGGGCTTGCTGGTATCACTGGAACTGACTGAGGCGCAACTGGACGAGCTATGGACCTTTGTAAAAAAAAGGAAAGTTCTGGCACCGCCGAAGACCTCGAGCGCGAGTACGGGCAAACGTGGATATGGACAGCTATCGACGCCCCATCGCGATTACTGATAACGTTCTGGATTGGTGGACGCGAATTGATCGATGCCCGGCAGATGCTTCAGGACCTTACCAGCCGTAGCCGAGCCAACCCCCTGTTCGTCTCAAAAGAACTGCCCCATTACGCCACTGTGTTGGCCGAACTATATCACGTGCTGGTACCATCGACACCGACGGGCAAGCCTGGGCGGCCTAAAAGAGCCGAGCAGGTGATCGACGCGGATTTGGATTATGCCACAGTGCATAAGACTCGTGAAAGCGGACGCGTGGTCCAGGTTGATCGCCGTGTTGTCTTCGGCAGTGAGCAGAGTGTACGTGACCGGCTAGAAGATTCGCCCAGCCAGAAGATAAACACTGCATATATCGAGCGGTCCAATCTAGACTGGCGGCTGTGGGATTCTCACTTGGTGCGTAAATCATTGACCTTCGCCCGCTCGTTACGTTGGCTGCGGGCCAAGTTCGCCATCATTGTGTCCTGCTATAATTTGATTCGACCACATGGCACGCTCAGTCGCGGGGCCGATCGAGTTTTTCGTCCGACCACTCCGGCCATGGCGGCGGATGTGACGGGTCATCTCTGGACGTTTGGGGAACTCTTGGCATACCCTGCGGCCTGTCAATGAAATGGGGGGACACTACCATCACTCGGGCCAAAGAGATTATCGTCTCGTCGATGATCCTGACCTTTGGGATAGCTATTATCCTTGAAAATCTGATGCTTATAATATGGGGTCCCCAGCCGCGGCTTCTCACGACTTCGTATACAAGTAAAGTACTCATCATTGGGCCGTTCTATTTTCAGTATCCTCGGGTTGCCGGTTTCCTGATGTCCGTAGTCTGTGTTCTCTTGATTCATTTTTTCCTGAAGAAAACCTACACAGGCAAGGCTGTACGTGCGGCTTGGCAGCAACCGGACGCTTCCCAGTTATACGGGATAAGCTTAAAACGCATCAGCATGATTACCTTCGGCATTGCGGTCGCTTCTGCCGGCGCCGGAGGCGTGGGTCTTGCGTTTCTGTATTCTTTCGAACCCCACGCTCACAATCTGTGGCTGATTTATCTATTCCTCGTGGTGATTGTCGGCGGCGTCGGGAATGTTCTTGGAACGGCGGCTGCAGGTTTAATCATCGGCATCATTACCGGGTTATCTCTGGCCTTTCTTCCCTATCAGTGGGTAAATCTCTTAACATTCGCACTTCTGATGGTCATTCTGGTGATCCGGCCCCAGGGTCTTTTTCAGAGTGAGGTTTGATCATGCTTGAGGGCCGCAGGGAATCCATCTCGTGGATCATCGGAGGAACAGCCGTAGTCGTATTGTTGGGAATGTTTCCAGTGATGAAACCTCCGGTTTATTTCATATCGTTCCTTTTCACCGTTTTTATGTATGTAACCTTGGCCACCTCGTGGAACTTTATCGGCGGTTACGCTGGATACCTCTCTTTCGGCCATGTGGCTTTTTTTGGTATTGGGGCATACGGGACAGCCATAATGGCTAATATGTTTAAACTATCGGCTATAGGTACCGTATTGGCGACAATTCCGTCCGGCATGATTTCAGCGCTGGTTGCGGTGGTGATTGGGTATCCTTGTTTAAGACTGCGGGGGCCGTATTTTGCTGTAATTACGCTTTGTTTTGCATTTGTTGTGCACCTCGCCGTGCAAAATCTGGACTTCCTGGGAGGGCCGGACGGGCTTTGGATAAAGTCAATTGATTTGCCAATTGCAACCAGCCGATCCATTCTATTTGAACTGATGCTGCTGACGATGGTATTGACCGTGGCAGTCAGCGCAAGAATCAATCATAGCAAATTCGGCGCGGGCTTGAGAGCCATCAAAGAAGACGAGGAGGTGGCCCAGACTATGGCTGTCAATGCTCCTCGCTTGAAGATCCAGGCATTTGCCTTGTCCGCTTTTTTTCCAGGAATAGCGGGCGGGTTGTATGCCTACTATCTCACCTATATCCACCCGGACATCGTTTTCAACGTGAACATCTCGATCCTCATCGTCCTGATGGCACTTTTCGGAGGTGGAGCTTCCTGGATGGGGCCGGTTCTGGGAGCCGTTGCTCTCACTGTCATCAACGAAGGGCTTTCCACTTTTGTCAAGGCGGAATTAGCCCGAATCATCTACGGCTGCTTGTTCATCGTGGTGATCATCTTCATGCCCAATGGCGTGATAGCGTTTTTTGGTGAGAAAATGAGACGAACGTCTGTACCTGATGAAATATCATCTCCGTCGGCATAAAGGACAGCGTGTCCACAGGAATTTCTGCTCCTCTCACGAATTTTGGAACAATCTGTCTTCCGTTTACAGCCAGCATCCAGGCGTCAAAGGCCGGTTAAAGGAGGGTGAAGACGGCCCTCACAAGAAACATAGAAAGGCCGGATGAGATTGATTGTGTGATTTACAGTCATCTCCACAACGATCATGCGGGCAACTGCCACCTGTTTCCAAAAGCTGTTCATATTTTCCAGGAAACAGAATGGAAAGAACTTTTGGACCCCTTGCCTTCCATGCGCATTCGCGGAGATTACGACCAGAGCCTCATTGGTGAACTTGAGAGACTGGAACGCAGAAAATTGGTCGGAGACGTTGAAGTGCTCGACGGTCTTGAATTGCTCCTAACACCAGGCCACACAGCAGGCAGCCAGTGCTTGTTAGTCACAACCAGGGATGGGGTATATAACCTGGCAGGGGATACGGTCCACATTCTCCCTATTGCCTTTCCTCAGATGACCGAAATGACTCTCATAGACGGATCGATTCTCCAGATCACTCCCGCACCAAAGCATTGGGGTCCAGCGGTTCCGTCAAGCTTGGTTTACGACCACTATGCCTGGTACAAATCCATATACAGAATCAAGTCAATCTTGAGGGATCCGGGGTTCCTCATACCAGGCCACGAGCCTTCTGTGGTGGGAAAAGCGTTCTACTAAGTTCTCTTCCCGGATCGTACGCTTGGCTTTGATGCCAGGTGTAGACAAGAATTATACCTTTTAAAGGAGTTTCAACGGGAAAGAAAACTTTACCTGGTCAGTAATCGGCGTGGGCGCTGCCGAGATTAATCTTTCCACAATGGCCATTCATATGGGAGGCCACGTCCGGGTGGGCCTCGAGGACAACATTTACATTAGCAGAGGCAAGCTTGCTTGCAGCAATGCTGAACTGGTCGAAAAGATAGTGCATTTGGCCGCCATGCTTAACCGTGATGTGGCCACTCCGGATGACGCACGGCGTATCCTTAAGTTAAAGGGTTCAGACAAAGTAAACTTTTAGGTCGTCGCAAACTGGCTAGAAGCTACTCAGCGTTGCATTCAGGCGTCTAAGGGGAGAAGTCACACCGGGAAGGTTTCAATGGCCTAGTTTTTATCTTCTTTTCTAGCTTAAATCTTACTTTCCGCACCAATCGGCGGAGATGAGAGATGATTTACTTAGGCTGATTTTCTACAGTTGGCACGGACTTGTAGGGGGGGATAAGTGGTTGAAACTTGGTGTTGGGAAACTGGGTTGAGCGTATAACATGGTGCCACAATATATATTTTAATCTCTCGACTATAAAATACTATGATGATAGTTGCATGGTGTCTTTATTGAGGAGGACGCCGCGTTTTTTCGTTGTAAGAAATCGGGAAAGAATGCGTATCTTCAGATTGTTGAGAATCGCTGGGAGTCCGGCGCTTCTAAACAGCGAGTTATCGCTACTTTGGGACGACTGGATGAACTTAGGGCATCAGGGCAACTTGATCGGCTTCTTGCTTCTGGTGCCAAGTTTGCTGAGTCGATCATGGTGATTGAGGCTCACGGTAGGGGTGAACTTCCCTCTGTGTGTACGCGGCGCATCGGCCAGGTACTGATCTTCGAACGCCTTTGGGAGGAGTCGGGTCTCAGATCAGTGATCCACGAGTTGCTCGCGAGACGGAAGTTCGACTTTCCCGTGGAAAGGGCTATCTTTCTGACTGTTCTCAAGCGGTTATTCGGTGGAGGGTCCGACCGTTTATGCAATAAATGGGTCGTTGATTACAAGATTCAGGGGATTGAGGGGCTGGATCTTCATCATTTGTATCGAGCTATGGCCTGGCTGGTGTTATTTTTCACATTCTATGGACAGAAACGGGGAGATTTTCTCATAATATATAACGCTCATGCCCTTAACTCCGAAAACGTTACCGTTGAAGTGTGGAGACACGCATGGAGAAGCCTGCCAAAAAGTTGGTCCTCCCAGAATCTACGGTTATGCCGGTAGCAGAATTCGTCGAGGTAGCGTTGTAGGTGCTTATGATGCACCCCTTTGTATACCCCTCTAATGTTCCCTTTGATGTTGGAAAGTAGGGTGTGGACCCAGGGCAACAGTTTCGGGGCCTGTTTGCCAGAGCCTATGACGACAGCTTCGTGCCTGTGATCGCCATCCCGAAAAGCAACCCCGTATGCATGTAAGCCATCGGTCTTGGCAACAGTTCCTTTTGCAAATCCTTCGGCGGCAATCGTACGTATATTGTCACTACTTATCTTTTCTACCTTATGCATCTTGGCAAATCCCGCCTTGAGGCCTCGACCCTCGACCGATACAACAACAGTGGCCTTTCCTGCAGCGCCTCTTCCTCGCTTGCCAGGCTTACTTCCGCCGAAATAGGAGTCGTCCATCTCAACAAGTCCCGCAAGCTTGTAATGAGCGTCCCTGTCGGCCATGGCCTTGCGTATCTTGTGCCCCATGGTCCAAATGGTCTTGTAGGTCTTTATCTTCAGCATCCGCTGTAGTGACAGCATAGATATACCGCTCTTTGGCCTGGCCATCAAGAAGATCACCCAAAACCAAGTCTTCAGGGGTGTCCGCGTCCTGTGGAAGATTGTCCCCGCTGTCAATGACGCCTGATATCGACACACCTTGCATTCATAAAGGTGACGCGGCCCATGAACATAGTACTGATCATGACCACAACGCGGGCAATTGTAACCTCCAGGCCAGCGCATCTGAAACAAATGGTTCTCACAAGCATCTTCTGTGCAAAACCACTCCTGAAATTCCTGCAAACTCAGTGACTCTTGTTTCATTGTCCTGGACTACCTCCATCGGAATGAACAAGCCCCTTACCCCAACTTCGGAGGCAAGTCAATAGGCGTTATATATTATGGGCACCTCTTAATTGCTCACTTCTTCGGGGCATACCCAGAAAGAGCTGATTTTCTATCCGTAAGTTGTTGAAAAGCCGGCTCAAATTATTCCGAAACGAAGAATTCTGGAAAATCTCAGGGTGACGGGGTAATTAAGAGATTCCCTTATGAGAAAATCTCCCCGTTTCTGTCCATAGAATGTGAAAAAAAACAACTACGACAACTCAATTATGGGTGACCACGTGATGCCCTCGTTCCCCCAAAAAAATCCTGGTGCCACAAAATTTTTCTGTCCGGATAACATGTTAATATGACCTCATTTTAACAAAACCACTGTAGAAGATGAGCCAAAGCTCTTGGACATGCTCACCAATTCGATTGAACGGTTCGGGCAGATCACCCCGGTCTCGTGGCCATTCCCCAAGAAAGCGCCTGGTGTGGTCCTCGTGCAGCCCTTGTTATCTGCATTTGTCAGGTGTCGTGAGATATGCGCTCTGACTGGGTCTAATCGCCTTCCACGCTAACGTCCTCACCAGCCTCCTCATCATCTTCCAGCACATTTGTGGGTAGCAAGGCGGTGGCCTCACCAACTGGAAGCTCTTGCACGTCCTTGAGCTTCCTCCCGACGGCTCTTGACCTCACCTTGGCCTTCTCGATTGTGTCCGATGCCTGATGCAGCTTCTTCTGCACTGCGTCCAGAACATCGCCATACTTCGTCCACTCGGTCTTGACCGCTCCAAGAAGGTTCCAGACCTCGCTGGAACGCTTCTGGATAGCCAGTGTACGGAAGCCCATCTGAAGGCTACTCAAAATCGACCACAGTGTAGTCGGGCCAGCGATAACCACACGGCACTCCCGTTGGATGAACTCGGTCAAACCCGTCCTACGGATGACTTCGGCAAAGAGGCCCTCTATGGGCAAGAACAAGATGCCGAAGTCCGTGGTCTTCGGCGGGTTTAAGTACTTGTTGCAGATGTCCCATGCACATGCCTTGACACGATTCTCAAGGTGCTTTCCTACCTGCTCCACCCCTTCTACATCGGCCCTCTCTTGAGCCTCGATCAGACGTTGATAGTCCTCGACAGGGAACTTGGCATCGATCGGGAGCCAGACGGTCTCATCCTTTTCCGCACCTTGTCCCGGCAACTTGATCGCAAACTCGACACGCTCGCCACCATCCTTCGTGGCCACGTTGGTGGCGAACTGATCGGGATTGAGTACCTGCTCCAACAGCGCCCCAAGCTGCACTTCACCCCACGTCCCACGCGTCTTGACGTTCGTGAGTACCTTCTTAAGATCGCCAACACCCGTGGCAAGCGTCTGCATCTCCCCAAGCCCCTTGTGCACCTGCTCCAGACGTTCACTGACTTGTTTGAAGGACTCGCCAAGACGCTTTTCCAGCGTCCCCTGAAGTTTCTCGTCCACGGTCTGCCGCATTTGGTCAAGCTGTTTGGCATTGTCGACCTGTATACTTTGGAGTTTGCCTTCCACCGTGACCCTTACCGCCTCAAGTTTTTTCTCATTTGAATCCGAAAGCTTACCAATCGCAGATGACATGGTTTCAAGCTGCGCCTTTTGGACATTGGCCAATTCGCCCATTGTATTGGTAGTGGCTTCCGTGATCCCCTTGAGTGCTGCGATGACCTCTTCCCTTAACTGTTTGGCTCCGGTGGCGGATTCCGTTCGGATACCATCGAGTTTCTCGCCACTGGTCTGCGTCAATGAGGCTATCTGCCCTGAGAATACATCAAGCTGAACTTTCTCGGCGACGGCCAAATCTTTCATCGTTTTTGCCATCGTCTCCGAAATGCTCTTAAGCGTAGCCACGACCTCTTCTCGTAACTGCTTCGCTCCAGCAGCGGATTCGGCACGGACACCATCCAGTCGTTCTCCGCTAGCTTGGGCGAAAGAGGCAAGCTGGTTGGCGAATGCCTCAAGCTGTGCCTTTTGTGCAGAAGCCAGTCCACTCATCGTCTTGGTCATCGTTTCGGAAATGCTGCTGAGAGTCGCTACCACTTCTTCTCGCAGTTGTTTGGCTCCAGTGGCAGACTCGGCACGGACACCATCCAGTCGCTCACCACTCGCCTTTGCAAAAGAGCCAAGCTGACCGGAGAAAGCATCGAGTTGCCCCTTTTGCATGCTGGCAACATCCATCATTCGTTGTACCACCGAATCTCCAAAGGTCTTGAAGGCTCCGGTGAGTTCCTGCCGCTGCTCTCTCGCGGCCTTACCCAGTTCGTCTCTGCTCTGGGCCACTTCCTCTCTGACTGCTCGCTCGGTACGTTCCTGTGCCTTTTCGAAAGCATCAAGACGAGAAACAAGCTCGGAGGCATCGGTTTGCGATGCTTTCCTTAAGAGCATGAGCAGGAGCGCCACCGCGGCGACCAGAAGGACGAGAGTCACGATCAGCAGGATATCAGTCACGGGCCACCTCCCGAAGAATTTCTTGTTTGAGTCGTTCTATGAACAAAACCGATAGCACTGCTATTGCCATCAATCGTCGTCGGGGGTCTTGTTGAGCCTGACAATAAAATCCATGAATTTGAGAATATCGTCATGGACGGATGAAGCGCAATCATGAGCCCTCATGGTCAGTTCAAGCACGCGATCAGCCTTTAAATTAAAGGTATAAATGTTACGCAAGCACGTCCTTCAAAGACTGTTCAGTACGCCCGACTAATGGTAGTAAGCCATTTCTCATACGTCTACCCCGTACTTGAGTATTACTCGCTGCAATGACTCAGGAGCTTCTTCTCCCATTACCAGGTCAATCAATATCTGTGGATCAAGTGCCTGTAATCGACCGACTGCCCGGAAATAAGTACCACTCTCTAATCCCCGTACGGCTAAATCCACATCGGACCCAGGATGGAATAGTTCGGTTTGCACTACCGATCCAAATACAACGACTCTCTTGACTCCAAAACTGTTTCGCAGTAGTTCAGCCGCTGTCTTCACCAGTGCCCACGCGTTATCTCGGCGCTTCTTCAGGGCTGCTCCTCGTTCACGCTCTCTCTGTTTCCAGCGCATTGTATAAGGGGAGGCGTCTATTTGCATGTTGAACATGAGTGTTCAGTGGTTAGGGAAAGATAGTGTTTAGTGTTGAGTGTTTAGTGCCAACCTATATACCGTCCGGAGCAATTCAGAATCAATCCTGAACCCCTGTTCCATGAGACTAATGATCAACGGCTTAACCTGGAATAAAATGCCCTCGCCTCTTCGCTTAGTTTAGAGCAGCTATACCACTTATGTCATTGTCCAATTTTTCCAGACCAGCTATTCATCATAAGTATTTGATTTTATTGGCACGCCCGACAGGATTCGAACCTGTGACCTACGGATTAGAAGTCCGTTGCTCTATCCAACTGAGCTACGGGCGCACTAAAAAAAATCCTCCTCCATTAGTTGCCTTGTAAGATGGCTCGCGTCGTCATATAATATTGGCGATTATTCATACCAGCAATGCTTTTTCGATCTCTGAATGACCGGAATCCTCTTTCTTGGTGGCGGCAGTTGTCCCCCCCTCTCCTAAAAAAGGGAAAACGCGATTCGGTATAAGTGCTTCATAACACTTGGAGGCGGACGCTGTCAACAGACGGCAATTCGACAGTCCTTTCCTGAGCATTCTTTAAGGAGGATCAAGCCGGGACAGAATATATACCACCGCAGTGCCGGGGAAAAGCCATTAAGGCGAGTTCGTTGACAGCTTATCTCGGTGTTGATATATAGAATGAAACAAATGAACCATTGATACAGAGGATTAATATATGAACGCTGCGGTCCTTCTGGGCATAACCGGTGGAATAGCGGCGTACAAAACGCCATTACTGGTGCGCCTACTCGTTTCGGCCGGCATGAATGTGCATATTATTATGACCAAGGCTGCAACGCAATTCGTAACGCCACTGACTTTGTGCACCGTCAGCGGTAATCGTGTCTGGGAAGACATGTGGACCGAAAGATACCAACCATCGGTTGAACATATATCCTTGGCCGATAAGGCTGGTGTGGCGGTAATCGCTCCGGCCACAGCAAATATTATCGGCAAGATCGCCTGTGGAATTGCCGACGATATGCTTACCACCGTTTTCATGGCTCTGAAATGCCCTGTCCTGATCTGCCCATCAATGAATGCGAACATGTATCACAATCCTATTGTTCAGTCCAACATCGAGCGTCTCAAAAAGATCGGCTATCACGTCATGGAACCTGAATCAGGCTACCTGGCATGCGGATGGACAGGCGAGGGAAGACTGCCTGATCCGGAGTCAATAGTCGAGAAAATCGAGCAGATGACAGTTCCTCACGATTATGCTGGGGAGACAATACTTGTCACTGCGGGCCCCACCGAGGAACCTCTCGACCCGGTGCGATTTCTTACCAACAGGTCTTCCGGTAAAATGGGCGCCGCACTTGCACGGAGGGCCGTAGCTCGGGGAGCGGAAGTCACCCTGATCGCAGGTCCGTTGAAGGTGTCTCCACCCCATGGCGTCCGCCATATACCGGTGAGAACTGCCCAAGAAATGTGCGACCGGGTTATGGAAGTGTTTCCCCACGTAAACATTGTGATTAAGGCGGCGGCAGTGGCGGATTTTAGGCCGGCTTTAACAATGGCCAGCAAGATAAAGAAGGAGGAGTACGGCGAGTCCATCAGTTTGATCGAGACACCTGATATCCTCAAAAAACTAGGGAAAATCAAACGCAAGGACCAGATTCTCGTCGGCTTCGCTGCTGAGACAAAGGATGATGTGGGGAACGCCAGAGAAAAACTCAAGAAAAAAAATGTCGATATGTTGGTACTTAACAACGTAAGTCTTCCCGGCGCCGGATTTGATTGCGATACCAACGTGGTGCGTTTCCTGTATCGGACAGGTGAAGACGAGCAGATGGACATAATGTCCAAGGAAGCGGTGGCCGACCGGATACTGGACCGCATCAGGAAATTGAAGAAAGGCAGTTGAGCTGCAGCCGACTAATGTCAGGCAAGTTTACTCAGGAGCCACTTCATTCAGTATCATCCTTGAAAAACGGATGTTACATTGGTTCGCCTCAATGGTCACATTCTATAGGTTTCAAGAAACATCAGCAGGAAAAGAACGTTTTACATTGTGCGGTACAATAAATGGCTGAACAACTTGAAGGCTGGTTGCACCATACCCGTAATTACCTGGATTACCTGGTGCGGCAGGGGTTTGCCGAGATATTGTTACCGGTCAGGTCGCTCGAATCAGAATGTCACAAGGATCTGGAAACGATCCGTGTGCAACTAGGCGAATGCACCCGCTGCCGGTTGAGTCAGACTCGCACCAGGATCGTTTTTGGTGAGGGGAATCCTGAGGCCATGCTGATGTTCATCGGGGAGGGGCCCGGCGCAGAGGAAGACAGCGAGGGGCGGCCCTTTGTGGGCAAGGCAGGTCGCCTTCTTTCAAGAATGATCAAGGCTATGGGGTTGGACCGGTCCCAAGTTTATATTGCGAATATCGTGAAATGCCGCCCACCGGAAAACCGCGATCCACACCCTGTTGAAATAGACACGTGCTTTCCTTTCCTGGTAGCGCAAATAGAATCGGTGAGGCCGGTAATTATAGTTGCCTTAGGAAGGATAGCCACGGGGGTTCTCCTCCGGACAAAGGAGCCGATAGGGAAATTGAGAGGCGCTTTTCACAATTGGAAGGGAATTGCAGTAATGCCGACTTATCATCCCTCTTTTCTACTAAGACAGGAAGTAGACAGGCGCTATAAGGCACTGGCGTGGGCCGATCTAAAAAAAGTCATGGGCCTCCTTGACTTACCGGTATCCAGCTAGGGGAGTCAGGCGATGAATTTGAGAAGAATTATTGTTTTCATTCTGGTTTTTATTTTGGGGCTTGCCCTATTCCTCAACTTATTCCGAGCCGAAGTCTTGGCTCAAGATGTTGAGAAAAAACCCATTGTATACCTGCTTTCAGTTGACGGCACCATCAACCCGGCGCTTTCAGATTATATAATCAAAGGGATAGAAGAAGCAGAACAAAACAAGGCTGCATGCGTAATCATACGCATGGACACTCCGGGAGGAGTTGTAACGACCACAAAGACCATCATTAAAGAAATGATAAATGCAAAATTGCCGGTTGTGGTCTACGTCGCGCCAAGCGGTTCCTCGGCTTCATCTGCAGGCGCTCTGATCACTGTGGCTGCTGATGTGGCTGCAATGGCCCCGGGAACCAATATCGGTGCTGCGCATCCAGTAGCAGGCGGGGGACAGGAAATAGGCGAATCTATGTCGGAAAAGATCATTAATGATCTTACTGCCTACATCCGTAGTATTGTTGTTAAGAAAGGGCGTAATGCTGAATGGGCCGAACAGGCCATTAGGGAAAGTGTCTCAATTACAGCAAAAGAAGCACTTGATATCAAGGTAATCGAAATTATAGCAGATTCTCTGCCTGATCTCCTAGAGAAACTCCACGGGAGACAAGTCGAGAAGGAAGGGCGTAATTTCACCCTAGAAACCAAGGGAGCACAAATCGAGAAAATACTTCCAGGTCTAAGGTTCAAAATCCTCGACGTGGTGGCTAATCCCAATATTGCCTACATCCTTATGATGATAGGAGGCATAGGGATTATGATGGAACTCTATAACCCGGGTCTTATTTTCCCGGGGGTTGTAGGTGGAATATGCTTGCTTCTTTCGTTCTTTGCACTTCAAGTTCTCCCTGTGAATTACGTGGGGATAATGCTCATCATCCTTTCCGTAATCCTGTTCATCCTTGAACTGAAAATAGCCTCGTTCGGCCTGTTGTCCTTAGGGGCTATTATCAGCTTGACACTTGGTTCCATAATGCTCTTTGACACGGGTGAAACGGCCATGAGGGTTTCCTGGTCAGTAATAATTCCCATGGTCTCAATGGTATCCGCGTTTTTTATTTTTGCACTCGGCCTGGTGGTCAAGGCTTGGCTGAAGCAACCGAGAACCGGTAAGCAGGGTTTGATAGGAGAAGTCGGGGTGGCCCTGACTAATTTGGATACGGAGGGAAAAGTCGCGATTCACGGCGAGTATTGGAATGCCAATGCCGATGGACACATACTGAAAGGTGAAAAGGTAAGGGTGATCAGAGTGGATGACCTTTGTCTCAAGGTCACTCGGGACCCAGGGAGGTGAAGTCTTTATCTGGAATACAGATTCTAAAGTCTTCCGAACTCCACTGCTATTATAGGCCCACTGAGTGTATATTGCGATTCAGCTCGAGGGAAGTTGGTTTGGTATAGATTAACCCGATTTTTTTTAAGGAGAAAACTGATGTACCCCCTTGGAATCCTGATTCTACTGTTGGTGATTTTCTTGTTTATGGCCGTTAAAGTGCTCAACGAGTATGAGCGCGGGGTCATTTTCCGTTTAGGAAGGGTAATAGACCATAAAGGACCGGGGTTAATCATCCTGATCCCGGTGATTGATCGGATGGTCAGGGTAAGCCTCCGCACGGTTACCATGGACGTCCCATCACAGGACGTGATTACGCGGGACAATGTCTCTGTTAAGGTAAATGCAGTTGTATATTTTCGTGTCATGGATCCCACAAAAGCGGTGATTGATGTCGAAAACTATCTCTATGCCACCTCGCAACTCGCTCAGACCACACTCAGGAGCGTTTGTGGCCAGTCAGAACTGGATGAGTTGCTGGCTGAAAGGGACAAAGTCAATCTGGAGATCCAGGAAATCCTCGACCGCCACACAGAGCCTTGGGGCGTCAAAGTCAGTATGGTAGAAGTAAAACATATTGATCTCCCCACGGACATGCAACGTGCTATAGCTCGTCAGGCAGAAGCAGAGAGAGAGCGACGAGCCAAAGTAATCAATGCGGAAGGTGAATTTCAGGCAGCAGGACGTCTGGCGGAGGCCGCCGTCATCATCGCCAAGGAACCGATTGCTCTCCAGTTAAGGTTCCTTCAGACCTTGGTCGAGGTGGCCGCAGAAAAAAATTCGACAACCATTTTCCCGGTTCCTATAGACTTGCTGGAGCCGTTCATCAGGAAAAACAAGTCAGCCACTGAATGAATGCACTTGCACGACTGCAAAGGGAGTAATTCAAGATGCCCGGAATATTGATACGCTGGATCTTGATAGCCTTGGCCGTACTCATCGTTCCCAAAATAGTTTCCGGAGTTACGGTTAATGACACGGCGGCTGCTCTTCTGGCAGCCGCGATCCTGGGAATCCTCAACGCTTTTGTCAGGCCACTGCTGATCATTTTGACCTTGCCGCTCACCATAGTTAGTCTGGGTTTCTTTATTCTAGTGATCAATGCCCTGTTGTTCTGGTTGGTTGCAAGCTTGGATGTCGGTGTGCACGTTGCCGGCTTCTGGTCAGCGTTTTTTGCCTCAATTATTATTAGTATAGCATCATGGGTAGCGAGTTCTGTCGTGGCCGGAGGGGGCGGTGAGAAGACTGTCATCGTAACGAGATGGGGGGATTCCGTGGATCTCCGCAAAGGAAGGGGAGGCCGGTGGGAATAGTCCTTCACACGAATTCACTTCCGAGACAAATTACAGGCCCGGAGCTGTTACAGAGTATGGCAAGTCGGTTATGGTGGTAACCGGCCTGGAAAGAGTCCTGCGTGAACCGGATATTCTTGCAGGAAAAGGACGCCTTGGGCTCCTTTACAACCAGGCCTCTGTAAATACCTGTTTTCGGGATGCTGCCGAACTTATGAACGCCTTGTTCCCTGGAAGGCTCTCGACTCTTTTCGGACCCCAGCACGGATTCGGGGGCACCGAGCAGGATAACATGATCGAGACAGGCCACCAGATCCATCCCTGGTTGGGCCTCCCGGTAATAAGCCTTTATTCCGAGACACGAAAACCTTCTGTTGAGATGCTCGAGTCGGTAGACACAGTCCTGGTTGATATACAGGATGTGGGAACTCGGGTTTACACGTTTGCCACTACTGCACTCCACCTTATGCAGGCATGCTCTAATGCGGGCAAACGCATGGTCGTTTTGGACCGGCCCAATCCCATCAATGGACGTGAAGTCGAAGGCAATGTCTTGGACCCGGAGTACGCTTCGTTCGTTGGGCCTCACCCTATTCCGATGAGGCATGGGATGACTCTGGGCGAGTTGATGACATTTTACAACGAGACGTTTGGAGTTGGTTCCCGCCTTGAAGTCGTCGAGATGGTCGGCTGGGACCGCAACATGTGGTTTGAGGACACAGGCTTACCATGGGTGCTGCCTTCACCTAATATGCCTCTTGTGGAAACAGCGGTAGTCTATCCGGGCCAAGTGATTCTTGAAGGAACGGAGTTGTCTGAAGGTCGGGGTACCACCAGACCCTTCGAGATCTTTGGATCCCCTTACTTGGAACCGGCTCGTGTAGCTGCAGCGATTGAGCCTCAAGCTTTGGATGGAGCCCTTCTCAGGTTCGTAGACTTTAGACCGACATTCAACAAGTGGGCGGACCACCTGTGCCGGGGGTTCCAGATTCACGTGATTGACAGGAATACTTTCAGGCCTTATCGAGCGACGCTGGCCATGATCTCCGCCATCATCAAGCTTTATCCCGATGATTTCAAGTGGTCTAATCCACCCTACGAATACGTCTCCGACAAGCTGCCTGCAGACATAATCCTGGGGGACCTGAGGGTGCGCGCAGAAATTGAACAGGGACGATCAGTGCTGGACATGGAAAGGGGATGGTTTGAAGACCTCAAAGATTTTCGCTCTATCCGCGCACGATTTCTCTTGTACCCAGGATAATAACGGCTCTGATCGACTGTTCTTTACAGATCCGTCTGATCAGGTGCTTGAAACTTGGCTCCAGAAATTGTATGTGACAGGTGTTTCCCCTAACCGAGGGACCACCAGCAGAGATTTGTCAGGGAGGACATTCTTCATGAGGACTCTAGCGAAACTGCTAATTTTGTCGGCATTTTTTTCAATTTTTGTCAATACAGTCCAGGTTTTCGGAGGCCCTTTGGAGGACGGTCTTTTGGATGCGGTACGGTCCAGGGATCTTAAGAAGGTCGAAGAAATGATTGCAAAAGGGGCAAATGTCAATGCCAAGGATTCGGACGGTTTCACCGCGTTAATGGAGGCTTCTGTCGAGGGAGGAATTGATGTGGTTAAACTCCTTCTTGTGAAAGGGGCTGACATTAATTCCCAGAATGAAGACGGGGATACTGCATTGATAGGAGCGTCATTCGCCGGTCATACCGAACTGGTTAAACTTCTTCTGGATAAAGGAGCCAACGTCAACGTGGTCAACAAGGATGGGGTTTCAGCTCTGTTCATGGCAGCGTTTGGGGGGCGGCCGGACGTGGTAAAACTCCTTTTGGACAAAGGTGCGGACGTAAATGCCAAAGAACATAGGAATGGTGCTACAGCCTTAATTGTAGCGTCGTTCGAGGGCCACAAAGAGGTGGTGGATTTCCTTCTGGCTAAAGGAGCGGCCATGAACGCCAAAGACAATGAGGGTAACACCGCATTGAGTCTAGCCACTTCGAGAGGGCACGAAGAAGTGGTAAAACTTCTGAAGTCCCGTGCCTCAAAATGAACTGAGTGTGAT
>Ga0208495_1000224_pt1 | contig 24359 bp, 23 predicted proteins | sample CryBogmetaGMA14M_FD_184551 | JGI IMG/M metagenome (GOLD analysis project Ga0208495, IMG submission 184551) | Freshwater microbial communities from Crystal Bog, Wisconsin, USA - MA14M (SPAdes) | ecosystem: Environmental > Aquatic > Freshwater > Lake | place: Crystal Bog, Wisconsin, USA...
GATCGGTGAAAGTTAGCTTCGCTTTCCTGAAGCACCTCTTCCGCTAGTTTGCGCTCCGTGATGTCGCGCACGAAAGCGAGGACGATTTTTTCACCACTGCGTTGAACCACGCTAGTATTGATTTCAAGGGGTATGAGGCGCCCGTCTTTGCGGATCAGTTCAATCTCATCCGGGCCGGTGGGCTTGCCCTCCATATTAGCCTGGAGCAACTGGACGGCTTTGTTCAGGCTTTGTTCCGGCAGGAGATTCAATTCTAAAAAATTTTTCCCAATTAGTTCTTCACGCTGGTAACCGATGATCTCTTCGCACTTTCGGTTGCCGTAAAGGAAGGTGCCTTCAACAGTGCTCATGTAGACGCCATCCGGGGCATGCTCCAGGTAGTTTCTGAACAATTCCTCACTTTCCTTCAGCGCCGTCTCCACCCGTTTACGCTCGGTGATGTCTCTGCCAATTAGTAGCATTCCTGAAATATTTGCCCCCTCCATAATGACCGATGATCTAGCATCCAAAATGCGAATTGATCTGTCTTTATGTGAAATAACTGACCATTCGAAAAAAATATCCTCTGAATAACCACGACGCCTAGCGTCCATCATTTCATTATACTTGCTGATCAGTTCCGGTGGGATGAAATCCTTTGCTGGCCTCCCGACAACATCCAGGACTCCTACAAGATTTTGGGTTGCCGGATTGGCATATGTAATGATCCCTTCTAAACTCTCAGTAATGATTGCATCATGTGCTGTTGTGGCTAGCTTGCGATATTTTTCTTCAGATTTAGCTAACTCTTCTTCCGCCCGTTTGCGGTCGGTGATGTCTACCATGGTGGTAAGCAAATAATTTTTATTCTCAAGGGTTATCATTACCGCATTAAATAAACCGTGCCTTAACTCTCCTGTTTTTGTCCTGACTTCAATTTCAAGATTTTCAACGTAACCTCTTTTGTTTAGTTCAGAGAAAAAAGAATCTCTTTGTTCTGCCGTAATAGATCCTATTTCTGTTGATGTATGCCCGATAACTTCATCCCGGGTCAGTCCCATAAATTTCAGAAATGCTTCATTGGCTTCAATAAACCTGCCGTCTTCTAAAGTGGTAATGCCCTTTGGAATCGCACTTTGCAGGAAAGCTTTGGTAAACTTCTCTTGATTTACTCTTGTTTGTTTGATTTCTTCTTTGAGGTTTTCTACTTCAGCAACAGACTGACGCAGTTCGTGGAGTTCTTGAATCAGTTGCTTCTTGGTCTTTCTTTCATCTTCCATGGTACCCTTGCAATAAATAATGACAACCGAAAAATTAGTCTGTATTTTCTTTAGCTAAATTCTTAAGCATAAAAAGAATGACTAAGCAACAGTTCATTTCTTGTGGCGATAGTCATATCATGACCGCGGAGGGCGTCGATTGGTCTATAAAAATTGCGTATTGCTATTTGTCGCAAGGTTGCAATTGTGTTTATTGCTGATTGAAGTCTAGTACTTTTATCGAGGTTGACGTTTTACGGATAACAGGAAGTTGTCTATAAAAAAGATCTCATTAAATTTTCAAGATCGCCATTCATCTAAATCACCGTCTGCAAATCAAGTATCTACATTTTTGGGGTAAGACCAATTGTGCATTTCATCCCTCACTACCCGTTGGCACGCAACATTAATGCGAAACTTTCGCACCCCAAGAGGTTAAGACTGCAAGTTTAAGATTTATCCTTGATTAAACTGACTGCAATTGTTATAAATCAACTATCATTGGGTTTTTAAAGGGGATTAATCATGAGAATTGGTGTTTTAACAGGAGGCGGCGATGTTCCGGGGCTGAATCCTTGTATCAAAGCAATTGTCAGCAGCGCGGTAGATGAGGGGATGGAAATACTAGGCATCCGGCGAGGCTGGGCCGGCCTGCTTGAATACAATCCTGACGATCCGGAAAGTTTTGCCCACTGTTTTCTGAAACTCGATAAACAAAACACCAGAACTATTGATCGTACCGGCGGCACTTTTTTGCATACCAGCCGGATCACTCCCAGCAAAGTTCGCCCCCGAGATATGAGCGATTACTTGCTTAGCCAGATAGTAACGGGAACGCCTGCCCCGGATGCTATCTACGATTTGACATCGCGGATATTAAAAAATATCACCCTGCTTGGTCTTGACTATATAATCGCAATTGGTGGTGATGGGACTCTATCTTATACCGAGCGCATGAATAAAGAAGGTGTGCCGATTATCGCCATTCCTAAAACGATGGATAATGATGTCTTTGGAACAGATTACTGCATCGGGTTTTCCACCGCAGTGACACGCAGCGTGGAGTTTATTCACCAGTTGCGCACATCGGCCGGCTCTCATGAACGCATCGGTATAATAGAACTCTTCGGCCGTAATTGCGGTGAAACAACACTCCTGGCTTCTTACCTCTCCGGGGTTGATCGCGCGATCATCAGCGAAGTTCCCTTTGATCCCGAAAAATTGGCTCATCTCATCTTAAAAGATAAGCGATCGAATCCCAGCAACTACGCCATGATTGCCATAAGTGAGGGAGCCAAGATGACCGGAGGAAAAATAGTTGATTACGGCCAAGCCGATGCCTATGGCAACCGGAAATTAGGCGGCATCGGGCTAATCACCAGCGAAGCCCTGGAAAAAATCACCGGCGAGGACTGTTTCTCCCAGCAGATATCTTATCTTATGCGCTCCGGTGTTCCGGACAGCCTGGATTTGATGGTCGCCGTAAATTTTGCCAACATGGCTGTTAAATTAATAGCCCAAGCTGAAAAGATGGACAACCGCATGGTGGCTCTGCGGGATGGTAATTATACCAGCGTTCCCGTTGCTGAAATTTACCAGGGAATCAAACGAGTGGATGTAGCCGAACTCTATAACACCGAACAATACCGACCCAAAGTGCGCCATGTGGAAGGAAAGCCGATGTTTTTGTATTAAACGAATTGACAACAATAGGACTTTTGACTAGTATATGAAAAAATATTTAAGGAGGATGATATGGCTGTAAAGATTGCCATTAATGGCTTTGGAAGAATCGGCCGGCTTGTTTTCAGAGCCGGATATAAAAATAAAGATATAGAATTTGTGGCCATAAACGATCTCGCGGACGCCAAGACGCTTGCTCATCTGCTTAAATATGACTCCATACATGGAATATTTAACGCGGAAGTTAAATCCGGAAGCAACTCGATCACCATCGACGGCAAAGAGATTAAGACTTTTTCCGTAAGAGAGCCGGAAACATTGCCATGGAAAGATCTTGGCGTGGACGTAGTTCTGGAAAGCACGGGTAAATTTACTGATAAAACCGGCGCCGAAAAACATCTTAAAGCAGGAGCCAAAAAAGTTGTTATCTCCGCGCCTGCCAAAGGGCCGGACGTGACCTTTGTTTTTGGAGTCAATCAGGAAATATACGATAAAAACAAACATCACATTATATCCATGGGATCATGCACCACTAATTGCCTGGCGCCGATCGTCAAGATTCTGCATCAGGAGTTCGGTGTGGAATACGGTCTGATGACAACAATCCATGCCTATACCAATGATCAGGTTGTTCAGGATGAGCCTCATAAAGACTTAAGAAGAGCGAGAGCGGCAGCACTTTCCATGATCCCCACGACAACCGGCGCCGCCAGAGCGATCGCGGAAGTCATCCCGGAAATGAAAGGAAAGCTCGATGGCCTGGCCATTCGCGTTCCCGTTCCCAATGTTTCTCTGGTTGATTTTGTGGCCACTCTTTCCAAGAGCACAACCAAAGAAGAGGTCAATGCCAAACTCAAAGAGTACGCAAAAGGGCCTATGAAGGGAATTCTTTTATGCTCGGAGGAAGAATTGGTTTCCCGCGATTTCAACGGTAACCCTCATTCCTCAATCGTGGATATGCCGAACACTACTGTAATCGGCGGCAAAATGGTGAAGATACTCTCCTGGTATGACAACGAGTGGGGCTTTTCCAGCAGGATGACTGAGCTACTCTCGTTTATCATGAGATAGATTTTAAAAAAAGAGGCGCTAGATGAAATACATTGATCAGATTGAATTGAAAGGAAAGCGGGTATTGATCAGGATGGACTTCAATGTCCCGCTGGATAAGAATGGCTGCGTTACCGACGACACCCGCGTGCGGGCAAGCTTACCGACAATCAACTACGCTCTGGCAAAAGGAGCTAAGGTGATCGTGGCTTCGCATTTAGGAAGGCCGAAAGGGAAACGAGTCGCGGAGTTCTCTTTAAAGCCGGTTGTCCAGGTTCTTTCCGACCTGTTGAAGAAAGATGTAATATTTGTTGACGATTGCGTAGGTGAAAAGGCCACACAGGCCGTCAGTAATATGAAAGCCGGGGACCTTGTTCTTCTGGAAAATCTGAGATTTTATCCGGGTGAAGATAAAAATGACGCGGAATTTGCCCAACAGTTAGCAGCGCTTTGTGATGTATATATTGACGATGCCTTTGCTGTTTCCCACAGGGCGGCTGCATCCAACACTGCAATTACTCAATTTGTTAAAGTTTGCGCTGCCGGATTTCTACTGAAAAATGAAATTGAATACTTCCACAAAGCTATGGGCAATCCGGTGCGGCCACTTGTTGCCATCATCGGCGGCGCAAAGGTTTCCGACAAAATTGCCGTTCTGGAAAATTTAATTGACAAGGTTGATAAACTTATCATCGGCGGCGGCATGGCTTACACCTTCCTCAAGGCCGCAGGCTACGGTATCGGCAAGTCTTTATGTGAACTTGACATGCTTGATCTAGCCAAGAAAATTATGGAAAAAGCCAGACAAAAAAATGTAAAGTTTTTATTGCCGGTGGATAATGTGATTGCGAAAAATCCTGCGGCTGATGCTGAGGTAAAAATTTGTGCCATAAAAGATATCCCTGAAGACTGGATAGGACTGGATATCGGTCCGACAACAATCAGATTATTTTCAGAAGCGGTAAAAACCGCTAAAACCATTGTCTGGAATGGCCCTCTGGGCATGTTTGAGCTTGCCCCTTTCAGCAAAGGAACATTCTCCCTTGTCTATGCTGTTGCGAATTCCGGCGCGCTGACAATTGTCGGCGGCGGTGATACGGATACGGCAGTTCATCAAACCGGAGAAAGCGCGAAGATATCTTTTATCTCAACCGGCGGCGGTGCTTTTCTGGAACTGCTGGAAGGCAAGACCTTACCCGGCGTTGCCGCCCTGGAATCACGAGGAGAAAAGTAATGAGAAATTGGATTGTAGCCGGCAACTGGAAAATGCACAATACCATGGGCGAATCAATTGCACTCGCGAAGGCTATCAAGGAAGGCACAAAGGATATTAAAAATGGCGAAGTAGTTATTGCTCCTCCCTTTACCTCGCTGTGCAATGTTGGAGAAGCAATTAAAGGCTCGCAAGTTTCCCTTGCCGCGCAAAACATGCATTACGAAGACAAGGGAGCATTTACCGGAGAAATTGCCTCGGGAATGCTTACAGATGTCGGCTGCACTTATGTCATCCTCGGCCATTCCGAGCGCAGAAAGTATTTTTTCGAGCGTGATGAAGACATCAATTTAAAGGTCAAAAAGGCGCTGGCCGTTGGTCTAAAACCCATCCTCTGCGTTGGTGAGACAGAAGATGAAAGAGTTAAAGGTGTAACCCAAGTTGTTGTCGAGAAGCAAATAAAGAAGGCGCTAAGCCGTGTGGAGAAAATTGATAATGTCGTGATTGCCTATGAGCCTGTCTGGGCTATAGGCACTGGCAAAGTCGCCACATCGGCCCAGGCCGAAGAAGTACACAGCTTTATTCGGAGCATCCTGAAAGAACTCTATGGAGATGCATCCAAAGACATCCGCATACTTTATGGCGGCAGCGTCACCAAAGACAATATCGGCGAGTTAATCGGCATGGAAAACATCGACGGAGCTTTAGTCGGCGGCGCATCTTTAAAACCGGACGCGTTTCTCGGTATAATCCAGCAAATCTCCGCGAAGAAATGACTTCATACCTACAGATAACTAGGCAACGAGGAGGTTCCACCTACCTTTTCCAAACACATCGCAGCCTCTACTTTTCGATGCAAACTATTTCTTGACAAGCAAAAACAGACCACCTATCATTCAACCCGTCCAAAGCAATCTCTTATCAAATATAAAATTTTAGTATTATAAGGGGGATAATATGGCGAATGTTACGCAAATGGATAGGGGTAAAAAGCTGCCCCTTGGCATCAAGCTGAGCTACGGCATCGGCGATATATCCAACAACCTGTTCATCGTTACTACCGGCATGTACCTGCTGTTTTTCCTCACCAATGTGCTCGGTGTGAACCCAGCGCTGGCAGGCACAATGCTTCTCATTCCAAAGCTGTGGGATGTTATCATAGATCCTATCATGGGTGCTATTTCCGATGTGACACGCTCCCGCTTCGGGCGCAGAAGGGTTTACCTGCTCTACGGCGCGGTGCCCTTCGGCCTTTCATTTTTCGTCCTTTTTATCGCGCCGGGTTTTCAAACCGAGTTCGCCAAAGCGCTGCAGGTATCTATTATTTTCTTGTTGGCCTGTACTGTTTTTGCAATCGTCAATGTACCCTATGCCAGCATGGTGCCGGAGATGTCCAACGATTATAATGAACGCATGTCCATAACATCCTTCCGCATGTCATTTGCCTCTATAGGCGCTTTGCTGGCCGGAGGTTTGACCATGGTTCTGGTTCAAGCCGGTGGCGGCGGCGCCGCGGGCTTTCGCACCATGGGCGGTATTTTCGGCATGGCCATCGTCATCTCTTGCCTGTGGTGCTTTTGGGGCACACGCAGGGCTCCGTCACTACCGCCTAAAAAAGAGATGCCTTCCATTAAGGAGCAGATAAAAATAGCAGTCAGGAACTATCCCTTCATGATGCTGATGTCGAGTTACTTTCTGCAGGCTCTGGCCATCGGCGTCATGATGGCCGGCTTCATCTATTACATTAAATATGCCATGGCCCTGCCTGAGACGGCCATGAACATAGTCTTCCCTATATTCATGATCACCGGCGTGGTTTTCATCCCGATCTGGTTAGCTGTGGGCAAGCGCCTGGGTAAGATAAAGTCTTACTACATCGGCCTGGTCCTTTTCACTTTGATGATGGGATCGCTCTTTTTCACCAAGGCTGAGATGTTGTGGCTCTTCTATACCCAAATCTTTCTGGCAGGCGTCGGTTTTTCCAGTTTCCAGCTTTTTCCATTTTCCATGCTGCCCGACACGGTGGAATATGACGAGATGCAATCAGGCCTGCGTCGCGAGGGCGTCTTTTCCGGCATGTGGTCGGCAGGACAAAAAATCGCTTACTCTGTCGGCCCGCCCATTGTTGGTTTTGCCCTGGCATTATCCGGTTTCGTCATTGATGGAGTTCAGCCGGAGAGTCTGGTTACCGGTGTGCGCGTCATCTTCTGTCTTTTTCCGGCGCTCCTGATACTGATCAGTTTTCTACCTTTCAGCAAGTACAAACTCACTGAGGAAGAATTCGAAAAGGTTAAGGAGAAGATAGCACAGCGAAGCAATCTATAAGTAAGTGATTACCTGTGAAAGGAACTGACTAGACATGTGCGATACATTAGTTACATTTACCCCCAAAGGAATGATTTTCGGAAAAAATTCCGATCGAGATCCAAATGAAGTCCAAAATTTAGTCCAAGTGCCGCCCCAAGACCATGCTAAGGGAGAGACGGTAAAATGTACCTACATTGAAATCCCGCAAGTTTCTCATACCAATGGTGTTTTACTTTCCCAGCCATGCTGGATGTGGGGCGCCGAAATCGGAGTCAATGAGTTCGGTGTCGCGATCGGGAATGAAGCCCTCTTTGCTAAAGTTGCCCCGCGGAAAGAAAATAAATATTTGCTGGGGATGGATTTATTGCGTCTGGGGTTGGAACGGGGGAAAAGTGCCCGGGAAGCATTGGATGCGATCATCTCCTTATTGGAACAATTCGGTCAGGGTGGAAACTGCGGATTCAATCATAAGTTGTACTATAATAATTCCTATTTGATTGCCGATAAAAACGAAGCCTACGTTTTAGAAACAGTGGATAGAATGTGGGCATGGAAACGGATAACGAAATATTGGGCTATTTCCAATGGAATCAGCCTTACTAACGATTACGACGCGGTATCCAAAGATTTAATTCCTTTCGCGGTGCATAAAAGGTGGTGTAAATCGGCTGATCAATTTAACTTTAAAGAGAATTATTCCGCCTGGTTTATGACTACGATGGCAAAAGTCCACGCGCGAAGGTCTTTAAATTTTGATTGCTTGGTGAAACATCATGATAATATTGGTCTTGAGGATGTCATGACCGCGTTACGCAGCCACGGAGATAATGACAAAAAAGCGGACTGGCATCCCTTAAATTCAAAATCAATATCGGTGTGCGCGCATGCATCCGGCCTGACAAGTCCATCACATACCACCAATTCGCTAGTGCTTTGGGTTCCCAAGGCGGGACCTTATGCCGTCTTTAGCACAGCTTCCGGCACGGTATGCACGACCATTTATAAATTATTATTCGCGCAAGGCTTAACCTTGCCGAAAGAATACAACTCTGGCGTAAAGCAGGCGCATTTAGACGCTCATTGGTGGAAGGCCGAGAAATTCAACCGCGTTGCCATGAATCATTATTCGGAACTTCCTAAAGCATATTTTCCCGAACGGACCAAATTAGAAAAAGAGCTTATCCGCAAGGTGTTGTCCCAACCGCTGACCCAGGCAGACATTGAGGAGTCATTCACCGATGCCAATCGCTTAATGGACAAATATTATGTTCAGCTCAAAGCACAACCGATTGATAAGAACGCGAAGAAAAGACAAAAGTACTGGCAAAAATTTGATACCGCCTCGGGGCTTGCACGCCTTGACAAGTAAACTACCAAGAAATCAGATATGACATTATTCGATATGCCGATTCAAATAATCCGCAATATTTTTGATGAATCATTGATTGCTGTTGATCCTTATCAGGCGGTGAGCCGGCATTGTGATTATGTTCTATCGCAATACAAAAAAGAGAAACTCAATAAACTCTACGTTGTCAGTTTTGGTAAAGCAGCACCGTTAATGGCGCGAGCACTGGCAGATAGCGTTAGCAATACTCTTACAAAGGGTATCGTGATAACAAAGTACGGTCACACAGGAGAACAACATTTTGCCGATACTCTAACGGTCTATGAGGCCGGACATCCCATCCCCGACGAGAATGGCGTGCGAGCAACCGGGGAAATCTTAAAGCTGTTGAAACAAGCGGATGAAGGAACACTTGTGGTTTTCCTGATATCGGGAGGAGGCTCTGCCTTGCTTTGCTGCCCGTATGAGGGGATTTCGCTTGCAGAGAAACAAGCGGTTACTGATTTGCTGCTGAAGGCCGGTGCTGACATTAAAGAACTTAATACGGTTCGAAAACACATTTCAGCGGTAAAGGGAGGGCGCTTGGCAGAAATTGCCTATCCCGCTAAAATGCTATCGCTCATCCTTTCCGATGTGATCGGGGATCCGCTGGATGTGATTGCTTCCGGCCCCACATCGCCGGATCCATCTACATATGCTGACGCGATGAATATTATTAAAAAATATGGACTGGCAGCAAGAATGCCGAGGAGCGTTATCAATATCCTCACCAAAGGCGCGAAGGGTCATATCCCGGAAACACCAAAGAAAGGCGCGCCGGTTTTCAGCGGAATGGACAACATAATAATCGCGAGCAATGCCATAGCCGTAGAGGCGGCGAAAAAAGCAGCTGAACGTTCAGGATATAAAGCAGTAGTTCTTTCTACCGAGCTCAGTGGTGAGGCATCACAAGTAGCAAAAGATTTCGCCAAAGCAGCACTGGATCGAAAAAAAACGCTGCCCAAAGGTGAAAAAGTTTGTCTTATTGCCGGCGGAGAGACAACCGTTACTGTAAAAGGAGACGGCAAAGGCGGGAGAAACACTGAACTTGCCCTGGCCTTTGGCATCGAAATACGAGGGGAGCCCGGCATTACATTTTTGTCCGCGGGCACGGATGGGACTGACGGACCCACAGATGCCGCAGGAGCAATTGTTACCGGTCAAATGTTTTCACAGGCCGTTAAACACGGATTAGATCCACAGGATTACCTCACGCGCAATGACTCCTATACTTTTTTCAAGGCAATAAATGGCCTCGTTATTACCGGACCCACGGGAACAAATGTGATGGATATACAGCTGATACTTCTGGAGAACTAATATTTTCTTTAAGAAAACTGTTTATGTAGTGCTTCCTGAAATTAGTAAAATGTCAACCCCGATGAAAATGCTAGACTCCAATCCGTTATCAATGACGCTGTGTAATTTACCGCTACGGGATGGTTATGATGGTTGGACAAATTTACCATATTTTGCCCAACTAGGCTTTTGGTCTTTATTACCACAAAATACCCACTGGTGAAAATTCAATCTTACTGATTTAATGATACAATATTTTCTTTTTATTCAAGATCAAATAGGATAGTATTATCTTGAAAATCGGAAAAGGCCAGCGAAGTATATTAATTGTTATAAGAAAAAATAAATATGAAAAATAAAACACCAACCGCAATTAAAATTACTGATGAATCTAAAGGAAATATGTTCATAGGTTGCAAAGTATTCGGTGCAGTGGAGATAGATAAAAAAGCAGAAGATAATAAGTTTATAGAAACTGACATTATTACTCCTCCTCTCGAACCGAAAAAGTCGTGGTACAAGAAACTTTTTTGGCAATTATTTGCGGTTGCCGGAAGCCTATTGGTCGCCTATCTTGCTTATAAGTTCGGGTGGAGATAGACGACAATAAAATATTCAAAATAAGTTGAAAGGCAAAACCAATCAAATATCCATGCCAGAAATCAGAATATAAAAGATAATTTATGAAATCCATTTTGCAAAGAGAGGATAAGATCATGACAATGAACTATAATCGATATGATACCGTAGATAATTATATTCTTGCTGAAATAGAATTTGAATACCTTAGTGCAGACAGAAGAGGAAAGCTTGATATACTTAAAAAGATTTATCTGGATTCTAAAAACACAAAATATGAAATTCCATATGAACTGGCAAAGTTGTTTATAGAAAAGGCAGACGACAATATCCTTTTATGGTTGGCGAAGAATGGCGGAAATTTCGACTATAGGGATAGGGATCATAGTAGTAAAGAACCTGCACCTGTTTACGAACACCCGGATAGAAACTTGTGGGAAATTTTTGAAAATCATGAAAACGACTTTGTTAAAGCTGCTATCTATGAAAATTGCGATTATGATTCAGGTGAATGTGTTTTTTATCGTTTAAACGAGGAATTAAAAGAACTGAATCATTTGCAAAGATTAGCTCTCATTAGAAATAAATTTAATTCGCCTTTTAAATTGCTAGTTATAGCTAAAAATCTTTTCGAAAAAAATCAGGATTTACAGTTTCTCTCAACGGACGAAAAAAACGAATTAAGAAGAGCAATACTTACAAACCAATCCCTCATAGATTATACGCATAATATAATCAACGATGATATTGGCGGCTATGAAATTAAGGATGACTTAAATAAGTTATGGCAATCTATTTACGGTTGCGATGATTATAAATCAAAAGAAATCGCCTTCCGTCTATTAGGTGGTTTTGATAAAACAAAAGCGTCAATCTATAGGAAATTATTAACAAGCATGATTAAAACTGACAATGACGAATCTTCACCAATGAATTCTTCACTCATTAATTATGAAAATGATTCTTTGAAATATAATATTATTTTGAATTGTTCCATCAAGGACAGCGTAACGCTATTACTTGGAACGCAAGATCAAGACCGCTATATTAATAATCTTGCAACCTCAAAGTACATTCCCAAAAATGTTAAAAATACCGAATACTATTTCAAAACTTTTTATCCATCTGTCTTGTATGAAATCATCAAGATCATTGTAGTCATAATACTCGTTTCACAATTTAAGGAAGTACAACAATTGTTGCTTATTTGTGCAGTTATTTATACCTATGTCATGCTCAATTACAAATCTATCTCAACCCTCATTAGCAATACAAGGCAAAGCCTTGTGCTCCTGACTAACATAAAACTTACAGCGATGAAGAAAGAAGAAATCGCTAAGACCGATAGAGATTTAATGTCTGCGTCTGATGTATTACAAGTTACAACTATTAAGCTGTACATAATGGCAATTAGCACGACCCTAATTGGCATCTATCTTATTTACAAGTTTGCTACAGCAATCATATAATTCTAGAGGTACCTTCATTTTAAGGAGACGGGGAAAATATGGAACAGGTCTTGAACTGGTAATCCTCACCTCAATTCCAAATCGAAAATACTTTATTTGTAGATGAAGACAGCGATTCAGTTGGTTGCGTGATTTTGAAAATTGTAGTGGGACTTTCTACAACTTCTTCTGAAAACGTTATTTGACGGATTCTGAAAATTATGCAACGTTATAGACATTATTCGAAAGGATTTTTATGAAATATATCGGAAGAGATCCTAAAGAGAAAATTATCTCCAAGTTTTCAAACCATGTTTCGTCGGGTAAAGCCGAATTTTTCAAAAGTGTCGGCATCGACTTTGTCTTCGGAAAGCGAGAGGGGCCTTATGTCTGGGATGCCGTGGGGGGGAAAAGGCTGATCAACTGCCATTGCAACGGCGGCGTTTTCAATCTAGGACACAGAAATCCTCAAATCATTCAGGCGTTAATCGATTCACTCGGCGAACTCGATATCGGCAACCATCATTTTATCAGCGAGCAACGGGCAAGGCTGGCCGAGAGATTGGCGGAACTCGCACCCGGTAAGTTGAATTATACCGTTTTCGGTGTAGGCGGCGGTGAGGCCATTGATCTGGCCATAAAGCTTGCCAAGGGTTATACCGGAAGGACAAAAATCATCTCCGCTTCAGGCGGATATCACGGCCATACAGGGCTTGCTCTGGCGACTGGCGATGAACAGTACCGCGCGCCGTTCGGGCCAAATATGCCCGGCTTTGTGCAGGTCCCCTTTGGCGACAAGGAGGCTCTTGCCAACGCGCTCGATGAAACAACAGCCGCAGTCATCTTCGAAACAATACCGGCAACCTCCGGCATGCCAATTCCTGAAAAAAGCTTTTACCCTTTTGCCAAAGAGTTGTGCGGCAAGGCGGGGGCGCTCCTGATCATTGATGAAGTGCAGACAGGGCTTGGCCGTACAGGCAAGCTATGGGGAATTGAACATTTTGACACGATACCCGACATCATGGTTATCGGCAAGGGGCTTTCCGGCGGTATTTATCCGATGAGCGCAACATGCTTTACTGAGGCGTTGCAGACATTTTTCCACAAAAATCCGTTTATACATATTTCCACCTTCGGAGGCGCGGAAGTAGGCTGCCCTGTGGCCATGAAAGTGCTGGAGATTACATCAAACCCGGCCTTTCTTGAACATGTAAAAGAACTTGCCGCCTTCTTCAAAAAGAGTTTTGAAGAGCTCCGGACAAAACACCCTGAAATCATTGTCGGCTTAAGACAGCTTGGGCTGATGATGGGCATTGAAATGGTCAATGACCTTTGCGGTCCTGTCCTCACCAAGGTTGCCTATGACCACGGCATCTTGAGCATTTATGCCAACAACAACAAAACGGTAAGCCAGCTCCTGCCGCCGCTTAATATCGAAAGATCCGTCGCCCAGGAGATTATCGAAAGACTTGACCTTGCAATAACAGACACGAAGAGGATGATTGAATTATGCTAAAAGACAAAATTGATGCCGGTCTTCTGGAAAGATTTGAAGCAGGACTTGACCCGCTAAATCCCCATCTGAGCAAAATATCCGCAAAGATAATCGGTTACGGCGAGATGAGCACAATATTCGTCATCAGCCATCCCGGACAGGAAAGTATTGCTTACAAGCGCATGCCGATCTTCCGGTCGCCTGATGAAATGGAAAACTATGAACGCCTGTTTGTAGAATATAGTGCCGAATTGAGGAATATCGGTATCAACGTTCCGGAATCAGCAGCGGCAAGAGTAATTCCCGACAAAGGCAACAGCGTCATCTATAATGCGCAGGAGAGGCTCCTCTCGGCATCCATTGGCAATGCGCTGATTCAAAAGCTTGATGAAAATTCCGTGCGCCTGCTTTTTTTGTGCGTGCTTCGCGATCTTAAAAAAGTATTTACATCCAATCGAGAGCGGCCGTCTCTTACTTTCGGGATTGACGGACAAATATCTAACTGGGCAATGAAAGATTATCAGGAAGGAAAACCGGTAACGGAAAAAACAGAGCTCTTCTATATTGACACTGGCACACCGCTGATTCGCAAAGATGGCATTGAGCAGTTAAACCCGGAACTTTTTCTGCGTAGCACACCCTCTTTCCTGGTATGGCTGATTCGACTGTTTTTCCTTGAAGAAGTCATGACACGCTACTATGACTTCCGCAAGGTGACGATTGATCTTATCGCCAACTTTTACAAGGAACAGCGCCCGGAATTTATCCCCATGCTTATTGAAACGGCAAACAGTTTCTTTGCCGGCGAGGAAGCGCAATCCGGTATTACCCCGTTAACTGAAAAGGAGATTGTTTCATATTACAAGGAAGACGCCACCATATGGAGGGTCTATCTGGCATTTCGAAAGATTGACCGTTTTCTGCATCTGAAAATACTGCGAAAACCCTATGTTTACATTCTGCCGGGGAAAATAAAACGATAATCGAGATAAAACTTAATTAGATACTGTTTAGCATAGATCAGAACATCGTATTTCATTTCTAAATCAAAGTACTATCTTTGTTGGTCCCGCTTTTAGCGGGATCTCCTCCCTCAACCACCTTCTCCTTGCCGCCTTGTTATACTTGAAAGCAAAATGGAAACAGGAGAATTTATTGAGCTGCCAGAATTCCCTTTATCTTTAGCGCAACCGCCTTTTCTTCAAATACTTTTTCGATGGAGTCGCCCAGTGCTATACTGGCCTGTTCTCCTAAACGTTCTTCAGAAAAGGATACATGTTCCTGTGAAATGACGCTTTCCACTGTACTCTTATAAATTATTTTGTGATTAGCCAAATCGGCAATAATGATTTTCAGCTTGATTGTGGTCTTATAAGAGTTTGTAGGAAATCCACGCCGACACGTTATCTCCATCTCCTCAATATTGCCGCCCACAAGAATTCTACTGTTAATTTTGGGCAAATTTTCTTCGTTTGAATCCCACTTTTCAAGTTTAGCGGTTACTTTATAGCCGGCCTTTTTTAAATATTCTTTGATGCCTTGAGCCATGGCTTGAGTTGGTTTTGTATATTGGGGGAGTACCAAAATTTTCATGCCGTTTTTTTCCACAACCTTGCCGATGACAAGCCGGTCTTCTATTTTTCGTGTGTCGGTAAATTCAGCCACAGAAATGGTCTTTCCCTGAACTTTCTGATCAGCAATCAGGTATGATGGAATAATTGCACCGGCTGCATCATAACGCAGGTTAACACTATAAAGACTATTGGCAACACAACTCAAAATAATGAAGACACAAACTATCATTACCAATTTTACCAGATAACACCATTTGTTTATTTTCATAATTCAATTATCCTTTATGCCAGACATACTTCGGCAAAGCTTTTCACATTTTCATCCTCACCCATGGCGATGAGCCTATCACCTTTGGCAATAATGTAGTTGGCCAAAGGGTTAAAGATCATCTTTCCGGAATCTTTTTTCACGGCAACTATGATCAGCCCATAGCGCTGGCGTATTCCAGATTCTTCCAGTGTTTTGCCGATAATCGGAGAACCATCACCCACGGCAATTTCTTCCATCCGCAACTCCAGACTTTGCCGGCGTGTTGTGATTTCAATAAAATCAAGCATCGCCGGTCTTATAATGGCCATAGCCATTCTTGTACCACCCAGCGTATAGGGCGACACGACTCGATTGGCTCCAGCGCGAAGAAGACGGTGTTCAGATTCTTCCTCTTCAGAACGGGAGAGAATAAAAATATCAGAATTAAGTTCTTTGGCCGTTAAAATCACGTAAAGATTTTCGGCATCGGACGGCAGGACGCAAACAATGCCTTTGGCCCGCTTGATTCCCGCTTCAATTAACACCTTATCGTGTGTCGCATCTCCCTTACAATAAATAATTCCTTCATCCTGTATCTTCTGAATTATTTCCGGAGAGTTATCAATCACCACAAACGGTATTTTCTCCGCAGCCAGTTCACGGCAGATCAGTAATCCGATACGGCCGCAACCACAAATGATGTAATGATTATTCATTTTATCGATCATTTTTTCCAATTTGCCCCTCCCCAATATTGTGCGTAAGCGCCCTTCAATGATGACCTCCGAAATCAGGCCAAACGAATACAGCATCGTGCCTACGCCAAAAATAATTATAAAAACTGTAAATATTTTTCCTGCTGTTGTTTCAGGAGTAAAATCACCGTAACCAACGGTGGCAAGTGTTATAATGGTGGTGTAAAATGAATCAACGACACTCCAACCTTCAATAAAATAAAAACCGACCGTGCCGATTATGAAAATAGTAAATAATATTAAAAGAGCAATTTTTAGCTTATTGGTAAGTATCAAAAAATATAGCCTCCTTTTTATACTTTCCCGGCGTTTCTTAAAATATTTGTCTCTCTTTATACCATAAATTGAAAGCACTTATTATATTTTTTATTGCAGAATATTATTGTAAAATAATATTTATATGTTACCATTATAACACAAGTGAATGTCTCCCGAATAAACGCAATTTAAATTTTAACATTTACCAGGAGGTTTTTATGACAGAAGCAACTGTGCAAGCTTTAAGCGGCCTGCGTGATCTTTCCATGATCAAATGGTATATAATTCCTCTCTTATCTCTGGTCTTTTATGTTTACGTCCGGGAAATTAAAGAAGCCCGAAAAACAAAAAACTGGAACGCGGTCCTTGCCGGTTTGACAATTTTCGGCGTCGATTTTTTTAATGAGACGTGGAACGGGTGGATAATGTATTTAACCGGCCGTTCCGCCTTTTGGACAACACCGGGCGATACTGCACTGCGGACAATGGTAGGCTGGAATATTGAAATCATGTTCATGTTTTTGCTGCTGGGTATCGTTTACTATCATACGCTGTCTGAAAGCACAAAAGAGAAAATATTGGGGATTCCCGAAAAGTGGTTCTGGGCAATAGGATACACTATATTTTGCGTGTTTATCGAATGCATTCTCAATATCGGCGGACACTTGGTCTGGGAATATCCTATGTGGTATTTGTCATTTAAAGGCATCTGGTTGATATTCTTCTTCGGTTATTTCCACTTCTTCTGCTTTGCAATTTTAGTCATCAGCTTAAAAACAATGAAGAACAAACTTATCACGTTGGGAATTATTTACGCCGTCCCGCTTGTAATGAACATCCTTGCTTTCGGATTCTGGGGTTGGAGATACTAGGATTTTAGAAATAAAACATCCCCCCGCAGGTTACTGCGGAGGGGATGATACCAAGTTTTTTTCTTTCTATTAATTAAATACTGAGTTTGCTGTATTCTTCGAAGACCTTATTGTATTTTTCGTGAATCATTTTGCGGTCGAATCCCCAGAATTCCGCCAGCATCTTTTCCTGCTCGTCCTTGCTGAAGTATTCCTGACATGGATAAAAGAAATGTTTATCCTCTTTCTCGATGTGTTTAGGATAGAAATTGCCCAGTTCCCGTGCCAGGCTGATTATTTCGGCAAGCTTCCCTTCATCGCCCTGCTGCAAGTATTTATCCTTGGCGGCAACCAGCATGCCTGTTGTCTTGCGTCCCCAGACGTGCTCGTCGAGTAGTTCCTGCATTGTTTTTTTCAATTCCGGAGTGAGATTCTTTTTAGCTAAATCCCTAAAAAGTATTTCTTCTTCCTTCCCGTGATGGGTTCGATCGGCATACATCCTGACAAAATCCACTGCCACATCAATTACAACGGGATTTATTTTTTTGCTTTTTTCAATTCTATCAACATGCTTCAGCATTGATGCCAGCATTTTTTCAATTAACCTGTGTTCCCACATCAAAGGACCTACCGGTTTCATATAGCACCTCCTTTTTCTTTTAGATTTATAACATGATTTGGATCAATTGCAAATTGATATAATTTAACTTTAGAGGCTTTACCTGAAACACCTTTAAATGATTACCGTTGCAACTTAGTCGCGTTTTTGTTAAATACACAATTAATAAATGTAAATGCAGCAGATGAAGATAGTCCTTATAATTGTTCGAGTAATAGTCCAAAGGAAGTAATAATTATATGTCTGTAAAAAAACTGTTTCTTTGTTTTCTCGTCTTGTTTTTATTATTTTGGGCCTGTCAGCAGGCGGAAGACCAAAGCGAATCTGACGGAAAATTAAAAGTAGTTGCCACAATTTTTCCCATCTATGATTTTGCCCGAAATATCGGCGGGGATAAAGTTAACGTAACCATGCTTTTACCACCGGCTACAGATGCTCATAATTATGAGTTAAAGCCCGAGGACATCGTAAAGGTAAGCAAAGCTGATATTTTTCTTTTCACCAATTTTGAAATGGAACAATGGGCATATAAAATAATTAAAGCTGCCGGTGAAAAGACCAATGTGCTGGCCGTCGAGACAGGAAGCGGCACTATTTTACTGCCTCTAAATGAGGGTGATGGGCATGAAAAAGATGCCTCTAAATTTGATCCACACATCTGGCTTGATCTGGATAACGCGCAAAAAATGATTGATAATATTGCCAATTCCTTTATCAAAAAAGATTCGCGTCACAGTGATTATTATCTGAAAAATGCTCAGAAATACAAACTTAAGTTGATTGCGCTGGATCAAAGATACCGCAAGGAATTGGCCAAATGTCAGACAAAAACAATTTTGCATGCGGGGCATTGGGCTTTCGCCTATCTAGCCCACAAATATGATTTAATATATATTGCGGCTTATAACTCTTCAGCCGATACTGAACCCTCACCACAAAACATATTCGCCCTGGTTGAAAAAATAAAGGGGCAAAATGTCCCTTATATTTATTATGAAGATCTTGTTGCTCCCCGCTTAGCCCAGACGATCGCAAAAGAAACTGGTACCGGATTACTCAAACTCAGCAATGGTCATGATATCAGTAAAAAAGACATGAAAAGCGATTTATCCTTTACCTCACTTATGGAAGCTAATTTGGAAACTTTAAAAAAGGGAATGCAATGCCGGTAAACCAAATCCGTGTTGATGATTTGACCTTCTGCTACAACGGGCTGGAAATACTAAGCGATATTTCTTTTACCGTGAATAAAGGCGATTACCTGGGCATAGTGGGGCCGAATGGTTCCGGGAAAAGCACCCTTATCAAAAATATTCTGGGGATTTTGAAACCGCAAAAAGGCGGTATCAATCTTTTCGGCCAACCACTCCATATGTTTCGGACGTGGGATAAAATAGGTTATCTGCCCCAAAGGTTGAGCGCTTTGAATACTCATTTTCCCGGCACTGTGGAAGAGATAGTGCAATTGGGACTGCGCGGAAATAAAACTCCTTACTTAAACCAAACCCTTGAGCTCATGGGAATTGAACACCTATCTTCCCGCTTGATCGGTGAACTATCCTATGGTGAGCAACAGCTGACGATGCTGGCGTGCGCATTGGTTAGTCAGCCTCAATTGCTTATTTTCGATGAACCAACGACAGCTCTTGATCCTGAAACAAGAGAACATTTCTACACGCTTACCGAAAAACTGAATCGCGAATCCGGCACGACCATCATCCTTATTACTCATGACACGGGAGTCATCGGGAAATATGCCCATAATCTCATCTATCTCGACAAGAAAATAATTTTTTCGGGCACGTTCAAAGATTTTTGCACTTCACCGGCTATGACTGGATTTTTCGGGCCAGACAGTCAGCATATGATTTGTCATCAGCATACTGAATCGGACGAGGTAATTTCCAATGGAACTAAGCGAAATATTTAATTATGGTTTTGTCCAGCGTGCAATCATTGCCGGAGTATTGATTGCCGCTATTTGTTCCCTACTGGGAGTATTTCTTGTCTTACGCCGTTTTTCATTGATAGGTGACGGGCTGGCCCATATTACTTTCGGCAGTGTTGCCGTAGTCTTGCTTATAGGCATCAGCCCTTTTTATGTGACTTTGGCCGCGCTGCCTATAGTAATGATCTCTTCTCTGGTTATCCTTAAGCTGACGAGCACCAAGCGTATTCAGGGCGACGCGGCCATCGGTATTGTTTCCTCCATAGGAATTGCCGCGGGTATTATTTTGACCAGTCTTTCCGGCGGCTATAATGTTGATTTGTTCAGCTACCTTTTCGGTAATATTCTTACCGTTAATCAAACTGAACTGATACTTTCCTTTATTGTTTTTTTAATTGTGGTGGCTACGGTAGTCTTTTTCTATCATGATTTATTTGCCATTACTTTCGACGAAGAACTGGCCAGGAGCATGGGAATTAAGACAAAGAAAATTAATATAATCCTTTTCCTTTTAACCGCTTTGGCTGCTGTTTTAGCGATGAAAGTTGCCGGTATCATGCTTGTTTCCGCCATGCTGATTCTGCCGCCGCTTACCGCGCTGCAGCTTTCCATAAGCTTTAAGATGACTCTAATCGTAGCTACGATTTTCTCCGTGTTATCGATAATAAGCGGTGTAATAGTTTCTTTTCTATTGAACTTACCAGCCGGAGGAACTATAGTAATCATGAATGTGTTTTTCCTCCTTTTAGTTTTTGGAGTTAAAAAAATACCTGCTTTGCAAAGGTAAAGTAAGATGGCTCGCATTAAATTTATTTTTAGCCGGTTTCACATACTTTTTTTACTGGCGATAGGAATAGGAATACTTTTCCCCCAGGCAGCAGAATTTGCCTCGCCTTTAACCTACCCTGCGTTGACTGTAATCCTGACTATTACACTACTGAGGTTTCCCCGCGGTTTCTTCCCCCGCCACAAACCACCTTTATCCGGCGCTCTTTGGGGCAATGTCATGAATTATCTGGTTATGGGAAACCTGATTATAATAGCCAGCATATTTCTGATTAGCGATGGCGGTATGCTTTGGGTCGGTATGATTTTGGTTGCTGCCGCGCCACCGGCAACAACAATTATTCCGCTGGGGAATATATTGCGAATAGACAAACGATCCATGTTCTCCGGCATGGCCGGCGCTTATATGGGCGCTTTGTTAATTGCTCCGTTGATTGGCTATGGCTTCCTGAAATTTATTCCCCTAGATGATCCGATGAGTTTGATTTTGGCTATCTTCATGTTAATTTTGCTACCGCTCCTTCTGTCACGTCATGCAGTGGATAAAGACTGGGATAAATTAATCGAAAATCACAAAGGTTATATCACCGATGGGTGCTTCTTTATCATATTTTATGCTCTTGCCTCCAGCACAAGATACGTGGTTATCCACAATCCTATGGATGTCGTCTTCATCATTGTAATTGCCGTTCTCAGTACCTTTTTACTAAGATTTATCATTAATCTAATTGGTAATTATTATGGTATTTCTAAAGAAAAAATATCGGCGCTTGTCTTTTTAGGAACAATGAAAAATTACGCACTGGCCGGGGCAATCGCCCTGAATGTCTTTAACAAGCAAGCTGCATTGCCCGCATTGGTGTTTTCAGTAGTTATGTTCATCTATACAATTTGGCTTAAATTTAGTATGGGTAATGTTAATGCCCCCAATAAGGATACAAAATCCAAATAAAATTTGACAAAACAAAGCTGTGACTTATAATAAATAGTAAGTTCAGCTCAAAATTATTATCTATTTAATAAAAACTTTGCATAAAAAATGAAAAAAGGAGAATAAATATGGCAATAAGCTTACCGGATTTACCTTATCAGAAGGATGAACTGTCACCGCACATCAGCGCCAATACTTTAGAATTCCATTATGGCAAACATCACAAAACATACGTTGACAACTTAACCAAACTGATTGCGGGGACGGATTTAGCGGATAAACGCCTTGAGGAAATCATCAAGATTACCGCCAAAGATGCCGCCAAAACCGGTATTTTCAACAATGCCGCTCAGGTATGGAACCATTCTTTTTACTGGCAGTGCCTAAAAAAAAATGGCGGCGGCGAACCTCAAGGTGCAATTGCGGCAAAGATTAATTCCACTTGGGGAAGCTACGAAAAATTTGCTGAAGAATTGAAAAACGCCGGCATTACTCAGTTCGGCAGCGGCTGGGCCTGGTTGGTTATGGAGGGAAATCAGTTAAAAATAACAAAAACAGCTAACGCGGATACGCCTCTAGCGCATGGCCAAAAGGCTTTATTGACTATAGACGTATGGGAACATGCTTATTATCTTGATTATCAAAATAAACGGGCTGATTACCTGGCCGCCGTTATTCAAAAATTGATTAATTGGGATTTTGTGAACGCTAATTTAGGATGATTACTGAATATTAATGAATAATAGAGAAAGGGGCTTAGAAATAAGCCCCTTTTTTATATTATTGTAAAAGGCAAAGTTTGTTATTTCTTTCTGTCAACTCTATCCTTCAGTTCTTTCCCTACTTTGAAAAACGGCAACTTCTTTGGTTCAACCTTGATTTTGGTTCCTGTTTTAGGGTTTCTTCCCGTATAGGAGCCATATTTCTTTACCACAAAGCTGCCAAATCCTCGAATTTCAATGCGGCCACCCTTTTTTAGTTCATTGGTAAAACCTTTGAACACAAGACTAACAACATCAATTGCCTTTTTTTCTGTCAAGTTTAGCTTCTTACTCAAAGCTTCGATAAGATCGGACTTGTTCATAGACCCTCCTTAAGACTAATTGCAACCCTGAACCATCAAATAATGACGCGGGTTTGTTCTCATATGTTGGCGACTATTATTCATTTTTAACCGCTTGTCAAGAAAATTTTACCTTTGTTCAATCACATGGCAATGGAGTAGCTGGTCTATTTCTTTATTGGTCAAATGACGCCAGGCACCCTCTTTCAAACCTTCCAATGTGAGACTGCCGATAGCTTCCCGCACCAGACGGGCAACCCGATGGCCGGCACCTTCAAAACCTCTTCGAATGATCCTGTTTTTCCCCTCGCGCAGAGTAAGCCTGATCCAACAGCTCTTATCATTAAACTTTTCTATTTGCATGTTTTCCGGTTTAAAAATTCCATCGGGCAACTTCACGCCTTTAGTCACTTGTTTTAATTCATCTTTATTCAGACGTCCCTGAATCTTCACTCTGTAAACTTTAGGCGTCTGGAAGCGGGGATGCTGCATTTTTTGAGCAAAATCTCCATCATTAGTCAAAAGTAACAGACCTGAGGAATCATAATCCAACCTGCCCACGGGATAAACCCTTTCCGGTACATCACGCAACAAATCGATAACTGTCGGTCTTTTTTGCGGATCATCAAGCGTTGTAATATATCCAGCCGGTTTATTGAGAGCTATATAAACCATCGTTTTTTCGATGGAAATAGTAGTACCATCTATCCTGATGACATCTTTTTGCGCGTCGGCTTTTACTCCCAACTCGGTCACCACAACATTATTTATGCTGACCCGGCCGGCAGTTATTAGATTCTCCGCGTGGCGCCTTGAAGCCACACCGGCTGCAGATATTATTTTTTGCAAACGTTCTTTCATGAAGAAGGGATATCCTCAATATTCTCTTGCAAAGTAATAGTACTATCACTCTCCTGCGACTGATTAAGTTCTTTTAACTCACGCAAAGTCGGCAGCTCCGAGAGGTCTTTAAGGTTAAATACCTCCAGAAACTTCCTGGTGGTTCCATAAATCATAGGTTTGCCGGGCACATCTTTGCGCCCTACTATCCGCACTAACTTCTTATCCAAAAGCCCCCTAAGCGGAGCGCTGACATCCACGCCGCGAATGCTTTCAATTTCCGCCTTAACAATCGGCTGACGGTAGGCAACAATGGCCAGGGTCTCCAAAGAAGCCGGAGATAAAGAAGCTGGTTTGGATCCTCTTAATTTTTTTACCCAATTTGCCAATTCCACTCGAGTGCGGAATTGATAACCACCGGCGACTTCCTGTAAACAAATCCCACTTTGGCGGTCTTCATATTCCGCGATTAGTTTGTCTATGGCTTCCTGAACTTGAGATTTTTCCACTTCCGGAAGAACAGCGCAGATTTTTTCCATCGACAGGGGCGTCTCGGAAACCAAAACTAAAGCTTCAATTATTGCCTGAATATTTTCCATTTACTACTCCACAGCCGGGAATACCCGAATTACGCCAAACGCTGAAGTTTGATAGGCTTTGATCATTTTCAGCTTGATTAATTCCAAAATAGCCAAAAACGTGTAGATAACGCTCCGGCGGCTTCTCTTCTCCCCGATTAACTCGTCAAAAGTTAGATTCTTTTCACGTGTCAATCGCTCCATCAC
>Ga0208495_1000226_pt1 | contig 24222 bp, 21 predicted proteins | sample CryBogmetaGMA14M_FD_184551 | JGI IMG/M metagenome (GOLD analysis project Ga0208495, IMG submission 184551) | Freshwater microbial communities from Crystal Bog, Wisconsin, USA - MA14M (SPAdes) | ecosystem: Environmental > Aquatic > Freshwater > Lake | place: Crystal Bog, Wisconsin, USA...
GAATAGTTTCAAAATAATTAGTGGGTGGACAAGATGTTTAAAGTGGGAGATGTGGCAGTCTATCCGGCGCAAGGCGTTGGAATTATCGAAGCTATTGAGAATAAAGAGTATATGGGTAGTAAACAGAAGTTTTATGTCATGAAGATCATGAGCAACGGCATGAAAATAATGATTCCCATCAATAGCGCAGAATCCATCGGGCTCAGAGAGGTAATCGCTGAGAAGGAAATTCCTAAAGTATATGAAATCCTTAGAAATAAGGACGTTACTATTGACAAGCAGACGTGGAACAAGAGATACAAAGAATACCTGGATAAGATCAAGACGGGATCGGTATTCGAGATTGCGAGAGTATTACGGGATCTTATTATTTTAAAGTCTGATAAGAATCTCTCCTTTGGTGAAAGGAAGATGATGGACACGGCTAAGAGCCTATTAGTCAAAGAAATATCAATTGCGAGTAATTCCGAAGAAACCAAGGTGGAACAAGACCTTAGAATAATCCTGACTGTTCAATGAGCATTAGGGAATAACGCTGTCGGAGTCTTCAATTCCTCTCTTTGAAAAAGAAAATCATCACGCCAAGTGAGCCGGTATAAAAGTAATTTAGGTAAGAAAGGAGGTGAAAATATTGATTATAAAAATTCTTTTAATGGCTGCTTGTTCAATTAGTGGTTATTTTATCGCTTTTACCTATTATGGGTTTCCCATAGCATTAATAGGACTATTTTTAGGATTTTTAATTGCCATTTCTGTCATACGAGCTGAGCAGGCCATAAGAAAGGTATCGCTCAGGGTCATATTTGGTGGCGTCGTAGGCATGATCATAGGTCTTTTTATAGCTTTTTTCCTTGCCTATGGTCTTAATTTTGTAGGAGTCACCTGGGAAAAGCAGCAGGTTGCCCCTTGGATATATGCTCTTCTAACAGGTATCATGGGGTATCTTGGACTGGTTATCGGGTTAAAGAAAATCGAAGAATTTAGTTTCTTTAGCTTCAGCCAGACAAAGGAGAGCGCCGATTACGGGATTCTGGATACGAGCGTTATTATTGACGGCAGGATCGCGGATATATGTGATACCGGTTTTATCGAAGGTACGCTGGTAGTTCCCCGGTTTGTATTGGATGAGTTACAGTACATTGCCGACTCTTCCGATTCCATGAAACGCTCCCGTGGCAGGCGAGGGCTTGACATCTTAAACCGCATGCAGAGAAGCAATGGAATCAATATCGAGGTTGTTGATCAGGATTTTCCGAAGCTGAAAGGTGTTGATGCGAAGCTTGTAGCTATGGCAAAAAAAATGAACGCGAGAATTATAACCAATGACTTTAATTTGAACAAGGTCGCGGAATTGCAGGGCATAAAAATCTTAAATGTTAATGAGCTTGCAAATGCCCTGAAACCTGTGGTCTTACCAGGCGAAATAATGACGGTCAAGATAATCAAAGAAGGAAAGGAACCCGGACAAGGGGTGGCATATCTCGATGATGGAACAATGATAATTGTTGATCATGCGCAGAAGTACCAGGGTTCAACTGTCGAAGTTATCGTAACCAGTGTGTTGCAGACTACTGCAGGCAGAATGATATTTTCTGAGATGAAAGAGGTCGTGAGCGACAAAAAAACCTACGGGTTCAGTGCGAAACAATAGTGGCATGTTGAAGCCCGGAGAGCTTGAAGAGCCGGGCTTTTTTATTTGCATCGAACTGCTTCGTAAGAAATCATTATAATGCGCCTGAAGTATCCCTCGATATATTAATAGAGACACCATTGTGAGCGTTCCAATGAAGACAGTGGCGATTATCCCTGCCGCGGGTTCAAGCAAAAGGATGCAGAATAATATATCGAAGCAGTATCTTTTGCTCGATGGTATTCCCGTGCTGGCACGTACCCTGGAAATATTTCAAAGATCGCCGGGAATAGATGAGATATTTCTCATTGTACCCGGGATGGATATTGACTACGCTCAGAAAGACATTGTTGATAGATACGACATTTCAAAGGTTAGCAATATATTAGCGGGAGGCAAGGAAAGACAGGACTCTGTACGAAATGGCATTGATGCTTTGAGAAGTGACCATGATGTCGTCGTTATTCACGACGGTGTCAGGCCGTTCATATCGGAAGAGTTGGTCCGTTCGGCCATTCTCGAGGCAGCCAGGTCGCAAGCGGTGGCGGTCGGCGTACCCGTTAAGGATACTGTCAAATCAGTTGATGGTCACGGGATAGTTGTGGAGACACTCAACCGTAACCATCTGTGGCTGACACAAACCCCCCAGGCTTTTGAAAGGGACGTTATAAAAAAAGCCTATGAAGCCGCATACAGAGATAACTACTATGGGACAGATGATGCCGCTCTTGTTGAGAGGATAGGCGTCAAGGTCATGATGATTCGTGGTTCCTACGATAATATTAAGATCACAACGAAAGACGACATCATGCTGGCGGAGGTTCTCATAAGAAGGCTCAAGCAATAGGGCGCTGCCGTGAGTGAGGGAATAATGTAATTTATAAGAAACCCATTTGCGCCGGCTCAGAGCTTGACAGAAACACTGGCGGCCAAGAAAAGGACTGAAATGAGAATAGGCTTTGGATATGACAGTCACCGGTTGGCTGAAGGGAGAAGACTTATCCTTGGGGGAGTAAGCATCCCACATGAGAAGGGGCTTCTTGGCCATTCGGATGCAGACGTGCTTGTCCATGCCATCTGTGATGCCATTATAGGCGCCATTGGGGATGGCGACATCGGCAGGTATTTTCCCGATACAGACCCTGCTTATGAAGGCATATCCAGTCTGAAATTGCTTCATCTGGTTTGTGTTATGGCAGGAGAAAAAGGCTTTGTCGTGAATAATATAGATTCTACGGTCATCCTGGAAAGGCCGAAATTGATGGGCCACATACATGACATGGAATTGAATATTTCGAATACATTAAATATCCCCATGGAGAGGGTTAATGTCAAGGCCAAAACCAATGAAGGGATGGGGTTCTTGGGGCGTGGAGAAGGAATCGCCGCCTTTGCTGTAGCCACAGTTATCGAAAAGGACGGCAGATGACATCACATAGACGGAGGGTCAGATTTGCTCCATCGCCGACGGGAGACCTTCATGTCGGGAATGCCAGAACGGCCCTGTTTAATTGGCTCTTTGCCAAACACTATGGAGGCGACTTTATCCTGCGGATAGAAGACACGGATCAGGAAAGGACTTCCCCTGTCTTTGAAAAGAACATTCTGGAAGATCTGAAATGGCTCTCTATAGAATGGGATGAAGGCCCGGAGAAGGGCGGCAGGCTGGGGCCTTACCATCAGATACAAAGGATCGATAATTACGATAAATACATCAAAGAGCTGATCAGCGCCGGCAGGGCCTATCCCTGTTATTGCACAGAAGAAGAATTGGAGGCGGAACGTGCATCACTCCTTTCCATGAGGATGATGCCGAGGTACATGGGGAGGTGCAAGAAACTGACGGACAAAGAACGTGAGGCACTTGAAAGCCGCGGCAGGAAACCTGCCCTCCGTTTCAGTGTGGACAAAGGGCCTATAGAATTTAACGATCTCATCCGGGGAGAAATGAAATTCGAGGGCGATGCCATTGGTGATTTTATTATAGTCCGTTCCAATCGCATTCCTTCGTATAACTTTGCTGCTGTCGTAGATGATCACCTTATGGAGATTACCCATGTCATCCGCGGAGAAGACCACCTGTCCAACACGGCCATCCAGATTCTTCTCTATAGAGCCCTTGATTTTAGACCGCCCGAATTTGCCCACCATTCACTCATTCTGGGAAAAGACCGCACAAAGTTGAGCAAACGTCATGGGTCAGTCACTGTCCGGGAATTCAGGAACAGGGGAGTCCTGTCTCCCGCGCTCTTAAACTATTTATCTCTTCTCGGAGGTTCTATAGGGGAAGGAAAAGAAGTTGCTTCCATGGAAGAGATCATCAACATGTTTTCTCTCAATAGGGCCGGCAAAAGCGGCGCCATCTTTGATGAAGGCAAGCTAAAATGGCTAAACGCAATACACATCAGGAATTGTGATGTGGATAAGCTTACGGAATTGCTTCTCCCATTTATTAAAGAGGCCGGATATGACATTGATCTTATGAATCGCGGATGGCTTCATCAGGTTGTTGAGGCTCTCAGAGACAACCTTGTGACATTGGCCGACGTTGGTCTATACTTGGATATTTTTATTGATGACAAGTACCTAATTTCGGATGAGGCGAGAGCAGTCCTCAGGGAGGGTGCTGCTGCTGTCGTGAAAGTACTTCGCGATGAGTTGGAGCAGAATAACATTGCTGAGCGAGATTTCTATCCCAATCTGATCAATTCCGTCCGGAGAAAGACGGGTCTTAAGGCTAAGGATCTTTTTCTCCCGATCAGGGCAGCCGTAACGGGCAGGACCTCGGGGCCGGAACTGGAAAAAGTCTTTGCTATCCTGGGTAAGGAATCAATCGTGAGACGGCTGGAACGGGCAATTCAAATCGCTACCTGACCGGACAGACCTATTGATTCAACTCTCTTGCCTGCAAATCTTTACAAACACAACATTATGAGTAGTGCAGATTAACGGTTGAAACTTCCATTAATGTCAGTCATCCACAGACATATCAAGAAGCACCTCGCCTGACGACATCCCACCGTTGCACCCTATCTACTCGCTCAAAGATAAATTCTTAACTATGAATTGACATTTTCACCCTTCCTGTTTAGACTCCACCAAAATCACCAGTTCATATTAAGGAGAGCCGTATGAAAGTATCGGACCTGGAAAAATATTGTGAAAAGGCCATGCAGGGCGGAGCGACTCACGCCAAAGAAATTCATCCCAGCAGCGTCGTAACAGCCCCCTGGGTAGTGTTGAAATGCCTGTTCGGATGCCCTTACAGAACAGGTTTCTGCTGTCCTCCCCATACGCCAACGCACGACCAGACAAGAGAGGTATTAGACTCTTATCAACGTGCCATCCTCTTTCATCGAGAAGCCCCCAGGACCAAAGAACGGGGGGAACAAAACATGAAATTCTTCGATATGCTCCTGGCGATGGAAGGGGACCTGTTCAAAGACGGCTATTACAAGGCCCTTGCGATACTGGCTGGCCCCTGTGCGCTGTGCAAGGAGTGCGGCAAGGTTCAGGGAATCCCCTGCCGATTCCCGGCTAAGGCCAGACCGTCTATGGAAGCATGCGGAATCGACGTTTTCCAGACGGCGAGGAACAGCGGCTTTTTCATTCAGACCCTCCGAGAAAAAACGGAAACGCAAAACCTCTATTGCCTCATGTTAGTCGATTAATATCTTTCTTCATCTGAATGAAGTCATGCCTGCCGCTTGCAGGAGCGTTTGGAAAATGTCCCGCAGAGGGAAAGAAAATTGAACCGGACAACGAGAGAAATGGGGATTTCTGTCTTGACCAAAATGGGCTAATAAGATATATATTGCCGTCGTTTTCTCGGAAAAAAATATTAAACTGATTGGATGCTGAAGAAAGGGGGAGCTATGAAATTTATTGACGAGTTCGATCTCAAGGGCAAAAAGGTTTTGTTCAGGTTTGACTACAATGTTCCTTTGGACAATACCTTAAACATAACCGATGATATCAGAATAAGAGCGACACTTCCGACGATTAATTATGCCCTCGATGAAGGAGCAAAAGTGATAATTATGTCCCATCTGGGACGACCCAAAGGAAAGGTTTCTCCTGAGTTCAGTCTTGCTCCGGTGGCGAAAAGGTTATCGCGACTCATTAATAAAGAGGTAATATTGGCAAAGGACTGCATTGGCAGCGAGGTAAAAGAAATAGTCGCAGGCATGACTCCGGGAAGTGTTGTCCTCCTTGAGAACCTGAGGTTCCACCCTGAAGAGGAAAAGAATTCTGACGAATTTGCTAAGGAGTTGGCCAGTCTGGGGGATGTTTATATTGACGATGCCTTTGGAAATGCTCACAGAAAACATGCATCAAATGTGGGAATCATCAAGTTCATAAAGGACTCCGGGGCAGGTTTCCTGATAAAGCAGGAGTTGAATTACTTAAAGAAGGCTGTAGATAATCCGGCGAGACCTTTTGTCGCCATAATCGGGGGTTCGAAAGTATCCGGCAAACTTGAACCTCTGCTTCACCTGATTGAAAAAGTAGACAAAATGATTATCGGGGGAGGCATGGCTTTCACCTTCCTCAAAGCACTGGGATATGAAATCGGCAGATCCATTTTTGAAGAGGAGCTCTTGCCGAAAGCAAAAGAGATCATGGAGACAGCCAAGAAACTGGGCATAAAATTTTATTTGCCTGTTGACTGTGTCATCGCTGAGGACGCGAGCGCCGAAGCGGAAACCAAGATTGTCCCGGTGCAGGAAATCAACGCCAAATGGAAGGGCCTTGACATCGGCCCTGCAACGATAACCCTCTTTACCGAGGCGCTCGGGAACGCCAAAACGATTGTATGGAATGGTCCGATGGGGATGTTTGAAATCGATGCCTTCGGGAGGGGCACTTCGGCTTTGGCACACAGCATTGCAAATTCCTATGCCGTCACCATTGTCGGCGGAGGAGATACGGATGTCGCTATTCATAGAGCCGGCGAAAGCGATAGAATCACGTACATATCAACAGGAGGCGGAGCGTCTCTCGATCTTCTTGCCGGTAAATTACTCCCGGCCATTGAGGCCCTCGATGGAGCGGAAAGCTCGACCTGATCATGAATCGCAACGACGAAGGGGGGGGAATAAAACCCCCTTTTATTTTGAGTTGCTTATTGCGAGAGTTGGACGGTAAACATTAGGAAGTGCCCGGCAGATATGATACGTAATATAAAGATGATCTTGGAATATGATGGGGCAAGGTATCACGGATGGCAACGCCAGGCCAACAGGCTCACAGTGCAGGAAGTTCTGGAAGAAGGCATCAGTACGATTACCCAAGAAGACATCAGGGTTATAGGTTCAGGGCGAACGGATGCCGGCGTTCATGCCTTAGGTCAGGTGGCAAACTTCAGAACGAATTCAAATATAGAGGAGAGAGGTCTTCATAAAGGAATAAATAGCCTTCTGCCATGGGATGTTGCGGTCAAGGAACTGGCCGAGACAGATGCATCTTTTCATGCACGATACGATGCCAAAAGTAAAACATACCTGTATCAGATATATCCTGGATCTGTCCGCTCGGCGCTATACAGGCACTACGCCTGGTTCATCCGTGAACCCCTTGATATAGAGAAGATGAGGGAAGCGGCTCAGCTTCTTTTAGGTACTTTTGATTTTTCTTCCTTCTGCGCTGCAAATTGCGGGATTGAGAATCACGTAAGAACTGTGATGGCTGTTGATATGGCAATAGACCGCCGCGGTATGGTGAAGTTCTGCATAGAAGCAGACGGTTTCTTGAAATATATGGTAAGGAACATAGTCGGCACACTTGTTGATGTCGGGAGAGGGAAACTGTCCTCATCTGAATTGATGATCATCGTGGAAGCGAAAGACAGAAATCGGGCGGGTCAGACGGCGCCTGCCCATGGACTCTTCTTAAAGGAAGTGAAATACTGATTAAGAGGGTATCACCGATGAAGATTCTGATAATGGGTCATAAGGGCATGCTTGGCAGCGATCTTTTTCTGAGGCTCTTTGCTTTTCATGATGTAACGGGTCGGGACATGGAAGATTTCGACATTGCCTCTTCCGAGGACTGCGAGAAAGTTATTTCGGAAACCGAACCTGATGTCGTTATCAATGCCGCTGCCTACACGGATGTCGACGGTTGCGAATCAAATAGAGAAAAGTGTTTTTCTGTCAATGCGGAAGGAGTCAAGAATGTTGCGTTATCATGCAGAGAACGGGGGATAAAAATTGTTCACTTCAGTACGGACTACGTCTTTGACGGGAATAAGCAAACATCCTATCTGGAAGACGATACCTGCAATCCCATCAATATCTATGGCCAGTCAAAACTTGCAGGGGAGCAGCATTTGCAGCAATTTTCCGACAACTTCCTCCTCATACGGTCGGCGTGGCTTTACGGGAAGAGCGGGAAAAATTTTGTTAAGACAATTGTGGAAAAGGCAAGAACAGAAAAGTATATGGAAGTAGTGGATGATCAGGTGGGGTCCCCCACATTCACGTGGGATCTGGCGGGTGCAGTCCAGTTGTTGATTGAGGGTCAGTATACCGGAACCTTTCATATAACCAATAGAGGGAATTGCAGTTGGTACGAATTCACCCTGAAGATATTAAAATTCGCCGGCATGACCGGCGTAACCGTGAAGCCCATAAAATCAGATAAACTGGCAAGGCCGGCCAAACGCCCGCATTACAGTGTTCTCAACTGTCGAAAATTTTCTGAGTCCACGGGAAAAACCATGAGATATTGGCAAGTTGCCGTTGATGATTATATCGGCAAAGTAATATAATAAATTGTTAGTGTCTGGATTATGCCGTCATCAAGCATTGCAATGATTTCTTTAGTAAAGTTCCTGAAATAATCTTGACACCCTATAGCTATTTCAGTATATTCTTGAGCGCTTCCTTCCAGCAGTATAGATGCATGTTTCTTGAGAGCCGCAAATCTTCGTAAGCCTGAAATATTGCAGCAAGAGACATGCTATGTCCATCTCCACTATATCTTAAAAAAATAATAAACGGACGGCTTACTATGAGAAGATTGTTAATTTTCATCTATGCAGTCAGCATGATTCTTACTTTCTCTTTCCCCGTGGCGCATGCCCAGGATAATGTATGGGGTATAATCCGAGAACTTTCAATATCTGTACCTTATTACGTTTCCATGGAAATGACAAAACATAAATGTTTCAGGGTTCACGCCGGATTTGTGGGTAAGAGTTTAGTATTATGAAAAGCCATTCGGGGAGGCTTCAAATGAAAATAGGATTGCGAAGGTCCATATTGATCGTTCTTATTCTGCCTTTGATGGTTATGTTTCAGAGTTGCGTGGTTGCCACAAAAGAAACTGCCATCGCGCCTCAGTTCAGAGATCTCTTTAAGGGTACGTACAAGATAGACCCTTACATGGAAAAGCACAAACCCCAAACTGTTGCGGTACTTCCCTTCGTTAATCTGGCGAAGAGCCAGAAGGGGTCTGAGGAAGTGCGCAAGGCATTTTACAATCACATGAGCTCATTGCCGTATAAAGGAATGAAGCCCTATAGCGTGGATAATGTTTTGAGGAAGGCAGGGCTCAGCGATGTCGAGGCCATCGACAAGATCTCTCCCAAGGAGTTGGGCAAGATCCTCGGTGTGGACGCTGTGATCTATGGCAATATCTCGGATTTTGACAAGTTGTTTGCCGTTGTTTATTCCTCCGTCTCGGTGGGAGCGGAGATTAAGATGTATGATACCAAGACGGGGAATTTTCTCTGGAGCGGCCAGCATGTCGCCCGCATTCAGGAGGGCGGCATTTCTACCACTCCCATCGGCATCATTGCGACGATCATCGCTACGGCCATGAATATGAGGGACATCCAATTGCTCCGCGCCTGTGATGACCTCTTCAGAGACATGGTGAAGACAATCCCCGTGCCGACCATAGCCGAGGCTCTCAGACCGCCCGTCATCAGTCTTCTCACACAGGATACGATGAATCTGCCGAAAAAGGCGGGCGATGAAATAAAGGTGGTCATTCAGGGTGCGCCCAAAATGCAGGCCTATTTCGATATCGGTGAGTTCAAAAGAAATATAGATATGCAGGAAGTTGAACCGGGGGGATACCTGGGCGTCTATAAAGTCATTCCCGGGGATAACGTGACAAAGGCCGTGATTACCGGGTATCTCAGGGATGAAGCAGGCAATACCGCTCAATGGGTTGATGCAGTAGGAACGGTAACGCTCGACACCATACCTCCTGACAAAATCAAGAACGTTAAGGCCGTCGGAAGGAATAAGGTGGTTCTTCTGGGCTGGGAGAAGTCGCAAGCCCCGGACCTGGCGGGATACCTGGTCTATCGCAGCAACACCCCTCTTTCCGGTTTTCAGCAGATTGCGAAGACGGAATTGAACGAATATCGTGATGAGAATCTCGTCAATGCGCAGAAATATTACTATCAGGTCACTGCCTTAGACCTGGCGGGTAACGAAAGTGACAAGTCCGATACCATAAGCGGTATGCCTGTGGAGCCAGGACCGACGCCCGTTTCAGGCATCATTGAATCTGATACCACCTGGTACGCAGGCGCCAGTCCCTATATAATCAAGAATGCAGTGATCGTCAAAGATAAGGCCCTTCTGACAATTGAGCCGGGCACAGAGATACGCTCGCAGGGCGGCGCCCTTGTGATCGAAGGAAGACTCAGTGCGCAGGGGGATGAGGAGCACATTATTATATTTGATGCGGCAGAAGGCGCCAAATCGTGGGAAGGCATAACTTTCAGCAACGTCAAGGAAAAGGAAAACCTGGTCAAGTTCTGCCGCATCAGGAAGGCGGCAACGGCAATCACATGCCAGGCATCTTCACCGCAAATAGAAGCCTCTGAGCTTGTGGAAAACGGCAGTGCCATAAAAATCTCGGGCGCGTTTTCAAAACCGCAGATCATAAAAAATACAATCCATAAGAACAGGGAAGCCGGGATTTTTATTACAGACGGAGCCCAGCCTAAAATGATGGAAAACAATATCCAGAATAACTTAAAGGAAGGTATCTTGATTCAGTCGTCTGCCCCCTTAATTACTCACAACAGGATTACGCGAAATGAGGGACATGGAATCATCGTAAAGAGCTCTCGTCCCGTAATTGCGGAAAATAATATAAATGACAACAAGCAATTTGATATGGCGAGCGATATGACGGGAGAAGCCGTCGATGCCCTAAACAACTGGTGGGGTTCTGCCAAGGGTCTCGAAATCCTGACGAGGATTCAGGGGAAGATCAACATCAAGTCTGTTCTGAATGCAGCTTATCCTGAGGGGAAGCCGCAGGAACTGCCCATACTTAATCAGGTCCTTGGCGGGCCGATCAAGGCGGATGCTTTCCTTATCCTTTCCAACAGTCCTTACCGGGTGGCCAAGGATGTCACTATCGATGGCGGGGCAACCCTGTATGTCGAACCCGGTGTGACGATCGAATACGATCAGAATACATCCATCATTACTGCTGATGGCGGTGTTGTGGCAAAGGGTACCAAGCAGCATCCAATTGTATTTACGGCTTCCGGGAGTTCTCCGTCTCCCGGCTTTTATAGTAATGCCGTAAGATTGATGAAACCCACAAAGGTTAACAGCGCTTTTGCATACTGTGTCGTAAAATATGCTAACACCGCTTTTGACATTTACTATGGCACACCGGAAATTTCGTCGTGCAGCATTACACATAATGCTCAGGGGGGCATATACACCCGCAATGACGCATCTCCTAGAGTGTTTTATAATACGTTTGCCAGTAATCTTGGAGAGGGCGCTATCAAGTGCGTAGGGATGTCGAATCCAGTCATACATAATAATAATTTTATCAACAACACGGTGGCCATCCAGACATTTTCCTCCATCTATATCGATGCGAGAAACAACTGGTGGGGCAGCAGCAGGCCCGATCAGAACGTAATCTGGGGAGATCTGGAGAAAAATATCAATATTAAACCATGGTTAGAAACCCCTGAAAGTAAAGCATTTGCAGAAAAGAAGTAATATAATTTCTTCATTGAAACCTTTGGCGCATTCTGTTATTTTACGCTGGTGTTTTTGAAGGAAAGATACGTACATCAATTCTGTACAGGGTTGATTATGTAGTTTTATGGGTGAGTTTCCTAAACCAACAGTAAGGAGGATTTTATGAGGTCGAAACTAATCGTTACAGTGGGTGTTATCGTAAGCATGTTGTTCCTCTATTCAGGGATCGGTTTTTGTCAGGAAAAAGTCAGTGGGTCCGAATGGACTCAGATTGTCGAACAGATGGGCGATAAAGGAAAGATTAACTGGTCGGAAGGCTATATTGAGGCTGTAGGGATTGGCGCCCCTCCCGAAAGGTACATAGGAAAACCCCAGGCTCGTCCCATGGCTCTAAGGGCAGCCAAGGTAGATGCCTACCGTAATTTGCTCGAGACGACAAAGGGTGTGCGCATTGATTCTACGACAGTCGTCAAGGATTTTACCGTAGAGAGCGATGTCATCAATGCAGCGGTAGAAGGCCTTGTAAAAGGGGCCAAGGTGGTGAATCAGGACTACCTGTCCGATGGAACAGTGGAAGTGACTCTGAGAATGCCGATGGCGGGCGGTTTTGCGCAGGTCATTATACCAAAGGCCCTTGAGAAGAAACCGGAGGCTGCTCCTCCAGAACCCCCGGCAGGACCGGCGCCATCAGGCGATGTTTTCACCGGTATGGTGGTTGATGCCAGAGGGCTCCAGGCCAGGCCAGCTATGGCTCCCAAGGTTCTCGATGAAAATGGCAAAGAAGTCTATGGTTCCATGAATGTTGACAAAGAGTTTGCCGTTCAGCAGGGCATGAGCGGTTATGCAAGGGATCTTACAGCAGCCCAGAGTAATCCAAGAGTGACAAATAATCCGGTCAGCGTTAAAGGAGTTAAGATCGAAGGGCCGGGCCGGGCCGACATCGTGATCAGCAATGCCGATGCCGACAAAATCAGAGGCGCTGCAGACAATATGACATTCTTGAAAAAGTGCAGGGTCATGATAGTTTTAGACTGATCTCGGCGGTGTATCGGGTTATATTCGACCGCAGTTACTTCGTGAGGGTGACTGCGGTCTTTTATTAGGTTCATCCGGCTTAAGCGTACTTGTCTAAGATGTATATCTTCCTGCCATCAATAAAAATGACATTTCTTTCGATATCCAAGCTTTCATTTGTTAAACAATAAGATGCTTTTTCTGGAAGAGTTGAAATTATTCTGCCCTGTCCAACATGACCACTTGATGCGCAATGACGTCGATTTATTTGTTGATTTCAGAAAAAAATGCCCCATAGTATTTCTCAAAACAACACGTATGGCGATTAAATTTCCAAAGACGTGCAATCCTCTGCGAGAGGGTTTGTTCAACTAAGTTTTTACGTCGGCTCCGCGGCGTAAAAACTCTTAATACGTTGGGCGGAAGCCGTTGGGCTCAGCTCACAACTTCCGAAATGAACAGCATGGCACATTTACTAAAACATCCCTACCTGCGTAAGGCTGACAGACGAGGAGACATTCACGTGTGGATCGTGGATGGCAGCTATGTCCGCGGACACATCGATGAGGAGTTCACGAACTTAGGGCAGCACTACAGGTACGCGTACATTCCCGAGAACGAATTCTGGTTGGATGAGGAAGCGGAACATGATGAACGAACGTTTTTCATAGACCATCTTCTTGTAGAGCATCAGTTGATGGCCAAAGGGATGCCATACGATAAGGCACTCGTCGAAGCAGATAAGGCGGAGCGTAAGGAGCGTCGTCGTGCCGGTGATGTTGCAAAGGCAACGCATCGGGGACAGCAACTCCCGGATGGCAGTGCCGCGCATGAACGCCTCTGGAAGAAGCTGGAGAATGGCGTCAGCGTGTGGATTGCAAACGGTCGATTCGTGCGTAGCGTCTTCGATATCGATTTCACGGCTGGTGGGCACGACCACGTGTATGAGTTCGTGCCCACGGGGGAAGTCTGGATTGACGACGCGATCACGGAGAAAGAGCGAGGATTTGTGCTGCTCCACGAACTGCACGAACGCAATCGGATGGCAGACGGAGTTCCATACAGTAAGGCGCACGCGGAGTCCAGTCGCAAGGAGTTTTGGTGTCGACATCACCCGGATGAACTTCATGATGCGCTCGCGGTTGAAGGCTGGGCGTAGACGATGCCGAAGGCGGCGGGAAACGGTACATGTGATAAGCCCAACCAGCAAGTCCACGGTATGGCGTACCGCCGCCCGTGATTTGCGACGTTACTCCCTTCCGATCTGTAATCCTCAATTCTGACAACTGCGCACCACCGAACAGTTGTAGGTGGCGGATGCGATTCCGACGGATGGGCAATCTTGAAAAATCAGTAATTGGTTTTTTTATTACGGACAACTTCCTGTTATCTTCATAAACCAGATTTGATCAAATACTAAACCTTTCAATTGGTAATCAACAAACCAACTCATTGTAATGATCGCCGCTATTGACCCCAAACGGCTGTTAGTAGAGTAAAAAACTGGTGATGTTCTTCTGGTGCTGGCTTATCTGTTTCCGTCCCTGTATAATGCCTTTCGTTTAAACATGATATATTCCCTCTTTCTGTCTTTAGTCTATGCACTTGATCGGAAACCGCTCTAGACCTGTCCGGAATGAAGTGCACCGTTTTCGAAGGGCTCGATCCCGACCCGCTTGCGGAGGCCGCACGCGTCAACCACGACGCATAAATCGAGCTTGCTCCCTCCACCCTGCGTCTGCTAAGATGAAATGCTATAAAGAGGGAAAGAATTTTACGGGAGTAGGCAGATGACCGAGGCGGATGTTGGCCGTGTAGTCTGGGTTAGAGTAGTGATCGTGAACTACAATGGTGGACTGGTGCTTCAACGCTGCCTGGATCATCTAGCGGGCCAAACTCTTACTGATTTCGAGGCGGTGATCGTTGACAATGGATCCAACGACGGGTCATTGGACGCAATTCGGGTACCGGACACCCGGTTCCGGCTTGTCCGGGCTGGTCAAAATCTGGGGTTCGCCGCTGCGAACAACTTGGGAGCGCGGGATTGTAGAGCGCCGTGGCTAGCCACGCTCAATCCCGACGCCTTCGCGGAACCAGGGTGGCTGGAGGCGTTGCGGCAGGCAACACAGCGCTACCCTGATGTCGCTATGTTTGGGTCGACTCAGATTGACGCCGGAGACCCTCAACGCCTGGATGGTTGCGGAGATATCTACTCGGCCTTTGGCATGCCCTGGCGGGGGGGCTACCAGTACCCGCTTAATGCGCTGCCGCCTGACGGCGAACCCTTCGCGCCCTGCGCCGCCGCGGCCCTATACCGACTTTGCGATTTCGTGGCCGTTGGCGGATTCGATGAGGCCTTCTTCTGTTACCTTGAGGATGTCGACCTTGGATACCGGTTACGGCTGCTTGGTTGCCGATGCGTGCAAGTTGCTGGCGCACGAGTCCACCATCTGGGGTCGGAGATCAGCGGGCCAGCCAGCTGGTTCAAGCTGTTTCACAGCTACCGAAACCGGGTGTGGCTCGTGTTCAAGAACACGCCGTTTCCCTTGGTGCTGGTGTTGCTGCCCTTACACCTTGCCGCCAGTTGTTATATGCTGGCCCGACCGCGGCACATACAGGACATAGGTCCTTGTCTTGGGGGCATATATGCGGGGCTGTGCGGCCTGCCCAAACGCTGGGCCTCCCGGGTCGACAGTCAGCGCCGTCGTCGCATTTCCAACTTTCGGGTGGCCCGCGCGCTGACGTGGTCGATTGCGAAACTCCAGGCGCGCTCGATCGACCTCCGGCCCCGATAGTCTTACTGCGAAGAGCGAAAGTTCATTTCCTCTTGATTTCTTAGCACGATTTTCGCTTTACACGTTTCCGGAAATACTAACGATGGAAATTCCCTTGACAATAGAACATAGGTTCTACTATAGGCACGTCGCATGGGGGTGTATTTTCCTGTCTGCCCCCAACAAGCGAGAATATCATGCCTGAACCTGCCTGCATATACAGGCCACGCCATCCACAAAACACTGATTATTATCACTGCGTAGAAGATGTTTTTGAAACGCTGTTTAACGTTTACGAAGAGAGATTCGAGAAGCAGTATGGATTCTCCCGGCCATATGTGCAGAAGGTCATTTATCGTTACCTTGATTGCGGCGATTTGTACAACGGCTTTATCCGTGTGAAATGCAAAGACTGCGGCCATGAATATCTACTGGACATCCCTTGCAAGTGTCGCTGCTTTCAACTGGTAATCTGCAACTTCTTCTATAAGGCATCATTGAGGACTTGTAGGTGAAAGTCAGTCAAGGTTAGATTCAATATTATCAGATAAAGTAGGCATCAGCCGGATGAACCTTTTATTATATGCTTTGAAGAAGTGTTCCTGTCTGCCATTCGGAAGAAGACGGATGCCATCCGTGTCAAGCATGGAATGACGTGTAAGAGTCCATTTTTTATAGAAAGTGATTAATGGTGGCTGCGAAAATTGTTACTTCCTTGTCCACATTTGACATAATGAAACATGCTTTTCATTTAAAGCGTCTTTTTTTCTATTGACACGCCCCATATCTACACGTATATTACACGTGTAAGGGAGGTGTGTCATGCAGAAGAAATTAACCATAACAGTTGATGAAGAAGTATATAACGGTCTCCATAAAATCATAGGACCCCGCAAAATCAGCAGATTTGTACAGGAAATAGTTAGGCCGCACGTTATGCGCCCTAATCTCGAAGCTGCCTACGCCGAAATGGCAAAAGACAGGAAGCGGGAGAAGGAGGCCATGGAGTGGGCTGAGATTACCTTCAAGGACGTAGCCAATGAAACGATGTGAAGTCTGGTGGGTCAATTTCGATCCTTCTGTTGGCGGGGAAATAAAGATGAAGCGCCCCGCCGTCATCGTCAGTAACGATGCATCAAATAAGTTCCTCAATCGAGTTCAGGTTGTCCCTCTGACCAGCAAGACCGATCGCCTCTATCCCAGTGAAGCAGTAGTGGATTTTAAAGGTAAAGAGAGCAAGGCCATGGCGGATCAATTGGCCACTGTAAGCAAGTCAAGGCTTTTTAATCGCGCTGGCGTTCTTTCTGAGGAAGATATGCGCAAGGTTGAAGAAGCCGTTAAGATACAACTTGGTATTTATTAAGAGCGGGACAAGTATTCAATCCACCGGACGTTCGTTCCTCGCGCCGGTGATCATCGCGGTAATGCTTTCAGTCGATAATATTCACATCTTCACGATGATTCCCCATATTGACTTGGTGGATGAAAGTCAGTCAATGGTAGATTCAATATTATCAGATATAAGTACGCATCAGCCGGATGAACCTTTTATTGTATGCTTTGAAAAAGTGTTTCTGTCCATGCCATCCGTGTCATAGATGTAATGACGTATGAGAATCCATTTTTTTGATAGGTGATTAATCGTGGCTGCGAAAATTGTTGTTCTGCCGGAAAGTCTGTCGAGCAAGATTGCCGCGGGAGAGGTCGTCGAGAGGCCCGCATCCATTCTGAAAGAACTCCTGGAAAATGCCCTCGACGCCGGCGCTACGGACATAACCGTTGAACTTGAAAAAGGTGGGCGGGGATCGATCAAGGTCATCGACAATGGTGAGGGCATTGAGAGTGCGGAGGTTCCTCTTGCCTTTGAGCGTTTTGCGACGAGCAAGATATATGAGTTCGATGATATTTATAAGGTTAGGTCATATGGATTTCGGGGAGAGGCACTGCCGAGTATTGGCGCCATTTCCCGTGTTGAGATGGTCACGAGGAAGGAGTCTTCTTTATCGGGCACAAGGGTGATTGTAGAGGCAGGACGACTGGAGAGCATAACAGACACTGGATGTCCCGTAGGCACTTCCGTTTGGGTGAATCATATATTTGATCCCGTTCCTGTACGCAAGAAGTTCCTGAAGACAGAGGCGACGGAGCAGGGATATTGCATGGATGTGATTACGAGGACGGCACTTTCCCGTCCGGAGGTCAGAATAAAAGTCGTGGTTCACGGGAGGGAGATTTTGAATATACCGGCCACCGGAGATATTTCCGAGAGGGTCTCTCTTGTCTTGGGGACGGATTTCGCTAACCACATGTTGCCCGTTAAAGGCGCCAGGGGCAGTATGACCGTTCTCGGATTTGCCTCTAAACCCGATTTCACGAGATCAAGTTCGAAACAATTATACTATTTTGTGAACAAGAGATTTATCAGGGATTATCTTTTGAATCATGCCGTAATGACGGCCTACAGACGCTTGATTGAGGCAAAAAAGTATCCCGCGGCAGTCTTGTTTATAGATCTGCCTCCCGGGGATGTAGACGTTAATGTCCATCCTGCGAAAATGGAGGTTCGTTTCAGAAACCCGAGGGAAATTTACGATATTGTTGCTGAGAGCCTGGTCCATGCCCTTGCCAATGTCGCGCCTGTCTCATTAGGAGAGAAGAGCAGGACGATGCCCGAGGGCTATGGAGAGAGGGTTCGAGAAGCGTTGAAGCGATACACCGTAACATCGGGAAGCGGGAAGCTTTTTTTCAACAAGACTTTCACAGATTACCCCAAGCCCGGCCCTGCTATGGAGCAGATTCGGGAAAAGGAACAATCACAGATATCTCCGGAGGAAATCCGCGTTGAACAGGAGATGCAGGATAGAGGCTTAAAATTTAGTGACCTTGAATATATTGGACAGTTTGCGGGTACGTACCTCGTTTTTTCTTCATCTGACGGTCTCATCGTCGTGGATCAGCATGCGGCTCACGAGAGGGTTCTTTTTGATAAACTCAAGATGGAAACGGCCCTGCGCGGTGAGAAAATAATAAGCCAGCGGCTCCTGATTCCGGAGGTCGCGAGCCTGTCCCCGGGGGAGTTTGCCGTAATTATGGAATCTATGAAAGTCCTTGAGGACATGGGCATAGAGGTGGAACCTTTCGGGGGAAAGACGGTAATTCTGAAATCCGTGCCTGCCATGCTGTCTCATGTTGAACCTAAGGAATTGTTTTTTGAGATCCTCGAGGAGTTATCAAATGCGGAACGGCCCCTGGGCTTGGAAGAGCGGCAGGAAAAGATTTTTGCCCTGTTAGCCTGCAAAGGGGCGGTCAAGGCGAATCAGAAACTGTCGGAAGCTGAGGTGACGCGGCTTTGCAGGGATTTGGATGCTACACAGTTTTCGTCCACTTGTCCCCATGGAAGACCTGTTCATATCTCGTTTAACCTGAGGGATATAGAAAGGATGTTTAAACGAAAATAAATGCATGTGCGCGAATGTTAAGAAACCCCGCCTGATCGTTATCGTTGGTCCTACGGCCGTCGGCAAAACCGCTGCGGCTATTTCGCTCGCTCGTGAGTCAGGCGGCGAGATAATCAGCGCCGATTCGATGCAGGTCTATAGGCTCTTGGATATAGGCACTGCGAAGCCGACACTTGAAGAACAGTCTCTAGTGAAACACCACCTTATTGATGTCGTCAATCCCGATGAACAGTTTAACGCGGCCATGTTCATCAGGCTGGCCGAAGGAACTATCGGGAAACTCAATGATACGGGGGAGCCCATCTTTGTGGTCGGCGGGACCGGCCTTTATATAAAAGCACTCCTGGGCGGACTTTTTGAAGGACCAGATGCTGACGAGGATCTGAGAAAATTATACAGGCAGGAGCTCAAACAGTTCGGCAATACTTATCTATATGAGAAGTTGAAAGAAAGAGATGAACAGGCCGCTGCCCAGATTGATAGAAATGACATTCCCCGGATCATCCGCGCCCTGGAGGTTCTGGAGCTATGCGGTCTTTCAATCGTCGAGAAACAGAAGGCCCATCACTTCGGCGACAACCTTTATGACTTCATCAAGATAGGCCTCATGATGGAGCGCACAGAGCTTTATAAGAGAATAGATCAAAGAACGGAGAAAATGATAAAGGACGGACTGGTTGATGAAGTGGAGGGGCTTCTCTCTATGGGTTACCATGAGGCCCTGAAGCCCATGCAGGCACTCGGATATAAACATATTGCCAGGCTGATAAAGGGGTCATTCAATCTCGCAGATGCCATAAGGGTGATTAAACGTGACACGCGTCATTTTGCCAAGAGGCAGATGACCTGGTTTGGTGGAGATAGAGAAATTGAATGGTTTGCCCCATCAGATATTGACGCTATGAGGCGAAAAATCGACCAATTTCTCTCTCCATGAGCATCTTTGCATGCGCGATATTGCAAGTCTTGGTTTCCTCTTATAATTTAAGCAGATTTTGTTAAATATCTTGACTTCGATATGGTATGAATATAATTAATTGCGTGATTTCTCAGATGTTGAGAATTTGGGAATGTGAGTTGCGAAAACGGCTAATATTAAACCGGGAATAGCTTAATCCCGGACAGTTACATTAAACACTTTTTTGATGAAAGGAGAGCGTTATGATTCAACGGTTGAATTATCGGAGTTTATTGATGTTCTTTGTTGTTATCGCTCTGGGATTTTTCATTGTCTCCTGCGGGCCCAAAGCGGTGAAGCCTGTAAGCGAAATGGACACACCCGAGCATCATTTTTATACAGGCATGAAATTCCTCGATCAGGGGAAATATGCTGATGCCAAAGGAGAATTTGATCGGGCGATTGCACTCGACCCCAAGTACTCAAAGGCCTATGCGGGAAATGGCCTGGCTGCAGCCTATCAGGGAGAATTCAAGGCTGCGAATGAACCCATGAAGCAGGCTTGGAAATTTGCAAAGAATGATGATGAGAAGATCTTCGTCCATGTAAGCAGGATAAGGCTCTATACATTGGGCAAAGCCGAAAAGGATTGGATCAAAGACGCCAGGAGCGAGTTTGAAAAAGCCATAGCAATCGATCCCAAGTATCCTGCCGCCTATTATTTTATGGGAATTGCCTACAAGACCGCGCTGGATTTCGCTAATGCGGGACAGATATTCAAGCAGGTAATTGATATCAATCGTGACTACGTCAAGGAGGCGGATGCTGAATGGAATCTGATCCAGAAGATAGAGAGGGCCATGCCGGGTACGATCGCAGGAAAGAAGATTGCGATTCTTGAACGGATCAATAGAGCGGATGCCGCCGCCCTCTTTATGCAGGAATTAAAGATTGATGTCCTTTATAAAAAGAGAACAGTGAAGAGCTTCGACACGGCCTTTAAAGACCCGGAAAAGGCGAAGGCTCAGGCGAGCGCTGCTCCGGTGACGGCAACAGATATTGCCAGTCATCCCCTGAAGGCAGATATTGAAGGGATTCTCAGGATAGGCGTTCGCGGATTGGAGGCTTATCCCGATGGCTCATTCCACCCGAATGATATGGTAGATCGCGCAACATATGCCATGATGCTCGAAGACATCTTGATCAAAATATCGGGAGACAATTCGCTTGCGACAAAGTTTATCGGCAGTACGTCGCCGTTCCCCGATTTGAGGTCCGACCTGCCGTACTTTAACTCGGTCATGGTTGTGACATCAAGAGGGATCATGGAGGCCAAGGACCTTTTAACTGGTGAGTTTGCGCCCCTCGGTCCTGTCGCGGGTGTTGATGCCCTCTTGGTTATCAGGAAACTCAAAGAAGAATTAAAAATATTCTAACGGAGAAGTTTCATGGCTGAAAAGTCATTGGGCAAGGCTTATGAACCCCAGGAATCGGAGGCCAGGTGGTACCAGTACTGGCTTGATCACGATTTCTTCAAGGCAGAGGATTCAAGCGCCAAGCCTCAGTTTTCCATCGTTATTCCTCCTCCAAATGTGACGGGCATGCTCCACATGGGGCATGCCTTGAATAACACGCTGCAAGACGTCATGACCAGGTACAGAAGGATGCAGGGTTATAACGCACTCTGGATGCCGGGAACCGATCATGCGGGGATCGCGACGCAGAATGTCGTTGAACAGGAACTCGCGAAAGAAGGCATCACCAGGCATGATTTAGGCAGAGAAAAATTCATTGAGCGCGTGTGGGAATGGAAGGAGAAATACGGCGGGGTTATCATTAATCAGTTAAAAAGGCTGGGGTGTTCATGCGACTGGCACAGAGAAGCCTTTACCATGGACGAGAAATTATCCAAAGCCGTAAGGGAAGTCTTTGTGCGGCTCTATAATGACGGACTCATCTATCGGGGTGACTATATCGTCAACTGGTGTCCCCGGTGCCATACAGCCATATCGGATCTCGAAGTGGAATATGAAGAGAAGGAAGGCGCACTTTGGGATATCAGGTACCCTTACGAAGACGGCAAGGGCGACATCGTGGTTGCCACCACGCGCCCGGAGACCATGCTGGGGGATACAGCAGTTGCCGTTAACCCTGATGATAAGAGGTACAAGGACAAGATTGGGAAAAAAGTGATCCTGCCTCTCATCAACAGAATAATACCGGTCATTGCCGACAGCCATGTGAGTGTGGAGTTTGGTTCAGGAGCAGTGAAAATTACGCCCTCCTCTGATCCCAATGATTTTGCCATGGCCGAGCGGCATCATCTGGAAATTGTAAACATCATTGATGGCAATGGGGTCATCAATGAAAATGGCGGCATCTATCAGGGGCAGGACCGTTACGAGGCCAGGGAGAATATTCTCCGTGACCTCGAAAAAGGAGGATATCTCTTAGGGAAAAAGCCTTACATCCACAATGTCGGCCAATGCTATCGATGCAAGACGGACATCGAGCCCATGATTTCCGCACAGTGGTTCGTGAAGATAAAACCCCTGGCAAAGGTGGCGACTGCGGCGGTGATAAAAGGGAAGACGAGAATCCTGCCCTCCATGTGGGAAAGCACATACTTTGAGTGGATGAACAACATCAGGGACTGGTGCATATCTCGACAGATCTGGTGGGGCCACAGGATACCCGTTTGGTATTGCGGGGACTGCGAAAAAGAAATCGTCTCCACCATAGATCCAGTTGAATGTCCGAACTGCGGCGGCAGCAGCCTCAGGCAGGAAGAAGACGTTCTTGATACGTGGTTCAGCTCCGCCCTCTGGCCCTTCTCAACCCTTGGGTGGCCCGAAAAGACAGAGTCCCTAAAGACATTTTATCCCACATCGCTCCTCATTACAGGATTTGACATACTCTTCTTCTGGGTGGCGAGGATGATGATGATGGGGCTCTATGCGATGAATGATGTTCCTTTTAGAGACGTCTATCTCCACGCCCTCGTGCGCGATGAGATGGGAGAGAAGATGAGCAAATCCAAGGGGAATATTATTGATCCTCTCGAGATGATCGATAAATTCGGCTGCGATGCGTTCAGATTTACCCTGGTGGCCCTGACAGCCCAGGGCAGGGATATCAGGATGTCGGGGGAGCGCATTGCTGGCTACAAGCATTTCGTAAACAAGATCTGGAATGCGACGCGCTTTGCCCTCATGAACCTCGATGCTTACTCATCTTCCGGGGCTTATATCAGCAAGGACGATGAATCCCTTCCCGACAGATGGATTAAGCATCGCCTGAATATAACTGTTTCGGAAGTCATCAAATCTCTGGATGAGTATCGTTTCAATGATGCTGCATCAGGTATCTATCAGTTTATCTGGCATGAACTCTGTGACTGGTACCTTGAGCTCGTCAAGCCGGAGCTTTATGGGAAAGGCAACCCAGAGAAGAGGCGCGCGGCACAGCACACCCTCCTTACTGTCCTGATGTCTTCTCTGAAGATGCTTCATCCCATCATGCCTTTTGTTACGGAGGAGATATGGCAGACCCTCGTAGGCGACGGGACTTCGATCATGGTAAGTGAATTTCCCACACGGGAGGACACTTCCCATGACCCGGTCGCGGATGGGCAGATGCGCGCCATTATGGACGTGATCACATCCATCAGAAACATTAGAGGTGAGATGAATATAGGGCCATCGAAAAAATTAAAAGTCGCAATTTCCGCGTCCGATGAGGAATCGCGGGCCATCGTGGAAACTGGCAGCGGCTACATTACCAATCTGGCCAATCTTGAGGCATTGACCATGACCGCAAGTGGAGAGGAGCCCAAGAATGCTGCTATCGGCGTTGTCGGCTCCATGCGGATATATGTGCTCCTGGAAGGCGTGGTGGATTTTGCCGGGGAGAGGAAGAGACTCGAGAAAGAAATGGCCAAGGTGGATAAAGACCTCGCGGCGATTTCGAAAAAGCTCGCCAATAGCGATTTCCTGGCGAAGGCCTCGAAGGCAGTCGTGGAAAAAGAAGAAGACAAGTTCAGGGAAGTAAGAGAGAAGCATTCTGTCCTGGCGGCAGCCCTGAAAAGACTTCAGAAGATGGGTTAGAAAAACTTTAATTACTCAGGTCTTCCGGGTGTTCATGTACCTGCACGCCAAGAACCTCTAAGCATCTTTATCATCATGTTACAAAAGCATATCATACGCAATATAGTACAGTCGGCAATAGAAGAAGACGTCGGTGCGACGGATATAACGACGACGGCGGCACTGACAGGTGAAGAGATCGGCAAGGCCGTGGCTCTTGTCAAATCTGCTGTTATTGTGGCAGGCATTGATGTATTTGCCGAGACCTTTCTTCTCCTCGATGCAGGCATGCAATTTAAAGGCTGCTGTAGAGATGGAGAATTCGTGGAGAAGGGCGGATGTCTCGCGGAGATATCAGGGAATCTCAGCAGAATGCTTACTGCCGA
>Ga0208495_1000227_pt1 | contig 24214 bp, 16 predicted proteins | sample CryBogmetaGMA14M_FD_184551 | JGI IMG/M metagenome (GOLD analysis project Ga0208495, IMG submission 184551) | Freshwater microbial communities from Crystal Bog, Wisconsin, USA - MA14M (SPAdes) | ecosystem: Environmental > Aquatic > Freshwater > Lake | place: Crystal Bog, Wisconsin, USA...
GCTGATTCAGCAGCCGTTGTCTTTATAGCCTTGCGTTTGATGTACCGAACACGGCAAGGCGATACGGGCTGCACGACCATTTGGGTAAAATCATCCTGATAATGATCTTTCTCGTCTACCAGCTCAAACGTATAGCGACGTAATAAAATGCTAAAAATGGCTTTTAACTGCAACATGGCAAAAGCGTTGCCTGTGCATTTATGTTTGCCGCCACCGAAAGCAATCCAGCTAAAAGGCAGGGCATCCTCCTGACGGGCTTCTGAATAACGATCCGGATCAAATTTTTCCGGATCAGGAAAAACCTCGGCTATCCGGTGGGAAACGCGTGGTGAGGCGCACACATATTTCCCGGCTTTAACCGTATAACCTTTAAAGTGAAAGTCTTTCATCACTTTTCGAATTAAAAAGATTAAAGGCGGATGCAAACGCAACACTTCTTTAATAACATTTTCCAATGCCGGTATTTCACGTAAAGACTGAAAAGTGACTTCTCCATCAGTACCGAACAATTCATCCAGTTCTTTCAATACGACCACCAACGCTTCCGGCCGACGAGCCAATTCCAGCAAAGTCCACGCGGCTGTTCCTGCTGTTGTATGATGCCCCGCGAAGATAGTACCAATTAACATACCCGTTATTTCATGCGCTGACAAGTGACTGCCGTCATCATATTTGGATTCAATCAATAATTGAAAGGCATCTTCGCTTTTTTCGGTCTTTAGCGCTCTTTTAGCAATAATACCGGTCACCAGTTCTTGTAATCTGGCGCGTGCTTTATCACGGCGACGAAATACCGGCAAGGGTAAATAAGGAAACACAAACGCCAGAGGATTTACGCCTTTTTCAAGATCGTGATAAATTTTTGCAAATTCTTCGTTCAGTTCATACCTAAATTCATCACCCAGCAGACAGTGACTGGAGGTATAAATAGTCAGTTCTTTCATAAACTCAAGCAGATCAATTTCGCCGGTATCGCCCCAACCGGCAATCATTTGCTCAACCTCTTGGACTATCACTTGCGCATAGCCACGCATCGGTTTATCGCGCAATACCGGCATGAGCATTTTAAGCTGTTGATCTTTTTTGTGCGGAGGTGCATCAAAAACCACGCCTTTACCAAAAATAGGCGTCATGATTTTATAGGCCTGGCTTTGATCCAACTGCGCATCGGGCGCACGAAAAAAAGCTTCATTCGCTTCAGGGCCGGTCATTAGCACCATTTTTTGATGAAACATTCGAAACTCACCGATTTCTCCCAGCGACTCCCTAAGGTTTACCATGTACTGAAAAGGATTTTTTCCAAATTTGAGCATGTGCCCTAAAAGCGGCAAGGCACCCGGCATTTTAGGCGGCTCTTTGACCGGAGAGGCAGTGTTATCGGTATTCGTCGTATTCATAACTCAATCTGTATCGATGTGTAATAAGGAATACTAGCGCTATAAGCCCTGGATTCCTCGGAAAACATAAGTCTTTGAATGCTCTAACTACTCAGTAGATGTCAGCTTCAATCATAGACCACGGATGACACGGATTATACGGGTTTCAACGGATTTTATTTTTAGTCGAAAAAGAGCTTAACTGTTTATATAGTCTTTCAGAAATTAAACTTCCATCACATGAAGATTTAGTTCACACGGATAACATCCCTTAAAGGGATGGTATCCGTTAGCATCGAAATTATTTATCTGAAAATCTATAGGCAATATTTTCATTAGATTAAAAAAGCTTCCTTATCCGTGTCTATCAGTCAGATCCGTGTCATCTGTGTTCTATTTTTTAATGGCTGAGTAGTTATTGAATGCTAAAGACGATGCCAAGCAACGGGTGATTTTACGCGGTGCTTGCTTAATGTACAAAATTTTCTCATTTAATTGCTTGGCAACTACAAAACAACGTCCCGCCAAGCCAGACCTTACAGACCTGAATCGGCACACATGAAAATTTACTTTTTTAGTCGTCCGCTATCAAGCGCCTCAGCAAGCACCCGAACGTCCAGAGGTCTGTTGGTATCGATATGGATATCCCGTTGCGGAAAGGCAATGACTATACCCTGCTCGGTCATCGTATTATAAATCATGTAGCGCAGGTCACTGGCGATAGTTTTCCAGGAAACCTCAGGATTTATTTCTACCCAAACATACAAACCAAAAAGCAAGGCATCACTGCCGAAATCCTCAAATAATACCTGAGGCGCGGGATTGGCGAGCGTCAAACCATGTCGCTCCGCAATATCAAGCAGCAGGTCGGTGGCCTTTTTTACCTGTGATCCATAAGCAATGCCGACATTAACCACGATACGTACCGAGCGGCTACTCAGCGTCCAGTTGGTAACGTTCTGTTCAATAAAAGTGCTGTTGGGAATCACCGTTTCAATGCCGTTTGCATCGATAATATGCGAACTCCGCACCCCAATATCCAAAACGCGACCACGAATACTACCCACTTCAACCACATCCCCCGGCCTGAAGGGACGCTCAAACAGCAGCATAAGCCCGCTGATCAGGTTTTTGAGCATATTTTGCATCCCAAACCCTGCCCCGATAGCCAACGCTCCCCCCATAAAGGCAAATATCGTTAAGGGAATTCTGACCACCAACATGCTCAATACCACCAGGAGCAAGACCTCAAGAAACAGTATCCAGCGCCAGGCAATCCGCGCAAGGCTTGGATCCATCCCCAATCGGGTCACTGCCAACCTTTCGATTAAACGAGCCAAACGGACAGCGATCCAAATTCCTACTATCAGAATGGCTAAAGCAGTCACGACTTTATCGACGGTGATGCTGCGTTTGCCACTGATTGGCTGCCCATCAACGACTAGCGTATCCTCCGCCGCGAAAAGCTCGAACGCCCAAATCTGTGACGCAAAGTCGCGAGTCGCTAGCCACGCTTCCGTCAGATAATCGGGAAATGACTTAACCCTGAACCTCGCGTCCAGTTCCTGCTTAAAACGTTCCAGCAAGCTTTCGGTTGATTCAATTGTCCCCATTAGACGTGAGTATAAAACCACCTGATCAAGATCAAGTTTTCTAAGTTCATCCCGCAAGGTATCAGACCCGGCAACTGAAGAATCCAGCTCCTCTAAGGACAGATTGGTGACCAGCGTCAGAACATGACGGCGCTGCTGATTGACATAATCGTGAATAGCTTTCAAAATCGCCTGAAATTGGACAATCTTGTCATAAGCCTCGCTGGCTTTTTCACGGTCTGTCACGTTGACGTATGCCCAGCGAATATTCCAGATATCACGCTGCATTTGCAGGTAAACCAGTATCCTGTTAAGAACTTGCAATTTAATGTCTGCAGAATTGCGCTGCGCCTCACGCACCTGATCAATTTGTTCCTGCCCGGCGGATTGAGGTTGAGCTGGTTCCCCAGTGATACTTATCTGTTTGTCAGATTTATTCTCAAGATCAAGCACTGATAGCCCTTGCTTAAGCTCGGCAGTTATCTTTTGGCTTTCACTATCAATGCTTTTCTGTACCTGATCGATGTCTTGCTGCGTGAACTCGATATGCTCTGATGCCACGCTAAGCTGTTTGTTAACCAGTTGCAGTTTTGCCCGATTTTCCAGTAGCGCTTCATTAACTGCTTGTCTTTCAATCTGGAAACTCATGACACGCGCCAAATCAATTTGATTTTGTAGTCTCAGTAAATCACGTTCCCTGCCCAGGGCGGCTTGCCGGTCTGGTGAATCTGTAGCCTGCTCTACAGCCTCGTCAGCCTGCCTTAGCTTTATTGCGGAATCCTCGGCAATGTTTATGACCTCTGTTCTCGCCAAGTCAAGCGCTGTAATCCAGGATTCAAGTTCATCAACCCTGCTATTGAGGGTGGCAACTGACTCATTCAGCTCATCAGCCCTGAGAAATGGATGGAGCGACGGCTCGCTGAATCCAGACCAGTTGGCCGCTTGATTTTCCAGCTCAAGCCGGTACTGTTGACTTAGCTGCAAACTTGCCAGACGGGCAAGCTGTCCCTGATAGATAAACACAAGCTGTTTGAGATGTAGTCGTCGAGTATAGATATTTTCATCAGCTGACGATCTGGGAGCTGATGCTCCAGCCTCTGATGCTGGTGGCATGAGCGCGAGTTCTCCCATGGCTGTGGCAAGTTTCTTCTTAATGTCCTCAGTAAGCGCAACAGGATCAATCGTGGATTTTGTTGACAGCGGCTTACCGGATGATTGTTGTAATATCCCGTTGAGCAATGTGGAAGCCGGCGTAGCCGAAACAGAAACAGGGGCTAACATCAGCAACAATAAAAGACTTAATAAAACCCGAAGGACCTTAAAACAGTCCGGTTTAACATCAATGCAACCGCAAAGGATGCGGTGATTTTTTAGTGTGTCATGCATTATTAATCATCTCTCATGAAATAAAAGCATATTGTGCCAAACCAGGATTGATCCAGCCTTGCCGGGCAAAATACTTTGCCGGTTGGCCTCAATCTTCTCCGCCATTTGTTTGGCCTGCCGAGCCTGATAACAGAATCAAACGTCGTTTAAAATCTATCATTCGATGCTCAAGTTTTTAGGTCATTCAAATTAAAAAATTTGGCATGAAAATTAACAAAAATAATAAATTATTAGCAAGTATCATAAATACTTGATGTGTTGCTTTTTTTTGCCTTTTATTTCATTCAAACAACTTATGATCTTTATTTTTATAATAGAAATTCCGCTAAAGCCCTTCTCCCCAGCGGTACTGCCAGGCAATGCCGACCAAATCGAAGTCGCTCCCGGTCCGTGAGGAAACACCGGTATTGCCGTAAAGTTTGATGGAATGCTGCCGGGTGATGGGGAGCGCCAATGTAGCCCCAACGCGCCAGTTTTGCTGAAGGTTATTAGCCAACGTGTTGTCTATGCTGGTACGGCCTCCCGTGTAATAATTAGCATCGAGAGCCCCCCAAATACCTGGGGTAAAATTGTAAATCAGGTGTCCTTGCAGGTTATACATCGGCTGCTGCGCCAAAGTCTGCCCCAGAAACGGCTGATTATTATCCGTAAAAACGAACACACCAGCGGCAGCCTCGGCGGTAAGCGCACCCCACGCCTTGGAAACGCCAATCTCGGGCTTGAATGACCAGCGATTAGTGCCGATATTCACCAGCTTATGCGGGTCGTATTGCCCCCCCGGCGCGGTAACCGCAAGACTGACACCGACAATCGTGTCCTGCTTATAGTTGGCGAACTCTTTCATCGACATGGCGGGGGCGCCGAAAAGATTAACATATAAACGAACCATGGGATCGGCAAAACCAACGACGTCCCTGTCCCTCTGTTTCCCCAACACCTCCGCTTGACCGGATAACCAAGCCTCCGGGAGGATAATGTCAAGCTTGCCGGATTTTCCCCATAAGTCCAGTGAACGGACATAAGCAAAGACAGAACTGTGGGTTTCCAGCTTGGCGTTGTCGATGGGCAGCGTCGGGGCAAACGCCACATTACCTTTCATGTAGGCGTATCCGGCAATAAGAAAGTTAATGCCGATGGGTATATTGGAATACGATCTGGGTTCTATATCCGCTTCACACACCGGCGAGCTCAACATCCCCAGAATCACCAGGACTGACTGCCTGGCGAAACGAAACAGGAAGTGTCCGACGAAAGGGTACAACACACCCAGACCGTTCAGCGCGGATTAATCAATAGTACCCCATGCCATATCCAGGCCCCCAGATACCCCAATTCATGGTAGCGTTTTCATTCATTTCCGCTGTCATCTTTTGATCATCGACGATTTTTTTCTGGATTTGTAATTGCTGAAAGCGTTGATAATCGGAATCATCACCTAGATAGAGGCATTGGCAAGTTGTCGCATCGGCGTAAACGTAATAGTTTTTGCCGTCTTTTTCATGCGTCACTATTTTTTGTTGGGTCAGTGTCTTTAAGTGGGCCATTTTTTCCGGGGTGTCTGCCAGTTGCAGTTTAAACCCGGCGGCCGCCAAAAGCTGTTCTTTATCCTCCGCATCCTGCGCTTTCATCGCGGCACAGGAAATTAACAGGCCACAAACTATGGCAATGCAAACGCCTTTTAATAGATGCCAATTTATAATTGCGTTGTTGTTCATAAAATAGTACTCCTTGGTAAGGATTTAAAAATGCGCCCCGTTACTGCCCGGCATCCAGAACACGCCCTGTCTGCGCAAAGGCATTACAATTATCCGGGTCACGGCACATCGTTTCATAAACCGCCTGTTTGCCGCACCCCCTGACACCGATAGTGTATTCAGTCCATTCATAGCCACCGCCACCGCCCATACCAACCCCCAAGCCGTTAATGTAAGTGACCTTCTGGGAAAGCACCGTACCGGTCGCCTGTGGGCAGTTCAGCTCAAATTGCCCTCTGGTGAGTGCGGTTTTTAGCGCTGAGGGGGAATTCTGCGCGAGAAATTGGGCTTCGGTCGCACAGGCACTAATAAGCATTGGCAGCACCAGCGCGGCCAAACCGACCCGCATGGGACAACTGATGCCAAGCCGCGTTTGCATTTGATTATTAACGATATAGAGTTTGTCTGAATTTTTCATGATTTTTTCTCCACGTTTATGTAAGCTGCCAGTTTCAACATTCATCATCTGGCGGGTAATTAACAACTACCGCTAAGCGGCACCTCCTAAAACTCGACAACCAGCATCAAGCCAACCAGCGAAAGTACAAACTTTTTATAGTCTTGCTTAATTAAAGTTTCGTAACTTCCCAACCATTTAGCCCAATTGATATGGCTTTTTCAAGCTACTCGCTGGTTTTGTTGTTTCGCTGGGCCTCCATCAACTGCTTTTCATCCTCGGGCGTCAACTGCGGCCGGTCTACCTTAAGGGTCAGCTTGTTGAGTTTCGCGGTCAGCGTGAATGGCGGCTGGTAGTCGGCATCGTTCACGCCGGTCAGGGTATCAGAGCCGATGTCGAAGCTCTCGTCCCATTGCAGGGTCATGGGCAGCGTATGCGGCATGGTAATGGTTTGAACTTCTTTGCCGTCCACTTTAAGCGTGCCGGTGCCGGGTCGGCCGAGACCGCTCATGTTATTGAAGGCAAGCGTGCCGACACCGAGGCCGTCATACTTGAATTCGAACTCCAGGGTATGTTTACCGGGCGTGAGCGCGTCCGAGCCTTCCCACTTGATGGGGTTCAGGTCAATCAGGTTCCAGAGGAACACCGGCTTGCCCTTGAGCAGGTAGAAGCCATAGCCGGCGAAGCGCCCACCGGAGGTCAGGATCATGCCTTCCGCGCCGCCTTCGGGCACTTCAATATCCGCTGTAATGGTGTAGGAGCTGTCGAGCAGGAACGGGGAATCGCCTTGCGGCAGACCGACCATCGGATGGGTGTAAACGAACTCCGTGCGACCGGCTGTGATGTTCGGGCGCGGGGCGACGATGCGGGCAGCCACAGAGGCGTCCATCGGGAAGACCTGATACTTCTTCGCCTCGGCGATGAACATCTGCTTCATCTCCTTCATTTTGCCGGGAAACTTGTCTGCGATGTTCTGGGACTGACTGAAATCCGTACTCAGGTTATAGAGCTCGAGCACCTGATTGTTGAGCGGGTCGGGATTTGCAGCGCCAAAGGCTTCCCACGGTGCACGGTTAACCTTGGTGCTGAGCAGCCAGCCTTCGTGGTACAGGGCCCATTGGCCAAACATCTCGAAATACTGGGTCTTGTGGTGCGAAGGTTCCTTGGCATTTTTCGCGTCAAACGTATAGGCGAGGCTCGTACCCTCGATCGGCGCCTGCTTGATGCCGTCTACCGTTTCGGGTGCCGGGATGCCGGTGGCCTCGAGAATTGTCGGTACGATGTCAATCACATGGCTGAACTGCTCGCGCAGGCCGCCCTTATCTTTGATGCGTGCAGGCCAGGAAATAGCCATGTTCTGGCGAATGCCTCCAAGTTTCGAGGCGTTCTGCTTGAACCAGGTAAACGGTGTATCAAAGGCCCAAGACCAGCCCGCCGACATGTGGTTGTAAGTCTGCTCAGTGCCCCAGACGTCATACCATTTCATTTGATCTGCTACGGGCACTGCGACACCATTAAAGAATGCAACTTCGTTAGGTGTGCCAAAGGGACCGCCCTCAGCGCTGGTACCGTTGTCGCCGTTGATGTAGATGATGAGTGTGTTGTCGAGCTTGCCCATGTCCTCGATGGTTTGAACGACGCGCCCGATTTCGCTGTCATTATAAGCGGCAAACGCGGCAAAGACTTCCACCTGCCTGATGTAGAGCTTTTTCTCTTCAGGTGTCAGATCATCCCAGTTTTTGAGGACATTCGTCGGCCAAGGCTCCAACCGGGTATCCTGCGGGATCACGCCGAGCTTCTTCTGGTTTTCGAAGATCTGCTCGCGAAGCTTGTTCCAGCCTTGGTCGAAGATGTGCATGTTGTGGATTTTCTCTACCCATTCCTTGGTCGGATGATGCGGCGCGTGCGTGGCGCCGGGTGCGTATTTTAGAAAAAATGGTTTATCGGGCATCGTCTGGTTGACGCGATTCAGGTAATCGATAGCGTCGTCGGCCATTCCGGTAACCAGATTCCATTCCGGCTTACCTTGGAACGGATAAATTTGCGTGGTGTTACGGAACAGATTCGGCTGCCACTGGTTCGCATCACCACCGACGAAGCCATAAAAGTACTCGAAGCCCATGCCGGTCGGCCATTGGTTGAACGGACCAACCTGGCTGGCAGCGAAGGCAGGCGTATTGTGATCCTTGCCGAACCATGAAGTGGCGTAACCATTATCAAGCAGAATCCGCCCAATGGTGGCTTTGTCCTCAGCGATGATACTGTTATAGCCGGGAAAGCCCGTGGACTGCTCGGCGATCACGCCGAAACCGGCCGAGTGATGGTTCCTCCCGGTGATGAGCGCTGCACGGGTCGGCGAGCACAGCGCAGTAGAGTGAATATTGTTGTAGCGCAGTCCGTTATTCGCGATACGATCCATCGTGGGCGTCGGGATCACGCCACCGAAGGTGCTTGGAACGCCAAATCCTGCATCATCCGTGATGATAAGCAGCACGTTGGGCGCTGCCTTGGGCGGCACGATGCGTGGTGCCCACCACGGTTTCGATTGCAGGGCATCGTCCTTGATCACGCCGCCGAATTTCGGATCGGGTGCCGGAAGCTGTTTGCCGCTGATAGTGGTTGTGGCGCTGGGCGCCCCCGGTGTGCCAGTGGTCTGCAATTGACCCGCTTGATTGGTGTCTTTGTTAGCCGCTGATTTATTGGCTTTACCTTGCGTCTTTTCAGCAAGTGCCTGGGGCGTTACAACGGCGCACGTCAGCGTCGTCAAAATGATAAGCACATAATTGAGTAGTTTTTGTTTCATGGTTTTTCCTTTAGATCCGTTAACGTATGATTTTGTATCGTCTGACTAAGGTCTTGAGTTACCATCGGGCATTACGTGAGTGATTAATCCTTCCAGTCAAGTAATGCCTTGTTTGATTGTGTTATTCACTTTGCTTGCTGTCAAGTGAAAAAGACCAAAGTTGGGAATTTTTATCTACCCTCGCTTGCTCAATCCGCTTAACCGCCGGCGGGTTCCAACGCCCATCGAGTATATCTGTAATATAACTCTGCATCCCGACCAGCTATTTCCCGATTAAAGAAAGCGCTTTATGAAGCGGGGCGCTCGAAACCTTGATGGTTCCCTCCAGTGGGTTATTTAATTCCAGGATAAGATAAATGGCACCCGACACCGATAGGGCGCAGATGAACAATGCCGACTTCGCTGTCAGGTTTCGAGGAGCCAACAAGCCGAATTGAGCGAACAAAACGGTAAGCCAGAAGGTCAGCACCACAAGAAATATCCTCGGGAGGTTAGTCTGCGACTGTTCGATTAACATCCATCGTGATTGCATCATGTCAGCGCTTATTTGCAGGGCCTGAGTTTGAAGATATTTTTGCGAGTCGTTCTGCGGCGAAAGCTCTCGAATCTTGCTGTAAACGTCAGCCATTCCGGTGGCTGCTTCCATCTTCGCCAAATCGGCCCCTTGGGTGCTTTCGTTTGGCCAGACGCGTTCAATTGCTGTGGCGGTCGCCTGACGCACGAGCTCCCGCGCTGCTTTCGCATCCGGTCCGTAGTTAGACAAGTAATAGTCAATCGTGATGATTTTCGCACCTGATTGGGTAATGCCTGAGGTTGTATTATCGTAGTTGCCTTTCGCCGACGTCACCAGCAGACCAATAATCAAAGCGATCAGCGTAGCCATCATGCCGGCCGACGTCATTAGAATATCCTTGGAGTCAGCTTTTGTGTGATCATCGGGTAAAACCAACCGGAGGTATGAACCCAGCGCCATTCCACAAAGCATACAGACAAGAATAACGAAAGCGGTTAACGGAGCAGACATCACTTATCCTCCTCTAATATCGCCGAATAATAATTAAACACCCTTATAAAGGTAAAACATAACTTCATTTTGTTCGCCTATTAAGTTACAAATGATGTTACACAGCGCTGCAAATGCGCTGCCAGGATAGAGCGGCGCTGTGCTTGCTTTAAGGTATTTAATGGCGCACACAGGGCTACTCTGTTTGCTAAAAAGTGTCCGTTTATTTAAGTGCCTTACGCGCATTTTTCAGCATTTTAGTCATTTCTCCCCGCGCTTGTTCTCCGCCGACAGAGTGTTTTACGCTACTGCCAAAACCAGCAACCTGATCCGTAAAAGTTCGATTTGTATAAGTAACCAGGGAGCCGTCGAGATAAGGCAAACAAGCAATAGTGAGTTGATTGGAGTTATAAGAATGCCCCGCATAAAATTGCCGGGAAAGAATTAATTCACCAGCATCATTACTCAACATGACCCGGTGGACAAGAATAGCCGTTGGGCGACTTTCCACGTTACGATTACGCCAGAAAAACGTCTCCTCGGCACCTGCTGGCAAAGCAGCGGGATAATTCAGCCAGGCCTTATACAATTCCGGAAAATAACGGGCCAGTACTTTGCTGTTCTGCGTGGCTGTTCGCAGTTCTCCCGCAGGATTGGCTTCCGAACCATTACCGCGATCATAGGTCGCAATACCCTTCAAGCCGTTCTTGCGATAAGCCTGCCAACGTTGCAATAAAATTTTCCGATATGCTTGTGATGCCGCATCAGGCTCTGCGGCACTTGTAGCCTGTAGTGCCTTAAACTCTTCAGTCGACAGATTAAATTGGCTACCCGGCTTCGCCGCCAAAAAACTGGCGGCTTCATCGCTCCCGGCTTTGAAGGCGAAACCTTTAAAGTTATCAAGCGTCGCCTGTAAAGGAATAGCACCTTCTGCAGTGACTTCAGTATCTATTGATGCCAAGCCTTTATTCTTGATTAATCCGATCATTTTGGATGGTGCGGCCGGAAAATACATGGCAGCGCCTGCGGCTAACTCTTTTTCGTCGCCTTCTGCGACATTAAAAAAAACAACGTCTCCCTGATTTAGTTTTACAACGTCTTGTTGCTGAATGCCAAGTTGTTGAATCAACCCTTCAGAATCAGGTAAATTTGCGGCAAACACTGGAAAAGTAACGCTCAATGTCAGAGCGATTAGCATCTTGTATCCAACTTTTTGTTTTTTAAACAAATCATTTTCTGCTGTTCTAATTCGATTAAACATGGTTTTAATCCTCTATAAGAAAAATAAATAAAAAATCGGTAGGGTAATTTGAGCATACCCCGCCGCCTGGCTAATGACCCAGCGCCTTAAAGCCTGCCCAGGCAATCTCGACACCAATGCAAAGCACAAAAAAAGCGAGTATTTTTGATATTGCCAAAGCGCCTGCAGCTGAAAATCGCTTGGTCATAAATTTAAGATTTCGATAACAAATAGACACGACTACGCACATCAAGAAAATCCCAATAATTGCGGCGCCTCGTTCCAGCGTTAAAAGCAGCATGGATTCCTGATTCAAATGCGCACTAAAGGTCAAAACCACGGCCATTCCACCGGGGCCTACTGTCAGGGGAAAAGTAAAAGGGTAAAAAGCTTTCGGTTCAACTGACAAACCAGGATGATCCGGATCTTTTTCAGAAACCGGTTTACTGGTCTCTTTTTGATTTAACAGTTGCCACCCCATCAATGCCAAAACTATCCCTCCCGAAAACTGAACCACCGGGATGGAAATTCCAAAAAGCTTCAGGATGTAACTGCCGAAAAAAAAGAAAAAAGATAAAAAAAGAAAAGAATACAGCGCGATTCTACGCGACATTGATTTCCAGGTTTGATCGTCAACCCCTCGGGTCATGCCAAAAAGGATAAGAGCCGTTCCAATGGGATTTACCACCGGAAACAGAGCCATGAAAATCATGGGAATAATTTTTAAAGCAATTAATAAACTGGTCATTTCACACCTTCTAATTCTCCGATTAACTGTTCTATTTCTTTATTGCCCGGCAATGCTTCGGCGGCTTTTCGTGCATAAATAAGTGCCGCCTTGTTATCGCCTGCCTCGCGCTGCATCGAAATCAAGGCGCTGAGTATCTGGAGGTTATGCGGCTGACGCGTGTCAGCCGCTTTTAATACGGCCAACGCTTCGTGTTGTTTGCCCATGGAATTTAGTGCGATGCCGTAAACATACGCATAGTGGGCATCAACTGGCGCGAGCTTGCTGGCTTTGGCAAATTCCTGTAACGCTGTGCTTTTATCTCCCTTGCGCACCAGTAGCAAACCCAATGCGTGGTGTAAATCCACCGCATCGGGAATTAATGACAGACCCTTGCGTAACTGTTTTTCGCCTTCATCATCGCGGCTTTGCTGACGATAGGCATCAGCGAGATTGGTATACGCGCCAATAAAAAGCGGGTCGAGGGTAATGGTACGTTGATAAGCAGCAATAGCGTCGTCTATTTTGCCCTGGCGCAGGTAAAGATTACCCAAATTAATATTTTCCGCTGGCCAGTCGGCATTAAGCTTAAAAGCATCCATATATTCCTGCATCGCCCTGTTACGGCTCTCCAGTCGACCCTCCGGAATCTGACTGTCCGGTGCATCGGCAAGCACACGCGCGGCTTCAATGCGTACACCACGAACCGGATCGGCAAGCAAGGGCGAGGCGGAGAGTATGCGATTGATTGGATCGGCAGATTCAATCAAGCCAAGACCGGCAATACGCACCGAAGGATCGGCGTCCTTTAATTGCGATCGTGCAAAAATGAGCAGATCCGGACTCATCATTGGCTTGAGCAACGAGAGAGCGGTTGCGCGTACAAGCGCGGGACTGGTCGAATCCTGAGCAAGTTCCTGTAGTGCGGGCAATGCTTTAATGCCCTGTGTTACGCCAGCATGTAATGTCGTGCCGTAATGCGAACGCTTGCGCCAATCTTTGCCATACCACTTATCCATCATACCAGCCGCCCATTCGGGCTTTTGTTTTTGATGGCATTGGGTACAAGCATTTGGGCTACCTAGCGTTTGTGATAAATCGGGTCTGGGCAATCGAAAACTATGATCGTGCCGTCCATCATTCACCATGTAATTTTGTTCAGGCGCGTGACAATCCATACACGCAGCCCCTTTTGAATCCGGCTTATGAAAATGATGTTTTTCCGTGTCGAATTTTTCGGCATTATGGCAACGGGTACACAGTGCATTGCCTTCAGCACGAAGCTTAAGCGAATGCGGCTCATGACAATCCATACAGGTCACGCCTTGCTGAAACATCTTGCTTTGACGGAACGATCCCCAGGTGTAATCTTCGTCACGTTGCTGCCCATCAGCATGGTAAGTCGGTTGCGTCAGTAATGCGGGCTGATGCGTGTCTTCCAATGGCAAACCGGGCAGGCTACCTTCAACCAATGTCAAGCGGCGTGAATGACAAGCCCAACAGACATTCATCAGCGCATCATTAGCAGGCTGTTCACGATGGGCAATAACGCCTTTATCGGCAAACTTCCACGCCTCTTGCCAGTAGCTTTGCAGCTTCACTGACAAACCTTTGTTAGCGTCCGAATAGGGCGGTTGCGCCTGCTTCGCCCACTCGATATGCTGTGATGCAGGGCCGTGGCAAGATTCGCAAGCGACATTGATCTCGTTAAAAGTCGTCTTGTAACTGTCCGTTACTGCATCGTAGCCTTTTTTCAAATGGGTAGAATGGCATTCGGCACATTCCATGTTCCAGTTCTGGTAACGTCCCGTCCAATGTAGCTGATCGGTGTGATCAACCTTTTCTTTTGGATAAAGATGAAACCAGTGTTGCCCGCCTTCGGTTTTCGGACGACTGTCCCAGGCAATACTGAGTGCCTGATAACGGCCACCGGGAAACGCTATCAAGTATTGTTGCAACGGCGTAACACCAAACGTGTAGGTGATCGGGTAATCGGTTAATTTTCCGTCAGGGCCGTCAGTGCGTACCATAAACTTATCGTCGCGCTTGAAAAAAGTCGACTCGACATTGTCGTGTTTAAATTTGACGTTATTAAAATCGCCGAGTACCGTTTGAGCATTGGCTTCCTGCATCGCCAATTCATGATGCGAACCTTGCCATGCTTCAACTTCGATCGGATGACATTGCTTGCACGCGCTGGCTCCCACAAATTCTTTAGTCGCAACAGGCATTACCTTTGCTGGTTTCGCTGGAGGAGTAACCGATGAAATGACCGTTACGGTAGGCCTGTTGGCAAAATAGATAACGCCTATGACTAACCCCACACCCATTAAGATTGACAGGAACAGAACGAGGCGTTTTTTGCCCTTACCCGTTTCGACGGGTGTTGCGTTAGTTTCAGACATCGTTTTGGTGACTGGTTTAAAGGGTTTTGGCGTCTTGTGGCGGGTCATTCTTAATCCTTGTTTGAGGTTCGGGCATTGTAATTTTTGCTTCCTGCCTGACGGGTAGATTTTACTCGGCTAACCAAGCTTGAGCCTGCTCAAACTGGTCCTGTGGAAAAAATTCAATAGTCGTCTGACGCATTGGCGCTCCGGTAAACATGAAGATTTCAACTTTCCATTTCTCGTCACCGACAAAGGCAAGCTTTGAAATACCCGCTCCCTTTTCTTCCAAAAAAGGCGAATCCTCCCATTCGGTTTCCTTGCTCCAGCCCTGAAAATCTTCCAGCTCAACCAATACACGAAATTGACCAAAGTGTTCTAGGCTCAGTTTGGCAAGGGCTTGAAGCTCCTGAAAATCATGTACCGTCAGTTTACCGATAAGCTTGACCGAATTAATCGGATTAAATTCTTTTATCAATTGATATGACATAATCGACCATTCCTTAACACTGGCTAAATTAATCGTTTGTGTGTTTTGTTGGTAAAAGTTGAAGAATACACACAAAACAACTTAAATTCACTATTCCTTAGCCCCAAACCGAAATGCGTGACCTGAATCAGATAGTTATGGGGAAGTCTGTTCATGCGCTTGCTTTGCTTCCAGCGCTTGGTAACGTTCGATCGCCGCACGCGCATTGAACAATAGGCGCTCGGGACCGAGCCGCTCTGCCAGTCCGGAATTACGTACAACCTCAAGCACACGGGGGTTCAAATCCACCAACCACAGCGTGGCACGGCCGTCCGCCCCACGATTTTCACGCTCCATCAGCATCTGCAACGCCGAGTATTCGATATCAAATAACCTGCTCATATCCAGCGCCAAAACCTGCGGCTTGTACTGTAACATGAGCGTGCGAATCTGATCGGCCACGTTCTGCACGTTAACAAATAAAAGACGTCCTTCCGGGCGCACGATCAGCAGACCATCAATGGTTTCGTCGCCGGGGTGTTCGGGCGACAACGGGCGCAGCACGTCTTGTCCGGGCTTGCGGCCTATGACATACACACGCGGGTTGGTGACTTGGCTGATGAGTCCGATCACCGATACGATAATCGCCACCACGATACCCTGTAACGTGCCAAATATAAGCACACCTACACAGGCTACAATAGCCCATTGAAACTCCATCTTGCGCACCTTGCTAATGGCAAGAAACTCCGCAGGCTGGATCAGTCCGACCGAGTAAACGATGACCACTGCCGCAAGCGTAGCATAAGGCAGCAAGCCGAGCAACGGCGAGAGCAGCAGCATGATTGCCGCCGCCGTGCCCGCCGTCACCAGCGACGCCTTCTGCGTCCGGCCTCCGGCAGCACGCACGACCGCCGTCTGCGTGGTACCGCCTCCCGCCGGCATCGCGCCGAACAGTGCGCCACCCATGTTGGCCGCCCCTAAGGCGATCAGTTCACGATTGGCAATGATCGGCGGCTCTTCAGTGTCGGCAAAGGCACGCGCCGCCGCGATCGATTCGGTGAAACTCATCAGCGCGATCCCGAATGCGCCCGGCAGCAATTGTTCGATCAGTGCAACATTCGGCAATGTCAGCGACGGGAATCCTTGCGGAATCAGGCCGACCGTCGCAACGCCCTGTGCATCCAACCCGAAAAACCACGACGCAGCGATACTGCCGCCAACGGCGACCAGAGGCGCCGGAGAATGCGGCCACAGACGTTCCATGACGATCAACACCAGCAAGACCACAATGGCTACCGCCAAGGTGATTAGCGAAGTCTGGGGCAGATGATGGATGATGCTGAACAAATCGCGGATAAAACCTTGCTTGGTAATGTGAAGACCCAGCAGTTTCGGCAACTGGTCCAGCACGATCACCAGGGCAATCCCCGTCTTGAAGCCGGTCAGGACAGGTGCGGAAATGAAGTTGGCAACAAACCCCAAACGCAGCAACGACGCCAGTATCAGCAATACACCCACCAAGGCGGTCAAGGTAGCAACAGCGGTAATCAGTTTCGCCGGATCGCCATCAGGTACCGCCAGCGCCAGTTGCGTACCGGCCAAGATACCCAGAGTCGTTGTGGAGCTAACACTGAGCACTTTCGATGAGCCAAGCAGTGCGTAGATAATCATCGGGATAAAGGCGGTATAAAGACCGACTGCAACGGGCAAACCGGCGACCGTTGCATAAGCCATTGCCTTGGGCAAAACTACCGCTGCGGCAGTAAGACCGGCGACCACGTCGAAGCGAAGTGCTGCGGTGCCGGACTGACTTGCCGCTGGGGCTGTCGACTGCTGATTCATAGTGTTTGTCTCCACTTGCTGCGCAAATTTAAAGGACAATCGTTTTATTATTCGTCTGCAATTTTTAAAAAAACATAACGCGTGACCGCATAAAAGATCGCTAAAAAGTTTAATCAAGCTACCTGTAGGAACTTTTCGGTCACAACCCGTAATGTTTAATCCGGATTAATACGGCTGATTTTTGAGCCTTGCAACCCCAAGCCTGCCATCAAACCTTTCTGATCAAAAATAAACGCATACACGCCGTCTTTTGCTGTCGTTGTAGTCAGTGACTTAGCTACGCCCTTGTCAACGACAACGACACTTGGACCGACACCCACTTCCCATCCTTCGCTGCGATTAAGATAACTCAACGAGGCATTGTCCATAAAAAACAACGCATAACCATAAGATTGCACGCCCGCTTGCAAGCCGTACGATCCTGCGATGATGTTGTAATAACCGACTGTTCTGCCGTTCTTAAACAAGGCACCACCCGTGCCATATTGCGCACCGATTATAAAGCCTGCTTTTACAATATTTGGGAATACCAATATACCTTTGGCTCGCTTCGACAAAAGCCTGGCCTCCGGATTATTTGCATAAAGACTCTGTAGTGCTATGTTAGAATCACGCGTAATATCCGCCGAGGAATTTGCCAACTGACCACCCGTTGACTGACAGCCGGCGACAGCCAGAAAACTTACCATTACAAGACCTAACCATTTATTATTTAACATATTTTACCCCTTGTTATTTTAATTATTTATCAAAAACATCTTGGTGCTTTCCGTTTTAACCTGCGTTAAAAACCTGGAAATCGTGGGAATGCTTAGTCATGGCAATCCCTGGTATTGCTTTTTGGCGACGCTGACACTGTGTCTTTTTATGTTGCTAACTAGATCGTGTCAGTTATTCAATTGCCCTGAATGGTAACAATCGGCGCGGGGGACTTCTCTCCAGTATCCGCCAGCGTCATGATAATCAGAAGAAAAGTAAAAATACCTTTTGACCGATAGTCACGATCGTCAATCCAATACCAGTAATCTCGATACTTGATCATCGCAAAGGCATCTACCGGCAACGACTTTTCCGCATGAATCTTAATCAAAGGTGGCAGCGACAAAGCATCGCCTGACCTCTGAATTTGCGGATAGGTCCGTCCTTCGGCAACATGCTCGGGCGGTACTTCGATGTATGAACCCAGTTGCGTCAATAATTGAAACCCGGAACGTGTCTGCATCGCGATCGTGTCATCTTTGCCAGACACCGTACCGTAAACGACCTTGATCTCCTTAAGATCAGGCCGCAACCCCAGAAGCGACCTAACCAATGCCCTATCGGCCTGAATTTCAGGAGAAAGATCCATTTGACTGATAATAAGTATCGTACCCTCCTGCTTGGTTTCTTTTGACACGTCCACCCGAAAATCGATCACACCCGAGGCCTGAAGACGTCTAAGAGCCGCCACCAACCTGAGAAAATCGGGATCGGCAGCATGCCCTTGTGCTCCGCCTTTGCGATTCGAGAGACCGTTGATGGATTGCGCCCCCATCTGCAGAAGTATGTCAATGGGCCAGCCTTCTACAGCACGCATAAGCAAGGCCGGTGGGGGAACCGGAGTAATCATGACCTGAATAAAATGAGCTCCCGTCAGTGGTGTATAAGTAATGGTAGGTCTATCGGTAAAGGTCCCCGTGGAACCCATATTTAAAATGTCGCCATAGACGCTTGTACTACTGAGCGTTCCCGTTATTCCTACGCTTCCCTGTAACTGATAGCCGCTGATGATTTGCCCTACATCCAGGAACACCGGCGTATCGGCGTAACGCAACTTGACAATATTAAGCAAAGTTTGTTGTTTCCAGGAATTTGCGACTGCATTGATATAATCAAAGCGATCACGATCCATGCTAGGCGGGCCAAAACTCATACATCCCGACAGGCTTAATGCGATACTGGCAAACAGACATGAACGAGCGATCCTGCTAAATCCAGAAAATGTCCCCTTGTTCTTCAGTAATCGTTTCAAATGCCTGTTACTCAAATTCATATCTTGTCCTCCAAATTCCGGTTACCGGCTCTACTGCTTCATAGCCCTCAACGTTCAAGATAAACCTCCAAACGCCCTTCCCGCACAGCCTGCACCAGCGCTTTATAATCCAATTCATTCTGGTCTGCGTAGCTTTCAGAAAAATCCGCCAGCGCTTCATCAAAATCTTCTTTCTTGCCCAAGTAACCAGCAATTTTTGCCGCATCGCCGGAGCGGGCATGGGCGCTCGCCAGTGCCCAACCGCAAAGTTCGGCATACTGATTCATTACCGATGGAGTAAACAGCTCAACCATCGGCTTCAGCTTCATGTCGCGTAGCTGCCGGATATAGTAGTGACTGTCAAGCCCGCCCTCTGTCCAACCGAGAAAGATGTCGGTCGCCGACAACATCAGCCGCTGCCCCATCACGACGCGCTGCCCATGGTTCGAATAGGCGCTTTGTCCGGCATAAGGCTCTAACACCGAAGCACACGCTTCCTTGACCTGCAGGAACAACGGATCGTCCGCGCCCCCCATCAAGAGCATAATGGAGCAACGAGTACCAACGCTGCCGACCCCGACCACCTTCATGGCGATATCCTTATATTCATAACGATCCAGCAATAGCCGCCGATCCTCCGCCAGCGTAGCGCGGTAGCGCTCAAAGGCATCACGTACGCGTACTTCCACTACCGCCTCTTCCTCGCCCTGAAAGTGGTAGATCAACGGCGGATTGTCGCGGATACGGTGTTTACCGCCCTCGAAGGTGACCAGTTCGGGGAAATCCTCATCCAGCACATCGCGGTCGCGGGCTTTGGCGAAACGCTTTTTGACACGCGCCTTGGCCGTTTCGTCCTCGATCGTTTCGAGCAGGTCTTCCATCTCGATGCTGTAGTACCACACATCGAGCACCCCCATCTTGGCGAATTCGCGCATGTGCTCCCGATAGCTGCGTGCACAAGTTTGTGCCGCTTCGCGCGCTTCTTCTGTAGCGAAACCGTTGCTCCGTGCAGCCACCACAAAGCTGGCGGCAAGCCGTTTTATATCCCACTCCCAAGGAGCCGGCAGGGTCTCATCGAAGTCATTGATAGCAATGATCTGCCGCCGTTCCGGCGTAGCGAAGCTGCCAAAGTTGAGCAAATGGCAATCGCCGCAGGCTTGCACACGAATGCCGGTGAACGGCAAACCAGCAAGATCGGCTGCCATAATAGCCGCTGCGCCCCGGTAGAAAGTGAACGGCGATTGGATCATCCGGCCATAGCGAATCGGCAACAGTTCAGGTACCCGACCCGCACCGGATTCGATTAGCAAATCAATGGGGTTGCGGCGATGGGCCGGGGCATGCCATTGTGCATGGCTTGCCAAAGGCACAGCAAGACGCAGCGCCTTGCCTTCGTCCTTGCGATCTACCCGCGAACGCCGATCTACGGTGATCGGCTCAGCGAGCTTAATGGTGGGGATGCTGTCTTTATCCTCGTGTTTTTTGGGAGCATTTTTTTTCATTTTTATTCCCCTCGCTTTAGATTAAAGATTACTATTCAGTGAGTTAATTTTTCTTTAATTGTTTTACCGCATCACAACAAAATCCCAAGCAAACGTTTAACCATATCTTCCAGGGAAATCATCGTCAAGGTCAGTGGCAGTAGCGGTGCCAGTCCCGCGACAGCGGTTTGCAGCAACACTGTCTTGTCAAACGGAAATGGCCGCATACTTTTAACCACTTCAAAGCTGCCCGCCAGGTCGTTCAAAGATTGAATATCCCCGGTACCAATAAATTGTTCATCCAGGGATGCTCCGCCGCGTAGCCATTTTTGGTCAAACCCGTCAACATAGCGACTCGCCAGCGCACCATATTCAAGTAAGCCCTGCCGTTTAGCTTGTGCCAATCGAGGTGAAAAAACGCATAAAGGTCCAAGTACAAGCAACAACAAAAAAATCACGACAGCAATAATCTCCGGTTTAAAATCCAGTAATTTATCGCCCTCGTAGAAAATGTGGTTGGCGATCTGACCAGCAAGCAAAGCGCCTTGAGCCAGTAGCAACGGCATAAATGCGGCCGCGCTTCCGCCGAGAAAGCCAAGTCCCGCAGCGCGGTCGGGATGCGTCGGCACAAGATGCAAATCCATGCGGGATACCTGCCACAGAAACCGCATCCAGATAATAATACGAAAATACCAGCGCAACAGCAGGAACTGAAAAATCGGGATACTGATATAGGCGTACCAATATCCTGCCGGGGTAAACCGGTGCTGTCCCTCCACCAAAGCAGCATACCAAGTGGCCGTTTCCAAGACCACCTGACTAGACCATAAAAAATGACCCGCCGTCAACACCAGAACAATCAGTAAAATCTCGATTACCATCGAATTACGTAGGCGCATCGCAGAACCGATAAAGGCTTCAAACTGCGGTCGGGCGTGAGCAGGAACAATTCCTCGCTCAATAAACTGAAGAACGATCAGCCTGATTCGCTGGTGAACCACAAGCTCTGCCACCAACAGCAAGGGCAAGGCGACCAGAAAACGAACGTGTACATCAACGTCATAGAAAAAAGGCACTTTAATGGCTCCGTCTATTGACTGACCGGCAAATAACGAAAGCAGTAGCAACGGCAACCAGGTAAACAAGGAAATGACCAGCACCCGGCGCTTGATTAAACCCAATGTATCGGTATTGACCCGTGCGCGGATTAGTAACTGATAAAGAGGCCCGCCCAGCACCAAAGAAAAATCATAGGATTTTCTATCAGATAAATGATTCATAGCTGTTTTAATACCCATAATCGAAAAACGACAAATTGCCGATGCAGCCGGTTGTTGTAAAAATTGACACGCAAGCGAAAGGGGCTACGATTGGGTTTTGTGTTAGTGTGGTTTTCATCGGCTTTTCCTTTTTGTATTTATAGGCATCATTACAACGTTTCGGCACTTATACAGAATTACCACAAAACCGGTCATTCCGGATTCTCTACGCACTCTAACCGGTTACATCAGGCTATCTTGCCCCAGATACTCCTTAGGATTAAAGCCAATCTGTTCCAGAGAGACATGTGCCGGAATCCAAGCCCAGCGCGTGTTGGCGTTTCCGGCCTACGAGGCTTCTGACACTATCTTTTAACACCTACAGGCTTTATTTATACTCAACAAAGATACGGATTGCAGATTTTGTCACCTTCTCCGGCATCACGACTCACAACGCTGAAGCGTTGCCGGATGAATTTCCATGCCGGAACATGGGATCAATAAAAATATAAGAGTTCAACCTTGCCTAAGAATTAACATTCACTTAACTTCTTTTACAAACTCACAGCGTTTTTTAACCAGCAGTGACGTGCCCGCATTACCAATACCTTTGGCGATCAAAGCAATAACACGATCATCTGTATCATAACCAACATGCGCTTGCATGGGATTGGCGAGATCAGCCATACCGAAGGCATCCATAACTTTGGCTATATTGATATTAACATTGGTGATCTTGGCACAGAGACGGGAGTCAATATATTTGTCTGCAAATCCGGGCGGTATTCCATAACTTAACATATCATTGGGATCACTAAAGGCGATAATCTCGGTTTCACTGAGCATGCGCTTATTATAATTAAGGCCTTTGGGGTCACAGTAACTTGCCTCCTGCCCAGCCACTTCGGGAAGCTCCCAGCCCAATTGCAACATGGGCAGCTTATTGGACAACATAAACAGCGGTAAGCGCTTGTTTTGCAATGCCTCAATCGCTTTTTTAGAAAGCGTCATTTTTGCTTGTTGGTCTAAAGACAAATGTTTTTCTGGCGCTGCCAGCAAGGAAGCAATACGTTGCGTACCATCAATCACAATACGGCTACCCAAACTGTGAGAAATAATGACATAATTGTCCTTCGCAATGCGGTCGGCACTAGAATCATCCAAACCCATACAGACATGTTGACCACTATCTGGAAGATCGTTCCAATTGCGTGTGGCCATCCAACAGAACGACTGGGCATAAGCCGCCAAAATGGGCACTCTGCTTTATCCCAGATAAATAATGGGATCAGGTCCGGTATCATTGCTAAACTTCTTCAACATGCCATTTATCTTGGCTCTGCGAAAATCATATTTCCCTGACGTATCGAAGTCCAACAGCGCTTTTTCTTGCCGGGTTATTGCCGACCAAGTCAGTTCGTAAAAAGTAAGCTCCTTACCATTTTGCTCATTAAGTAGATGAGTCACACGTAAATTACCCAGATTCCTGTCTAGAAACACGGGCGTATTCAGTTCAATATTTTTCAGGCCTTCCGAACGCACGTTAAGGTTTAATTCCTTGGCCAGTTTCTGCAAAAATTGGGTAGTATATCCGGGTATATGATCGCCTACGCCATGAACAAACAGTACCTTGGTTTCCTTATTCTTGACCAAATCAGCTTCAATTCCGGTAAACGGTTCGCCCCACACTTGGCATAGCCGGGTATCCTCATTTTCAGACTTTTCCAGAACCGCTTCCGCAGCGCCTTTACCAAGACTTGCACAGCCAGATAAAAGCATGGCAATTACAAACGATGATAATAGCCATCCGGTTTTTACAGTCGATAGTTTAGAGTACTTATTCATCTTTATTCCAGTTCGTGGAAGATAATAACGGCATTAAATACGTGGCTTATCTATGTAAAATATAGCAGATAATACAGCTTGCAGTTTAAATCGGAGGTAATTTTACTCCTTAAACAAGGGCAGTGTAATATAGACTACCCGCTTAACGTGGAAAGATATCTATACAAGCCCTACCTCTCCCTCTCCAAAGAGAAGGCAGATCGTAGATTCCAGGTTGGGATACTAGGAATATAAGTGCTTGATTTTAATCTCACTAGCACATTACTGCGCTGCTTATAAATTGATCTAACTTCCTAAATCCGTCACCCAAATCCTCTTCAGCAGGTGTGGTATTTTGGCATTATTGAAACACATTGATTTTATAATAAGTGAGGGCTTATTTATTGCGGTAACCTAACGCCATTTTATGCTAATGCACGGAAAGCGTAATCTATTTACCCGTTCTGGCCAGCATATCCACAAAGTGTTGCGAACAACAAACCGTTCTTTTGGTTAATTAACCACTAAATAAAAAGCAAAAAAAAACCCAAGACAAAAATCTTGGGTTTTAATTTAAGAGCTTGGCAATTCCCTACTTTCGCATGGCAAACTGCCACACTATCATCGGCGCTAAGCGGTTTCACTTCCGAGTTCGGGATGGGA
>Ga0208495_1000228_pt1 | contig 24146 bp, 15 predicted proteins | sample CryBogmetaGMA14M_FD_184551 | JGI IMG/M metagenome (GOLD analysis project Ga0208495, IMG submission 184551) | Freshwater microbial communities from Crystal Bog, Wisconsin, USA - MA14M (SPAdes) | ecosystem: Environmental > Aquatic > Freshwater > Lake | place: Crystal Bog, Wisconsin, USA...
GGATACGCACCCTGTAGAGTCGTCAGGGAAAATATAATGTGCCGAAGGCGGTGAAAGGCACATCTCCCATTTTCAGATTTCATAATGCATTATAAATTTGAAGGAGGAGGAAAACCCATGTCACAGATGACAACACTCTCAAAAGTCCTGGAAAGAGTCGAGAACATGTCAAGAAACCATGCTGATCAATTTATCGGGGTCAAAGATATATCCTTTGAAAACCTTGAAACCATCCGGATTGGGGATGAAGCTCATGGATTAAGACCTATTGCCCAGCAGTCCATTGCCAATCGTTTGGGCATACCGATTCAATACCTGAGAAAATGCCCCGAGGATATTCAGGCGCTCAATATGAACCACTGGATTAAACATGAGAAGAACGAGGAACTGTTCTTCCGGTTTGATGGAAATGACGTCAGAGCCGTATTCACTCCGAGATATATCCCCACGGATAACAGAGAAGTCCTGCAGAAGCTTGATGCCCTGGATTATGACCCTGACACAAAAGTCCAATGCAGTCTGGATGATGAGTTCATGTCATTGAGCATTCCTGACGGCAACCAGACTTTTCAGGTCAATGGGGAAAGGATGACCCCAGGCATATCTGTGAGCAATTCTGAAGTGGGATTGGCGTCATTGTCCATCGCTGCTTTCATGTTGCGCCTGATTTGCACAAACGGGATGATCTCTAAGACGGAGGTCTCCGCATCCTATCGTCATGTATCAGCGAAAATCCTTTCAGAATTACCTGGAGTCTTCAGCAACGTTTCACAGGAACTGGGCAGGCAGAAAGAGCAGGTCCGTTTATCCTTGGAAAGTAAAGTGGATAATCCGGAGAGCACCATCACAAGTTTCAATAGCCAGTTTCAATTAAACAAGACGGAAAAAGAGGCTGTGGGATGGGCGCTGCCCCTGGAATATGGCTATACGATGTTTCATGTCGTCAATGTCTATACGAAGGCGGCACAGTTTAAGGAATTGCCGGCGGAAAGCACATTCCGTTTGCAGAAGGTAGGCGGGATGATATTGGGGATGGTGAAGTAGATCGGGAAAAGTGAAAATAAAAATGGCTGACACGGAAGTTTCAAGGATTTACGTGCCGGTCATTTTTTTGTGAAAATAGTTTGAATTCTTGAAAATATTGGCCTATTGTGATCCATCTTTAAAGCAAACCATCTGATTTGATTGGGGATGAATGACAACAAATACAAATCACCGGTTCAGATTGCTGGACCAGATCATTGATTACTGATTCAAACATGCAAAGCTGAATTGTTTATTTTTTCTGCTCACGAAAAATGCACGTGCCTTTCTGAAACGGAGAATTTGTTTTTTCAACATACAGGCTGCATTTCATTTCGTAATTGATAACCTCACTTGGATTTTTTAGCAAGTTCCTATTGAGATGCTTGTTGGTAAATACATAGATATGTGTTATTTATAAACAGATATTCATTTTGATACTCGTGTGATGAAGATATGCCGAAGATATTCATCGATACAATGATCTTCTTAAACTTTTACAGGGCCAAGGACGAGCCATTGCTGGTCCTTAATGAGCTGAACAAAGTTCAAGACTCGTTGGTCTTTCCGGAACAGGTACACAATGAGTTTTGGCGAAATAGAAATATTATTCTAAAACAAGTTAAAACTGAATTGAATAATTGCCGAATAAAGCAATATTCAACAGCCTTCCTCGAAGCCATTCCTCATTTCAAGGAAGCTAGACAGAAGGTTAATGAGGCCGACAAATTGATTAAAAAAGTTGTTGATAAGATATCCTTTATTATTGACGATCCAGCGAGAGATCAGGTGGCGCAGAGGTTCATAGATGTCTTTAAAAATTCCGAAAGATTCCTTACTACCACGGAAATAATTGAAAAGGCCCATCAGAGATTCTTGACTGGCGCGCCCCCGTGTTCGAATAATAAGAACGCCATAGGCGATCAAATAAATTGGGAAGCAATATTGATCAATTTAAAGGATGATCTGATTATTGTCAGCAGGGACTCGACGTATGTCGAGAACAGGTTTCTTTTGAACGACGAGTTTACGGAGAAGACTGGCAAAAAGATTCTGGATGTCAGCGACACAATAACACATGCCGTGAGGCTTCTTGGGAAGGAACCTAGCTCCGAGGCATTAAAGATCGAGGAGAAGATTAAAGCCGAGGAGAAGATTAAAGCCGAGGAGAAGATTGAGGAAAAAAAACGAGCGATGGAGCGTTTCATAGCAGCTCAAGATCTGTTATTTACGTGCCCATGTTGTGGCAGTTCGGGCCAAAATGCTGCAAGGTGCAGAAATTGCGGTTATCGCTTAGGCTGTGATTAATCTTTTGTTCCAGGAGAGAGCTATCCTTCAATTATTCATAAACGCCCATGCTTTGTTTTAGTAACCATTAGCGTTCATTACCCCGGCATCTCACTCTTCGTCAGTATCGTCAATAACCGGCAAATTTCATTTTCCCCTTGATCACACCTGAGCCTTACCAACTGAAAGCTGCTACAAAATCACTTTCCCCCAAATTCACGACTTCAATAAAATAAGTAATAACATCACTGTATGATCGATGGTGTGGATAAGTAGGTGGAGTGTGAATCTCAAATGATTGACTGAATCGCCATCTTTCGGTTTGATTGCTTTTCCCTTAACCTTACCCCATGGCCGATCGTTGATTCTGGTCTTTAAAACTTTTACTCAAGGGCATGTTCCAGCTCTTCTCATGCTGGTCTGGTCCGTTGGGACAAAGATGGTTGACATTTCAATTAAATAGAGGCATATTCGCGCCGTCATATAAGTCCCAGTCACATAAACCTCTATAATAATATGGTGAAGTGATGGTGATTCCCGAATAGAAGCCCCGTGTCTCAAGAAGAGAACGGGGTTTTGTATTTTTAGTGGCCAAAAGGAATTAAATTAAATGCCAAAGCAAAATGGACAGAAAGACATATTGAGTATTTTGCAAAGTTTAAGAGGACTTGAACCACTCAAGCAACTCTTCTGGTCCGAATTGAACTATGATCGCATTAATGAAGCCCTTTCCATCAGGGGATGGGGGGATGCAATCTCCAGACCTCTGGTCGGTCCGCCAGTGCTTTTCGCATCTGGGGGGCAAAACAATGATTTTCACATAATCTATACACGCCTGGCATCTGAAAATCTCTCATTAACGGCGGAGCGACCCATTGCTATGAGACTACTCCGTGACCACCCCTATGCCCTGTTGGTCTTTTCCAATGAAGCAAAGGATCGATGGCATTTCCTCAATGTCAAGTACGATCCGGAGACAACCAAGCGACGCCTCTTCCGCAGGATCACCATTAGCCCAGAAGAACGCCTCCGCACGGCATCGGAACGAATCGCTCTATTGGATCTGGTGTCTATCAGCCCCGATCTGTTTGGCCTCTCTCCCCTGAACATCCAGAACCGGCATGATGAAGCCTTCGATGTGGAAGCTGTCACACGGCAATTTTACGAGGAATACAACGAAGTCTTCGATAAACTCCGGGATGATCTGATTCGACAGACGAAAAATCGTGTTTGGGCGCACGATTATGCCCTTCAGTTCCTCAACCGCTGCATGTTCCTCTATTTCATTCAACGGAAAGGCTGGATGAACGAGAATCGGGAATTTTTCCGATCATTCTGGGAAAGTTACCAGAAAAGCAATCAACCATCCGACTCATTTGTTAGTCATTGGCTCAAGGTTCTCTTTTTCGAGTCTTTTAACAACAAATATAAAGGTGGACATCGCCATTTCCCAGAAAACATCAGGGCGATCCTCGGTATTGCACCCTATCTTAACGGTGGTCTTTTCCGAGAAAACGATGTAGATCAAAAGTACCCTTCAACTATCACAGACCGCCATTTCGAGCAGATATTTCGTTTTCTGGAACGCTATAACTTCACCATTGCCGAAGACAGTCCTTTAGATCAGGAAGTCGCCGTCGATCCGGAGATGATCGGTAAGGTGTATGAAAGTCTCGTCAACGTCTCGGAAGAAGTGGATCAGCGGGGTGACGCCGGGATCTTTTTCACCCCACGCACAGAGATTGATCTGATGTGCCGCCTGGCACTCGTGAATTACCTTACCAACTGTTTGGGACAACATCACAAGAGCCTACTTTATCAGTTTGTCTTTTCCCTGGAACCGGAAGAAAAGGCAGACGCCGACCGGGCCATAACCGCCGCTGGATTATGGTCAAAACTCGACAAAGCACTCCGTTATATTACTTGTCTCGATCCTGCCTGTGGCTCAGGTTCATTTCTTGTTGGAATGTTGAACATCATTGATGACCTCCAGGAACGGATCAACAGGCATCTTGGTGTTCAGGAATCCAGTTATGTCCGCCGGAAAAGGATCATTGGGCAGTCACTGTATGGCGTGGATGTCATGGAATGGGCCTGTCATGTGGCGGAACTCCGATTGTGGTTGGCCCTCATCCTGGATGCGGATTTCACTCAAACTGAACTTCACGACCGGAAGGAACCTCTCCTTCCGCATTTCTCCTTCAATATTCGATGTGGAGACAGCCTGGTCCAAGAGGTAGGTGGGATCAACCTTGGCCATTCCCATGAACGCCAGCAGATACCACCATCAATGAAGAGCAGGATCACAACACTTAAAACGGAGAAACTGAAATTTTACAACAACGATCCCGCTGGCCGTTTTCAGACGCCTGAACAGATCCGTCAGGAGGAGCGCAACCTCTTCAATGATTTGATAGACGCACGTCGCCATGAGTTTCAGGAAGCAATCAATGATCTACTAACAAAAAGGAAATCTGATCAGACAGCTAATCTCATTTTTTCTCCGAGTGGAACGGTTGAACCCGAAAGTCACCGAATGAAACTCGCCGATATGGATCGGCAGAAGCAAATAGAACCTTTTAAAGATAAACTAAGACATCTTGAAGCAACCCATGAAGCTCTGAAAACCGCCAAGGAAATCCCCTTTATCTGGGACATCGCCTTCGTGGAAATATTTTCCGACGAAAAGAAGGGCTTTGACATAATTGTCGGCAATCCCCCTTACGTCCGCCAGGAAAGCATTGCCGATCCCCATATACATCGGGAGGCCGTCACGACGGAAAATAAAAAAGCCTACAAGGCGAAGCTGATGCGCTCCGTCTATCAGGCCTACCCCCATTTCTTTGGATATAGCGAAACAAAAGATGTGGCCGTCCACAAGATCGATGCCAAAAGCGACCTTTATATCTACTTCTACTTCCACGGTCTGTCACTATTGAATCCCAAAGGATCTTTCTGCTTCATCACTTCCAATTCTTGGCTGGATGTGGGTTATGGCAGAGATCTCCAAGAATTTCTCCTAAAACACGCCCATGTCAAACTGGTCCTGGACAATCAGACCAAGCGTTCCTTTGCATCGGCGGATGTAAACACCATCATCGTTCTCCTTTCCGCTCCCGATGATCGCAGTGAGGATGGCCTTAACAAAACAGCCTGTTTCGTCATGTTCCAGGTTCCCTTTGAGCATATACTCTCTCCAGTCATTTTTGATGAAATCAATGAGACGCAGGTGAAACGTAAGACCAAGGAATACCGTATTGTGCCTATCGTTCAGCAAACTCTGCTTGACGATGGTTGGGAATGGCCGGAGGAAACGACGGAGGAAGCAAAGGACATCTATGGCAGAAACGTCAAAGGGAGCCGTTACGGCGGCAACAAATGGGGTGGCAAATACCTCAGGGCGCCGGATATATACTGGACGATTTTGGAAAAGGGCAAAGGAAAACTGGTTCGCCTGGGAGACATTGCCGATGTACGTTTTGGTATAAAGACTGGAGCAAATGAGTTTTTTTATCTCGAGGCCGAAGAGATAAAAAAATGGAGTATAGAGAAAGATTTTTTTAAGCCGGTTCTGAAAAGTCCAAAAGAATGTAAATCTCTTTGTATTGATATTTCAGAGCTTAACCATTACGTATTTTTATGTAGAAAAACGAAGAAAGAATTAAAAGGTTATGCTGCATTAGAATACATCAAATGGGGTGAATCACAGAAATTTCATAACCGCCCGTCATGTAGAAGTAGATCCCTCTGGTACGATTTGGGTATTCGAGAATTACCGACGTTATTTACGGGGAAGGGTCCTTGGGACCGTCATTTTTATTGCTTCTATGAACATGGTCTCCTTAATGACCAGCAGATATACGGATCATTTACACAATACAATACACGTTCATTGTGTGCGGCATTAAATGCTTCCTATACTGCAATTTTTCTGGAACTGGCTGGACGATCTAATTTCGGAGAGGGAATACTATGGTTAGCAACTTACGAAATTGGTGATTTGCCAGTTATAAAACCTGAATTGATTAACACTGAGACTGAATTTAACGCATTGGCAAAACGCCCAATTATGTCTGTTTTTAATGAGATGAAGCAGCCTGATCGTATTGCCTTAGATAATATCATTTTTGACGCTCTTGGACTGACGCAAGGTGAAAGAGATGCTGTTTATGAAGCGGTCATTTATCTTGTAGAATCAAGATTGAGAAAAGCGGAGAGCATTAAATGAACTACTATGACTATCGTAAACCGTTTGGCCAATATATAGAGAATAAATTGGGAAAGTCAAGAAGTCGGCATTTAAAGTGCTTGTATGCCAGATACAAAAAAATATCTGGAAAAAAATCTGTGGAGAACTTTATTAGCGCTGTCTGTGATCTATCTAAATATATTGATAGCAATCTTCAACTTTGGGCTGAAGCATTAGGTGGGAAAGTAACACCTTTTTCGACATTCCGGGGATTTTTTTTAGAGGAAGTAACATTGGGGATAGCTGCAAGAAGTTGCAGTCTAATAAAAGGCTCCATGAAAATTGAAGTTATTAAGCTGTCAACAGGTGGAGGAATCATTACTGGCATTGCCTTAGCATTTAGCAAAGGAAATATTCCAGACCCACTTTCTCTTGTTTTCCGACGAGATAGAGAAGATGTAATAGTCGGAATTAGGAGATCACTCCAAATTAAAGGATCATCCGACCAAAGTGATTTGATTTTAGAGCGTGAGATTATTCCAATTTGTATAATAGCATGTAAAATTTATCTTGATGCCACTCGTCTTGAAAATGTTCTTTCAAAAGCAAAAAATATGTATGATCAATATTCAAGATGTAATTTCATTGTAGTAGCGGAATGGGACGCTCTTGGTAAAGATTGGCATGATGACAAAGGAAGAATATTAGATTCACTCTTTGCTCCTATAGATGAAATTATTTTTCTGCGAGGCATGAACGCTCGGAGACCAAACAATAATGAACTGAAAAAGGGGTCTTTAAAATATCCTTACCAACAAGAGCAAATGCGATATTTGTCAAAAACTATTAAACGAGCAATTAAGGAATGGAAAAAATAAGATAAAGGACCCATTATGATATTGGGGCCACCAAACTGGATTTGCAATTTCATTGATAAGTCACAAGGAACTATACATAATCCTTTTCACATCGTTGAGATTCAGTTGAAGAAGGTAGAGAGTTCAAATGATGGGTAATCGTTGCAATATTATGAAAATTAAATGCGCTCTGTTCAGAGCTGGAAAAGAACTGGAGATCTGACAAATGCCCGCTCACGACATTATAGACAACCGCCATGAGAAATTGGTTGATCACATCAACCTAATCCTTGATTCCAGTGACGCAGCACGTTTTGCCGTAGGGTATTTTTTCCTTTCCGGTCTTACTGCAATTTCTGAAAAACTTTCACGTATCAAGGAATTACGTTTGCTTATTGGCAATACAACCAACCGGGAAACCCTGGAACAGTTGGCTGAAGGGTATCACCGTCTGGAGATGGTTGCCGACGCTGTCGAAGCAGAACGGTATCCAAAAAGAAGTGACATAAAGCAAATGTCAACAGAGACAACCAGTAGCATCCGATCAGGCATAGAACTGATGGATCAAACGGACGAAGGTGAAACTCTGGTTAAATCCCTTGTTCAGATGATTGAAGAAAAGCGCCTTAAGGTTCGAGTTTACACGAAGGGACGTCTCCATGCGAAGGCTTATATTTTCGATTACGGTACAGTTTACGACCGGAGCGGAAAACCTGTGGATCGTCATGAAGACGGGATCGCCGTGGTCGGTTCATCCAACCTAACACTCGCCGGCGTAACCCACAACACGGAACTTAATGTGATTGTTCAGGGCAACGATAACCATGCCGAGCTTGTCCGGTGGTTTGAAGATCTCTGGAAGGAGGCGCAGGAGTTTGACGAAACCCTGATGCAGGAGATGAAGGTGTCTTGGGCAATGGCCCCCGTTCGACCCTATGATATCTATATGAAAACCCTGTATTCGCTCGTCAGAGACCGGATCGAAGGTAGCGATGATCAGGATATCCTCTGGGATGACGAAATCACCAAGAGACTGGCAGATTTTCAGAGGGTAGCTGTCAAGCAAGCTGTGCAGATCATCCGGGACTATGGTGGGGCGTTTGTATCTGACGTGGTGGGTCTTGGAAAATCTTATATCGGTGCAGCCATTGTCAAACACTTCGAACGTGTAGAACACTCCCGACCTTTAATTATCTGTCCAGCCACTCTTGTCGATATGTGGGAACGCTACAATGAAATTTATGAGCTAAACGCCAAGGTTCTGTCCATGGGGTTTCTCAGGGAAAGAGACGACAGGCCTGCACAGTTTCTCAAGGATGATGTGAATTATCGGGACCGGGACTTCCTGCTTATTGATGAAAGCCACAACTTCCGTTATGCCGACACACAGCGCTACAAAATCGTAGAGGCCTTTCTGGAAACAGGAAAGAAGTGCTGTTTCCTTACAGCCACTCCCAGGAATAAAAGCGCATGGGATGTCTATTACCAGATTAAACTATTTCACCAGGACGATAAGACCGACTTACCCATAGATCCCCCAAACCTGAAGGAATATTTTCGACTGATTGAAAAGGGGGAAAAAGACCTTCCTAATCTCTTGGCCAATGTTCTCATCCGCCGGACTCGTAATCACATCCTTCGATGGTATGGTTTTGACAGTGAAACCCATCGTCAAATTGATCCATCCTGTTTTAGGGATTATCAAGATGGCCGTCGCAGGGCATATGTTATGGTGGGGGGGCGGCACCAGTATTTCCCCAAGCGTGAATTGGAAACCATCGAATACAGCATTGAAGAGACCTATCAGGGACTCTATCATGAATTACGTGGATATTTAGGCAAGGCTCGCAAGGGACAACCGGTCAAACCCCCTCCCAACGAGCTGACCTATGCTCGATACGGCCTCTGGCATTATGTTATCAAGGATAAACAGAAAAAAGAACCCTATGCCAGTCTCCACCGGGCTGGTTCAAATCTGCGAGGCCTGATCCGAGTATTACTATTTAAGCGATTTGAATCGAGCGTCTATGCCTTCAGAGAGACAGTACGTCGCCTGCTAACCGTCCATCGCCGTTTTTTAGAAGCCCTTTCCCAAGGAATTGTACCAGCTGGTGAAGATGCACAGGCTATTTTGTATGAACCTAATCAGGATGAAGAGCAGGATCTGATAGAGGCTCTTCGGCAGGTGTCCGGAAAATATAATGCCGCTGATTTTGACCTACCAAGACTGAAGGAACATATTGCTCATGATATCAACCTAATGGAGAAGATGCTTCAGCTCATAAATCCCATTACCCCCGATCAGGATGCAAAGCTCCAGACTCTGCAAAAAAGGCTTACGGATAAACCTCTGAAAGACGGCAAAAGGCTGATCTTTACCCAGTATGCTGATACAGCACGTTATCTCTTTGACAATTTAAATCCAGGCGGTGTGCGGGAGGATATTGATGTAATTTTCAGCGGAGATAAGAGTAAGGCCAAGGTGGTTGGCCGATTTGCTCCAAAGGCAAACCCGGAATACCGTTTCACTAGTGGAGAAAAAGAATTAATGACTGTAGTTGCCACGGATGTTCTTGCCGAAGGTTTGAACCTCCAGGACTGCGATAAAATCATCAATTACGACTTGCACTGGAATCCTGTTCGGCTGATTCAGCGATTTGGTCGTATTGACCGGATCGGGTCAGAACATGATGTGATTTATGGTTTCAATTTCCTCCCCGAAATAGGCATTGAACGCAATCTCGGTCTCCGCCAGAAACTTCACAACCGCATCCAAGAGATTCACGATACCATAGGCGAAGACTCAGCTATCCTGGACAAATCTGAACAACTCAACGAAGAAGCGATGTATGCCATCTATGAAAAGAAGGGGGCCCAGCTTTCCCTGTTTGAGGATGAAGAAGAGGAATTCCTGGATCTCAACGAAGCTGAAGAAATCCTGCGGCAATTAAAGCGGGATAATCCTGCGGAATACGACCGCATAGCTGATCTCCGAGATGGTATTCGGACGGTAAAACCTTCGACCACTAAAGGGTTATATGTGTTCTGCCAGGCGGGGCGATATCAGCAGCTGTTTCTCCTAAACGAAAAGGGGAAAATTACCTCCAGAGACATCCCACGTATTCTTGGTAACATCAAATGTGGGCCTGATATTGAAGAACTTGGACTTCCATCAGGTTATAATGCAGCTGTTATGCGGATAAAGCGACAATTCGCCGAAACGGTTAAACAACGTCAAGCGGAACTGGAACATACGTTGTCGTTGTCCCAGGGACAGCGATATATCCTTCGTGAACTAAGGGTCCTCTTTGGTCTTAGTACAGATGAGGAGGTCAAAATCCAAATCAATATTCTTGAAAAGGCCTTCCGTGGGCCTATGACTACTGCAATTAACCGGGAACTTAACCGTATCCGCAGTAATGGAATGACCGGTAATCATTTAATGCGAGCACTGACAGACCTTTATCATCAACATAGTATGCGTGATTGGTCAGATCGTCGGCGTCAAAAATTTGAAGATCATGTTATACCAAAGATAATCTGTAGCGAGGGTTTGGCATAGAATTACCTGTACTAATAATCTTTTTTAAAAAACATGCATACTGCGACACGAAGTTCTATAAAGCATTCACTGATGAAAGGAGGCTTCTATGCCTGTATTGCGCAAATATAAAGATAGCAATGATTATTACATTCTCACAAAAATAAAAGGAAGTATCATAACATTTCAATTAACTGTTGAAGGACAAATGAGATTGCAGAAAGCAGGTCTCAAGCCAGGGCAACAGTTTGCTCGTGCTATCTTATTGGATCTTTATCGTTCCGGCGATGTTTTTACTCGTGGAACAGGTTCAGGTGAAGTAATAAATAAACGTCAAATGGATTTAGATTTCTTGAACGATCCTGATTCTGAAAAAATGTTCCCATCATGTGCCACCTGTTCATCGTTACAAGATCTGCACTTAGTTGAAGTAAAAGCTAAGGATCATCTCGCCAGTATATTATGCGATAAATGTCGTTCTAAAAAAATAGCAACTTTTGATACCAGCATTCCGCTACCACTGGTAACACGAGCTATTTTGAACCGATTTATTGCAATAAAAGAAATAAAGAAAATAGACGCCTCAGTTACAGCTTATAAAGAATTATTGGATGCTGAGTTTAAATCTAAATGGGATGCATATAGAAAAGGGAAACCGGTGCAAGAAACTTTTGACATCGATAGTGGGAATCAAGATAGGCTAATATGATTGACTTACCAACAAAAAAGCAAATTCAGATTTTATTAGAGAACCTTTATGTACTTAACGACTATGGCAAAAAGTCGGTATTTATAAGAAAATGCATATAATCATAAACTTGCCCATTGAGGCCGGAATGAATGACCTATAAAAAACTTCCTTGAAGTCAACATTTGATATTTCTTACAGTAAAAGTGTGAATTTTAAATCGTATTTAAAAATAATTGCGTGGATAAACTGGCATTGACAAATTAATTGGTCTTGTCCCGGAATATCGCGCGCTTACAGGAGGTTCTGATGAGCAAGACGGTTGATATATTTCCTGGTGCCAGGTTCTACAAAACCGACCTGCACATCCACACATCAGCTTCTAAGTGCTGGCGAGATCAACGAGATGCTGGATCTCTAAAGCGCCTATTCCAAAGCGTGAAGAAAAATGGAATAGAGGTTGTTGCCATTACAGACCATAATTCAGTAGAGAATCTCGATGAGGCGAAACGAATAGGCAAGGAATTTGGCATCTCCGTCTATCCTGGCGTAGAAGTTAGTACTAAGGAAGGACATGTGTTGGCCATATTTGATCCTGGCAAAAAAACACGTGATATCGAAGACTGGCTAATACGCATGGGCTTTACAAGCGATGTGCGTGGTCAAGATAGTGCACTAGCAAGGAGTCAAGAAAATGATCAACTTTCTATTACAAAGATTTTTGATCTCATCGAGAACGAGGGTGGAGTTGCCATTGCCCCTCATCCCAATTCAAAAGGCGTCGGCTTCTTAGAAATACTAAAGCATAAGGGTACGGCCAGACAGGAAGCTTACCACTCACGTAATCTTAGAGGTTTGGAGGTTGGCAAAGACAGGGAAAATATAATAAAGTTCGCATCAGGCGCAGTACCTGGATATAAGAAAAAGTATGCATGCGTTTCCTTTTCAGATGCCCATTCGCCTGCGGAAGTGGGTGAAGAATTTACATACATCAAATTGGGGGACCTCGGTATCGGGGCATTGAAGCAAGCCCTATATGATCCCGCAATGCGCATAAGGTTTGCTGATCAATGGCCGCCCAAATCGCATGCTTGGATTCAGAGTGTCGAAGTCAGCCAAGGTTTTTTCAAGGGTATACCCTTCTACTTTCACCCTGATATGAATTCTATAGTTGGAGGAAAGGCCACCGGAAAGTCTTTGTTGATTGAACTAATCCGCTTTGCATTGGCTGCTGAAACTCCCATATCCGACATTCTGAATGAAACGTTGAGTAAAGTTAGTGCGCCGACTTGTCTGGGAGAAGGAGGTACGATTACTCTGCACGTAATATCTGATAATGGAGAACGTTACAGAATCCAACGAACCTTCAGTGATTTGGATGAGGGACCTGAGATATACTATGCAGATACGCAGACAAAGGCGGCAGAGGAGGTTTCGGAGGTATTTCCATGTATCATATACAGTCAAAATGAAATCATCGAACTGTGTAAGAACTTGCCGGCATTGCTTGATTGGTTGGATAGTTTTATTGATATCTCAAAAGAACAACAAGAGGCAACGAGTCTTCAGAAGCAAATCGAGTTATTGTTAGCAGAACTCGATTCTGCAAATGCTGACGCGTCACAGGAATATGAGTTGAAAAAGCGTCTCAAAGAACTTAAAGATAGAAGGGATCTTCTGAATGAAAAAATCAAAGACCCAATTCTAAAACAATTTCCTCTATGGCAAAAAGAAAACCGTTTGTTGTTAAGTTACAAAGAAGCAATTGTGACTCTTCGGAAGGAAGTCAAAGATTTTTTTGATAACATAGAGGTCGAAGAGCGGTTTGAAGAACCAGGCATGGATGCTCCTAATGTGACCAATATCCTGTCAAACCGCAATGAACTGCTCAATCTATCCAAACAATTTTCAAAGGCAAGGGTTTCACTAAATCAATCCATCGAATCTGCGGAGGAAAAACTGAATAAATATGTGCGATCATGGAATGACGCTTTCAGCAAGGCAAGAGAAAGGCATGACAAAACCGTTAAGGATGCAGGGGTGGAGAACGCCTCGGCTATTACTTCTGAGCTAAACAAAGCCGGCACACAGATAGAAAAGATCGAGAAACTGCTACAACAAGCCAAGAAAGCTGCTACAAAAAAGTCGGAGATCGAAGCTAAACTAAGGAACGAATTGATTCCTAAATACAACGCTTGTTTTGGAGAGATTTACAAAAAGAGGGTTCGCAAAGCTGACTCACTGACTGAGAGTCTGAATGCATTTGTAAAAATCAGTGTTCGCCAAATGGCAGATCGGAGAGATTTTACTGAAGCAATCAAGCAACTCTTGCGAGGGAGCCATCTGCGAATGCCAGAGATGACCGCTCTTGTCGCCAGAATGACCCCACTCGAATTGACAAATTGCATCACTGCGCGAGATGTTAAGAAGCTTGCAAATTGTGCGGGCATAGACGAGAACAAGGCTACTACTATAATAGACCATGTTTGGGACACAAGCAGAGATACGGAAGGTAACCAATTACTTTCACCCCTGTATGGAATCATGTTCACCGAGCTTAGAGATCAAGTGATCGTTGAACTGAAAGTTCACGACGAGGCGTATAAGCCGATGGAGGAACTATCTGTTGGGTCTAAATGCACGGCGATTCTCTCTGTAGCACTGGTGGAAGGCAAATATCCTTTGATTGTAGATCAGCCAGAGGACGCCCTTGATAATCCATTTGTGTTTGAGCAAATCGTCAAGACGGTACGAAATAGTAAAACATCGCGACAGTATCTTTTTGCAACACATAATCCCAACGTGGCTGTAGCCAGTGATGCAGACCTCATATACTGTTTGACTGCGACGGCATCACGTGGAAACGTTGACAAGCACGGATCAATAGACCAGTTATCAACAAGAGACCGTGTTGTTGCAAATTTGGAAGGCGGAAAGGACGCTTTCGCATTGAGAAGCCAGAAATACGACATCGAATTCCATGATCCATATGCGGTGATACTGAGTGCTTTGAAGGAAGATTGAATAATGAATGGTCTTGAGCCCGCATATAACAGTCATTAGCCAATCATTTCAACCATAAAGCTTCATAATATATTATTTGTTATCCCTATTACATTGTAGATAACGCATAGAATCAAATGTCCATGAAAAACGAGTATTTTAAGAATTCTCCAATATTATTATCGAATAAGTTTTCTCATCAGGAGGAATGATGGAAGCGCAAATATTTGTCGCTGGTATCGTTGGCCTTTTAATCGGTGGAGTCTTAACTTGGCTAGTCTCAAAATACCGTTTCCAGAGAGAGATTGCTGAGAAGACAGCGGAGTTAGAGGGTAAGGCAAAGTACGCTGAAGGGCAAGTTGAGCAACTTAAAACACAAGTCAGCCACGCGGATGAAGATTTCGGTAAGATGAGAATCGAACTTGATGAGGAAAAAGGGAAAAGCATCGAGACGGTAGTGAGACTCGAAGAGGCAACCCGGAACCTTGAACAACAAAAGGAACTCGTAACCCTGATGAAAAATGAGATGGTGGAAACTTTTAAGGCCCATGCGTCTTCGGCACTCGAAACCTCTAACAGGAGTTTCCTTCAGCTTGCGCAGGAGCATCTTGGAAAGATAATTGAACAGACAAAAGGAAAACTGGGAGAGCACCAGGCCAGCATGGAGGCTACAGTGAAACCTCTTCAAGAGATTCTTAAGCGATATGAAGAGGAGCTGAAGACCATAGAGAAGGATAGGAGTGAGACTTATGGAAGCCTTGCACAATCAATCCAGTCTCTCACCAAGATGAGCGAGCAACTTCAGAGAGAGACGAGCACACTTGTCGTAGCCCTGAGGAAACCACAGGTGAGTGGAAGTTGGGGGCAAATGAGTCTAAAGCGGGCGGCGGAACTTGCAGGCATGGTTCCCTACTGCGACTTTTACGAGGAGGTTTCCGTCGATGTTGAGGGCGGCAGACTCCGCCCTGATATGATAGTTCGGCTTCCAAATGAAAGAACGATCATTGTGGATGCCAAAGCACCTGTCGACGCATATCTTACGGCCATATCTGCGTCATCCGAGGATGAGAGGAAAAAAGCGATTACCGGCTATATCGCACAGGTGAGGGCTCATATGAATGGGCTTGGCAATAAGTCTTATTGGGACCAATTTGAGAGCTCGCCTGAAATGGTTGTTATGTACTTGCCGGGCGAATCCTTCTTCAGTGCAGCACTTGAGAATGATCCAAAACTTGTTGAGGACGGGATACTCAAGAAAGTTATTCTTGCAACTCCCACAACCCTCATTGCCCTACTTCGAGCAGTAGCCTTTGGCTGGCAGCAAGAGCAAATAGCAAAAGGGGCAAGAGAAATAAACCGTCTAGGGAAGGAGCTCTATGAACGATTTGCTATCGTAATTGATCACTTTAGTAAAGTCGGAAACAACCTTAACAAGGCCGTCGAGTCATATAATGAAGCTGTGCGTTCCACGGAGATCCGTCTAATCCCTTCCTTCAGACGATTCCGGGAGTTAGGAATTTCCAGCACAAAGGAAGTGGATGGCGTAATGGATGAGATAAGTCAGACGGCAAAGGGAGCGAAGCATATAACACTGGAATAAATAGATTTGTATATACCAAGTTAACATAAGGGAAATTTATTCTAATTAATATTTACAAATCACCAATTCGAGGAAATATATTAGCGGTAAAAGTATTTTTAAGAAAATGCATATTATCTTAAATATTTTTTAAGAATCACTGTATGAAAAGGATTGTCAGCTTCCTCCTGAAAGAACTAATGGACATATTAAAACGATTTGTATAGATTTCAAGGCGAAACAAGTAATACAGATAATAGCTTAGGGAGTTATTCGTTGATTTACTCACATTGCGACTGAATTGGAACATGAAAATTGAAATCTCAGGTGGGTGTACGGTGAAACGCCGAAAGGAGCCTCTATCATGAAACTGGTGGAGATCAAGATCGAAAACTTCCGTGGAATCCGAACTGTGCACCTCCCCCTTGACGGGCTGACGGTTCTTATTGGGGAGAATAACTCCGGTAAGTCAACCGTGTTGGAAGCCATAAGGTTGGTTCTGACTCGAGGCTCCAGGCGCGGCGGGCAATTCGCCGAATATGATTTCCATTTGGTGGATGCGAATGCCACACCGCAAACGGCTCTACCAATCAAGATTGTACTTCACTTTGCTGAGGAGCGGGAAAATGAATGGCCTGATGCCATTATTCAGCAGATGAGTGAAGTGGTTAAGCCGGACAAAGATGGGTTGAACCATATCTGGCTACAAGCAGAAGGAGTATTCCATACTGATTCTGCATCATTTGAAACGAAGTGGAACTTTCTTAATTCGAGCGGGATAGAACAGGTACTCAAAAACATGACACCACACACCCTGATTTCAAGGTTTGTTCCGCTTTTTTTCCTTTCGGCGCTACGCGACGCTTCCCAGGAGTTCGGTCAACGCGGACAATTCTGGACTGGATTTATGAAATCCATCCAACTACCTGACGACAAGCGACGAGAGATCGAGGAGATGCTTCAAGAGGTCAATACTGCCGTTATTGGTGCAAATGCCGGACTGACTGAGGTCACGCAGAAAATCGCCGATGCCAAACGGCTTGTTCCATTAAATTCTACCGAGCCCGTTGTCTTGGAAGCGATTCCGACTCGCGTTTTTGATATGGTCGGAAAGATACAAGTGCATATGAGATCAAAATACGGTGCCAAACTTCCTCTTTCCCGTCACGGGGAGGGAACCCAGAGCCTTGCGGTATTGATGCTTTTTCAAGCCTTCGTGGCAGTTAACCTTGCCGAAGCCTACGCTCCCGAATCCACCCCAATTCTTGCTCTGGAGGAACCTGAAGCGCACCTTCATCCTTCTGCCATCCGTTCGCTTGGCTCATTTTTAGAAAGCATGATTGGGCAGATAATTGTTTCGAGCCATTCTGGTGATTTCATCTCGCGGGTTCCGGTCATGTCGCTTCGTAGGCTATACAAAGAGGATGGAGAAACAAGAGTAGGACGCGTGAAGAGTGGTTTATTCACCAGTCGAGAGATGCAAGCTATTGACTACAGCATTCGCCTCACCAGGGGACATTATTTATTCTCCCACTGTTGGTTATTGGTGGAAGGAGAAACCGAATTTCACCTCCTGCCGTTGCTTTTCGAGGTAGCAGGGTACTCTCAAGATCAAGTCAGTTTCTCTGTTCTTGAAATCAGTCAAGTCCTTGAAAAAGGTGAACCATTCATCAAATTTGCCAAAGCGCTGGGCATTCAATGGTTTATGATTGCTGACGGGGATTCTACCGGTGATGATTATATCAATCGCGCACGCAATTATCTTGAACGTGGTGAAAACCTTGTGAATCGAGCGCAGAAATTGTCTCGCCCCGATATAGAGCATGAGTTCTGGCACAATGGATATGATGATTTCATAACAAACATGGTGACCACTTCGCGCCAAAAGGAAATTAAAAACAGAGTGCCCGGCGATACCGTTAAGAAGACGAAACTGCTGATCGAAGCAGCCATCAAGCAGGCAGGTGGGAAACCGGCATTTGCTCAAGCGCTGGCGACAGAGATTCGGGGACGAGGTACTACAACTATTCCACCCACTATCCAAGGCATTATTGACCGCGTCATCCAGTTAGTGGGAGGTTGATATGATAGATTTGACATCACTCAACAAAAACCAGCGTGAGGCCGTGTTGTGGGACAAAGGACCTCTCCTTGTCTTGGCGGGACCAGGTTCAGGTAAGACGCGTGTCCTGACTTATCGTATTGCTCGAGTCCTAGAGGAATCAAAAAACCAACATTTTCGAGTTCTTGCACTGACATTTACCAACAAGGCCGCCGCGGAAATGCGCAGTAGAGTCGAAGAACTTGTTCCGAGGGAACTCAATCGTGTGCGGGTAACAACCTTTCATTCCTATGCCGCAGAACTTCTTCAGCAGCATGGCGACCATATTGACTTTCGGCCCGACTTCCAAATTCTCTCAAATGATGCCGATCGGGAAGCCTTGCTAGACGATGTCCTCGGGCAATTGCGAAAGGATCTATCCTATTCGCTACCAGAACACTTCAAATCCGCCCAGCTACTTCCGGCGGTCACCAGACTTCTCGAACGGTGCATTCCCCCGGATCAGGCAGAAGACTTGCTTCAACAATCCAACGTCGAAAATGCTATTCCTTTGGCACGGGTATACGCTGCCTATAGGAAAGCGCTTCGCAGTACAAACTCTCTCGATTTCCCCAGCCTGATAGCCGAATCTCTCGAGCTTTTGGGTAAACATCCTTTTCTCGTAAAGCACCTCCGGAAAGTTTATAAACATATTCTTGTTGATGAGTTTCAGGATACCAATCACTCACAATATCGAATGCTCTCGCTTATTGTGAAACCGGACTCTTCCACGTTATTTGTTGTTGCAGATGACGATCAGATCATCTACCAATGGAACGGAGCAAACCCCAAACGTATTCAATCATTGCGAGACGATTTTGGTGTCTCGGAATTACAGCTTCCAGAAAACTACAGGTGCCCTCCTCTTGTCATTGAATTGGCTAATGCGTTAATCGAGAAAAACCTCAATCGATCCGCTGGCAAGAAACCGTTGAAAGCTGTCAAACAAGGGGAGAGCGGAGATGTCGTGCGCGTTTTCCGTTTTAACACTGTTGACGATGAAGTGGAGTGGATTGCTCAAGATATAGCCCAGAAGGAACCTAATGATTGCGCAAACTGTGCCGTTCTTGCACGAACAAAAAAACTATTAGACTTGGTTGGGCGCAAACTCGAGGAAGCAGGCGTTCCAGTTTATTTCGCGGCTCGCAAAGATGAATTTAAGAGCGCTCCGTTGAGGATGTTGCACGCAATCCTGCGTCTCGTTAATTCGAGCGAAGATAAACAATCACTTGCACGGCTATCCAAAGCATTTTATGAAATCGAGGGTGTTAGTATTGAGCTATCTCCGGTTCTTTCTCGCGCATCCGCCGACGGAGAGGATTTACTTCACGCGTGGATTGGAGAGGTGAAGCGCCGAGACGCAGTAGAAGAAAGAACACGAGACCTACTTGAAGCTGGCATCAGACCGTTACTTACTTCGCTAAATTATCGTGACTTCGCAGATAAATTGCTGGAATGGGCAGAGGAATGTCAAAGCGGATCACAACAGGATGAAAACGCCTTCAATGAGTTTGAGGAAGAACGCCAAGTCTGGAAGCAAATTCTGTCAGAAATCACAAAAAAGTTTGAAGGCGAAGACATAAGTCTTCATCAATTGCTTCATGAGCTCGATCTCACATCCAAGACGCCACCAAAGCCCCCGGAAGCCATCCCCTGTTTCACAATCCATGCGTCAAAGGGAATGGAATTTGGACATGTATATCTGATGGGCTTGGTCGAGGATCAGCTCCCCAGTTGGGCTGCGGTTAAGAGGGGCGATAAATCCCTTGAGATGCAGGAAGAACGTCGTAACTGCTTCGTCGCGATAACACGAGCACAGGAAAGCCTAACAATGACTTTTGCAACGCGAGTGTTTGGGTGGCAAAAGCATCCTTCTCGTTTTCTCGCCGAGATGGGCGTTGCACTGTAACAATCTGATGCAAAACCCAGCCACGGCTAACGGGCTGAGACCGGTCATTCCCGGGTATCATTTCCTTGCTGGACGAGCACGTGGACTGACCGCCACACAACCCGAACGCTGACTGACTTACGAGTTATCACGGAATCATTTGATGTCCAGACTGTTGCCTGTGAATACAGACCGGGTAATAATATTTTTCCAGGTCAACAAATTGCCGCTGTCCTTCGTGAGAATGATCAAAATAGCCTGGTCGATTTCCGCTGGGGGTTGATTCCACTATGGACTAAAGACCCGTCCATGGGAAACAGGATGTTCAATGCCAGACAAGAAAAGGATTGACTAATGAAGTCAGGACAGATGAAGACAATCCTGCTCATAACAATAATCACTCTGACGTTCACTTTTGGCGCAGTAGTTCCTGCAGCCTTTACACAGACTCTTGAGAAGCAAGAGGCAGACGTGGCGATGACCTGGGAAGATGCTGATGTGTTTGTTCCGGGGAGTTTCTTTAAAACTTCGCCCGGTAAAGTTAGCGTGAATAAACCGTTGCCGGTTGTCATTTACCTCCATGGGTGCACGGGCATTGACTATAATCATGACACTTTGTGGGGGGACTTCATTAAGCGGCTTGGCTTTATTGCCGTCCTGCCGAATAGTATGGCGCGACCATGGCGCAGGCTCAATTGCGAGCCGAAGTCACATATTTTCGGCTTCTTTCCGCAAGCCAATGAAATGCGCATGGAGGAAATTCGCTATGCGCTTGAGCAAGTCAAAAAGAGCCCGTGGGCCGATACGAAAAATATCTTTCTGATGGGACACAGTGAAGGCGGCAGAGCTGTCGCGCGCAATACGCTGCATGACTTTCGCGGAATCATTATTTCAGGATGGTCTTGCACCGACTCGGCGCAACCCAATTTCAACGGCATCTTTGCACCGATGGAAACTCCGATCCTGACCCTCGAATGGGACCACGACCCGTGGCGTGATGGCACTTCACAACAAGGCTCTTGCGCCAACAAGTTCGGCAAGCGCAAGAAAGCCCGACAGGTGCTATTTTCCGGGACTCAACATTCCACTTATGGGAAACAGGAGGCGCAAGATGCCGTCGCACAGTTTCTCAGGGAAAGCCTTGCACCTTGAAGGTCTAGACGGGCTATAAGGACGATTATTTTAGAATGATTGGCTTGTAAAACCGATATTCTGCTTTTCAAATGCTTTTGTAGAAATTCGAGAAACAATAAAGGGAGAATCGACCAAGACCTATGCCTTTCTTACAGACTGCACCATGGACACAGATCATAGGGATTTGTTCATCTTTTATGTGTGTTTTCTTTTTTATCCCTTTCCCAAAATGGCTGATTAGTTTCCAAATACTCCAATATCTCTCTCATATCAAAGCGGACAGATTTACCCATTCTCTTCACCCTTATCGGGAAAGTGCCCGTCGAAATCTGGTTTGAGATTGTTCCCACTGCCATGCCGAAATACTTTGCCAATTCCTTTTTTGTGAGAAACCGTTTTCCTGATTCCAGTTCAACCCAGTCTTTCCGTTCAAAAACGGGAGAAGACTTTATGATTCTCTTCTCTTCTAAATGCTTAACCTTCTCCTTCAGTGAAGTATTCTCCTCTTCCAATCTGGTCATCTCCCATTCCAATTCAGAGAAAAGCCTGCTCAATTTTGTATCGGTCTTCATTCCTCAGTGCCTCCCTATAACAAAAGTCTAAAAATATCTCCTGGGTTCTGAAATACATACCTAAACATATATGCAAGTCTAAATGGTCCCTGATGCTTGTAGCACATGTTAAGTTTAGAGTTCTGCTACTTTAATAAGTCCTAGGAGATCGGTTGCCAAACAAGCCGAGCTTGGATTCTCTTTTTACACCTTCACGTGCAGGATCGGGATGCTGAGATGCCTGCGCTTTGTTTCCCCAGGGAAGCGTGTCTTCTCTCTCGCCGTTGCCTCTCCCCGTCTTCCCCTCCCGAATACCTCGATCAGATGAGATGCACCCAGATGAAGGCTGTGCTTGCCGTATTTCTCACTCACTTCATCCATGACCCGGTAGATGTCATGAACCCTTTCCGCCTTCAGGGCATCTTCAAAAAGGGTATATTGGATATTGGCATCCTTGGTCAGTTCCATGAGAACTATCCCCGTGGCCCGGTATAGATCCTGTGGCCGGTAGATATCGACAAAGATATGGCGCAACTCAGGGGATAGTTCCATGGGGTAAACGGAAGGCCTGTTCAGCTTGATTTCACGACCGGTATAGCTGAAGTCGTTTCTCTTCAGGAAGGCCACGATCCGTTTTGCCGCCAGATGATAATTTCTGGCCTTGAGACAGGCCGATTCCAGATTCCTCATCAGATGGGCAAACAGGTAGTCTGCGTTATTACTTGGAGGTGAAAAGGTCTTGGTCTTGCTGATGGAAGCATAGGTGCTCTTTTCTTCCTGATTGACGGGATAGACCGACTCCCCCCGGAGTTCCCGCCAGATTTCCATACCGGGCTTGGTGAAACGCTTTCTGACGGTGTCTTCCGGGAGCCGGGCAAACGCCAGAGCGGTTCTGACTCCCATTTTGTTAAGATAGTTTGTCGTGGCATGGCCGATGCCCCAGATCTTCTCCACGGGGAGGTGTTCGAGATACTTTGCGATCATTCTGCCGGGGATGGGTGTGAACCCGTCCGGCTTCTGATGCTTGGAGGCGACCTTGGCCAGCACCTTGGTGAGGCTCAGCCCCACGGAAACGGTAATACCCAACTCTTTTACAATCTCGGCTTTCATGTTTAAGGCGATGGTCTCATAGGAGGCCCGGTGCGCCTTTCGCATCCCCGTGATATCGGCGAAGGCTTCATCAATTGAGTATTCCTCTACTTGCGGCGTGAACCTCCGCATGACGTTGAACATCCGTCTTGAGAAGAGGCTGTAGGTCTCATAATCCGAGGGAAGAATAACCAGACCCGGACATTTCTTTTTGGCCTCATGGAGAGGGACGCCCCGCTTCACCCCCATCGCTTTGGCGGCATAGCTGGCACAGGCGACGATCCCTCGTTCCCCGCCGGCAATAATCGGTTTTCCTCTGAGTTCGGGGTGGATGGCCTCTTCACAGGAGGTAAAGAAGGCATCCCCGTCGATATGAAGAATCGCCTGCGGCCAGGAATGGAGACTGAACAGGATGTCACTCACGATATAAGACCTTACTGATGATATTTACGGATGACGGCGGTGACGACACCACCCAGGCGGAGTTCCGCTCTGGGTTTAATGGGCGGATATTTTGGGTTGGCGGCTTCCAGAACGATTGTCTTCCCTTTTCGGATAAAATACTTCATCGTCCATTCGCCATCCACTTCAGCGATGACAATATCACCTGTCTTGGGTGATCTGCCTTTTTCAACAATAACGAGGTCTCCTTCCCTGATGCCTTCCCCAATCATGGAATCCCCGGTGACTTTCAAAAGAAAGGAGGCATCCGGTCGTGTAATCAGATATTGATCCAGGGAAATGACATCTCTCAGTTCTTCTTCGGCAGGGGAGGGGAAGCCTGCGGCGACATCTCCCACAATCGGCAGGCCCAAAAAGGGACGCAAGGGGATCAGAAAGCCTTTCTTATCTTTCTTCAGAATACCGTTTGACAGGAGTTTTTTAACCCAGAATTCAACTGCACTCTTGGAGCGCACGTTCAACTGCGTCATCATTTCCGTATAGGTCGGCATCCGTTGATGGTCACGGAAGAAGGCTCCCATAATCCCGGCCACGCCCTGGAGGGTTCGTTTCTCTTTCATGGCTGTATAGTAATAGGACGATCGTCCTATTGTCAAGAAGTTTTTTTATTGAGCTGTAATCTGTGTGTAAACTAAGATATAATTAATCATAAAAGGAAACCGTTTTGTCCATAATATTATCTTACTGGGGCGCAAGATGAGTATCAACATCAGGATCTTTTCCGATTATATCTGACCCTTCTGCTATATCGGCA
>Ga0208495_1000231_pt1 | contig 24043 bp, 15 predicted proteins | sample CryBogmetaGMA14M_FD_184551 | JGI IMG/M metagenome (GOLD analysis project Ga0208495, IMG submission 184551) | Freshwater microbial communities from Crystal Bog, Wisconsin, USA - MA14M (SPAdes) | ecosystem: Environmental > Aquatic > Freshwater > Lake | place: Crystal Bog, Wisconsin, USA...
TTGTGACGGCCTGGGCGCTTGCCTGGGCGAATGTCCGGAAGGCGCACTTTCCATAGAAGAGCGGGAAGCAAATCCGTTTGATGAAAAGATGGTTCAGGAAGCTGCCGCCCGGAAAAAGAGTGATCAGGCTCAGGGACATGGTGGCAAATTCTCCCCGCAGGGTCTTGATGTTATTAGTTCTGCCGCCCACGCTTGCCCCGGATCGGCTCATGCGGTTTTTGAAAGAAAGTCACAGATCACACCGGCAGTAACGCCAGCGGGCGCAAAGCAATCTGAACTGACTCACTGGCCGATTCAACTGCATCTGGTTAATCCTGCCGCTGATTTTTTCCGCGGCAAAGATGTTGTGCTTGCCGCCGATTGCGTCGCTTATTCACTATCAGATTTTCATGAAAGATTTCTGAAAGGCAAAAGCCTGGCCATTGCCTGCCCGAAACTTGATGAGGGGCAGGATGTGTACGTGGAAAAAATACGCAAGATGGTGGACGAATCCCAGATCAATACTCTCACGATAATTATGATGGAAGTGCCCTGCTGCCGCGGCCTGCTGCAAATTGCTCGCGCGGCGCTCCAGGGCGCAAAAAGAAAAGTCCCTCTCAAAGCCATCATCGTCAGCACCCGCGGTGATGTGATGTCCGAAGAGTGGATTTAGGTAAATCTCAACATGAAAAAATTATTTTTTGGAAGCAATCCGTCTCTGCCGCAAGTACTCGAGGAATCCCGGCAGCACTGATATAATCACTATCGCAATAATTACTATCGTAAAATTATTTTTTACGGCGGGAATATTCCCGAAAAAGTACCCCCCCAGTAAAAATATGCAAACCCACGCGATACAACCGGTGACATTAAACAAAATGAATTTAGAATAATTCATGGCGCCAACACCGGCTACGAAAGGAGCAAATGTACGGATAATCGGCATGAATTGGGCGATTATGATCGTTTTCCCTCCATGTTTTTCATAAAACTGATGTGTTTTTTCGAGGTACTCTTTTTTAAAAAAACGGCTGTCTTCAAAATGAAAAACCCTGGGACCAATAAAATGGCCGACGGAATAATTAACCGTATCGCCAGCGATTGCCGCGATACAAAGTGATATTAGCAGTATTTCAATATTCAACGCGCCCATCGCCGCAATACTACCCAGGGCAAAGAGAAGAGAATCGCCCGGAAGAATGGGGGTAACAACAAGTCCTGTTTCACAAAATATTACCAGAAAAACAATAACATAAGCCCAGACACCAAAGCTCTTGATGATCACGGGCAGGTATTTATCCAGATGAATAAAAAAATCTATAAAATAAATGATTATGTCCATAAATAATTATGCTATAATTACAAATATTAAATTAATCTATATAAGTAGAATAGGAGGGTGTCAACATGAAAAAAGTATTAATCGCTGTATTAGTTGTCATCGTGGCGGTAGTTATCGGTTACTATACTTTCCCGGAAAAAGTAGCCGGTTACATGATGGATGCAGCCAGAAGCAAGGCCGGCCTGACCAAAAAAGAAATCAAGATCGGTGATCATAATATTGTTTATCTGGAAGGCGGCAAAGGGCCGACAATATTACTTTTTCACGGCTATACCGGAGACAAAGACAACTGGACATTGTTTGCACCTTATTTAACTAAGGATTACCATGTAGTTATCCCCGATATTCCCGGCTACGGTGAAAGTTCTATGATCGAGAAGGCCTCGTACGATTTATCAAGCCAGATATCGCGTTTGCATAAATTTGCACAGGCACTTAAACTGAAAAAATTTCATATCGCGGGTAATTCCATGGGTGGACTTTTTGCGGGGACTTATGCTGTACGCTATCCTGATGAAGTTATCAGCCTGGGGCTGTTTAACGCCGTAGGGGTCAAGTCTTTAGAAAAAAGTGTTGTAATGAAAATGGCGGAAAAAGGTGGAAATCCACTTTTATTAAAAGACAGCAAAGACCTGCCACGCTTAATGTCACTGGTTTTTGTCAAGCAACCAAGTTTTCCTTATCCACTCGAGAAAGTAATGATCTCAACCGCGTTAGCTAATCAAAAATTTTATGAAAAGGAAGGCAACGAACTCTATGCTGATATTTACTCTCTCGAAAAAAACCTCCCGAAGATAAAAGCGCAAACTTTAATTCTTTGGGGTGATCAGGATAAGATCATTGATGTCTCCAGTGTGCCTGTTTTCGAAAAGGGATTAAAAAATCACAAAACTGTCATCATCAAAGATTGCGGCCATGTACCCATGATCGAAAAACCGCAGGAAACGGCAACACACTATATTGATTTCATTAAGGGCATTAAAATTTAGTCTGCCCTCAGGCATGGCGCGGTAATTCACGCGCCTGCATTTCCTGAAGAATAACGTTGCGGGCTTCTTCCGGATTTGAAATTTTGAATAGGACGTAAATGGAAAGAGCACGCGGCACATTCTTGGCCTTACCGCCCGCCGCGAAGATTCCGGCACCTATTCCGCCCTTGCCGCCGCCAACGGCGGCGCCACCCATGGCCATATCCTGTCCCATTCCCAGGCCGGACGAGGTGATGGGGATCACTGTCCCGAAGTTGAGCATGCCGCCAAGCACTCCTTTCTGCAAAATGAGGTCGTCAATCTTGGAATATAGGGTGCTGCGCTCCATCACCTTGAGAATGCCAAAGCGTGCCACAATACGTTTCGATGTCAGATAATAACGATGACCGCGCCGGAAGACCTCAACTGCCACCATCCCGAACAGACCGGCAGTAATCAGCATATAATTCTCCAGATGGGCATGCACGCCTTTGGCTAGTCCCAAATGAGGCTCGATTTTCCATTGCAGAAGAATGTTACCGGCAATCAGTGCCAAAAGAGTAAGCACATAGCCAAAGCTGATCCGGAAGATGGCCATGATTAGCAAAGGCAGCATGATAGAAACAAACCATAAAACATCATAGGTATGCTTGACTAAGAAATTGATCTGAACCTTCCCCTTGAGCAGTGCCGATAGCTGCGGGTAATAGATGATGTATAGCACTCCCAAAACGGCCAGGCTGAGCCAGAAGAGCATCAGATCCAGCATAGCCAAAGGGTGGGGCCGACTCATCAACAGAACTTCTTCGCCCGGCAAGGTTTGGAATGGAATAGAAATATTTTTGGACATTGGATTTCTCCCCCCAGTTTAATTTTTTAGTAAGAATTTCCTTTCTATGGGAAAAAGTATAGAAATTTCGTTTTTGTATGTCAAGGCAATATTAATCACAAAGTGTGTGATGTGGTGTTGATTCCCCAAAAGGGTTTGTGTTTCACGGAAGAGTAAATTTCATTGGAATCGTTGTTTCTGAAGTTTGGATCTGATTAACCTCTGCTTCGCGGGATGATTCAAATTAAAGATATTACTGCACTGTGCTTTTAATATCTGAGTTTCATTAGAATTGGAGTTTCACAAATAAAACTGTCATCGCAACTCCTTAAATATCTATTGAAAGTATATAATATTCGACCTTTCTTTGCGGATAGAGCGCCTCCATGATCTTTGTGTAGCGCGCAAGCTGTTCATCGTATTTTTGCCTAAGCCCACGCATTGAACCAGATTTATAATCAATGATGGTGATAAGGCCGTCGGACACTATCATTCTATCCACTATACCAAAGTTATTTTTATCAGATATCTGCTGCTCTATGTATATTTTCCCCGGCCTGAACATTATTACAGAAACATCCTTCATTTGGACAAAACGAATCGCGGCACCATATTCCTCATCGTTTAGCTCCCCTGCGGGTGGGAGTTCATCTTGATTAGCAACCTGCGCCAGCCAGCGGTGAAGGCGTTCACCGCGCATAATACCAGCTTTAATATAGGTAGATATAAGCGTCGGGTCAATCTCACCATACTTATCAGGTTCATCATTATGCTTTTCGGGTACATCAAACATTGTTATGATTTCAGCCTCTTTTGCAGAACCGGTAAAAGAGCAAATCTCCTTTTTAACGCCATCCGGCGCGAATTGCAAAAATGTATTCAGTACTGCCTGATGGACAGGTTTATAGTTTTCATCCTTTTTTGTCGGCAGAAAAACTGTCAGTGTTTTTACCGCCCTTGTCGCGGCGACGTAGAAAACATTGGCCTTCTCTCGGCGCATCCGCGTCAGATTTGCTTCACGATTTTCAAGAATATCCCCAGCAATGGCCGAATCACTGGCACCCAAAAATTCAAACTCCTTACTTGTAAATTGCACATGACATTTTTCCGCGTCCAGATAGAATGGCGACTCTTTTTCTTCCTCGTTCCAAAAAATAAAAACATGCTTAAACTGAAGCCCTTTTGTCCCGTGAATAGTATCAACCTTAATACTTTCTCTGTCCTCGGCCTCCGGTACTCTCACGTTAAACCGCATCTTGAACATCCGCAGAAGAAAACCATCCACGTCAGCACCGCCTTCACCAAAATATGCCTGCGCCTCATCCTGCCAAATATCCAGCATATTTGCCGACAGCTTACCGCGCAGAAGTTCAATGGCGCAACTTACGGCCATTATCCCGAAAGGCTGTGGAAATTTTTGGGCAAACTCCGTCTTGACATCCTCAATATTCCCGAATATCTCGCCCCATAGTGGTGAATTTGCCGCTATTTTAGTGAACTTGATATCGCCATCTTGAGAAAGAATGCTCGCAATAAAAAGCATTACTGCAACACCTTCTTGTTTAGAAAGAAGCTGTCTGCCTTTTACTTCTGACACACCTATCTTTTTGGCTGAAAGTTCAGAAGATATCTTTTGAACATGGTTGTTGGTAACCGCAAGCACCGCCATATCACCCCACTGACAGCCATACTCCAGTTTTTTTGCGCTGAGAACTCCAAGTATCGCGGGATAGAAATTCTCTTCCGAATTGCCCTCTTTTTTAAGCTCGACAAGACTAACCTCTGTTCCGCCTTCAAACTCTTTGATTTCTTTCGGTGGTTTCTGTGTTTCTGTTCTCTCTTTCCCGGTAAATAGATTTTCTACAAGGTTATTGAAAAAAGAGATTAGCAGAGGTGTGCTTCGAAAGTTGTACTCCAGCGAGCTTTCAGTTATTATGCTATTTTCTATATACTTGCTGATTGCCTCTTCCAGCGCGTCGCGGTTCGCGCCGCGCCATCCGTAGATCATCTGTTTCCAATCTCCCACAGCAAAAAAAGATCTTTCACCGCGCTCACCATGACCGGATAAAATCTCGTCAATAAGGGGAAGCAGTATCGAAATATCACCAATCGAGGTATCCTGAAATTCGTCAATCAGAAGATGTTCAGTCCTGTCAAGCCCAAGGGAGAAGTAGTTGCTCATGAGCTTCGGTCTTTCATTCGATATGGTATCGTCAAGGGCAAGGAGGCGTTTGCGCACATCGGGAAAAAATATCAATCCTTTTTCCTTCTTCACAGAATCTGCAGCATCAAGATATATCTCACAAAGAAACGTAACCGCAAGCTCCCGAAGCAGAGCCTTGTTTATTGAAAGCTTCTCGGCCGTCTTTCTGTAATCCATAAAAATATTGTTAAGATCGGAGTACGGGCTTTTATCCCACTCTATATTCCTGCCAAGGCTCGTATAGTTTATCAGATTCGAATGGATGGCAACTGTCTTAGAAATAAAACTGTCATAATTAACCAATACATTTATAACCCTGTTTCGAACATTACCGGCAGGGATCTGTTCCGACAAATCATTGGCCTTTTTGCTGAGCGACGCGAGCATGTTGGTTAATTTGCCATTCTCGCTAATAATATCATCAAGGTCTTCCAGCCTGTTCATATCGGCAAGACAGCGTGCGATAGTCTGTTCATCGGCAAGAGGACCCCAAAGTGTGTCAATGTCTGTTCTTAATATCTTGGCGGCTACTATCAGCGTATTGCCTTTGCCGCTTTGCATTACTTTGTTACGAAAAAGGCTTTCTATCTCACCGGATAATTCTATCTGCGCCCTTTCGTCTGCCAACTTTGGCGCAAAACCGGACGCGGCAAAAAGCCTGTAAAAAAAAGAATCTATCGTCGAATACCCGACGCGACCAGCCTCCATAATAAGCCGCAGCCTGCTCAAGAGGGACATCTCTTTTTCTAACGCTATCTTTTCCATTATACGGGAGCGCATCTCAGTTGTGGCGGCTCGGGTAAATGTAAGGGCAGAGATAAATTTTCCACCCTTAGATATTCTTTTAAACACCTCTTCTGTGAGGGTTGTTGTCTTTCCCGAACCGGCCGAAGCTTTCAGAAGAATACTGTCCATTAGTTATTCCCCCGTGAAGCCTTATAATAATTCGGCCTGCCGCATAATGCCTGAAACAGGCAATACTGACACTCCTGACAGTTGTAATCAGGCAGAAGTTCAGCTCCGCCGATTATTGTGTCCAGGCGTTCCTTTATTGCAGACATAAGTTCTTCCGCCGTAGCACTTAACTCCGAAGGAAGAATTATAACCCGATCTTTTGAGGATTCTTTTAGAAAATAAAAACGGGCGCCTTCGACCCCTTCAATAAAGTGCTGATAAATAATAAGCTGTGCCGCAGGATGCAGAATACCTTTTTCTTTAAAGCGCTCCAACACTGTTGTTCTTTCTGATGTCTTATACCTGCTTCCATTTTTCGAATACTTGAAATCAATAACCTCGGTTCGCCCCGATATATTTGCCAGTCTGTCTGACCTTCCGGTTATCTTATAGCATCCGGCGATCGTGCCACTGAATTTTTCCTCACACGAGATAGCATTATCGGCAAAAACTAAACGCTCGCCTGACTCCTGCTCGTCTTCATATATTTCCTGCAATAAAATCTTTGCGTTAAGCATGTAGATATTTATCCCGTCAATATCTCTGACCTCGGCGTTTTCATCACTTACCCATAGTTCATCAAATAGTTTCTCCCATTTATTAAGCATATCCTTTCTGTCGGTCGAGAGCTGCTGAAGGAATTTGTGGACAAAACTTCCCATCTGCATATTTATTTTTTCATCGTCATCCATAAACAAAGGTGGTTCTATCCTCAGTATATATTGGTGATAGAATAGAAACGGACACGCCAGGATCTTTACAAGACTCGAAAACGAATATATAAAATCTTTAAGCCTGTTCCTTAGATCATCATCTATTTTTATCGAAGGCGTTTCGGAGTCTTGCCTTTCTAGAAGAGATTCTTTAAATGCTACCGCTGTGATCGGTTTTCCAAATTCCTGCGAAAGAAGGCTCATGTAGTAACTGGGCGTCCTCTCCCTTATTTTGTCATCCACTGCAACTATTTTGATCCTGTCGCCCTGTGCCAGAATCTGCCGGAAGATAAGGTCCTCATATTCAAACACACTTTTTCTCATCTGCGGAACATGCACCGGATTGATGAAAGGTCCTTCAAAAGGCTGTGTCGGCATTATGCAGCTGTCCAGCGGAAGTATCAAACCCCTGCTGAATCTCTCTCCCGAAACATGGCCAAAACCGACAACCTGTACCGGTGCCGATCTGCTTCCTGTAACATGAAATTTTTTAGCTTCGATAAGTGTTTTTGCGGCGTCAGTTAGATTGCGCCCCAGCCTGTCTTTCCAATAATCAAGGAGGGTGGAAAAAGATATTGCGGCCTCCAGCGCCTCGCACTCCTCACGGACATAATTCTCTCTATTGTTGGATAACTCGATCGCGCAGGTTGTAGCAAATTTCTTAAAATCGGGGATAAGGCCTGAATGTCCGGCCTTTTCTATCTCAGCCAAAAGCCTTCTTCCTGCCGCAGTTGTCGAAAACGGCAGCCAAACGGCAAGATTGACGTCATTCGCGAACGGGCGCAGCGATCTATTCCAAAGCATTGTTGTGAGAGACTCATCAAGCAGATATATCATGAGCTGATCGTTTGCCGACCGCTCTTTAAGAAAACTTTCGACCTCCAGCGTGACCAGGTCAACTATAGCATGAAGCCCGGCAAGCTTGATCAATTCAACGCCCGCGCCTTCTGATGGTTCGACCCCACTACCAAATGACAAAACAAGATTTTTTGCCGAATCAAACTCAAGCCCACCATAACCGGCTAACTGGGAACCAAAAAACGGCTTATCAATAAATAAACGATCTTTGCTTATTTTCCTGTAAAACCTTTCGGTCACCGGCGTTATCTCAGGAAGTCCGATAAATATTTCCTTTTCGCCCGGGATGATCTCGTCAAGCCCTACTATTTCCAGTTCCGGCATGAAGAGATTGATTTTGGAAAGCCACACGCGAAAATCATGCGCAGTTTTCAGGTATTCCTCAAGTCTATTCCAATCCTCCTCGGTAAACCTCTCTGCCCCGAAAATATTATTCCTGCCGATATTATATTCCGCAAGTTTAGAAATAAGGGGAAGGAGGCTTGAGGCGCGGCGTGCGGGATATGGCTCATCGGGAAATTTTTCTGCAACAAATGAGATAAAGTAAAGGAGCCGCTCATCACCCGACAGAGGTTGAAGATTCGATCTTTCGCTATTTTTTTTAGTTATATATGAATTGAAGCCTTCGACTTTGGGAAGAATGCCGCCAAGCTCTCTGTGTATAAGATACTGCACAGGATCAACAGCCCTATCGCTTGCACAAATTATTGTCCAATCGGAAAAATCGGGATGGTCATTGCGCAGAAACGCGATTAACTTTTCCGAATATTGCGACATGCTTCCTCCCGATAAACATTTATATTGTTTTTCAGTATCTACCTTTAATTCTGTAAATACGCCTCTATTTTATCCTTCTCCGCTAAGATTGCAAAAAATCTCTCAAGGCAGCATATCGGGTAGCACGATGAATAATATGAACTCAGATTGTTCGACTAACATATTTATTTAATTGGTGCCCCTGGCGTGAGTCGAACACGCGGCCCACAGATTAGGAATCTGTCGCTCTATCCATCTGAGCTACAGGGGCTTTTGGAAAATAGCTTTAATTCGGATGTGGAATTAACATTCTTTGATGAGGCTGTCAATCATCTAACCGGAGAATGCCTTTAAGTGAGTTTCCAGTAATCGCTCTTTATCAAAATTAACCAGCTTGAGGTCTTTTGGTTTCGTCCCGGCAAAAGCGCATTTCGGGACCAAGCCAATTAGTTCTGATTCTAAAATATCGATGCCACGATCAGCTGCCAGCGTCTCCACCTGATCATAAATTGCTTTGAGTGGTGTTTCCTTGCAATTGGTCAGATTAATTGATACCTGTGCGATACCTCGGCTCTTCAGAATAACACCAATGGCCCGCACATGCTTGAGGCCGCCACTTTTTTCTCTTATTTGTGACGCAATTTTTTGAACAAGCCTTAAATCATCACAATTGAGATTTATATTATAAGCAACCAGCAGTTCGCGCGCTCCCACAGCCGTTGCGCCACAGCGAGCATTGAATTTTGGCTTGCCCACATCGGGAGCATCTGCCGGATTGGCCATTTTCTCCGACAGCGCTTCGTATCCACCATGCCGGACATTTGCCAGTTCGCCGCGCTCGGGGATTAACGCCGCTTGACCATAAAAATAAACGGGGACACCGAAGAGTTCATTGAGTTTACGCCCGAAAGTGTGCGCCAAATCGACGGCGTCTTTCATCTTTGTTTTTCCCAGCGGAATAAAGGGGACCACGTCAACTGCCCCTAATCGCGGATGAACACCCACCTGTTTGCGCATATCAATAAGTTCCAGCGCTTTGCCTGAAGCCGCCAGAGCGGCATCGAGTACATCAGCCGGCTCTCCCAAAAAAGTAAAGACGCTCCGGTTGTGGTCAACATCGCCACTGTAATCAATTAGCCGCACACCGGGAAAAGATGCAAACACCTTAGCTATCGCGTTAATCTTGCTTTGGTTACAACCTTCACTAAAGTTGGGAACACATTCAATGATTTTCATTTTTATCCTGAAAGACTTTAACCGCATTTAAAAACATTTGAAAATTTTATTCCTCTAAAAGGGCCGTAACGAAATCATTACTTTCAAAAACGCGTAAATCCTCCAATCCTTCACCAACACCTATATAGCGGACAGGCAGGGCAAGCTCACTGGCAATTCGCACGACAACTCCACCTTTAGCCGTTCCATCAAGCTTAGTCAAGACAATACCGGATGCGCCTATTTCTTCCTTAAAGATTTTCGCCTGAATAACGGCGTTCTGACCGGTTGTGGCATCAAGAACCAGTAATATTTCGTGAGGCGCGCCGGGCATATCTTTACCAATAACTCTCTTTATCTTCTTGAGCTCCTCCATTAAATTAACTCGAGTATGCAATCTGCCGGCAGTATCCACAATTATTACTCCGCTATAGCCCGCTTTCACTTTCGCCATTGCATCAAACACAACCGCCGCGGGATCAGCATTTATTTTTTGTTTGATTACCGGCGCATGGACACGACTACCCCAAATCTCCAGTTGCTCTATTGCCGCCGCCCGAAAGGTATCCGCGGCGACAAGCATGACCTCATGACCATCACTTTGCAGCATATTGGCCAGTTTCCCGATTGTTGTTGTTTTCCCGCTGCCATTGACACCAATTGCCATAATCACAAATGGCTTTCCTTTAGCAATAGTCAGAGGTTTCTCTATTTCACGCAATATATCGACCATTCGCTCCCGCAGAATCTTTTTGATTTCTGAAATATTCCTAAGCTCATGGCGGCTAATTCTTTCCTTAACATCATTAATCAAATCGTTAGCAAACTGCGGCCCCATATCCGCTGTAATCAGCAGTTCTTCCAGTTCTTCAAAAAGCTCTCTGTCTAAAACCTTTTTGCCTAAAACAAGATTGTCCAGATTTTTTGTCAGAGCATTACGAGTTTTCGCAAGCCCTGTCTTTAATTTTTCAAAAAAACTATTATTCACTATAAAAATACCTTTCATCCATTTGTATATTCATAACGATTTTTTTTGCAGAAGTAAAGCAGTGGATTAATTCAGATTGACCGAAACCAATGAAGATATGCCCTGTTTTTGCATGGTTACGCCAAAGAGCGTATCGGCAACTTCCATGGTGCTCTTATTGTGCGTAATCATGACGACCTGTGATTTATCAGCAACATCTTTAATTAATCGATTGAAGAGATTGGTGTTGGCATCATCGAGTGCGGCATCAACCTCATCGAGAATTAGGAATGGCGAAGGACGGTACATCAAGATGGCAAATATTAGAGCGATGGCTGCCAATGATTTTTCGCCGCCGGAAAGCAAACTGACACTTTGAGCTCTTTTACCGGGAATTTGGATATCAATATCAACGCCGGTTTCCAATAGATCATTTTCATCGGTAAGCTGAAGTTCTCCCCGACCACCCGGGAATACATGAGTGAACACTTCCTTAAAACAGTTGTTAACCGCGGCAAATGTTTCGGCAAATCTCGTGCGGGAAATTTTATTTATTCGCGTGATTGTCCGCTGTAATGAAGCAAGCGAGGCATTCAAATCAGTGAGCTGTTCGGTTAAGAATTGATGTCGTTTATCAAGCTCTTCATATTCATTGAGGGCGAGTAAATTCACCTCTCCAAAATTATCGATCGTCTGTTTATCCTTAGCCTGCAGAGCGCTTAATTCGTCCATCTTCTCGTCATCGATCCTGGAAAAACCGGGAACGAGGCTATCGAGATCAACATTATGCTTATCCAAAACTGCTCTTTTCAGATTATCACTATTTAAGGCTGATTCCCGACATTGAATTTCCAACTCGTTTATTTGATGCCGCAATTCATCAAGTTTCTTTTTAATATCCTTTATTTCATTTTCCTGTACTTTCAATTGTCCTTCTTCCTGACTTTGCTTGGCTTTAATCTGCGTTACAGCCGTTTCACATTTAGCATAATCCTGGTAGAGCTGTTGCAGAGCGCTTTGTTCAGCCTCAATCATCTGAGCCAAATCAGTAAGCTGTTTTTCGCAAGAAGCAATTTCTTCGCGTTTAACCTGTACTTCATTTTCAATGAGGCTGATATCATTTTGCAGCCGTGAAATTGTTCGCAGATCAGCTTCTTTTTTCTCTTCCAAAGAAGCAAGGAGAACTTTTTTACCGGTTAATTGGCGTTCCTGTTCATCGATTGAGTTTCTCGATTGGTCCCTTTGCGCGTTAAATACGGAGATAACCCCGTTGAGCTCTTTTTCATCCTCATCTTTTTGCAAAACTTCTGTCCTTATCTTGCTCAGTCTTTCCTGGGCTTCCGCTTCTTCAGCCGTTATGGTTTGCCGGTTGAATTCAAGTACAGCTATTCTTTGCTTTAACCTGCTCGCTTCATCTTCGAAGCGTTCCAGATCTTTTTTTCCGCCGTTAATATCAATTTCGAGTTTGTGGCTTCTGTTCTTAATCTGGCTTAGTTCTTCATCCCAATCGGAAATCGCCAAAACAAGGTTTTTCTTTTGACTTTGCTGATCATCCAATTCTTTAGCCAGAGCCGATACCTCGTCTTCCAGCTCCATAATCTCCCTTTTAGTGGCCAGAAGACTCTTCTCTACTGCCGATCCGCTGCCACCGGTCAATACTCCATGCGGACTGATGATATCGCCTTCCCGAGTAACAAAAGTTCCCCTAAAACCGTTTTTCTTCCACAATGAGATGCCGGTTTCAATTGTCGGCGTTAACAAAACATCCCCTAGAAGGCAATCGGCAATTTGCTTGAATTCTTCCTTGACTGTTACTTTCTGCAGTAATGGTTCCGCGTCCTGCAGATGTCCGGCGCTATAATTTTCGGCATAATTGCCGCGCAATTCGAACGGCACAAAGCTGCCTCTCCCTAGCTGATAATTCTTCAAATAATCGATAGCGCGCACGCCTTCTTCCTGATTTTTGACCACAACATATTGCAGTTTATCACCCAAAACGGCTTCCACTGCAGCCTCATATTCGCGGGGAACATTAATATGGTCAGCAACAACTCCGTAGAATTTGTCCGAGGTTTCCTGCGTTTCAATAACCTTCTTAACGCCTTCGTTGGACCATTTATAAGCTTCTTGAAATTCCGCAAGCGATTGCAAACGTGATGTTTTGCTGCCGGATTCCTCTTTAATTTGCGCAATTCTTTCTTCGATCAACTGCAAGTCTGTTTTGGCTCGCTCGAATTCAGCCGAAATTGCTTCCTTATTCTCCAGAAGTTTGCTTAATTCTTCTTCATCCGCTGCCAGTCCTTCATTTAATGTTTGCAATTTAGAGGCGAGCTCCGACAGCCTCTTCTTGTCTTCTTCGATTTCGCGATTTTCTCTTTCCTCGCGTTTCTTTAAATCCTCAATGCTTTTGGTAAGACTGGAAATCATGTTGCCTAGCTTGGCCTTTTCAGTCATAACATCCATGTAATGGATTTTCTTTTCTTCCAATTGGCCGTTTATTTCTTTGTCCGCATTGAGCAGCGCCTGAACCTTTTGCTGGCCTTCGTCCAGTTCTTCTTTAAGCGCGGAAGTCTTGCTGTATGCTTCAGAGGCATCTTTCTGCAGATTTTCAACTTCGACAATCAAATCTGATTTTTTCGTCTGTATTAAATCGATTTCCGCGAGATTCTTTTGCCTACGCTCTGATGAGTCAGTCATCTGGAGACGGGAAAATTCAATATTTTTTTCTTTGATAGTAATAGAGTTTTTAACTTCATAGAGTTCTTGATGACTTTTGGTGATTAGTTCATCATTCTCCATCTGCTTCGCCTTCACCTCTTCCAGCGCCGATTCTTTAGCTTCCAGATTGGCCCGTATTCCGTTATCGCGCTCTTGCATCTGGGAGCGATTTGTTTGCAGGGATGTCCCTTTTTCTGTAAGCTCATTATAGCCCTGCAGGGCGAGAGTTAATTCAGTTTCTCTCATGCGCTGTTTTATTTCTTTGTATTGTTCGGCTCTCTTGGCTTGTCTGGAAATGGCGCCCAGCTGTGATTTTACTTCTTTATTAATATCATTGAGCCGCAAAATATTCTGTTTGGTTGCTTCCATCTTGCGGACAGCGGCTTCCTTACGGCTTTTGTATTTGGAAACACCGGCGGCATCTTCGATGAACAACCTACGATCTTCGGGCTTGGCTTCGACAAGATTAGCCACTGATCCCTGCTCAACTAATGAGTAAGTCCGGGCACCGACACCTGTACCCATGAAAAATTCTTTGACATCTAACAAGCGGCAGGGAACACGATTTATATAATATTCGCTATCACCCTCACGGACAACTTTACGGGATACGGATACTTCCGTAAGTTCCGCATAATTTCCGGGAAAGCTTTTATCATTACCTTCCAGCGTCATGGTGACATCGGCCATGCCCACCGCGGCCGCGTCCTGGCTGCCGTTAAAAACAACGTCATCCATCTTCTTTCCACGCAGAGATTTAACCCGTTGTTCACCCATTACCCAACGTATGGCATCCACAACGTTAGATTTACCACAACCGTTTGGCCCGACAATAGCCGTAATGCCTTCAGAAAAATCAAGGACGACCTTGTCGCGGAATGATTTGAAACCGGATATTTCTAATCTCTTTAATTTCATGAATATTATTAACACCTAAGATTAAGTTTTGCAAAATCCTAACAAAAGAGCTTTCCTTTGTAAAGGGAAAATACAACAAAGTGTATTAATGAAAAAAATATACCACAATATATAGTGATTTGAGCCTTTTTGACTTTTTCCTCAGAACTTCCTATTCCGGGACAATTATATGGTAAACACCTGCCTGATAGTGTGTATTTTAGTCAAAAACAGGTCAAAATCAAGGATATGAATCCCAACAAAGCAAGCTTTGGAAACAGATTCCGTAGCAAAATGTGTGGAATTATACCCTGCTTATGCAGGATAATTTGGCTAACAAACTTCAATGCGCCTATAGTGACCTTTAGGTTATTCCTTTTGAAGTTTGAGCCTCATTACCCTCCGCTGCGCGGGATTGTACCCAATAGCCTTTGGCTATTGGGTAGTTCGACTTACAAATTTCACTACGCTGCACTTGTGAAATCTGAGTCTCACTACAACTTGCCTATTCCGCTAAGCCGCAGATGACCTCGCGTGACCTTTAGGTTATTAGGTTACTACGCTTTCGGAATAGGAGTTTCAAAATAACGGCCGAATATTGGTTGCTTAAGCTATCCGTTATTTGAGGAAGTCCATCGCATATAGCAGAGCACAATGCAAATAAAATGTTTATTTGCCGGTACCCCCCCTACAAGTCAGTAACTTTTCCCTTGGAGTTGATGTAATAATTACCAGTTGAAACGTACAAAAAAAGGCAGAGTCATTGCTGACCATGCCTTTTATTCACCAACCAAGAACAGGTATAAATATATCTTACCTTTTAGGACCGGAGAAAAACTAAATACCCGGAATGCGCTTGTCTCCTACAATCAAAACGTTACTGCTAATTTGCATCCAATTTCCGTAGAGTTATTTTTTGGCTCAACCATCCAAGCATCAGGGGTTCCGTAATAAGTCCGGAGTGCCAAATCTGAATCATCCATATTCCAATATTTTACATAAGGTTCTATTATAAAACCTACCCTCTCACCTTTTTTTGCAATGGATATTGAGCCACAAACGCCATAGCCTGTTGTCTGATTATTTTCGAAGTCATTATAACCCGGATCAATATCACTAAAATAAGTTTTCTGTTTTCCCCACAGGAAAAAGTCATATTCCCCAGTCGCTCCCATAGACCAGCCATTACCTAAATTGGCAACAAATTCTAAACCTACCGGGAGGTACAAACGACTTGATTCTCTTTTATAACCATAAACAGATTGTTCTTGCGAATTGTCCTGTAACCATCTATATCCAATCCCAAAATAAGGAGTAATCGTGACGGCTTTTGCAGCAAAGTCATAACCCAGTAATCCTCTACCTTCCAACATATAATTAGGTATGTCATTTATCTTTATCGGGGTTCCGTCCGAGAGTGCGCCGTCATAATTTAACAGACCAGAGGCAAGCTTCCCTTCTACTTTTAACATAATATGATTGTGATAGGCATAGGAACCCACTATACCAACCATCGCTCCAGTTTCTTCCATTACACCAGGTTCTTTGTATTGGAGGTATGATATATCCGGTCCTATTTTCCAAGTGTGCCGTGCATTTGATAAAATTTTAAGGGGTTCTTCCTCCCCCTCTTTGATAAATGATGCAACATCATCAAACTTACCGGATATTATTTTGCCGTCTTTCGTTTCAATTTGGATGTCGTTAACGTTCATTTGAATAACTCTACCGTATATGATGCTTCCATCTTTAAATTGCACACACTTAATGTTTTCCATTTGCGCAAAAGCACTTCCAATTCCTATAAATATAAAACATAGCGTTATTGCTAAAATCCTTTTCATCTTTTTCTCCTTTGTTAAGTTTTTATTTTCTGATTCTGAGTCGAGTAGACTGGGTCTCCGATGTTTCAGTCAAACTTTCTCACCTTCATACTGTGTGGATACTATATATATCAAAGAAGTCAAGAAATTATAACGATTATAGGTCGCAAAATGAGGTGCTGCTTATGTTGGTCATCGTGATGGAGTTGTGTTTATTACATACGGAAAGCTCGAACGATTGATTCGGATATCGAGCCTCACCCCTATTGATTACATGAGTTAGTCACTTGATAGGGCCGCGGCTGTAGACATCACCAACGAGCAACCAGCCATACGGGCAATCGCATGCTCCAGTCTCGTCGTCATAAATCATATTGACGGGACAACTATATAGCTGTCCACTTAGCATAGAGGACCACATTGGATGACCCCATTGCAAAAGTCGATGCCGGGGCTCTGTCCGTTCCGTTTCCGTCTGCCTGTGTGTTCCACCCTGCAAAAGTGTACCCAAGTTTTGTAAGAGTTCCGATGCCGAGCACGGTAACAGTAGCCCCGAGAGGGTAAGTATTGTCGTCAAAAGGCGGGTCACCGCTGCCTCCATTCTCGATGTAACTCACGGTGTGCGCTAGTGTAATGCAGTTATTAGTCTTAGTTTTAACGCAGGTGCAGATACCATTAGTGTAGGTGAATGGGGGCGTGCACAGTCGGCAGGAACCGTTCTGCATGGCATAAAGGTATTTGCACGTGCATCCATATGGCGGACCACCCAACGAGGATAGGCTACTATAATCCCGATTAACGGGACAACGGGCATAGAGGATCACATTAGAAGAACCCATCGCAAAAGTCGATGTCGGGGCGAGAGCTGTTCCGCTGCCATCTGCCTGTGTGTTCCAGCTTACACTGTAGCTCGAGCCCGGCACGGTAACCGTAGCCCCTGCGAGGTAACTGTTGCTGTCGACAGGAGGGACACCGTTGCCACCAGTCGCGTTGTTGTAAGTCACAGTGTATGTCGGGAGCGCTGTCCACTTGGCATAGAGGACCACATTAGATGACCCAACCGCAAACGTCGATGCCGGGGCTCTATCTGTTCCGTTTCCATCTGACTGTGTGTTCCAGCTTGCAAAAGTGTACCCAGGATTTGTAAGGGTGCCGCTGCCCAGCACGTTTACCGTAGCCCCTGCGAGGTAGTTGTTGCTGTCGGCAGGCACACCACCGGTGCCTGTGTTCGCGTCATACGTTACGGTGTAAGTTGGGAGCGCTGTCCACTTGGCATAGAGGACCACATTAGATGACCCAATCGCAAACGTCGATGCCGGGGCTCTGTCTGTTCCGTTTCCATCTGCCTGTGTGTTCCAGCAGGTAAAAGTGTATCCTGTATCTGTAAGAGTTCCATTGCCGAGAACGGTAACAGTAAAAGTTGGTAAATAAGTATTTGTATCGATGGGAACGGTTCCACCAGTATTAGTGTTACCGTTATACATAACTGTATAGGTGGCATTTCCAGGGCTACACGAAATAACCGCTAAGGCGAAAAAAAGGATGAAAATTGCCATAATCTTTACTTGAATTTTCATGTTTCCTCTAAAATAAAATATTTTTGGTAGAAAATAAGTGAATACGCAGGACCTTAAAACCATTCCCACACTAAGGAACAAAGCGATGAATTTCAAGATACCATCGAAAGAAGCTTTTTCTTGAATCGGTGTTTGCTCTGCTTTGTATTTATTTTTCATGAGGTTATCCCCAACGCGTTCTTTATAATCTGTTAGGTTGGGAAGTTAACCAGTGACTGCTATGATGGGTGATGGTTCTCAATTAATGATCACATCAACTTATCTATTTGATAGCAAGCGCTTATATTTATACTATGTCAAGTGAAATAAACGCTCCGAATTGCCTGACATAAAATATTGCCGAGTTTTATCGTTAGTCGTAAATTGTATTTATTGCGGATTGAAAGCTAGCATATTTATTGAGGTTGACGATTTATTTTGATAACAGGAAGTAGTGTTTGCTGACTTCATCTACAAATCCTCAGAATTGGGTAGCTTCCAGAATTGAGGATTATTATTGAAATCTTCAATTTGCTAATGAAACTTGATTTTGATACTTAAGGAAGGAAGACATTTAGATAAGTACTTAAATCGGCTTAAGACTTGTCTTCTTTTGTTTCCACGAGATGTAATCTTTTAATTTCTTAATAGCTTCGTCGGCCGTGTTGACGAATTCTACGCCCTCCTCATAAGATTCATCATCGCAAATAATTTTGATCCATTTTACTTTTCCCATGACTGTTATCATCTGGTGTACAGTCTTTAATGTAAGTTCTATCTTGAGAAGGGTACCAACGGGTAAAAGAATGTGGGCATGAATTCTGGCGCCGGATACGGAAATATCTTTACTGCTGTCATAGATGACTTTTTCTTTGGGAAGAGGTTCTCTTCCTGAGACGACGATTATGGTAACCTCGTTATCCTCCTTCAGTCTTGGCGCTCTTCTTTTTTCGTCTATAACTATTTTTTTAGTCTGCTTATTCATGTTTTTTATTATAATAATTTCGGTTTCATATGTCAATGAAATATAGATCTGAAAATTTGATATATAATGTTTGTCGGGCATGGATAATGTTTATCCCGGATTGAAAGAACGCATGATCGACAATTACAATGATTTATTTCTTACAGTAAGCAAAAAACATAAACCCAATACCAAACCGCCATAAAATTACTTTTATAAAAACTACAGGAACATCAAGGATCTGACGGATAATCTTATACGCATGCGAAAGACACCCACCCCCAGAATGCTATGGGGGATAGGAAGTGCCATTGGAAAAAAGAATCGCTCGGTAACATTTATTTGTGAGGCAATGGGCGTCACATTCCCTCTGTTAAAAGCAGTAGCTCATCAAAATAATTGATACCCAATAAATACTAGGATATAAATTTTTCATGGTTTTAATAGTTTGATGAAAAGCCGGAAAATAATTAATTAACAAGGGGGAAGCTTATGAGTATTTTTGAAATAGGAATGTTAATATGTTTTGGTGCAAGCTGGCCTTTTGCAGTGGCAAAGACTTATAACACCAAGAATGTTAAAGGGAAAAGCATTTTATTCCTAACACTTGTTCTTATAGGGTACGTCTTTGGAATTTTGCACAAAATTTTTAATAATTACGATTTAGTTGTTTATTTGTATGCATTTAATGGAATGTTAGTCCTTGCTAATATAATTCTTTATTTCAGATACAGAAATAAACAAAAATGAGTTTGGCCGAAGCCTGCGATTGACCTGCCCCAAATGATTTTAAAACTGTTAAGTTAGGGGTCAGTCAATTTTTTGATTATTTCAGATTGAAATGCTGTGTGGATTGGAGAATTTGAAAAAAACATTTCAGGAAGCAGGCGAGTTCTCTAGCCGCCCCTTATTTTGTCTACCTTATTTATCAGTTCGATTATATCTTTATTTTCTCTAAATGGCACCCAACTCATTTGGGAGCTAAAAGAAACCTCGTTTCCAAATTTACAAGGGCTCCTTAAACTTAAAGTTACTCTATTTGGATTTGTCATTACAGTATAACTTATGTTTTTGATATTCTGATAATCTATTCTTTCCTCTATGTTTTTATTTTTTACTAAAAGATAGCAACTGCCTTCGTCGAATACCTCATCCATAAGATCAAAAACCAGCTTCTTCATAAAAAAATACCCGAATAGTGCCATTGCTAATGGAATAATGAGTAAAAAAGGCAACTTTGGCCATTTATCAAATGCACCTCCTATAAATGACAGGAGGATAAATATACCAAGAAAACCAAACCATCCGGCCGGAAATATTCTTTTGTAATAGAAGGTGCCTTTTGATGATATTTTTTTCATAGTCTTATTATGAGCAATTAATATAGAGACTTCGATTTTACTGTTAAGTTGGCTATTATTATAGCACACGTCTTTTTTATTCTAAAAGAAAAACATTACATGGTTATTAATGATTATTATTTGAAGGGAAGCATAATCGCGAAAATCGCCGGACGTTTTGGAATTGGAGTAGGCAGGACTTTGTGTCGCGCCTAGTTTAAAGGTCCCAGGCGGTATCGAAGCCGTCTCGAACTGCGTTGTAGATTCGCCCTGGCTGTCGCGCGTCGCCGATAACGAGAACACGCGGAAAGCGCTTCTTCATTTCACGTGCATGTAAGTCGTCGCTTTTCACCCCCACCGCCAGGACCACAGCATCAACCTGACGAGTAACGCGCCGGCCTGACTTCACATGCTCCAGTACTATCTCTCTTTCGCGGATTTCTACCAGTTTGTGGGAGGTGATGAATTCCGGGCGACTCTCCTTCAGACGGCCTAGCACGTCATCAAGGTTCTGGTGATAGGCGCCGGGCCCAAGCTCCTCTAACATTTCCACCACCAGCAAGCTGTTGCCATCCGCCGCCAGCTTCTCAGCAGTCTCCAGCCCGGTCAACCCAGAGCCGATGACCGCCACCGTCTTCCCCTCCAGCTTGACCTCTCCTTCAAGAATCTCATTTATGGTGAACACGTTCTTCTGCTTTACCCCAGGGATGTCCGGGATTATTGGCTGAGATCCGGTGGCAACGATCACCGCATAGGGGTTGATGGCTTCCAGGGCCGCAATGGTTGCTTCGGTGTCGAAACTGATTTCTACCCCGCTTCGTCGAGCAGTACTTTCCAGGTCATTAATGAGCCAGTCGATCTTGTCCTTCTTGGGCGGAACTCCGGCCAGTTTAAGCTGTCCTCCCGCGGACCCGCTGCGTTCAAAAACCACCGACTTGAAACCACGTGAAGCCAGCACACCGGCCGCCGTAAGACCAGCAGGGCCAGCTCCAATAACCGCCACCGTTCGCCCGTCCCCGTTGATAAGTGGCTCCGCCGTTTCTCTCTCCCGACCCAGACGTGGATTGACGGCACACTCTAAGGGTAGGCCTATCCCCCCATTTGTGAACAACGATTCTATACAGCGTAGGCAGGAGATACACCGCACGGTCTCTTCCGCCCTGTCCTCCATAGCTTTGGCAGTCCAGGCTGGGTCCGCCAAGAATGGTCGGCCCAAACCAACGAAGTCTTGTGTACCTTCGGCGATTTGGGCTTCTGCCTGTTCCGGAGAGCGGATAAGGTTTGCAGCGATTACGGGAATGGACACAGCCTCTTTGACTGCACGTGCCAGATGCTTACGCCAACCATCCTCAAAGGACATAGGCTCACACCACCAGTTCATAGTTTCATAACTAGCCGAACTAACATCAATGGCATTGATGCCCGCCCTTTCCAAGCGCCGGGCTATTTCCACCCCTTCCTCCAGCTCAATGCCCTGGCCGGGTTCGCCGATGCAGCGGCAGAATTCGTCCACGCTGATCCTGACGATGATGGGGAAATCTTTGCCACATTCACGCCGGATGCCGTTTATGATATCCAGTAGAAATCGCATACGGTTATCTAAGCTCCCCCCGTATTCATCCCTTCGCAGATTACTCTGGGGGCTCAGAAACTGTTGGATGATATAGCCGTGGGAGCCGTGCAGTTCTACGCCGTCCCCTCCAGCAAGTTGAACGCGCCGGGCAGCCCTTACAAAATCCTGCTCCAGACTTCTTACTTCCCATCTCCTCAGGGCGCGTGTCCTTTGGTTGTAAAGACGGCTGGGTACCTTGGACGGAGCTACCACCGCCGGCCAGCGTAGCGACTTAACCATCCATTCGACAACTGCCGGGAACTTTCCCATGGCCTGAAAGAGTTTTGGTAGGTGCTTGTACATCCCAGGCCAGAGGCGTCCGAATAGTTCGGTCTGGAGAGCGGTCATGCCCATCAAGGATAGGCCCTGACGGCCGGGGTGGTGGAGCTGGCAGAAAACCTTGGTGCCGTGGGCATGAATGCGTTCGACCATCGCTGCAAATGGGGCGATGTGCCTGTCGTAGGCCATGGATAACTGCCTGGGCATGGTAGCCCCATGGAGAGTGTTGACTCGGGCAACCCCGGTGATGAGTAACCCCAGTCCGTTGCGAGCCCTTTCCTCATAATAGTTGATAATCTGCTCCGAAGGGGTGCCATCGTAATTCGCCATTCCCGTCGCCATGGGCACCATCACCGTCCGGTTTCTAATGGTGATATTTCCTATCACTCCCTCACTAAATAGATGTGGATACTTCATGCCGCCCTCCTTACCTAAATCATTTGGTTGAGCAGTTTCCTACTTATAAGCCCTTTTCCCTAAGAATACGGACCGCCTCTGTGTGCTACTCTGAAATTAATGAGATAAAGTTTATTATGGTAATATTTTGTCCAGCAACCCTGCCGCTTCTTTTTTTGTCATATATTTCGGAACCCCATAAGTGCTATTGGTTTCCTTAAATGCTTCTTTAATAATTTGATCATAGTCAGACTTCTTAAGTTTGTCGCATTTCTTTGGCAGTTTAAGTTTGTCGTACAATTCAAAAATGCTTTTTTCAAACTTATCCGCCAGGACTTCTTTCGGCTCTATAGATTTTCCAAGACCACATGCAATAGCAAGCTCAGCAAGTTCTTTCTCCGCTGCTTTTTTATTATACTGAATTACATGCGGCAAGAACATTCCTACTGCCATACCGTGCGGAAGATCGTAAAATCCGGTAAGACGATGTCCAAAAGCGTGTGCGTATCCCAATGAACATTTGTTCATGGCAAGCCCTGCTTTGTAAGACGCAAGAGCGAGTGCGTCCCTTGCTTCAATATCACTGCCGTTATCATATGCGCGTTTCAGATGTTTGCCAATAGCAACAATGGCTTCCGTAGCGTTACGCTTTGCATCTGCGTTGTAGTGAAAACCTATATAAGCTTCAACTGCATGCGTAAGTGCGTCAAAGCCTGTCCCTGCGGTTAACTGTTTTGGTAACCCTATCATTGTTTCCCCGTCAAGTATGGCTAATTGGGGAACAATTTTTGGCGATACCATGATTGATTTCATGTGAGTGACATCATCGCTGATAACTGCACCGATGCTAACTTCTGAGCCTGTTCCTGCAGTTGTCGGAACTGCGATCAATGGCAGGGGCGTTTGCTTCACCTTCATTATTCCGATCAAATTATTAATAGTCTTTTTACTTGTGATTGCGGCCGATGTAAGTTTAGCACAATCTATTGGTGAACCTCCGCCAATAGCAATAACAACATCAACATTGTTGGTTTTCCCGATTGATGCTGCTTCCTTACTCATACTCACCTTTGGATTAGGCAAGACTTTATCATATATATGATAAGTGACCCCCGATTTGCGTAAGGAATCTAACATTTTTTCTGCTATACCTGCCTCTTTTACAAATTTATCTGTTATAATAATTGCCCGTTTATACCCCTGCTTCTTGCACCAAGCGCCAACCTTTGAACGCGACCCTGCCCCGATAAGTGTCTCAGGTGCCGGTACGTTCATCCATTCTCCAATTGCAAACAGAATACTAATATTTATTCTTGCCAGTAAACCCATGATAGAATCCCCCAGATAAAGTATGCCTTTTAAAATCAGTATTCACAACTCGCCTTCGTTAAGAAACTCCACATTACTCAAGCGTGGCATAGCGACCTGTACCAAGTTCTTATAACATTTGTTAATCTGGAGACTAACAAATTCCAGTTCACTGCGTTTCTGAAATTCGAGTCTCAGAACCCCGCTGTGCGGGATAAGTGAGACTAACAAATTTCAGCTCACTGCGTTTCTGAAATTCGAGTCTCAGAACCCCGCTGTGCGGGATAAGTGAGACTAACAAATTTCAGCTCACTGCGTTTCTGAAATTCGAGTCTCAGAACCCCGCTGTGCGGGATAAGTGAGACT
>Ga0208495_1000235_pt1 | contig 23609 bp, 21 predicted proteins | sample CryBogmetaGMA14M_FD_184551 | JGI IMG/M metagenome (GOLD analysis project Ga0208495, IMG submission 184551) | Freshwater microbial communities from Crystal Bog, Wisconsin, USA - MA14M (SPAdes) | ecosystem: Environmental > Aquatic > Freshwater > Lake | place: Crystal Bog, Wisconsin, USA...
CTGATCCTGTTCACGGAAGCCGGAATCATCGCCGTAAAGGCGATTGAAAATATCCATTACATATTTGTTACCGGCAAGCAGTTCAACGAACCGATCGCCTGGGGCGGCCCAATTGTCATGAATACCCAGCAAGAACTTGAAATGGCCTTCAGAGAGCTTGACGAAGGGACGTTTATCAAGAAAAAATAGAGAACAACAGGCAGGGAAGTTCATTTATACTAACGGCGACCACATTGCGGTCACTACTGCAGAAGAATCTGTCCGGTTTCTGCTTATCTCGGGCAAACCCATGGGCGAGCCGGTAGCCTGGTATGGTCCAATCGTGATGAACAGCGATGAAGAATTGCAACTGGCGTTTGAAGAGTACCAGAACGGGACGTTCATAAAGCATAAAAAGTCGTCGGGTATATAGTTTCAAATTAATGAGAAGTAAATTACTTTAAAAAGGAGGGAAACGACCATGGAACCAAAAATCACACAAAAAGGGCCTTACATAAAGGATATGAATCCGGGCACATATTATTGGTGCCGCTGTGGTCAGTCGGCAGCCCAACCGTTTTGTGACGGCTCCCACAAGCGGCTCGATACCGGTATGACACCCGTGGAAGTGGAAATTACAGAATCAAAAAAAGTCGCTTGGTGCGGCTGTAAACGCACAGAAAATCAGCCATTCTGCGACGGAACACATAAGGCTCTATAGGCGACAATAGACGGGAGAAGAGATTTCAAAATGAGGCCACTTCTGGCGGCCTTACGTATTCGATTTGCTAGAGGAGGCAGCTTAATATGGAGTTAGAGACGAATTCACTGGAATACTGGAAAAAGAAATATCCTGCGAAGTTCGCGTCGGAAGATGTCATCTTCAGCCATATTCATCGAGGCAATACAATATTTGTCGGGTCAGCCTGTGCAGAGCCGCAATATCTTATTCAGCGGCTGATTCGCTATGTTGAGTCAAAGCCCCATGCCTTTTTCGATGCGGAAATCATTCATGTTAGGACTCTCGGCGTAGCCCCGTATACCGAAAAAAAATTTAAGCAAAACTTTCGACACAATTCTTTCTTTATCGGTGATACGACAAGAGATGCCATCAACTCGGGACAGGCAGATTACACGCCTATCCTCCTGTCCAAGTTGCCATCTTTGTTTTACAGGGGCCTTGTCCGTGTCGATGTGGCCCTTATTCAAACGTCCCTGCCTGACAGACATGGCCATTTGAGCCTTGGCGTCAGCCTGGACATCGTGAAAGCTGCTGTTGAAAACGCCTCTTACGTTGTTGCTCAGATGAATAATCATATGCCTCGCGTCCATGGAGATTCTTTTATTTACATGGATGACATCGATTTTATATTGCCTTATGATGAGCCTCTTCTGGAATATAGCCCGGAGTCAAACTTGGAAATTACCCATAGAATTGGGAAAAATATTGCTCGTCTTGTCGAGGACGGCGATACGATCCAAATCGGATATGGTGCCGTTACCAATGCCATCCTTGAAAACCTTTCCGGGAAAAAGCATCTCGGTTTACATACTGAGCTCTTTAGTGACGGTATTGTTGAACTAATGAAAAAAGGTGTTATCGATAATACAAAGAAAACCATAAACCGTGGGAAATCAGTAGCGACATTCTGTATGGGACATAAAGACACGTATGATTTCATCCATGACAATCCAGATATTGAATTCAGGACGATCGACTATACCAATAATCCATTGGTGATTGCCCAGCATGAAAATATGGTGGCCATCAACAGCGCTCTGGAAATTGACCTTTCTGGACAGGCTACGGCAGAATCTATCGGAAAGGTTTTGTACAGCGGGATCGGCGGACAAGCCGATTTTATGCGTGGGGCCTTCTTGTCCCGAAACGGCAGGGCCATTCTTGCCCTTCCGTCAACAGCCGTTGGCGATAGCATCTCAAGGATCACGCCAGCACTTAAAGAGGGGGCCGGAACGACGTTGATTCGCGGTGACATCCAATATGTTGTCACAGAGTACGGTATTGCCTATATTCACGGGAAAAGCATCCGTGAGCGGGCAATGGATTTGATTGCCATTGCACATCCCAAATTCAGACGCTGGCTCGTTGAAGAAGCAAAAAAGGCAGGTCTAATCTATCAGGATCAGGCGTTCATCCCGGGGGACAAAGGAAGGTACCCCGAGGAACTGGAGTCATACAAAACCACTAAAGCGGGTTTAAAGATATTCTTCCGTCCTATCAAAATCAGTGATGAACCGCTTCTAAAGGATTTCGTTTATTCTCTTTCTGACAACAGCTTGTACCGACGGTTTATTTCCGCTCGTAAACATATGCCCCATGAATTTCTTCAGGCGCTTGTCGTAATCGATTATACAAAAGAAATGGCGATTGTCGCTATGATTGGCAATGAAGAGAAACAGGAAATCGTAGGCGTAGGAAGATATTTTATTGACGAAAGCAGGCATTCCGCAGAAGTGGCATTTGCTGTAAAAGATTCGTACCATAATAAAGGTATCGGAACAGAGTTGCTTGCATATTTGACTTACCTTGCAAAGAGACAGGGACTCTTGGGATTTACTGCAGAAGTCTTAGCAGAAAACCAGCCAATGCTTCACGTGTTTGAAAACGGGGGGTTCGATATCGTAAAGCATAATCTCGCCGGCATCTATGAAATGAAGATGGCCTTTAAGGAATAAAGAAGCTCCATTAAGGAAATTTCTATCAAACAAAGGAGGAGATATGAAATCAACAGGAGGTCGTTATATGAAGCATTTTAAGTTAGTATTTTTTGTGATAGTTATCGGTCTGGTGAGTTCCAATCTGTGGGCGCAGGAAAAATTGTTCTACGGTACTGGGGTAGTCTACGAACGTTTAAATTACGGTGGTTGGTCGTTCAATCTTTCAGCAGGCACGAATGAGCCGAACCTGTTGCATGCGGGACTCAACCAGTTTGGAGCACCTGGAAAAAAAGCGGAACAGAACTTTTATCGTATGATTTCCTCTATCCGCATCGGCCGTGGGCTAAAATGTGAGTTTTATAAGGATATTAATTTCAAGGGCGACAAACTGGGACCCCTTGGAGAAGGCAACTACCCGGACCTTCGCAAGAATGGATGGGATGACAAAATCGGCTCGATGAAATGTTACCCGGCGGATTGATGTCAATGATGGGGTCGTTGAGCCGGGAGTATTGATTCATAGGTTAACCGTTTCCATCAGAATGAGCGAACATGACAAAAAGTGATGACGGTCACATCCGCTATCTTTTTGAGCCGCGTTCCATTGCTGTCGTGGGAGCATCCAGGGACAGGAGCAAGATCGGGTATGCGGTCTTAAAGAATATCCAATCGGGCGGTTACCAGGGAAGAATTTATCCGGTCAATCCGGTGGGTGGTGACATTGAAGGAGTGCCCGTCTTTCGCAGCATTCTCGATATCGAGGAAGAGATTGACGTGGCCTGCATCACGATTCCGGCAAAGCTTGTCTTTGGTGCCGTCAGCCAATGCGCAGACCGGGGTGTCAAGCATTGCATCATTATTACCTCCGGCTTTTCGGAGGTCGGAAAGTTTAAAGAAGAAAAAGAAATCATCGACTATGCCCGCGCCAGAGGGATGCGGATTCTTGGTCCTAATGTGTTCGGCGTCTATTCCTCTCAGGTCTGTTTAAACGCCACGTTTGTCTCCGGTGATATCCCGTCGGGTCATCTGGCCATGATCACCCAGAGCGGTGCGCTCGGGCTGACGCTGATCGGTCAGGCTTCTGTTGAAAATATTGGCTTATCTGCCATTGTTTCCGTCGGGAATAAGTCGGACATTGATGAGTCCGATCTTCTGACCTATCTTTGTGATCAGGAGCCCACCCGTATCATTCTCATGTACATTGAAGGCGTGCGGGATGGCGAGAAATTCATCCAGGCCGTCAGAAAAACCACCCGGAAAAAGCCAGTGGTGGTGATCAAGTCCGGTCGTTCTGAGAAAGGCGCTAGGGCGGCCGCATCCCATACCGGTTCGCTGGCCGGCTCGGATGAGGTCTTTGACGATTTGATCCACCAGTGTGGTGCGCTCCGGGCGGAAAGCACCAAAGAGGCTTTTAACTGGGCGATGATCCTGGCGGGCAACCCGCTTCCCAAAGGAGGAAACACGGTCATCATTACCAATGGCGGGGGTGCCGGTGTCATGGCGACGGACGCCTGTGAGAAATATGGCGTTAGTCTTTATGACGATCCTCAAAATCTGAAGAGTGTTTTTTCTCCTGTCATTCCTGCATTTGGATCCACCAAGAATCCAATTGATATTACCGGTCAGGCGGCGGCCGTCGATTATACAAAAGCTTTTGATGCGGCCCTTGCCGATAGCAACATTCATACGGTTTTCGGCATCTATTGCGAATCGGCTCTTTCACCTTCCGCGGACCTTGGAACCATCATCGAAAAGAACTTCCTTAAATACAAATCCAGGGGAAAGCTCATCGTGTTTTCACTTTTCGGTGGTCAACAGACGGCGGATTACGTGGTTTCAGCGAAGAAAAGAGGGGTTCCCGTTTCCGATGATGTTTATGACACGGCCTCCTCGCTGGGAGCGATGTATCGATATAAAGAATATCTGGGAAGTCATTCGGATTCGGATAAGATTGCCGATGCCACACTGGATGCGGTTTCCATCACGGCCATTGTATCGGATGCAAGAAAGAATGGCCGGTTCTTCCTGCTGGCCCATGAAGCCCAGAAAATCATGAATCTGGCGGGTATCCCCATTCCGAGGAGCATCCAGGCCCAGACGATCCAGGGTGCCGTTGAGGCGGCCGGCACCATCGGTTATCCTGTGGTCATGAAAGTTGTTTCCAAGGACATCATCCATAAGAGTGATACCGGCGGGATTGCCCTGAACCTGGAAAATGAGGGTGAGGTCGTCGACGCCTATGGTGCCATTCTGCGCAGTTGCAAGGCCCATGTTCCCCACGCCCTGATTGACGGGCTCGATATTTCGGAAATGGTTAAACCCGGAACGGAACTGATTGTGGGTGCCAGGATCGATCAGACCTTCGGGCCGACGATTATGATCGGCCTAGGCGGGATCTATGTGGAAGTCATGAAAGACGTTTCTTTCCGGTCACTCCCCGTCCATGCGGGAGATATTATCAGCATGATTAAGGAACTCCGTTCTTATCCTTTGCTCCTCGGGGTACGGGGGGAAAAAATGAAGGATGTAGCCGCTGTCGTGAATGTTGTCACAACATTGGGGGCCATTCTTCGTCACTGCCAGGGGATTTCAGACATTGAAATTAATCCGCTGGTCGTTTATGAGCAGGGAGAAGGTATACGGGCTGTTGATATACGGATCATCCTTGCAAAAAATGAAAAGAGGTGAACTCGATGGATAAATTTGTCATTACGTCCATGCGACCCAGTGCAGGTAAAACAAGCCTGATCATCGGTCTGGCCAGGGCATTGAACAAAAAAATAGGTTATCTGAAGCCTTTCGGTGCAAGATTACTTTACAAGAAAAAGCGACTCTGGGACTATGATGCCGCCCTTATAACCCATATCTTCAACCTCGAAGAGAATCCGGAAGACATGAGCATCGGTTTTCATCATTCCAAGCTCCTCTACTCCCTGGATGAAAAAGCAACAAAGGCAAAACTCCTGAAAGCATTGGATCATATCGGTGAAAATAAGGACCTGATCTTTGTGGAAGCGGGAAAAGACATCTTTTATGGCACATCGGTCTATCTTGACGCCATTTCCCTGACAAAGATTGTGGAGGGACGGCTCCTGATCATGGTGAGTGGTGATGAGGATACCATTATCGATGATATAAGCTTCCTCACCAAGTATATCCGGATGGATGGTTTTCATTTCATGGGGGTTGTCATCAATAAAGTCGACAAGATCGACGATTTTAACGATATCTATCTGCCCAGAATTCGTCAGATGGGCGTTCCGGTGCTGGGCGTCATCCCTTCTTTTCCTGAGCTGACCTATTTTACTGCCCAATATCTTGCGGATCGGATATTTGCAAAAGTCTTGGCTGGAGAGTCCGGCTTGAACCGTCAGGTCAGAAACATTGTCGTGGGCTCCATGGGCGGGGACGCGGCTGTGAAAAGTCCTCTGTTTCAGGATCATCATCAAGTGCTTATCACCAGCGGTGATCGCAGTGATTTGATCCTGCCTTCCCTTGAAAACAATGTGGCCGCCATCATCCTGTCCAATAATATTGTGCCTTCGTCGGTTATCCAATCAAAGGCTGAAAATTTGGGAATTCCCCTGCTGCTGGTCTCTACCGATACCCACCAGACAGCGAGACAGATCGACGGGATTGAACCCCTGCCGACCAAGGAGGATACGGAAAAAATCAACAGGATAGAAAAAATGATCAGGGACCATGTGGATCTGAAAATGTTTACAAGAAGTAATCCATGATGAAGAGGATGATTTATGGCGATGGATGTCCGTGTGATCAGAGTTTGTTCTTGAAATTAATATTCATCGCCTGTATAAGAACACCGGTTGAAAGCGGTTTTGATCATCAGACATCGTAACGATGAGAATATAGCAAAAGTCAACGAAGGAGGCATTATGGAGACATTCCAATCACCGGAAGCAAGAATGGAGCAAATCATCGCAACTCAAGTAAAGAAGTGGCAATTGAATATGAAAAGGAAATATAAAAAGCCTATCCGTCCCGTCATTACCCTTTCGAGATTGCCAGGTAGTGGTGCGAATACGCTGGCGAAGCAGCTGTCCGATGATTTGAATATAGACCTTTTTGACAATGAAATCGTGGGAGCCGTGGCTAAGAGTGCCAATGTGAGCGAGTCTGTGGTCGCCACGCTCGATGAACAGGACCGTTCCATTCTGAATGACTGGATCGGCGCACTTGAAAAAAAACACCATCTATGGCCTGACGAATATCTTCCCCATCTGACGAAAGTCATAGGTGCCATTGCAGCGCATGGTCATGCCATCATCGTCGGGAGGGGGGCTAGCTACATTCTGCCCAGTGACGTCTGTCTTCGTCTGCTCATTGTTGCGCCCATGGATACCAGGATCCGTAATGTCATGTATGCCTATGGCGTAACCTATAAAGATGCCGAACAACGAATCATTAAAACTGAGAAGGATCGCAAAGCTTTTATTAAGAAGTACTTCAATGCCGATATGACGGATCCAGTCAATTATGATCTTACCATCAATACAGCTCATTACACGGTCGAGGCGGCGGCAAGCATTATCAAAGAAGCCTTCAATGCAAGACCGTGGTATGACTATTCGATGAAGAAACCCTGAAGGGATTAAGCGTGGAGAGCGATTTAGCATGGGGGATAGATTTCATATCTGTCCCCTATTTTTTTTGTTTCATAAACCATCAGACAAATAGAGGGAATCTTTAATGAGTCCGCCCTGAAAAATGCGGTCAAATATAGTTCACAACAATGTTGGTTCACGTAAGGTGTGGAACCTCATACCTATAAAAAAGCTGAATCAATCCGCATGAATTAGGTAGAGAGAAGTTAAATCTTTACAACTGGTAATATTCAATGCTTGTCTCGCATCCATTCTGAGGACTCGTAGGTATAAGAAACAAACGATCTCCCTCACTAACGTCCTGAAAGAGAGATTTCTCAAGTCTTCCGACAAACACAACATTTCTTCAGGAAATCAATAGATACCATATCAGCCGTTTCTTTCTTGATCACCGATCCCCATCAGACAAAGTCCGATCATCAGTCCTCCTGTTCATCCTACCAAACATTCCGCCATATCCTCAATGAATAATCAGGTAACCGCTGATAGCTTTAAAAAGAATGCTGCCCTATATTAGCATCGAAAAAAGGAAAGATAACAGAAAAGGAAGGTACGGAAAGATGACGACATTAAAACTAGAAAGAATTGAGTTCAACCCACAGAAGGGCATCCTGAACATGATGATCGGGAGAAGCAACAGACGAAAACCACAGCCGCACCATATCGGTTATTAATACGGGCTGAATGTATATTAAGGAGGGACACAAGATGATTCACAAACCATTGACAGGAAAGAGAACAGTGAAAGAAGCGAGGCAAAAGGCATATAAGGTTGGCGGGATCTGGGTAGATCCGATGTGCTTTCCTTTTATGAAAGAATATAAATAAGCTACGAAACATTGAGAGGAGGAGAGGATCATGAGGAAGGCGAAAGAAACCAAGAAAATCTGGAAGGGCTGGGTTGACCCCACCTGCACGCCGATCCATGTGAAGTAACCAAGATCTCTGAATCGGCAAGATCACAGAAACCCCTGCCCGGCTGACGGATGGGGGTTTTTGTTGAACAGCACTTGATCATGCTGAAGCGCTTGAAGTCAATCGGAGCCTTTGAGCCGATCTGAACCGACAGAATAGAAATAATAAAGCCGACCTATGGCTTGGCAAAGTGATCATCATGGAGGAAAAAAATGAAAATAGCTGTTATCGGAGCGGGATCATTGGGAACAATCATCGGGGCGTTGCTGGCCAAGGGCGGCCGTGATGTCATCCTGGTTGACGCCAATGAGGAACATGTCAAAGTTTTAAATAAAAAAGGTGCAAAAATTGTGGGATTCATGGAATTGACCACCCCGGTCAAGGCCATAACTCCCTCTCAGATGGAAGGGACATACGACCTCGTCATTTACCTGGTCAAGACGACCTACAACAACGTGGCATTGCCCCAGATCATTTCCCATCTGCATGAAGAAAGCATTGTTCTGACGCTGCAAAACGGACTCCCCGAAGACGCAGTGGCCGAATATGTCGGGGCCAAACGAACATTAGGTGCTGCCGTCGGCTGGGGAGCCACCTGGATGGCCCCGGGAGTGTCCCAATTGACATCCCCGGCGGATAAGATGACTTACGACATCGGAGAACTGGACGGCAGGATAACCGAACGCTTGCAAAAGGTGAAAGAGATTCTGGAGCCAGCGGGGATTCCTATTGTAACGGATAAACTGATCGGTATCCGCTGGACCAAGCTTCTGGTCAATTCCACATTCAGTGGCATGTCAGCAGCATTGGGCTGCACCTATGGGGACGTTCTGGATAGCCCCAAAGCCCTCACCTGCGTAGCCCATATTGCCAACGAGTGTCTCCAGGTGGTTGACGCCCTGGGCATCAAACCTGACCCTATCCAGGGCATCGACGTTGGAATTATGGCGTTTCAGAACCGTCAGCAGATGAAAAAGACCTTCAACATCTACCAGATGGCCTTCGGCCCCCACCGCGCCCTCAAAGCGAGCATGCTGCAGGATCTCGAAAAGAGCCTTCCCTGTGAAATCAATACCATAAACGGGAAAGTGGCCGAAATGGGGAGAAAAGCAGGTGTGAGCACCCCTGTCAACGACAAGGTAGTCGAGATTGTCATTGCCTGCCAGAACGGCAAGCTAAAACCCGGCATGTCCAATTTAGACCTGTTTGTCCTGCCCGAGGTGCCGGAGGGCCCCGCGGAGCTCCCGTCCAAACCGGTTGCATCCGTAGCAGCAACCGCACGGCCTGCGAAGAGCAAAACCCCTTTTCACAAGCGGATTGTAACCTGTGCCATAACCGGATCGATCCATACGCCTACCATGTCGGAATATCTGCCCGTCACCCCCGATCAGATTGCCCAGAATGCCCTGGATGCAGCCAACGCCGGCGCTGCGGTGGTTCATATCCATGCCCGGGATCCCCAGAACGGTATGCCTGTGGCGGACCTGAACGTCTTCGAGCAGATATTTGAAAAGATCCGGGCGAAGAACAAAGATATCATCATCTGCATTACGACGGGTGGCGGGGCAGGAATGACAGTAGAACAGCGGGCGTCTGTCATTCCCCGTTTCAAGCCCGAGTTGGCTTCCTGTAACCTGGGATCCATGAACTGGGGTGTCTTTTCGCTGGCGGAGAAGTTCACAGAATTCAAGTACCCCTGGGAGGGGGCTATGATGGAAATGGCCAAGGGATTCATCTTTCAGAATACTTTTGCCGACCTGTTCAAGATGACAACCATCATGATGGAAAACGGCACGAAGCCTGAACTAGAGGTTTACGACATCGGGCACCTTTACAACTGCGCCTACCTCCTCCAGGCCGGTTATCTCAAACCGCCGGTTTACCTGCAATTTGTCACGGGCATTCTGGGCGGGATTCAGTCAACCCCCTATGATCTCGTTAACCTGAACACAACCGCTGACCGCATCTTCGGAAAGGGAAACTACCAGTGGTCGGTCATCGGCGCGGGGCGCAATGAGTTTCCCGTTTGTGCCCAGGGCCTCTTCCTGGGCAGCCATGTCCGCGTCGGCATGGAGGACAACCTCTTTGTGAAAAAGGGCGTCCCGGCGAAGAGCAACGGCGATCTGGTGGAAAAGATGGTGCGGATCATGGGTGAATTCGATTTTGAACCGGCTACACCGGACGAAGCCCGGGAAATATTGGGTTTAAAAAATAGACCATAACTTCAGGATATCTTCACCCTCGAACATAAAAGCCCCTGTCGGATAACAGGGGCTTTTATAATTCCGACGAGAGACGAACTTATGCCGATGTGAAATATCGATTGCAGGTGGTAATCCTCACTTAAATTCCAAATCGAAAACCATTGCTTTATAAGTGTTCTCAGCAAACACTCCTTACTGAAGTCAACAATTAAGATATCTCAAAAAACACTCCATGTTTCTTCTGGTAATGATCACCGATACCGCACCATATTTTGTGGTCAAAATCTAAATTGACACGAAAGATGCTTCTTCTTATACTACCAGCGTAAGATAGGAAGTCCTTAACAATTCAATTAAGGAGGAAATTGGCTATGCAGAGAGCAAGAGATCTTCTAAAAAGTAAGACAAAAGAAGTATGGTCTATTTCACCAACATCAACGGTTTTTGAGGCCTTGAAGATCATGGGTGAGAAAGAGATCGGGGCATTAATGGTCATGGATAAAAAAGATAAAGTCGTCGGGATTATTACTGAAAGGGACTACGCAAGAAAAATAATTCTGAAAGGGAAATCCTCACGCAAAACACTTGTAAAGGAGATTATGACCCCTTCGGAGAAAATGTATACAGTCAAACCTGATACCTCCGTTGAAGATTGTATGGTTCTCATTACAGGGAAACGGATAAGACACGTGCCTGTTTTTGATGGAGATCAATATGTCGGACTCATCTCCATCGGCGATGTAGTGAAATCCACCATATCCCAGAAGGATGTACTGATAGAACACTTGAGTAATTACATCGGCGGGAAGTATTGAGTGACCGGGGGGCAGATCAGTCGATCAGAAGGCTGAATAGAGCATTTGGGAATATGGATGTATCATAGAACCGATGAAAGGAGGGAATAGGGATTATGAAATGCAACGTTGGTAAGACCGATAAAATGTTCAGGATCATCTTGGGGGTCGTTATTATCCTGGCGGGTGTCTATTTCAAAAGCTGGTGGGGCGCTGTTGGTGTTATTCCTATTGTGACCGGTTTTATCAGATGGTGTCCAGCATACGTTCTATTTGGAGTGTCAACATGTGAAGACGAAAAGGATAAGTAAGATTAATTTGCTGTTACTAAGGAGGGATCAAAATGGCCTATGATTCATTAGTCGTTCTATGGACAAGCGGAGATAAGGAAGTAGCTACAAAGATGGTGTTCATGTATACATTAAATGCCAAAAAGAAAAAATGGTGGAATGCTGTTACCCTAATCGTTTGGGGGCCATCTGCAAAGTTACTGAGTGAAGATCCCGAACTGCAAAAGAAGATAACAGAAATGAAGAAAGAAGGAATTAAACTGGAAGCATGTAAGGCTTGTTCAGATCAATATGGCGTTTCAGGCACTCTTGAAAACCTCGGAATTGAAGTAAAATATATGGGGGGTCCCTTAACAGATTACATCAAAGGAGAGCATCATATATTAGCCCTTTAAGCGAGGGAAGAAGTCCATATTGGAGCATTACCCCCCTTAATCATGATCCAATTCGACACTATGAATTAATGCGAATAGGAGGAGAGTTGTCATGAAAAAGATTCTTTTCATCTTGGCTGCTGTCACCTTGTTATCATCCTGTTGTAGAGAGTATCCCTACGGCCCCATGGGTGGTCCTGGTGGCGGCTGGGGGCACATGATGGGTTATGGGTTTGGATACGGAGGGATGCTTATGTGGGTCATCTTCATTGTTATTTTTGGAGTGTTGATCTATTTCCTAATGCAGGCGGCAAAGGGTAGAGGACGAGCAGGGGAAACACCCTTGGAAATTCTAAAGAAACGTTATACGAAGGGAGAAATCACAAAAGAGGAATTCGACAGGATGAGGAAGGATATTTCCGAATAAAATGAACTTAACATTCTTTTAAGGTTGCGGAGAGAAAGGTAGAGTGAACTTGGCTTTGCTTTTTTTATCTTCCTTCCTGTTATCAATAGGAATCGGAAAGCCGGAGATATGCAATCTTTCGATCACAAATCAATAGGCGATTTTCTGCCCACTCGTAGTTTGACGAAATCTCAAAGATATGCAAGATTACGGCTCATATAAGGTGATCTACGCAACTGAACAATTATTATAGTGAGGGAGGAGAAATCTCATGGGAAGAATGTCCTTATTGTGCACGAGCTTTATCTTTCTCTGTGCTGCAATGGTAATTGCGGCGGATAAGAATTTTGAAACTGACAGGATAAAAACCTCAAAGGGGGATCTCGTGATCACCTTCCTCGGCCATGGAACCCTGATGATGTCAATTGGTGATAAGGTCATTCACGTTGATCCTGTGGCCCAGGCGGCCAATTACGCAATATTGCCGAAGGCAGATTTGATTCTCATCACCCATGAGCATTCCGACCATTTTGACCTCAAGGCAATCAACCTCATCAAAGCCAAGGGAACTGCCTGCATGGTCACGGGGACCGTTGCTAAAGAACTCAAGGACGGCATTGTTTTGAAAAGCGGCGAGATCAAGATGATGAAAGGACTTAAAGTCGAAGCAGTTCCCGCATATAACCTTGTGCATATGCGAAGCCCCGGCATTCCCTTCCATCCGAAGGGTGCCGGTAACGGTTACATTGTCACCTTCGGCGATAAGCGGGTCTACATTGCGGGAGACACAGAAAACACTCCGGAAATGAAGAGCCTCAAGGAAATCGATATAGCCTTCTTGCCCATGAACCTCCCTTATACGATGACCCCGGAGATGGTAGCCGACGCTGCTAAAGCCTTTCGTCCGAAAATCCTCTACCCATACCATTACGGCAACACAGACACGGCGAAGATCATCGATCTGCTCAAAGACGAGAAAGATATCGAAGTGCGAATTCGCAGGATGATGTGACCTCCCGAAGGAGTCGTCTGAAACGACTTGAGCCCTTAATGCATAAGGGAGTAATTCTTCCTGAAGTCTACAAACCGTCAACCTTGATGAATATGCAGGACTTCAAACACTAAGGATGGAATTTATGCACAAGACCGACTTGAGCGAACAAGATAAAACGCGTAATACCACTCCTATATCCCCGAATAAACGTGATTTCTTATCATATACAAGCCATGGATTGCGTAATTGTATCATGGGGATCATAGGATATAGCGAGATGCTCATAGAGAATGCAGAAAGCAAAGAATTTGAGGAGTACCTTGTTGACCTTAAAAAAGTACTGATGTCAGGGAGAGAACTGCTCAATCTCGTTAATGACATGTTTAATCCGAGTAAGATCAATATTCAGACATCATCAGATGTGCATGACTTTACTGTAAAACTCCAGAACGAAACATTAACGCCACTTTCTGTCATTAAGGGATATACAGAAATTCTTCTCGATGAAATGGAGCAGAAACAGGAAATTAGTATGATACCAGATCTCAAGATGATTCTGGTTGCAACAGAGCGTTTTCTTTCTTCGGTCAATAATTTAAAGAGTCTATGGCGTGACGACTCAGTCAAAATACAGCAAGAGGTGATGAACCATGACAACAAAAGAATAAGTGAATATTTAACTTCATCGATCCACATGCTGTCTGAAGAGAACCTCGCCAAGAAACGTGATATTTGCGGGAACGTGCTGATTGTAGACGATAGCAAGCAAAACCGAGATCTTCTTTGCCGCAAATTAGAACGCGACAGCAAGACCGTTTATGTCGCCGCATCCGGGCAAGAAGCCATCGAAATCCTTCGAAGCAGAGTCTTTGATGTTGTTCTATTGGACATTATGATGCCTGGTATGAACGGATACGATGTTCTTCGGTATTTAAAGTTCGATGCTGCTCTCTGTAATATTCCGGTCATCATGCTGTCTGGTTTGGACGAAATCGATCATGTGGTTCAATGTATTGAAATGGGCGCAGAGGACTACTTGCAAAAACCATTTGATACCGTATTGCTGAAAGCGCGCATAGGAGCATGTCTCGAGAGAAAAAGGCTCCGCGACATAGAGCAAGCTTATCTGGAACAACTGCGCTTTGAGCGCATAAAAAAAGCGCTTGGAGAAACCGTTCAGGCTATGGCCATGGCGCTTGAGACGAGAGATCCATACACAGCTGGCCACCAGAGGAGAGTCTCCGATTTGGGCCGTGCTATCGCAATGGAGATGAGTCTTTCAAGTGACACGATGGAGTGCATTCACATAGCAGGCATAGTCCATGACCTAGGCAAGATAGCCGTGCCCGCTGAAATTCTCAGCAAACCGACAAGATTGACAGAGATCGAGATTTTTCTATTGCAGACGCACGCTCGGGCTGGCTACGATATCTTGAAGAAGATAGAGTTCCCTTGGCCCATTGCACAGATTGTTCTCCAACATCACGAAAGGCTGGATGGCTCTGGGTATCCTGAGCGCATATCCGGTGAAGCGATTCTCCTTGAAGCAAGAATCTTGACTGTCGCTGATGTGGTGGAAGCCATTACCTCCCATCGACCTTACCGTCCTGGCTTTGGCATAGATCAAGCCCTTAAAGAGATGACTCTGAACAGGGGAATTCTCTATGATTCTGAGGTTGTGGATGCCTGTATAAGACTTTTCCGTATAAAGGGCTATGAAATCGACATCCGTCTCACAGATGATGAAATAGGGTAACTTTCTTCCAACAGGAACTTTACATCTGCATTCAAATATATAATTATATCAGAAAATATTATTCGTAGACCTATCTCTTTTCTATTCTCAGAAAATAATTGATTCCCAGAGGCTCAGTCTCAATTTGAATGCTTTTGATTTGATTCTCCGGAATGGCTCGGGCAAATTCCAACATGTCCTTTTCATAGCGATAGATTAAGCGCCAGCCATAAACATAATCCATAATAAAGCGGAGATCCTTGGGATTATCGTGATTAAAATTGCCAACGATTAAAGATCCCCCGGGTTTAACAAGGCTGAATAAGTTTTTTGTCAATGCCACGGTCCCTTTGCTGTCATCCAAGGGGAATGTCATGATATAGTCGTAAAGACCGGCACTATATACCAAATCATATTCATCCTTTTTAAGGTAGTTTAATTCATATTTGATAGGGCTCAGAAGGGCGCGAAAACCGTCAAAGTCCGTTCGTGGGGAACAGAATTTTGCCATCAAAGGCCGAGGTTTTGCCGTAAGATAATTTTCTGAAATGATTTGAAATGCATTTGCCAGGGCATATTGAAAATTGTTATTCTGATTTGTAGTACTATATGTCTTGAGGGTTTCCATATCATGGTCCAGGGCCAGGAAGTGATATTTACTCCCGTCAGTGGTTTTCATAACCTCCCTGATTTCCTGTGCGGGGCCTGCGGCTAAACTCAAAATATTTCCCCCTGCAATTTGCAGGATCTTATTGCAGAGATAAGATTTCCTGTTTCTGACTGATTCGCATGCTTTTGTCGTCAGCGCATGCTTATGCAACATCATGCCAAAGAAGGTTTCACCCTCATACTGATTCTTATAAATATAATTCATCATAGAAGCATCGCCTGCATAGCCATTTGGTTTATTGATGATTTGCCAGTAGAAGGGTGCTTCCTGAATGATTTCAAAGTATTTTGAATCTCGGATAAATTGCCTATGAAATTCACTCTGTTCTGCGCTGAACCTCAAAGTGATTTCCGCTAAAGCATCCATTATGGGAAAGCGCCAAGCCTCAAACGCGCTGACCTCTCGATCCAACTTTGACCATAAACGATCATCTTGCTTCGAAAAAGAATTTAATCGTCGCCTGATGGCAATGTGTCCTTCTTCGAGATCAAGAATAAGTTTCCTAAAATTTTCTTCGATCATCATGGCTTCCTTTTCACAAAATGGCGACGTTGCTTAGGTGCAATTTTGTACTCATGAAACTGTGACCTGCTTGCCTCCATCTTCCATCAGATAGAGGCTATTTTTTATCAAGAATTTCCCTCATTCTTAAAGACAACTGTGCATAACTAAACGGTTTCTGAATATAACCGTTGCATCCGCGATTTATAAGCTCCATCGCCTCGCCGCTGATGCTGTAGCCACTTGAAAGCAGAATTTTAACATCTGGATTTATTTTCTTTAAGGCTTCATATGTATCCTTGCCGCCCATACCTGGCATAATCATATCCAAAATGACAAGGTCGATATGGTTTTTCTCAGCAGCAAATAGCTCCAGGGCTTCATGTCCACTTTGAGCAATCAAAAATTTGTACCCCAGCTTCTTCAACATCCGGGATGTAACGTCGATAATCATATCTTCATCGTCAATGATAAGAATGGTTTCCGACCCTTTCAATAATGTTTTTTCAAATGATTTTTCTTTGACGACTTCTTTGAAAGAAACCGGCAGATAGAAGTCAAAGGTGCTCCCCTCATTGATTTTACTGGCGACAGCAATGAAACCACCGTGATTCCTGAGAATGCCATAGGCCGATGCGAGGCCCAGACCTGTGCCTCTGCCCATTTCTTTTGTTGTAAAAAAGGGATCGAAAATCTTGGCGATGGTTGATTCATCCATCCCAACGCCCGTGTCCTGAACACTGGTTCTAATATAATTTCCGGGTTTGACGTTAAACTTTTGTACGTAATCGGCATCAAGCATGACATTTTTCGTCCTGATAAAGAGATTTCCAGAATTTGACATGGCCTGTGCTGCATTCACGAAGAGATTTAAAAGGACTTGATCAATCTGTCCTTGATCAACATCGACAGGCCAGATATTGTCCTGATATTGTGTGCTGATGCTTATTCCTTTGTTGGTACGGGCAAACATATGGACATTCTTGACAATTAACTCATTTAAATCGGTTGTTTTGACCTCATACTTTCCTTTCATCGCGAAAGCCAGCAATTGTGATGTCAGTTCCGCGCCTGCCTGAACATACTGCTCGATACTAATGAGGTTATCGTGCAGGGGGTGGTTTGCATCCATATCAGCTAGCATCAGTGAAGCATGCCCGCGGATCCCCATGAGCAGGTTGTTAAAGTCATGGGCAATGCCGCCTCCCAATGTTCCGATCGCCTCCATCTTCTGGGCTTGGATGAGCATGTCTTCTAAATTGGCCCGTTCTTTCTCGGCCCGTTTCCTCTCTTCAATTTCCTGCCTTAGATCCATGTTAGTGTCTGTGAGTTGTGATGTCCGCTCCTGCACAATGTTTTCAAGCCTGCGGTTTGCGGCCTCGACAATTTGCCGCTCATTTTCCAGCTTGAAAGTCAGAAAGAAATCCCTGCGCGCATAGTATTCAATTGAGTAGGATGCAAGCATGCCTGCCAGGATGGCACTGATAAAGAAGAAATTATTGCTCAGTAAAACTAAAGTGGGCGTGTCAATGTAGATAGCCACAAATTCATAAAAAGCAACAATGACCCAACCGGCCACTGTTGCCCAGATGAATCGGACTCTCGTGAAAGTGTAACCCCAAATCATGACGAGTATTAACCCGGCATAATAGGAATAATTGGCAGGGGGTGGAATAATAAGAATCATAAGAACGATGCCAAATCCGGAAACGACCATAGCTGTAAAAACGTAGAACTGAAAATATTTTTTGAATCTTGGAGAGTAGGAAAATACGATGATGCCCAGCAGAATAGGTCCGACAACGGCAAAGCGGATGAACCACAATTGCCTTATCATGTTTGGAACAATATAAGCGTCCAGAATTCCGAAAAGACAATAGAGTAAGATTCCAACAAACAGAGAAAATCTGACAAGTCCCAAAGATTTATTGAAGAAATCTTCGATGAAAGACTGCTCAATGTTTTTTGGAAATGATAAGGTGATGGGGTCTAACTCCATTTCATACATGCCATACAGCGTTTCGGGCATTATATGATCTCTTGATACTTCCATAGTTACCCCCTATTTCATTTCAATATCTAATGGTAAGTAAAAAATTACTAGATTATATTATTTAATACAACCAATTCATGTCAAGGAAATAAAAGAGTTTGTGTAGATATAACAGGAAAAACAGCCGGATTTTACCTGAACAGAAAATAAGCTATCAGGTCTTTGCATGTTTCAACCAGTACTCAATGATCTGCTTCGGAAATCCGGTTTGCAACTTTGTAGGTAGAGTCAACGACCGTTAATTTAATCATTTCTCCTTTTCTTGACTGTGAAGTTGCTGTGAAGTATGTAAGAAGATATTAGCGGAAGAAGTGGAGCGTCAGGGTTGGATGGCCTGGCTGAATGAGTTTTTCTATTTCCCGTTCCATAGTGGCATTTACCTGTGAATTGTGGTAAAAGAAAGACTATATGTGTAAGCGGTGATTACAACATGCGAGTCTTTACCCCTGCGTGAGGGTACCATGGACTGATTTATGAAACCCCGTGTCTCGCAGAAGAAGAGCGGGGTTTTGTGTTTTCAGTCCATTCAATAATAAGTGGCAAGAGAGGTGAGAATCCATGAAATTCCGTGGCCTAATCATACTGGCCGGGCTGTTGATTCTGGCCGGCTGCGCTACGTTGAACAAGGAGGCATGCCTGAGTGGGGACTGGCGCGACCTTGGCATGAAGGATGGCGTCAACGGCGAGTCGGCCGCCCGGATCGAAAAGCATCGCAAGGCCTGCGCCGAGCATGGCATCCGGCCCGATGAAAAATTGTACATGGTCGGCCGCGCCGAAGGATTGCAGGAATATTGCCAGATCGACAACGCCTTTCAGAGCGGACTGAAAGGCCGGCAATACCAGGGCGTGTGCCCTCTCGCCATCCATTCGCTGTTCCTGCGTTACAATAAAGCGGCCTATGAGGTCTACCAGACCAGACAGGAAATCAAGAATAAGCATGACAGTATTTCCGCCGCACAAAACCAGCTGGGAAACAAGAAGACCTCCGCTTCGAGTAAGGGTCACATTCGCCGTGATATCCAGAAACTGGAGAGTGAACTGGATCAACTGCGGAACGATCTCCGCGACCGTGAGAGGAGCCTGGACGAAATGATGACCGAGGCACGAGAAGGGGAGCGCAGGAGTAAGCAGGCGAGTGTCAGTCACTCCGTGCCTATCGTCGGACAAGCTTCTGGCAGGACGGCCGGGGCGAAATCCTCCACAAACACGGCGTCGGGAACGCTCACAATCAACGGGAGAGGTATCCCTATGAAGTATTCCTATGCGATGTCCCAGCCCAACACCTTTGACGCCGGCAAGAACGACATCGCGGTGCTGCTGACGGAAAAACCCCTCCCGGAAGGGGCGCTCAGTGGCATAGGGGACCTGATGGACGCCACCCGGAAACAGCATGGTTGGGCCTATTTCAAGATCAATAGCCTTGGGAAGCCGATCTATGAGGTGATCGACCATCCAGCGACGAAAGAAGGGAAATACAGTCAAATCCAGATGTCGGGCTTCACCCACGCCAATTTCGTGCCAAGGAGAATGGGAAAAGATCGGGTGGAGGGAACGTTTGCGACTTCAAATCCCAAAGACTTTATGACGTATAAATACGAGATCAAGGTGGAATTTTCAGCGCCTCTCCTGAAGGCAAAGCTGCCAGAGCCTTTGCCGAACGCAAAGACAGGAAAGGCGCTACCCGCTGGCGGCGGGGCACCGGGCAAAGCGTATAACGCGTATCGCAAGGCCATAAGGGACAAGGACATCGCAGCCCTTCGCAGGACAGCTCCTGCCTCACAGGCTAAGGACATGTCAGATAGTGACCTGGAGAAAATGATAGACTTCATGAACACAATCTCCCCCGCTACCCCGAAGATCACCAGGGGCTATGTTAAGGGCGACAGGGCCGTCCTTTATGTTGAGGGAATCCTCGAAGGGAAAAAGCACTATGGAACCGTGGAGCTGGCAGCGAAAGGGAAGACGTGGTTTATAGCGCATGAGAGCTGGAGCAATACACCACCTAAGAAATAACGGACCTCCGGTATTTTCTTTTTTGCACTGGAAAATCGGTCTTTAAAACCCGAGGACACCCTGCTGGTCACATGTGTTATTTTCCTAAGCGATCATGATAATCGATGATCTGTTTTTATGAAGGGCTGAGGGCCAATGGATGCATGGTCTGACGTCCTTTTGCCGCGAAGCTGGAAACGGTGGAAACAATGGAAGGCGTTGCCCTAAACATGCGCGCACCGTATTTCTACCCGGCCTCAAATCCAATTGAAATAGCCATTGTGGAGAGAAAATAAACTCCTGGTGATGCCAAAAAAAGACAACTTAGGAGAAAAACGCCAATGATGAAGAATCGGTTGATTGTTGCCTTTATAATTTTGTGCTCTGCAATGATGTTGACCTGGGGGGAAAACGCACAATCAGCATCTCAAAGCAGTACTGCATCAGGATCGCTGACACTGAACAATAAAGAGATAAAACTCACTCATGCTTATGTCGATATGGTCAACCCCGAAGAACCCATTGTTGTCCTTTCCGACAAACCACTCCCTCCCGAAGATTTCTCCATTTCTATTCTCAGCGAAACTTATATAAGAGAGAAAAAGGTGCATGCCGTCCTCTTCAGTCTTTCCCCGATGGAAAAAAAACTCTCAGGATCTCTCAATTTTTTCTATTTCCCGGGCAACAAAACGCACTTCGTAGCCTTGGGTGATCAGGCGGTGCTGACCATCACTCAATTTGACGACACTACAATAGCGGGGCAGTACAAGACTTCCAAGCCGATAGTCGAAGGATTCAGTGAGGTTACCTTATCCTTCGATGCCACTTTTCAGGTAAAAACGGGAAAGTCAAAGGCCGGTATGGCACCTTTAAAAAAAATAATTATAAAAGGGGATACCAGTCTACCAGCAAGGGTATATGTCGAATATTACAAGTCATGCCTTGAGGGCAACCTCGGGAAGGGGCGTGATTTCATGGCCGAAAGGGAGCGTAAGGAATTCGACCGTCATGTCAGGGAGAATCGCGAAGCGCTCCTGTATTTATTTACCCAACGTCCATCAGAGGTGAGAATAAGCATCCCTGCTATCTCCGGCAAAACGGCGTCGTTCACTGTACATGGTTCCATGCGGTATGGAGAAGAGGCAACGGGGTCTGTCAAGATGGTTCTGGAGGGGGGGCAATGGAAGGTCTCCGAAGACAAGTGGACGATCACCGGAAAATGATCTTCTTTCTTTGGCTATAAGAAGCGGATGGTGGAATTCGGTGAGTGGCTATCGCTTGTTTCCATCAGTAATCATTATATCCTACGTCACCCTGTATCCAAGCAGTTGTAGGTAAAAGGGACAGACGAGCACTCTCGATAACTTCCTGAAATAGTGTTTTCGCTATACTCTCTTGATATTCAACATTACAAACGGCATTCAGTAATTCTTTAAATGGTGACTCACTATTGTTTAATCCTTGTATTAAAAAATCCTTGCTCAGCCTTTATTCTTTAACCATTAAGTCAGAAACTCATGTTGATAATCTGATTTTCTTATGTTACCTAAATTCTATGCTGAAAAGCAAATTCCTGTTGGTTCAAAAAAAGGAGTCTGAAAATGAAAAAAGTGATTGGTCTTTTACTTGTTGTATTTATGATTACTGCGTGTGGAACCCTTCTTAAATCAAGAACAGCCAATGTAACCATTGACAATCATGAATATACAATCTATGTGCAAGCTATGGATAATCAAGTAAATTGTGATATTACTTTATTCGTAAACGACACAGAGGTTGCTAAAGGAAGGACATCTTCTGTCATGGAGACAGTTCTCCTTTCAGGAAAATATAAGGGAATAAAATTCGACGCAGAATGTGGTTTCTGCAAAATAGATAGTCCGAGAATGGCACAACAATGTTTAGTCTATGTTAAAAGTGAAAAGGTTGCAGAATTGTCATACAAATAGCTGTGTGAAAACTCAGAATATTTGCTTTGCTCATTAGCGATGACGGATGCCATAATTCAAATAGCAATCTTCAATTTATTTTTCAAGGAGCTTGTGTTGACTCGTAGGTATAACAAGTAAATAGCATTAAACATTTATCAAGCGGAATAGTACAAAAAAGCCGGGTTTGTTGCCCAGCCTTTTTTATTCAATTGTGAAGTCATTGTGAAGTATGCAAAACGATATTAGCCGATATAAGAAAACAATTGAGTAGTGTCATATAGGCCGAAAGCCGCATAAAAACACATAGGAAGGTATAAGAACTAAGGTGGCATAATCCTTGGGGAAATAACTTTTAATCCGTTGGTCGTGAGTTCAATCCTCACACGGCCCACCAACAATATCAAGGGGTTGCAAGTCTTATCCATTTGCGACCCCTTCCTTCATGTAAAGCTTAAACGAGTATAATGTCTATCCATAAAATTCCAGTCAATAAACTCAGTCCAGAAGCCTTACAGGGAGTTATTAATGAATTTATTTCAAGAGATGGAACGGATTATGGTGAAATGGAGGTTTCGCCGGAGACAAACTTCAGGCAAGTAAAAGACAAACTTGAAACCGGACTGGCCGTTCTCATTTTTGATGATGAGACTGAAACCACCAATATATTCTTGGCGAATGATCCTGTGTTAAAAACCTTAACCCGATGACCGGGAAACAATGACCCATCCTGAATTTACCGCTGTCCAGAACCTCATTCCCATCATTTCGTTCAACCCAGATGAACGCTTCATTAAATAATCATCCATCATCGGGCCTGAAAACCTTCATTCCGTCCCGTCCTTGATTTCTATTATATCTAATCAATACAGACATATAAATCATATCTGAAGTTACTTAGCAAGACTTGGCACGCTTGATGCTCTAGTAAAAGTTAAAAGAAATTAAAAAATAAAAAATGAACATAGGAGGACAGATCATGAAAAAGACATTAGCAACAATGGCAGTAGCGGCAACGGTGGTTCTTTTAACGGCAACTTTCAGCTTAGCGGAATACGCAATCGCGGGTGTGGCAAACTTCCCTTACTTCCAGCTGGGATGCCTGATTGTGGGCGGACTCATTATTATCTCCCTGAAAAGCAAGTATGAGAAGATGTACACAAGCGAGACCGTCGCAGCCTTCGCGCTTTACACGGTCCTGATTGCCCTGTTCACCAATCCGGTGATCGATGTGATCAAGAACATGGTCAGCTAGGCAAAGGGGTAAAGGAAAGAATAAACCATAGACTTAGGCCCATTTTGTGAAGGGAGGAACGGAATCATGACGACACAGACGACCCATAAAAACACGGCTCAGCAGGTTCACCAGTACGGACACATCCTGATGCTGAGCGCCTGGGGATTCGTCATTGTTTTCTCATCTCTCCTGTTCCTCTACATCGGCCATCTTCTGGACGAGTGGCTTGGCAC
>Ga0208495_1000237_pt1 | contig 23558 bp, 26 predicted proteins | sample CryBogmetaGMA14M_FD_184551 | JGI IMG/M metagenome (GOLD analysis project Ga0208495, IMG submission 184551) | Freshwater microbial communities from Crystal Bog, Wisconsin, USA - MA14M (SPAdes) | ecosystem: Environmental > Aquatic > Freshwater > Lake | place: Crystal Bog, Wisconsin, USA...
TGTTGACCCAGCTGATCGCTGTCCTGCCGGCTGCGGTGAATGGCGACAGCAGCAGCTTAACAAGCCGCCAAGCAGTTTTGCTTTCCGTGCCGCTCTGACTCTTTGCACTGAGTTCCATAGAATTTGACTTAAGTATTTAGAAAACGTGGTATTTTTTCAAAAAAAGCATGAAGAGTTCTTACCAATCTTAATTACTATCAATATTCCTACCTTAAGGCAATCAAAATATCACTGATTTTTCAAGAAGCATTTTTGTCTCGCTTCGTCACTGCGAGGGGGGCTATAGCCCGACGCGGGGTCTCAGAGCTTGCCGCGCACACTGCGTATATGCGGACATAAATGTCCACGCTACATTTCCCCTTTGCAAGGTGAAACAAATCCCCCGTTGCCCCCTTTGTCAAAGGGGGCAAAAAGAAAGACATTAACTCTGGATTCCCGATCGAGTCGGGAATGACAACGGGAGGGGTTGGAATGACGTACGGTTTAGCTTTCCAAGCACACTGCGTGTGCTTACAATCAGCTTGACATCAGGGCGCATTCTCATTACATTGCATCGACTTCGTAGACAAAAAAATGGGAAGTAATTCATGTTCAACGATATCAAGAAATATATCATCGCAACCCGTCCCTGGTCATTCACGATGTCCCTCATTTCCGTTTCCGTGGGGACGCTTCTGGCCGCCGAGGAGGGGTCCGTGTCGTGGTTATGGTTTGCCATAACTGCAATCGGGATTACCCTTTTCCACGCCGCCGCCAATTTGATCAACGATTATTTCGACACCCTCTACGACATCGACCAGCAGGATTCGCCTACGGCGAAATATCGGCCACAGCCTATCATCTCTGGCATGCTCACGCCCCGCCAGACAATGGTTGAAGCCTCTGTCTTTCTGCTCTTAACAGTCGCCATCGGCATGACAGCGGCCGTGATCCGTTCCTGGCATATCCTTTGGATCGGCCTTATCGGCCTTTTCACGAGCATCTACTATACGGCCGGTCCGGTGAAGTTCAAGTACCGAGCCCTCGGCGAGGTTGCCGTCTTTACGATGTGGGGCCCTCTCATGATCGAAGGCGCCTACGCCGTGCAGCGCCAGGCTCTTTCCATGAAGGCCTTGTATGTGTCGGTTCCCTTCGGAGTCCTCGTCGCCCTCGTTCTCTTCGCCAACAACATGAGAGACATCGCCTACGATTCACGCCACAACGTCAAGACCGTGAGCATCATGCTGGGAAGCCGCAACAGCTACATCCTCTTTGCGGGCCTCATCGCGCTTGCCTACGCGTATGTCCTCGGCATGATCCTTACAGGAATCATGAGCCTCTGGGGACTGCTAATCTTCCTCTCTGTTCCCAATGCGGTCAGTCTCTTGAGGACCTTCAAAAAGAAGATCCCCGATATGGCCGACGCCTTGACTGCCCAGTTTGATACAGTTTTCGGCGTTCTCCTCATGATGGCTATTTTCTGTGAAGCCCGGATTATCTTGTAATTGCCGCCCTTCCCAATCACTAAATTTTTTTCTCACAGTTATGATTACATAAAAAAAGCCACCCCACTGGAATGTGAGGCGGCTCGGAGATGGTGTCTGTAGATGCAGGTCTGCTTCTACGCTGCTTTGGAGGGGTGCTGCATGCTATAGCAGGTCCTTCCACATTTCTTTGTAGACGCCGCTGCAGAGGATTAAGTCATCTACCTTCTCAAAATACACGTGCTTTACCAGATCCTCTTTGGTGACGGGGTTGTACCATTTGTAATCTACAAAGCCGCTGCCCTTCTTGTCGGCGACTTCGACGATCTCGCGGATAAAACTCCTGCCGTCGGAATCTTTGACGTCAACGAAGTCCTGCCCTATGTATTTTTCATTGACCCCGTGTGACAGCATCGTCCCTTTGAGGTTCAACACAAAAACATACTGCTCGCCATCGATGAATGGTCCTTTGGGATTGGTGAACTCTGCCAAAGCAATCGCCTTGCCTGCTTTCTTGTAGAAAGCTTTTGCCTTTGCCACAAACTCTTTCGCTTCTTTTCCTGATGCTCCGTACATATGCTTTACCTCCTTATTCTGATGATTAATAAAGTTTAATTTTGCAAGCCAACGTTGATCTTGCCACGCGCCGCTTTCAGACTCCCGGCTGATATTCGCGGTAATACCTCTTCTCTTAGGACTGGAACCTATTTCTTCAAGTGTCCTTTTAAGATCCACCCAGACGGAATGAGAAATCAGGCCGTACTCTCTGAGGACGTGAACGAGACATAGGCCCATGGCGCTGCCCTGCGGCTCCGCGCCTTCTGTATCCCAATAGAGGTGGACACTCACGTCATTGTTAACTACCGCACTGTGATAGAGCTTTACTTCCTTCATATCGCCGTTGTCGCCTAAGTCCTTTATGAGTTTCATGATTTTCCCTTCCACTACTTCCGGGTTCTTGTCGGCAATACGAAGCTTTATTTCCTCCATCCACTGCATTCACTTGACCTCCGCTTGAGTCTGTCTTATGCATGAGCATAGAGCGTGCCAGAAAATAAATGTATTAATATCAACGAGTTGTATAAGAGCAGCATTATTAATTGCGAATAGTCACAATAACACTTGCGCTATTTCACAACAGTGTGCTAAATTGCGAAATAGAACAACCTACAGATGTCATTCCCGCCCCCGATAAATACATTCGAGGGCAGGCTCCAGCGGGAATCCAGAATTACTGTCATTGCGAGCACACGCAGTGTGCGCGGCAATCTCTGAGACTGCCACGTCGGGCAACAGCCCTCCTCGCAGTGACAAAAAATAGTCTGTCATTCCCGACTTGATCGGGAATCCAGTATTCATATCATTGAATTTTCAGTTGAGGATTAACCCATGCCCATAGACGAAAACGAATTCTTTCGTCAGGTGACAGTTCTCGTATGCAGCAGTCTCGATCTGGAAACGGCGTTGCAGCGGACGCTCAACTATCTGGCGCATTTTATGCCCGTGGACAGCATCTTTCTGCACCTCTACGAAAATAGCCTCGGCGCGATTCGCACGGTCACCGAAGTTACTGCCACGGAGACGAAGACCATGGACAAGATAACGTCCCTGACCCGCGAAGGCCGGAACAGTTTTGAAAAGCCCGGCGTACCGAATGTAAGAATCGTAAACCGTCCCGAAACAGATCCTGTCATCAAAAAAATTGCCGAATCTTTCAAGATGCCGAATTCCTCCGCATTGGTAATGCGCCTCGTCATCGAAGGCGAGCGATTGGGTTCCCTCACCCTCACTGCAGACGGGAAGGACAGATATACGGAGGGACATGCCCGGCTGTTCTCTCTCCTCAATGAACCATGTGCAATGGCTCTCTCCAATGCCCTCACGCATCAGCAGCTCCTCCGCCTGAAAGACATGCTGACCGACGACAACCGTTATCTCAATCAGGAGTTGATCCGCATGGCTGGCGATGAGATCATTGGTACGGACTTCGGCTTGAAGGATGTCATGGAAATGGTGAGAAAGATATCGCCCCTCGAAAGCCCGGTGCTGCTCTTGGGAGAAACAGGAGTGGGGAAGGGAGTCATAGCGAGCGCCATCCACTATCTCTCTCCCCGGAGGAAAGGCCCGTTCATAACCGTCAACAGCGGCGCCATTCCGGAGACGCTCATAGACAGCGAACTCTTCGGGCATGAGAGGGGGGCCTTCACGGGAGCCATCGAGCAGAAGCGCGGACGCTTCGAGCGCGCGGATCACGGGACCATTTTTCTTGACGAGATCGGAGAACTTCCGCCGCACGCCCAGATCCGGATGCTCCGCGTCCTTCAGGAAAAAGAGATCGAGCGCGTGGGAGGGACAAAGGCCATTCCAGTGGACATAAGAATTATTGCCGCCACCCACAGGAACCTCCAGGACATGGTCAGAGAAAAACAATTCCGTGAGGACCTGTGGTTTCGTATAAATGTATTTCCCATCAGGGTGCCGCCGCTCAGGGAGAGAAAAGAGGATATCCCGTCCCTCGTCTATCATTTCATCAACAAGAAGACGAAGCAGTTGAAATTGAATGTTGCCCCGGAACCCTCGCCGGGAGCGATTGACCGCCTGATGGCGTACCACTGGCCGGGCAATGTCCGGGAGCTGGAGAATGTCGTGGAGCGCGAGTTGATTCTGAACAAGGGAGAGCCGCTGACCTTCAGGATTCTTGCCGGGGGCGACGATATGTTTCCGCCCGAGACTCTCGCGGCCCTTGCGGACGAACCATTAAATCTTGATAAAGCGACGGCCCTTAATATACGGCGGGCCCTGCAAAAGGCAAGCGGCACCGTACACGGGCCTGGCGGCGCGGCCGCCATCCTCGGCATCAACCCGAGCACACTAAGAAGCAAAATGAAAAAGCTGGGAATTCCCTATGGAAGGAGACGTGGTTGATCATGACGTACCCCTCTTCTTCCCCACTTTGCAAAAGGAGACTCTGGCATAATAGCAGAAAGTGCTATAAAAAACGTCATGCCGGCGAAAGCCGGCATCCAGAACCTACTGGAAATACTGGATTCCGTGTCGCGCTTTGCTTGCACGGAATGACAAAAATGGTAATTGCGACACAGTCTCAGGGGGGCAGTGGGGATTTCTTCGGAAGTTGTAGTGCAGACCTTCAGGTCTGCTGCATTAGCAGGACTAAAGTCCTGCACTACGTTGTCATTGCGCGCACGCAGTGAGCGCGGCAATCTCTGAGACTGCCACGTCGGGCTACAGCCCTCCTCGCAGTGACAAGAAAGAAAATTACGACATAGCCTCCAAGTCCGGCACGGCATTCATCATTGAAGAGGCCGGTGGTATGGCCACGGACGGTAAACGGGATCTCATGTCCATCAAGGTGGAGGAACTTAATCAGCGTTGTCCGATCTAAATCGGGAGCCGTTTTGAGGTAGAAAAGGCGAGAGAGTTCCAGGCGTAAAGGATGATTTTAGACATCCTTTCTCTTCAACCAGGCATCCTGATATAACCTGCCGATACAGGCAAATATGGCCAGGAAGAACAGCCCGAACATAAAGTTGGGAGAAGTACCCAGAAGCGCATCCAGTTTGTAACCCGCATAGAGGAAGAGGAAAGAGGCAATCACAATCACAAACCCCCACGAGCTCAGCATAAAAATCGCTTTGTACATTTTGCGGTCTTGGTGTGTCGAGTGGGTCGCTAACATGGCCTTATCCTCCTTTCCCTCCAGGGCTGATCACCATACCGGCATGAAAACCGGTATGATGGTTTTCTTAGCTTACGAGGGTCTTAATGGCATTGAAAACCGGCGCCGTGAACAGGGCAACGAGAATTGTGTACATCGCGAATACGCCCATCAGCTCACCGGCATAAAACCTCTGATACTTTTGTTTCAGAGAGATGATCGTCATCCCGCCGACAATCAAACATCCAAGCTGAAAATATGGGAATTCGCTTACGCCTGATATTGCATACTCAGCGAAGCCGAAGGTAGCCGTTCCTAACACTACAAATATTGCCAGGCCTAATGTTTTAAGTGTCTTCTTCATGATCTATTTTCTCCTTTGTAGTTAATTATTGTTAATTTGTTTTGATTTGTATTATCGCATTATCCATGCCAACTTTGCGAGATTAGGGGATAACATTTATAACATCTTGATTATACCAAGCTATTATGAAGTGAAATGATTTTGGGACAGCGCTTCATGCCCCTGAAAAGTGCGGGTAATTTAAAGAAGCGTTAAATGACATTTAATAAAATGAGAAATTGGATGGTGAAGATTCGTTAGCTGTGATCAGGCCTGATTATCAGCGCCACATATATTGCGGCCAATATTGCCTTGACATACAAAACCGAAAGCTCTTATACTTCCCCCCGCAATATCTCATCAAGAAACACTAAGACAATTTAAAGAATGGAGGCATAAACATGGCAGAAGAAAAAGGATTGAATAAACCGGTAAAATTGAAAGCGGACTTGGCGGCATTACTGGGTGCTAACTCACTTCCTCGTACGGAGATCACCAAAAAGTTGTGGGATTACATCAAGGCAAACAAACTACAAACCAAAACAGTCAATGGTAAACCAGAAAATGCCGGCAAGAATATTGTGGCTGATGCTAAATTAATTAAAATATTTAACAACACCAAAATTACCAGCAAGACTGGCAAATTAACTGATTTTACAAATCTAAAAGAAGGTCAGACTATCGATATGATGCAAATGGCATCTGTTGTTAGCGCCAATATCGAATAGACTAAACATATATAATTGTTTTTTCATTCTGTATGAAAAATCTGAGGGTAAAAAAATGGGTGGCGACTCTTGGCATATTGTTCCTGCTCACCCTTTCCATATGTCTTGTATCCTGTCTGGACTGGATCATGGAAAAACCCTCCTTCGTCGTCCGTGAAATCATCCTCAGCCCCAGTTCCTTCACGGACGCGAACCTTCTCCTCGGTCTCGACGTTCAAAATCCGAACCGTTTTGACCTTACGCTCAAGTCTTTCGAATACGTTCTTTTCCTTGACAATAAGGAAATCGGAACCGGCCGCCTGGAAAAGGAGATTCTCGTCCCTTCGTCATCAACAACTCAGGTGCAGGTATCTGTCGCTGCAAAGTTTAAAGATCTGGGCGGTAGCGTGAAGACAATTATCACCGGTCATGACCTGCCTTACAAGATAGAAGGAAAGGCCTCTATTAAAACGACCTTTGGCAGCCGCGACTTCCCTTTCTCTAAAGACGGGCGCATTAATCAGAAAAATTTATAATAACCTCCACGATAAAAATAATCGTAATCTTCATCATGCTTGCCCCCTTTATCAAAGGGGGCTACAGGGGATTTTTTTGGAAGACGTAGTGCAGACCTTCAGGTCTGCTGTGTAATAACTTCCTCTTCTACACCATTCAAAGGCAACAAGATTTATCCAAGTTTTCTTTTGGTAATGATCACCTATATCAAGCCCTAATTACTACTGGGATGAATACATCCAATCAAAATGCATCGTGAAAAGAGGCGTGACGGAGAGGTCTGTCTAAATTCTGTAAAAAAAGCCTTTGTGGCGGGTGAACAGACCAGAAGGTGAGCAGGTTTCTCATAAGGACGGATGTCGCTCCACCTCCCTTTCCCAATCGCATCGCCAGCCCCTGCTTTTCGATGCCAGATAGCCCTTGACAAGCAAAAACAGCCCCCCTATACTTCTATCCATCAAAAGCAATACCTTATCAAACTAAAGTATGTGATCCACAGGAGACTCATCATGAAATGGGCCGGAATGTATCTTATCGGTTATATCGTGCTCATCGGTGGTGTTCTGGCCGCGCTCTGGAAAATGGGAGTTTTGGCCAGCATCGGCATGACATGGACAGTGATCGGAGTCGTAATATTGATTGGATTAGGCATCATGATCGCAGTCTCCCACAGGGGCACCAAGGAAAACATCGAAATCGACCGTAAATAACCCGGCGGGTGCCCCGTCACGCTCGGGCGATCTGTATTCTTTCGTTCATCCGGTTGATGCGTACTTCCTTGTCGTTAAAATCGAGTTTCGCGCATTAGTTGAAAATTACTATTGGTCCAACAAAATCCGGAAATTAAAAAAGGCAGAGCCAATTGACCATGCCTTTATGCTGAAGGCCCAAACTCAGTTCCCTCATTAAACTTTCTCCTGATTCCTGTAAGCCCTATCAATCCAGAACCAAGGAGTAGCATGGTGGCGGGTTCGGGCACTGGTGTCGATGCAGGCCCTGCCAAAAAAATATATTGCCAATCAGCATAGCGGTATTGGCCTGACTCATCTATCCATGATATAGCACCTGGGTAACCACTTACGCTATAATACCTCCCAAATGACCTTCCCCCCGAAAACTAATTCTACAGGTGGACCAGTTTTGGGGGAACCCTCACCGCCTTGACCTGCCCAGGAAACATGTGCTACAAGTATAGGGAGCAGGTCAGGCGAAGCGATGATACAAACAATTATAAGTATAGGAAAGCGTATCGTTCAGCCGGTGACGCGCCTATGGCGGCGTATTCCGTTGCGTAGGCAGGAGAAAATACTGGTAATACTTCCGCTACTTGCAATCACGATCTCCGCCGCTTTAGCCCTTTTCGGCAATCATCAGCGTGCCAATATTCAAGCCGATATTCAGCGACACTTTCATATGGTCAGGGGCTTGAATGAAGCTGTCATTTTGATGGTCAATGCTGAAACCGGTATGCGCGGCTATCTTTTAACCAGGCGCGATGAGTTTCTACAGCCCTATGTTACTGCGTCGCAAAAACTCCGCTTTGCAATGTCAGACCTACGCGCTTTAGCTGAAGCAGAGCCGAGCTACGATCCGCGACTTAATAAGCTGCGCCTACTGAAAAAAATACAACTCCTGATTGACCGGCAAATGGCAGACCTCACCTGGCAACAGCAGTACGTCACCAAATCGAACACCTTTCGTTTTTTTACTAAGGGAATGACTTTCGATACAAAAATATATAATCACCTCACCTACGGGAAACGGACGATGGATGAAATACGCGCCGACTTAAACTCCATGCAAAACGAAGAGGAACAATTGCTGACCGAGCGCGTACAAGAGATCAATGCCATTCGGAAGCGCGACTATTTGGCTATCATTCTCGCGCTATTTATCGGATTGGGGACACGCCTCATTGCTCGGTATCTTTTTAACAAGGAGAAGGCAATCGGGTCAGGCCTGAAAGAATGAAAGAAGCTTTTGGAATACTCACTCCCTGATGGAGTGAGTTTCTGTGGACAAAAGGTGGGAAAGGGAGGAAGCGTCTTCTCCCAAAGCAAAGGAAATATTGCGGCAGATAAAAAATATTTGAAAGATCATTAACTCAGATAAACAATGTGCTACGACATTTTCACAGTTACGAACGCCATTCATTGATTTTTAAGATTTGCATTCTTGCTGACTTGTAGATTCCGTTCTTCCCGTAACAAAGCATCCAGCGATTTTGACGGGCATCCAACCTTTCAACCGGAAATCATCAATATCAAGACTGAGACTATTCTTGAGAAAAATTTTCTCCTTCCTCCTATACTGACGCATAGCATTAACACATCCTGAGATTTTCTTTCTTGACATACAGGAACTTTCTTTGCAATACTTTACCTGTGAAAAATGGTTTTCTAATCAATACCTTAACAAGGATTGTCGGGTCATGTCATGGGTCACGACGATTGTGTAGAAACCTGGACACTTGCTGATGGCGTGAGGCTGACGCTGCGCCATATCGCGCCTGCCGATGCCGCTAAAGAGCAAACGTTCGTACATGGACTTTCACGTCAGTCAAGCTACCTCCGTTTTCATGGTACGATCAAAGACCTTAGCAAGAAAGACTTAGAGAAGTTTACGAATCCTGATTCGCGAAACGCGGTTGCCCTGATTGTCCTGTGCAGTGGAGAAACAGGTGAAGAAGAAATCGGAGTGGCACGATACGTGATCGATCCGGATGGGGTGAACTGTGAATTTGCGATTGTCGTTGCTGACGCGTGGCAAAAGCGTGGCATTGGGACGAGACTGATGAATGCATTGATAAGGCACCTTCAGGGAAGTGGGGTAAAACGAATCTCTGGCTCCGTACTCAAAAGCAACTCGGCCATGCGCAAGTTTGTCAAGCAGCTGGACTTTGCAGAAACTAATATCCCTGACGATCCGTCAATCCTGTTGGTCACAAAACATCTGACGGATTAGCGGGCTTCTCTATAGAATCCACTCTCAACACAATTTTGACGATGACCGAGAAAATAGGGCGCTGTCCCTAATATATACCAGTTTTTTCTTGGCAGGGAATGTTGACGCCTCAGAAGAGTGGCAGACCCAAAAAAGGTTGATAAAAACTAGTGTTGTGTCCCCTGAATTCCCCCACTGAGGTTAGGTATATATCTATTCTGCAATTCTTCGAGGTCTGCTTTCACACGTGAACGGACAGTAAGCATATCATCGCCCGGTTTTTGAACTACACTGAAGAACCCGAAATTTGTTATCAACCACATAAACAACCCTCGGTGTAGCGCCTTGTTATACCTCCTTTATAGGTAACCCCAGCCATGCAAGAGGCAATTCATTGAATTTGTAGTGACAGTTAACACTGTGTATGTAATCCAATACATCTTTATATGCCGGTTTCTTGAACCAGTCGTTCAATACATAGACATATTCAACTTTTAATCCCAATGGAGCGACCAATTTCAGATATTGCTTTCTCTCAAAATCGCATAACATCAGTTCTTCATAGACTGAATCTGCTACCTGTTGATACTTGACTTCAATAATGACGAGGGTCTCGCGAACAATAACGAGCATCGCATCGTCTGGCAGTAGTTTTTTAGAAAGCATTTTCTGCCAATCGACTTTTGACTCATCTAAAAATTTATAAAAATCGTGTTTTTTGAAGCATCTGGCGACCAGCTTCCCTTCAAAGAAAACTCCCATACCAGCATTGTCAGAAACCTTGGCAACGCTATACCCAGGAATCTTCCCAAGAAGCTTCTGAAAGTCAAATTCGCTTTCAAAGTTCAATCCTGTAAGTGTATTCGCTCCACCCAACCCGCCTGTTTTCATCTGGCCAGCTCCATAAATATACTCCCTCAATTCGGATATGTTAGTACCCTTACGCTAAAATACAATACTAATCACCACCGTTATTTTCCCAGTAAAAATCTTTAACAATACTTTCAGCAGCTTTCAATTGCTCCCCTCTTAAGCCCAAATCTATTAGATATTCTTTATTAACTAAATTCCCTCCTGCGTCTAATGCTATGAAAAAAGATTTTTGAACATCAATACCAGCCCTATTTAATTTATCAGCTAGTAATTCTCTTGGGTCATAGATATTCTTATTCATAGCTTTATTGCCTTTTGCAATTCTGCAATTTCAATAGTTTTTGTATGTAGATTTGAGATATAATCATAATCTATAAATTGGACTCTGTTTTTAATTTCCTTAAAGATATCAATATCAATAATCTCCTGAAATTTTCTCTTCTTTTCAATGGGACTAACTAAGAAAAATTTAGAACTGAAATCTTGCAAATCTGCATATTTGCCCAACGAGTTTTGAAAATCAGTTGAATGCTCAACCTCGAAAAAAGCATAAGGTAATTTTCTATGATTAAACCAAATGACATCAATCGTAATTGCTCTTTTTACTATAGACGGATAAGAGAACTCGTAAATATCTTGAAGGCTACTTATCTTTTTCAAAGGTCTTTCTAAAAATAACTTATTCTTATCTTGATTTGGTACATGAGTCTCAAAATTTTTTAAGTTGCCAATTTCAACAATTAATCCCTGATAGTAAGTATGGTTGAAAAGACTTTCCTGCTTGTTTTCACCTGTTGTTAAATAAAATTTTTCTAAAACCTTTTCTCTGTAATTATTCAATGCCCATAGGCCTGGTTTGATTTTAAAGAAAAACCTGCTATTCTGCACAATGCGTCTTATTGAAGCGAAAGGAGTTTTTGTTTTCCAATCTTTTACGTTAACATGTTGATACAAGTATCCCAATGTCGCATATCCACCATTATCTTCCATGGCTTTTATAACTTGTTCGCTTTGTTTCATGTGACTCACCATCCTCAATGATCATTCTACAATTTTGGGAACGGTACACTTAATTATTGACATCTTTCGTCGCAAAGGCATCTGAAATATTTAAGAGCGCCGTCTTTAAATCCCTTCTCATAGGCACAGCCAGCAGATATATGCCTCCCGAACCCACCTTGGTCAAAAGGAAATGATTCAAAAAACGGCAGGTAGCGATGGCTCTTCTTGCAGTCTTTAGTCATATGTAATTCCTCCTCCCTCGGATAAAATTATATCAGTCTGATATGCGCGATAATATCTTGCCTTTCTTTGTCGTTGAAAACTGTCATGTCAGTATCGTCATTTACGCAAAACCCCCCGCTCTTTGTTGAGAAACGGGGCTTCGGTAATCAGTCCATACTAACCTCATCACGGGTTAAAGACTTTATGATTTCTAATCTATAACGCTACATGCGTGATTTTGATTAACACGATTTACGTTTGAATGCCACTATAAAACAGTGGGGCTGGATTCCCCCCGTATCAAGTACGGGGCAGGCTTATGGCGTAGGGAAGGACAGGATAAGTTATAAGGTAAAGTGCAAAAGGAAAAAGGAAAAAGGAACAGGGATTGCCACGGGCTGCGCCCTCGCAATGACAGAAGAGGGGGGTGGGAAGGACAGGGAAAGAACAGGGTACAGAGGTCAGGGGATAGGGTGGAGAGACAAGAGAAAATGCAAAGTGCAAAAAAGACAGAGGTCAGGGGATAGGGGTCAGGGGGCAAAGAATCAAGATTGCCACGGGCTACGCCCTCGCAATGACAGTGGGGCTGGATTCCCGATCGAGTCGGGAATGACAAGGGTGGGGTGTCAAATTGGTACTCACGCGCATGCGTATAGTTACTGCCGCAAGTTGTATCAGGCCGATATCGGGAATCACGATGCTTCTGTAAACCAGTCACAGATTGTGACGGGTTATCCTATTACCCTCTTTATTACCCCTTTTTAAGGATATTACCCGAACTCATATTGCATCTAATCATATCATATCTCAGTTTCGTGATGCGATTATGTTATCAACCCTTGATATTCTCCCATTCTGCATCGGGGCCCCTTCCGAGGCACCTTACTTTTCTTTCCTTTCTCAGGTCGGCAAGAGCGCGCTGGAGTGTCGGGTAGCTCACACCGGGACAGACCCGTCTGAGGTCGCCGATCGTAAACTTTTTCGGCAACCTTTCAACGGCATTTCTGACCATTTCTCTCTTTGCACCCCGCGCTGACGTTATCTTTCCGACTCTGTCTTCAAAATCCTTGTAGGCTGCGGTCAGCATTCCCAGGAAGTAATTCCACCAGGGGCGAAGATCATGCTTTCCCTCATGCCAACCGTGAGAGCTCTTGTTGAGCGCTTCGTAATAGGTATCCTTGCTGTCTTCAACGATACGCTCTAGGCTTATGTATCTGCCGACTTCATAGCCGGCGTGATAGAGCAGCAGAAGCGTAAGCAGGCGTCCTATGCGTCCGTTTCCGTCTTTGAAAGGATGAATACATTCGAAATCAAAAACAAAAGTGGCAATTTGCACCAGAGGGTCTGTTTCAGCCTTCTCCGCAGCCTGCCTGAACAGCTTAATCAGTCGGTTCATAAAATCCGGTGTTGCCAGCGCTGATACAGGATGAAAGCGTACGAATTGACGACCATCCTGAGCGATCTCAAGAATCGTATTATCTTTGCTTTTCCACTCGCCGGCCCGCTCGTCGGAATAACGGTAAAGTACCTTATGCCAGTCCAGGATAAGGCTGTTTGACACTTCAAGCCTTGCATGGTTGGTATGGATGGATGCAAGGACATCTCTGTATCCTGCGACTTCCTGCTCGGAACGGTCGCGAGGTCTGGCTTTTTTTGAAACAATGGCTTCAATTCTCCCCGGGGCAACGGTAATGCCCTCGATTCTGTTTGACGATTCGGTGCTCTGTACGACGGCAACACGCCTCAAGGTGGCCAGTACTTCGGGGAACTGATCGGCATAAAGCAACTGGCGCCCTCTGAATTCTCCCAACGAGCGCATTGTCATGAGAAGCGAATGTGAAAGAGGCGTTTCAAAATAATAGCCATGTTCAAAGGATCTCATGGTTCTTTTTCTCCGAAAGTTGTCTGTTTTTCCCTCACCCTCATGGGCTGGGCAATGCTGTCCACTGAGAGATAGTAGTGGGAAACCTTTTTTACCTCATGCCACTCAAACTTTGCCGGGTCGCGAATTGGTTCCTGGAGTTGTGGCTTCGTACTGCAATTTGTAACGACATATAACAAGAGCAGTCTCGCCGGTCTTCCTCGACGCGCCTCCCGTTGGGTGTGAGAAGGATCGCACCCATTTTATTATGATAACTATACATATTTTCTTAAATGACTACAAATATTTTGATGCAGTGTGAAGACTGGATTCCCGCGTGCGCGGGAAGGACAAAAAAAGGGGCGGGAAGGACAGGATAAGTTATAAGGTAAAGTGCAAAAGGAAAAAGGAACAGGGATTGCCGCGGGCTGCGCCCTCGCGACGACTGCGTCGGATTGCCGCGTCACTTCGTTCCTCGCAATGACAGAAGAGTGGGGGCGGGAATGACAAGGGAGGGGCGGGAATGAAAAACATGTTCAGTCCAGGGAGTTGACGAAATCGATGATTCGCTTAAGGGAGGTCCCTGGGCCGAACACCTCCGAGATCCCAGCTTCCTTCAGCAGGGGAATATCATCGGGTGGCACGGTCCCCCCGAAGATTACTTTTATATCGTCCGCGCCCACTCTTTTGAGAATCCGGACGACCTCCGGGGCCAGGATCATGTGGTTGCCTGAGAGAGAACTTAAGCCGATGATATCTACACTCTCCTGGATGGCGGTCTTTACTATTCCTTCAGGCATCTGATTGCCTATATAAATCACCTCCATTCCCGCATCCCTCAAAGCCCTTGCCACCACGATGCTACCCCTCCAGTGGGCATCCATGCCGAGGCGGGCTACAAGAATCCTTTTTGTTTTGCTCATCGTCTGTTCTCCTGGAAAGTTCCCTGACTACTTAGAAGAGGGGTGGATGCCATATCCCATAAAAGGTCTTCAGAGTCTTTGATATTTCTCCTTCCGTAACGTAAGTCTTCACGGCGTCCACAATGACCTCCATAAGGTTTCCATCTCGCTCGCAACAACTGGTAATAGCTTCGAGGGCTTTCGCAGCTTCCGCGGAATTTCGGTTTTTCCTGTTCATTTTTAGTTTCTCTTCCTGGATACGCAGCGTTTCCGGGCCCTTGAAAAGGTCTATGGGAAGGACTTCATCTTCGATCTTAAAACAATTTACCCCGACGATGGGCATCTCGCCGGATTCAATGGCAATCTGATACTTATAAGCGGCAGACGCTATTTCATTATGAATCCATCCCTTCTCGACTGCCTTAACAATACCACCCATGCTGTCAATCTCCGAGATAATTCTTTCGACCGCGTCCTCCATTTTATTGGTCAGAGATTCCACAAAATATGATCCGCCTAATGGATCCACCGTATTGGTGACACCTGTTTCCATCTGCAGGATTTGCTGCGTGCGCAAGGCCGTCAATGACGAAAGCTCCGTGGGCGTGCATAGCGCCTCGTCGTAAGCGTCAACATGCACCGACTGGGCTCCACCCAGTACGGCAGAAAGGGCGTGGTAGGCAGCCCTGGCAATGTTGTTCAAAGGTTGCTGGGCAGTAAGAGCTACACCGGCTGTCTGCACGTGGAATCGGAACATCAGGGAACGAGGATTAGTTGCGCCGAACCGCTCCTTCATGATTCTGTAATAGACTCTTCGCGCAGCCCGGTACTTTGCGATTTCCTCAAAGACATCATTGTGTGCGGAGAGGAAATAGCTGAGCCTGGGAGCGAAGCTGTCAATTTCGAGGCCCCGCCGGATCAGTTCCTCGCAACAGGCAATGGCACAGGAAATGACAAACGCAACTTCCTGGGGTGCCGTGCATCCGGCTTCCCGGTAATTGTAGCCGGCGAAGCTGATGGGATTCCACCGGTGTACATTTCTTGTGCAGAATTCAATGGCATCACAGCTCAACTTGAAGGAAGCTTTTGGCGGCAGGACGCTCGGAGCGGTTGTAATGGCTGTCTCCATCAGGAAGTCGTTCTGGCTCGTCCCCGTTAATATGTTCAGGGACAATCCTTTTCGCTGGGCGTTGGCAAAGTACATCGACTGGATCGAGATATTACAGATAGGTTGACATGTGACCAGTGATACGCTGACCTTGTCGATCGCAATCCCGTCAAATAAGATTCGCATATCTTCGATAGTGTCAATGGCAACGCCACCGCGTCCCACATCGGCGTATACCTCCGGGTCATCGCTGTCGTAGCCGCGCAGGGTCGGGTAATCAAAGACGCCGTTGATCCCCGTTGCCCCCTGCTGAAGAAGAAATTTGTAGCGTTTATTCGTCTCTTCAGGCGGACCAAAACCCGCCAGCTGTCGCTGCGTCCACACCCGCCCCCGGTACATGGTTGGGTGAACACCGCGGATATACGGTTCGCAACCGGGGAATCCCAGATCTTTGAGATAGTCAATATCGGCTACGTCGAGAGGTGTGTAAAGCGGTTGTATGGCAATTCCGGAGAGGGTCTGAAAATAGGGCTTGAGCTCTTTCTGAGAGCCGTAGATATCAGTATGCCACTTCTTGAAATCCTTTTTAAGCCTTGCAGCAGGCTTCTGGTCATCAATTTTCTGTTTCATGCCGGGGCTCCCCCTTACAGTTTCAGACGTCTTCTTTTGATTTCATTTTTTTATGCTTTAGCTTCTATTACATTATTATTTTAACATCAGCAATTGATACTTAAAGGACGATGACTTTATCCAAGTCTCTCCCTTTTGCAAAGGGGGTTCATAATAATGTAGTGCAGGACTTTAGTCCTGCTTATGCAGCAGACCTGAAGGTCTGCACTACGGAGATACACTGGATTCCCGATCAAGTCGGGAATGACAGGGGGAGGGGAGGGAATGACAGGAAGAATACAAGGAAGCCAAGATCCCTCTCTTCGTTCGGGACAAGGATTTCTCCCTTCGATCGAAATGACACATCGCTGGATTCCCGCTTCCGCGGGAATGACAACAGGGCAGGGGATTATTCTTGGGTTTTCCCTCCAACAAGTGGTCAGCTAACTGCAGCAGTTTTCCACTGAATCGATGGTTTTCGCTTTGCCTTTGCGCAATCACTTAAATACAAATTAATTAGAGTCTGATAAGGCATTCCTGCATCCTGAGCAATTCCCTTGAAGTACTCAATCGTGCCTTTATCGAGACGTATCGTAACCTGTTGCTTAAGTCGTTTTGCATAAGGATTCTTTTTAGCTTTTGAAAAATCGTATTCTTTTCTCATTTTGATTGCCTTTCTTGATACTGTTTTCTTTCTTACGGAGTTGCCTTGCGGGCGGAAAAGATCCTCATCACATCGCCCTCTTCCGAATAACACACAATAAGAACGCGCAACTTTGAGCTGAAGCCGAGGAGAATGAATCGGTTCTCTTCTTGGGAGTGATCCGGATCAGCGATCAATAGCGCATTCTCATCCAGGAAAACCGTTTGGGCTTATGTAAAAGAAATGCCATGCTTCTTCTGATTCGAATGAGCTTTCTTGGGGTCCCAAGCGAAGGATATATTGTTACCAGCCATAATTACTTTATAATTACAAAATACCGCTCTGTCAATGATTAAATGGCGGGAATCTGGGATTAAAGAAACTGGATTCCCCCCGTATCAAGTACGGGGCAGGCTTTCGAGTCGGGAATGACAAGGGAGGGGCGGGAAGGACAGGATAAGTTATAAGGTAAAGTGCAAAAGGAAAAAGGAAAAAGGAACAGGGATTGCCACGGGCTGCGCCCTCGCAATGACAGAAGAGGGGGTGGGAAGGAAAATGGGGGTGTCAAATTGGTACTTACGCGCATGCGTATAGTTACTGCCGCAAGTTGTATCAGGCTGATATCGGGAATCACGATGCTTCTGTAAACCAGTCACAGATTGTGACGGGTTATCCTATTACCCTCTTTATTGCCCCTTTTTAAGGATATTACCCTTTTTCCGTCCCCGCCATAGGGCGCCTGGGCCGCGTCCGAGACATTTAAGACGCCCTTCCGTGCGGTAATTTTTTAATTCTTCATGAGCGCTTTAAGTCTTTGGCCCCTTTGTGACCCATTTTCATCTCAGGGAGTCGAATGTCCTGTTTGTCCTCTTTACGTCCTGTTTACGAGCCAAGACATAGTAGGCACTACGACCGGTTATTCCGACTTTACTCAAGACTCCTTTTGAAACCAGATCTTCGAGGTCACGCGAGGCCGTGCGAATGATCACCCCTGTTAGCTCACGAAGATCTTTATTTGTAATCCGTCCATGCACTTTCACATGCACAATGGCTTTCATCTGTCGCTCGCTCAAGCCAAGCTTCGCCAGCGCCGCTTCTGTTAGCCAATCGCGCCAGAGGGTGATGGTAAATTCGCCGCCACGCTGGGCGAAGTCGGGTCTGCGGCACGCGCAATGACAGTGGGGCTGGATTCCCGATCAAGTCGGGAATGACAAGGGTGGGGGCGGGAAGGACAGGAAATGTGGGAATGGAGTGTGGGGTAAAGTATCAGCTTTTGTTCCTGGACAGTTGAGGGTGTTTATCTCGGAGCCAATCGTCGACTTTTCTAAGAAGTTCTATGGCAAGAGAGACCATCTCACGAGCTTCCTGCTCGGATACTGCACCGGCAATCTCATAAGTTCCAATGTTTCTTTTTTTCCTAAAACTATCCAGTTGAGCAATTAGCTTAGAATCCGCCTTGATTGTATAGGCAAGTGATTGGATGGTTCTGAAATGATGGGATTCGCGGGTGGCTCTGTAGCCTTCCGCTGCCAGCGCTGCGGTTGCTGAATGCAGTGCGGCACTGTAGGCAATATTTAACCTCCAGTCAGGATCTAATCCCGCCACTTTAGAGGTTACCAAGTCACGATCAGCAGCCTTGAGAAGATCATCTATTTCTTGAGGGCTGCTTTTGTGTTCTACCAGCCAGTTGCTTTTTAACCAGTTTTTTAAGCCCATCTTGATCTCCAATCAAGAATATCTTATCGCCATGCAAGACAGTACTGACAAAGCGATGTCCTGCTCGCACTTTTGTGAGAAACTCAGTACGAGGATAGATAGTGGGATTGATTTCGCGACGCAGGGTCTCCTCGACACGGCTTAACGCCGAGACGATTTCAGCAAAAGTTACATCTCCCACGATTAATATATCAACATCGCTACCCTTTCGCTCTGCGCCACGGGCAATAGAACCATAAATAAAAGCCACATCAATGCGCTCGGCCAAAGGCGCCAGGGCTGCCCGCAGAACATCACCTACCCCCACTGTTTTAATGATTAGGCTTTTGAGTTCTTCAAATACAGGGCTCTGATGGTTTGCCTGGAAATATGTCTGACGGCCCTGAACATTCCGGTTGATGATACCTGCTTCGACAAGCGCCTTTAGTTCCCTTTGTACGGCACCCATACCGGCGCCTGCCGTGCGGGTGAGTTGCCGCAGGTAAAAGCTCTCATCCACATGGCCATAAAGCAGGGCAAGTACAGTCCGGCGCGTCTTGCCAAAAAGGGTTGTCGCAAGCTGATCGGTTCCAGGCATTGTACTCATAACGGGTGCGATTGTACCCTTTATGGGTGCATAATGCAAGAAAATTTAGGGGCTGCTTCTCTTCCTCTTATCATAGCGTGGTGTAGTGCCAGGCTTTAGTCTTGCCAATATAGCGCACCTGAAGGTACACACTACATTTAAAGGGGGGAAGATTGCCGCGGGCTGCGCCCTCGCAATGACAGAAGAGAGGGTGGGAATGACAGGATAAGTTATAAGGTAAAGTGCAAAAGGAAAAAGGAAAAAAGAAAAAGGAACAGGGATTGCCACGGGCTGCGCCCTCGCAATGACAGTGGGGCTGGATTCCCGCCTGCGCGGGAATGACAAAAAGGAAGCGGGAATGAAAAAGGGGGAAGGTGGGGAAACAAGACACGTTTCACGAGGCACGGCTACACTTTACACGGTACAGGAATTTAAACCACTTGTAAAACTGACAAAATGTATTATATTTATATTTATAAAGCTGAGTCAAAGGAGGTTAGCCATGCAATATTCGGAAGTGGTAATGGATCATTTTAAGAAGCCTCGGAATGTTGGCACGATTGAAAACCCTGATGGCACGGGTGAAGTAGGGAACCCGATATGCGGCGATATGATGACGATTACTATTAAAGTCAAGGATGACCGCATTGACGACATAAAATTCAACACATTCGGCTGTGGGGCGGCGATTGCTGTCTCAAGCATGGTGACGGAAATGGCAAGGGGAAAGACTCTGGAAGAAGCCATGAACATTACCAAAGAGTCTGTCGCAAAAAGCCTTGGCGGCCTTCCGAAGAACAAACTCCACTGTTCGAACCTGGGGGCGGATGCTTTGCATAAAGCCATTACGAATTACTATGAGCGCAAAGAGGGCAAAGTCAGGGAGACAAGAGAAGTCGTAAAAGTAGAGCACATCGGTGAAAAGGAAGGAAAATGTTACTGCCCTTACTGCGACACCGGATTACCGGAGCCTGCTCCACTCTGCACGCGTTGTGGAAAGCCTACGTTACAGCACACTGATTTCCCCATCCTGAAAGGAGCAGAGAAAGAATGAAGGTGATCTATTTGGACCATATTTCCGGCAATCCGCTCCATCCTCAGGTAAGAGAGGCTATCATAGATTATATACAGAAGGACGGTTTTGGGAACCCCGTGAGCCAGCACAGCATCGGAGACGCGGCCATGGAGATACTGGAAGACGCACGCGCCAAGGTCGCCCAGCTCATCAATGCAGATCCGCAGGAGATCGTATTCACTTCATGCGGAACAGAATCAAATAACCACGCCATAAAAGGTGTGGCCTTTGCAAAGGCCAAAAAGGGGAAGCACATTATTACGTCGAATATTGAACATCAGTCAGTTGCAAGACCTATCAGGATGCTCTCCCAAATGGGTTACAACGTGACTTCAGTCTCAGTGGACAAGTATGGCATGGTGAACCCCGCAGATGTAGAAAAGGCGATCAGAGAGGATACGATCCTTATCTCAATCATGCACGCCAACAATGAGATAGGTACGATTGAGCCTATTGCCGAAATAGGGAAGATCGCGAAGGCAAAAGAAGTGACCTTTCACACAGATGCAGTGGTGTCCTGCGGCAACATACCCGTAGATGTTGACGAGATGGGTGTTGACCTGATGAGCATCGCCGCAAACCAGTTCTACGGACCCGCGGGTATCGGGGCACTCTATATAAGAGAGAAAACAAGGTTGCTGCCATTAATCGATGGCGGGGTGCAGGAGAATAACCGGAGGGCGGGAACCCCTAATATGCTTGGCGTCGTCGGGATGGGCAAAGCGGCGGAACTTGCCCGCGTTGAAATGCCCCGGCGGACAGAGCACCTGTTGAAATTGAAGAAGGCAGTCATGGACCGCTTGGGTACCATTGATAAGATAGTTCTCAACGGGCACCCTGAAAAGAGTATGCCGGGTCTCGTGTCTTTCTCCGTGGAGTATATCGAAGGCGAGTCTATGATGATGATGCTTGACGAGGAAGGAGTAAGCATCTCCACCCGGTCTGCGTGTGCCTCGGGCTCTCTCAGGACATCCCATGTCTTAATTGCAACCGGTATCGATCACGCTACAGCGCAGGGGACCCTTGTATTTTCCTATGGCATTGACATTACGGTGGAAGATATCGACAAGGCATTCGAGGCCCTCAGGAAAAGCGTGGCCTTCTTAAGAAATATGTCTCCGCTCTACAAGAAGGGATGATTATTCTTCGACGGTTGATCGCCACGTGATGCCCCCTCCCTTTTTTTAAGGTCACAATTTGTGATCTTAGAGATTCCCGATCGAGTCGGGAATGACAAATGGGGGGGCGGGAATGACAGGATAAGTTATAAGGTAAAGTGCAAAAGGAAAAAGGAAAAAGGAACAGGGATTGCCACGGGCTGCGCCCTCGCAATGACGGAAGGACTGGATTCCCGCCTGCGCGGGAATGACAAGGGGAGGGGAGGGAATGACACCTTAATAATGAAATGATGTCTAAGTAAGAATTGCCGCGCTCAAGCGTTATCTTCGTTACCTGCTTATCTTCAGAGTTGGTCAGTGCAGAGGAATAACGATTTCCGTTTGTAATCTAAGATAAAACCTGTTTATACTGTGCATACAAATCTGAAAGAAAGAATCCGAGCGTCTTTAGTCTTAGAATGATAGGAGGATATGATTATGGGAGAACAGAATTTAATAGAAATAGCTGATTTTATAAGAAACACCTTGAGGCTCAAAACTTTCCCTGTGGCGGTTAAATTCTTAAGGGATAAAAAAGATTTTCCTGAAAAAACCCGTCAGCCATCCGTGGCTCTTGGGAAAAAGATAACCCTTTGCCAGGCTGTTACCATGGCTCGGGTTTATGGATGGACGGTAGGATTGACAAAAGACGATATCATCTGCGTCCCCGCAGCCATTGCCTTCGGTTTCAGTGAGTCAACGGATTCTGCCGCCTCTCTGGGAAGGCTATTTTGTGAAGGAACCTATTCGATGAGTGAAGAAGTGGGGCGTAAGGAGGCCGCTTCAATCACGCGGTTACAGAAGAATGAGTATGGGGCGATTTTGTTTTCACCCCTGCATAGGGCGACTTTTGAACCAGACACAGTTGCCTTTTACGGAAATCCGGCCCAACTTATGCGAATGGTACATGCGTGGACTTATCGACAAGGCCAACGAGTTAAGGGCAACTTTGGGGGTAAAATTGAATGCACCGAATATCTTCTCGCGCCATTCAAAGATAATGCGCCGCATGTTGCCATGCCCGGAACAGGAGACCGCGCTTTCTCCATGACTCAGGATGATGAAATCGTTTTTTCACTGCCAGGCAAATATCTTACAGAGATACATCAATCTTTACAGGAGGCGGGCAAGAAAGTTGGTGCTCAGTATCCTGTGCCTGTTTACCTTAACTTCCAGCCGGAATTTCCAAAGCAGTTCAAAGAACTCGGAAAAGAATTGGGCATTTCATGAGTTCATAAAGCAGGAATTTTTTGTGAGGGGTAGTGCATACATTGCATTACCCCTTTTTATCGAGATAGCCTTAAAACTACTGGTCAGAAAAAAGAATCTCAGCATCAATTCGTAAAATAAATATGCAAATGGCATTTCTTGCGACGGTTGGAGGAAAATGTGCAAGAAAGACAGGGGGAAGGAGATGACTGAAAAGAAACGTGTGCTAAGGCGTGTCGCGCGTCCGGCCAGTGAACGGAAAATATCAATGAACTGCTTTGCAGCAGTACCGCGAGGAGCCGAAGAGATCGCCGCAGCCGAGTTACAGGCTCTGGATATTCAGGGAGCAAGCGCAGGACGGGGTGGTGTGTCATTTGTCACCGACCATGCCGGTCTGTATCGTGCCAATCTCTGGTTGCGTACCGCCAGTCGGATATTGGTAAATATAGCCACGTTTCCCTGTGCATCGCCTGAGGAACTATACGCCGGTGTGCACGGCATTATCTGGCATGATTTAATAACGCCTTCCATGACGCTTGCAGTGGACTGTACGTTACGGGATTCGGCTATCACCCATTCCGGATTTGTCGCGCTCAAGACCAAGGATGCTATTGTTGATTGTATTCGCAAGCATTGTGGCACTCGTCCCAGCGTGAATACATCATCACCGGATGTTCGTATAAATATTCATATGGCAAAAAATGTCTGTACGATATCTTTGGACAGTTCCGGCGATTCACTTGATCGTCGTGGCTATCGTCTTGAGCGCACTGAGGCTCCCCTGCGGGAAACTTTGGCATCTGCTGTCATTGCTCTGACCGGCTGGGACGGCGCAATGCCTTTGGCTGATCCCATGTGTGGATCGGGTACCATTCCCATTGAAGCGGCGTTTTTTGCAGGACGGGTGGCTCCTGGACGTCACCGGTCATTTGGTTTCCAGCGCTGGCTTGATTTTGACGCCGGATTAT